>Ga0265339_10002440_pt1 | contig 13326 bp, 7 predicted proteins | sample 4CB219metaG_FD_202085 | JGI IMG/M metagenome (GOLD analysis project Ga0265339, IMG submission 202085) | Rhizosphere microbial communities from Carex aquatilis grown in University of Washington, Seatle, WA, United States - 4-CB2-19 metaG | ecosystem: Host-associated > Plants > Roots > Rhizosphere...
AAGTTATTCCTTCAGGTGTGCTCCGCCGTGCAGTATGCCCATCAACGGCTGGTTATTCATCGCGATGTCAAACCCGGCAATATTCTTGTAACCAAGAATGGCATTCCGAAGCTGCTGGATTTCGGGATCGCCAAGATTTTGGATCCTGCGGATGGGTCGAAGACGACTCTGGATCGGCCGTTGACCCCGGAATATGCGAGTCCAGAACAGATTCGCGGGGAGGCAATTACTACAGCCAGTGACGTGTACTCGCTGGGAGTGGTGCTGTACCAACTCCTGACTGGAAGATCGCCATATCCAGGAAAGACATCGACTGCGCATGAGCTGGCGCGGGCGATCTGTGAGACCGATCCAGGGCGACCGAGTTCCGTCGTAATCAGGGATCGAGTTGCGCGTTCGGGTGAAGATGGGACTTGTGCCAGCCCGCAGGAAATCAGCGCGCCACGAGAGGGAACTCCTGCGCGGTTGCGACGGCGACTTGCGGGAGATCTCGACGCCATTGTGCTTAAGGCGCTGCGGAAAGAACCACAGCTTCGGTATTCGTCGGTTGAGCAATTTGCCGAGGATATTCGGCGCCACCTTGAGGGTCTTCCCGTCGCGGCTACGAAAGGATCGTGGAGCTATCGCGCGCGTAAGTTTGCGACTCGCCACAAAGCCGGAGTCGCGGCGACGGCAGCAGTGGTGGTCGCATTGGCGGTTGGAATTGCATTGACGGTACGCGAGGCGCGAATTGCACGGAGTCAGGCGCAGATCGCCAGCATCGAGAAGGCGCGGGCGGAGAAGCGCTTCAACGATGTGCGCCAGTTTTCCGACTCGCTGATCTTTGATATCCACGATGCCATTCAGAATCTGCCAGGCGCGACGCCTGCGCGCAAACTGCTGCTTGATCGCGCGTTGGAATATCTGGATAGCGTATCCAAGGATGCGGAAGGCGATGCCGATCTCGAGCGCGAACTGGCTTGGGGATACCAGCGAATCGCGGTTGTCCAGGGCAATGTAACCGAATCGAATCTCGGCGACATTGATGCGAGCCTGGCGAGCGATCGCAAAGCGCTTGCGCTGTTCGAGGCAGTAGCGAAGGCGAACCCGAGCGATACGATCGATCAGTTGAATGTGGCGATGATGCATCGCATTCTCTCTTTTTCATCGCTTGCCGAGCCGAGCGGACAGAAGGATCTTGAGCAAGCGATGGCGATCAGCGAAAGGCTCATCAGGAAAGATCCAGCCAACCCGAAGGTTAAGAGCGAGCGTGCCATCGAATACCAGGATCTCGCCATCATGCGAGATTTCCGGGGAGATCGTCCAGGCGCGGTGGAGGCGTTCCGCCAGAATCTCGAGTTGAAGCTGGATATTCTGCGAACGAATCCCAGCTACCGCAAAATACGTCTAGGCGTCGGTATAGCTGCGGCGCTCTATGGCGGAGCGCTGGCGCGCATGGGGTCTCGGGAAGAGGGTTTGAAGCAGATCGATGAGGGGATTCGCTCTCTTGAAGCGATGCCGAAGGGCGACGACCAAATCACTGTGCAGCGGTATCTCACGATCGCACACCAGAAGCGCGCCGATGTTCTGATGATGAATGGCGACACTGCGGGCGCGTTGAAAACCTATCGCGAGGTTCGCAGGGTGCTGGAGCCGATGGCCAAAGCGGATCCGCAAAATACGATGCTCGTCTACGATATGGCGGGCGTGGATTACGAAGAGGGAAGAGCACTAGCCGCGTCGGGCCATTACAACGAGGCGTGCTTGAGTTTGCAGAGGGCGTTGACGGTGATCGAAAGTTCTCATACCGGTGGCAGGTCGGGAGACGACACGGTCCATGGACCCAGTGAGGTCGAAATCTGGCTGGGCGATGTTTTCGCGGGACAGTCAAACTTTCAACGCGCTTTGGAGTATTACCGGAAAGCGGTCACGGGTCTGGGCGTGAAAGATACTTCGTCCATCGACGCGGATACACGTGCGGAGCTCGGGACGGCATACGCTAAGACTGGGCGCGCGCTCTTGCGGCTTGGCAAATTGCAGGAGGCCAAATCCTGCGCGCAAAAAAGTCTCGATCTCATGGACCCGACCGCCGCTTTGGCACGGCGCGACGTAAGCGCGTTGTACGTTATTGCCGATGCCTTTGCGACTCTGGGGGACATTGGCACGGCGCAAGCGCGCAATGCGCAGGGAGACCAACGCGCCCTCCTGATGAAAGAAGCAAGAGAATCCTACGATCGCGTCGCCGAAACCTGGCGTCGGATTCCGAACCCGTCCCTTATCAGTCCGAGCGGGTTCTTATCTGATAGCCGTCCTCCACGAACATAGTTCGCCACAGGGTGCGCCCTTGAAGTGCGCCAACGAAGCCTACTGGCGCGCTTGAGCGTGCAAGACCTTCTCGATGCGATGAAAGGCCCAGTCGATTTCTTCGCGCGTAATCACGAGCGGTGGGGCTATCCGGATTACTCGATCATGCGTCTCCTTGCAGAGGATGCCGGCTTCCTTGAGCGACTCGCAGTATGGACGGGCTGGGCTGTTAAGTTCGATGCCAATCCAAAGGCCTCGTCCGCGAACCTCTTTTATGCTGGGAGAACTTAGGGTTTGGAGCAATCCGAGAAAATAAGCGCCGAGTTCGGCTGAGCGTTTTATTAGGTCTTCTTCGATCAGCACGCGAAGAGCGGTGCGGGCGATGGCGCAGCCCAGAGGATTGCCTCCGAAGGTGCTGCCATGATCGCCGGGTTTGAAGACGCCCATGATTTCCCTCGAGGCGAGTACGGCCGACACTGGGTAGAAGCCTCCGGCTAACGCCTTGCCGACGATGAGCACGTCGGGCGTAATGTTTTCGTGCATGTAGGCGAAAAGTTTTCCGGTACGTCCGAGGCCGGATTGAATTTCATCGGTCATCAGCAGGACGCGGTTGTGCTTGCAGATTTCCGCAGCCGCTTTGAGGTACCCCGCCGGTGGAATGAGAATGCCGGCTTCGCCCTGAATGGGCTCGACTAGAAAGGCGCAGGTGTTGGGAGTGATCGCGTCGCGTAGCGCGGCGGCGTCGCCGAATGGAATCACCTTGAATCCGGGCGTGAAGGGGCCAAAGCCGTCGCGGTACTGGTCGTCGGTGGAGAAGCCCACGATGGAAATGGTGCGGCCGTGGAAATTATTAGCACAGACGATGATCTCAGCTTTGCCTTCGGGAATACCTTTGACCTTGTAGCCCCATTTGCGAGCGGTCTTGAGCGCGGTTTCGACCGCTTCGGCGCCGGAGTTCATGGGCAGGGCCATATCGAAGCCGGTGAGCTTGTGCAGCTCTTCATAGAGCAGCGGAAGCTGATCATTGCGAAAGGCGCGGGAGGTTAGCGTCACTTTTTGTGCCTGTTCCAGCAGCGTGCGCAAGATTTTTGGGTGGCAATGCCCCTGGTTGACGGCCGAGTAAGCGGCGAGACAGTCGAGGTAGCGATGGCCGTCAATGTCGTAGACCCAAACTCCGTCGGCGCGCTCGATGACGACATCGAGGGGCTTGTAGTTGTGGGCGCCATAAAGGTTTTCAAGTTCGATGAGATGGTGGCTGCTACGGGTATGTTCGCGTACGGTCATGAATTCCTTCCTCCGAATGTCTATTAGTTGTCCTCTAAGAGCATGGTCAGAAGCGCCATGCGGACGTACAGGCCATTTTGGGCCTGGCGGAAATAAAGGGCGCGCGGATCGCCGTCGACGGATTTGTCTAGTTCGGCGGTGCGGGGCAACGGATGAAGGATCAGGGCCGAGGGCTTCATGCGTTGCACAAGCGCGGAATCGATGGCAAAACGTCCCAGGTTGCCGCGTTCGCCCTGGTGAAGACGTTCGGGGTGGATGCGGGTCTGGTAGACAACATCGACCTCGCCGATTACACGCTTGAGATCGGATTCAAGTTCGTAGCGGACATCGTGTTCGTCGAGATAATCGAGAATGTCGGGCTTCATTTGCAGTTCAGGAGGACTAACGAAGAAAATCTTCACGCGTTCGAACTTAGCAAGCAGGTAGGCGAGAGATCGTGCCGTGCGGCCGCGGTCAAGTTCCCCGATGAAGGCGACGCTGAGGCCGTTGATGGGGCGCTCGCGGTAGATGGTGTAAAGGTCGAGCAGAGCTTGTGTCGGATGCTGGCCACCGTTGCCGTCGCCGGCATTGATGACGGGCACGCTGGAGACCTGAGCCGCGCGGCGAGCGCCATCCGCGGCGTGATGGCGGATGACGATGACATCGCTATAGCCGGAGAGGATGCGGATGGAGTCTTCGACTTGCTCTTCTTTAATCTCCGAGGAAAATGCACCGGCTTGTTCGGTCGAGAGGACACGGCCTCCGAGGCGGAACATGGCGGCTTCGAAGGAGAAGCGGGTACGGGTGGAAGGCGTGTAGAAAAGCGTGGCCATGATGCGATTCTGGTAATCGAGTGTGCCGCCGCGGGCGACCACGCGTTCCATCAGGCGCGAGCGGTCGAAGAGTTCCATCAGCAGGGGAACGGTGAACTGCTGGGATTCAATGACATGCCTGGGTTTGCTGACAGGACACTGGCCGGCTGGGCGCGAATCAGTGTGCTCGAGTGTTTGGGGAATCGTAACTTGGTCCGGCATGGTTCAGCGCCCTCCAGCGGGAATTGCAGTGTGTTCGGCCCGGTCGAATTCTGGTTGAGGCTTGTCGGGAAACATGTGGGTGCCGCTCTCGCCGGCGACAGCGCGCCGCAGATTTTCGGCGGAGGCGATGATCGCGGACTTATCATTTCCGCCCTTGCGTCCGCTTTCACGCAGGAAGCGCAGGACCGATTCGATTTTTGGCCGCATACTCCCGGGCGCGAAGTGTCCGGCGGCGAGATAGAGTTGGAGATCGGAGGCATGGACTTTGCGCAGGGCGCGCTGCATCGGCTTCTTGTAGTCGAGGTAGACGAAATCCGTATCGGTCGAGATGACGAACAGGTCAACGCCGAGGTGAACCGCGAGCAGGGCGGAGGCGCGATCTTTGTCGATGACCGCCTCGACGCCAACGGGCCGACCGTTTTTGCGAGCGACGGGAATGCCGCCGCCGCCGCAGGCGATGACGACCACGCCGCGGTCGACGAGATCGCGAATGACTTCGAGTTCGACGATTTCGATCGGTTCGGGCGAAGGGACAACCCGGCGGTAGCCGCGGGCGGCATCTTCGACGATCTCCCAGCCGAGCTGGCGCTTACGTTCTTCCGCCTCTTCCCGTGAATAAAACGGGCCCACCGGTTTGTTGGGATGCAGCATGGCAGGATCGTCGAGCGAAATTACGCTTTGCGTGAGCACGCTGATGACGGGCACACGGACTCCGACGGATTCGAGTTCGGTTTCGAGCGATTGCTCGAGAATGTATCCGATCTCTCCCTGGGTGGCGGCGTCGCAGACGTCAAGGGGAAGGCCGGGGACCTGGCTCGCCCCGGCTTCGGAGCGCAGGAGAGCAGCGCCGACTTGCGGGCCGTTTCCGTGAGTGAGAACGATGCGATAGCCGTCACGAATGAGGCCGGCGATTTCTCGGGCGGTGCGTCGAGCATTGGAGAACTGCTCGTCGATGGTTCCCTTTTCGCCTGCGCGAATCAGGGAATTGCCGCCTATGGCCAGGAGAATGGTTGTCATAAAATGCTGCGCTACACGTGTGCCAGTTCGCGGAGTTCCGCTAAGTCCGGTAGCTTTACGAATTCTCCCTTCATCAGTTCGAGCATGATCGCTTTCTGCGCGTGCAGGCGATTCTCGGCTTGCTGAAAGACCAGTGACTGCGGCGAATCAATGACGTCAGCAGTCACTTCATCCCCGCGATGGGCGGGCAGGCAATGCAGAAAGATCGCGTTGCGCTGCGCGTGGCGGAAGAGCTGTTTGTTGACCTGATAGGGCGCGAAAAGTTTTTGTCGTTTTTCTCTTTCCGACTCCTGCCCCATGCTTGCCCATACGTCGGTATAGACGACGTCGGCGGCCAGAGCGGCTTCGCGAGGATCGTTGGTTACGTTGCAGGTGCCGCCAGTCTCGCGGCCGCGCTCGGTTGCCCAGCGGACGGCTTCGGTTTTCGGTTCATAGCCCGGGGGCGTCGCGACCCACACGTGAGCGCCGACTTGCGCGCCTGCGAACATGAGCGAATGCGCGACATTGTTGCCGTCGCCGATGTAGGCGATCTTCAGATCGTCGAGTTTGCCGCAGGCCTCCCAAATCGTGAGATAGTCGGCAAGCGCCTGGCAGGGATGACTGTAGTCGGTGAGGCCGTTGATCACGGGGACATTTGCGTGTTTGGCCATCTCCTCGACGATCTCGTGGGCGAAGGTGCGAACCATGATGCCCTGGACCATGCGCTCGAGATTCTTGGCGACGTCGTGGATCGACTCGCGCTTGCCGAGGTTGATCTCCGCCGGTGAGAGGTAGATCGAGAATCCGCCGAGCTGCTGGATGCCGACATCGAAGCTCACGCGGGTGCGCAGAGATGGCTTCTCGAAGATCATCGCCAGTGTTTTGCGCTTGAGAGCGTCAGAGTAGGTTCCGGGGTGGGCTTTGACCTGGCGAGCCAGAACCAAGAGATATTGGATATCGGAGGGTGAGAAGTCTTTGATCGAGAGGAAGTCTTTCCCGTGCATTCGGTGCCTCCATTATTTGTGCAGTGGAGGACGGGCGGGGCACCCGTCGCTCCACTGATTCGTCGGTTACACGAGTGCGGGTTCGTGGTGCGTCATTAGCGTGGTCAATTTTTCGGCCAGGCCGGGTTTGGTCAGCTCTTCCACCTCGTAGGTGACGCGCAGAGCTGGTTTGTCGATCTTGATGACGCGCGCGAGATCGATGGGAGTTGCGATCAAAACAAGATCGCAGGGCGTGGCGGCGATGGTGGCTTCCAGTTCGTGGCGCTGCATGGCGCTGTAGCCCATGGCTGGGAGCAGGCAGCTGAGATGCGTGTAGCGCTCGTAGGTGCTGCGAATGGATCCGACCGCGTAGGGACGAGGATCGATGAGCTTGGCAGCACCGCACTGGCGAGCCGCAACCACGCCGGCGCCGTACGGCATTTCACCATGCGTGAGGGTTGGTCCGTCTTCGACGACGAGGACGTTCTTGCCCTTGATCTGTTCGGGATTCGGCACCGAGACGCGGCAGGCCATCTCGATAACGGCGGCCTTGGGATTGGCAAGCTTGATGTTCTGGCGGACGGTCTCGATATCGTGCACCGCGGCCGTGTCTACCTTATTAATGATGACGACATCGGCGCGGCGCAGGTTCACCTCGCCAGGAAAATAGGCGAGTTCGTGGCCGGGACGGTGTGGGTCGACTACGACGATTTCGAGATCGGAGCTATAGAAAGGAGTGTCGTTGTTGCCGCCGTCCCAGAGAATGACGTCGGCTTCTTTCTCGGCCTGGCGCAGGATTTTCTCGTAGTCGACGCCGGCATACACTACCGTGCCCAGCTGAATGTGGGGCTCGTACTCCTCGCATTCCTCGATGGTGCATTGGTGGAAGTCGAGGTCTTTGAGAGTGGCGAAACGCTGAACGGCCTGCTCGGCGAGATTGCCATACGGCATGGGATGGCGAATGACCACGGGCTTGTGCCCTTGTTCGCGGAGCGTGGCGGCGACGAGACGGGAGACGGGACTCTTGCCGCATCCGGTGCGAGCGGCGCAGATCGAAACCACGGGCACTCGGGATTTGATTTGCGTATGCTCGGTGCCGAGCAGCCAGAAGTCGGCTCCGACAGCGACCACGCGCGAGGCCAGGTGCATGAGATTGGGATAAGAGATGTCGCTATAGGAGAAGACGACGGTGTCTACGTGTTCATCGGCGACGATCTGCTCGAGATTCTTCTCTTCGAAGATGGGGATGCCGTTCGGGTAGAGGCGTCCGGCGAGTTCGCGTGGGTACTGCCGTCCCGCAATGTCTGGGATCTGGGTCGCGGTGAAGGCGACGACGTGATAGTCGAGGTTGTCGCGGAAGTAAACGTTGAAGTTGTGGAAGTCGCGCCCTGCGGCTCCAAGGATGAGAACTTTCTTCATCAAGGTACCCTCAAGATTGCAGTTACTACTCAGATTGCGCCTTGGGTGGGGTCAGGGGCAGTGAAGCGTGTCACAGGGAGGTGTGAGAGATGGACAGGAAATGATGGGCAGCAAGCGACTGATTGTAAAAGAGATGAGCGGCCGGGAATGGTGGGGGAGTCCGCCCGGTGTGGCTGGACCGCCCCCACTGAACCGCGTCAGAAAGTCACACCCTGATCGCCGCTAGTTAACGGAAATCGTCTCCCAGATGAACTTCAATCCAAACTCCCGCCCGAGCACTCAAGCCCAACGGCACGCATCGACGAATTCAGTCGAAACTCGTGAAAACGCTGCGGCCTACCAGATAATCTTCGCCCCCAGTTGAATGTGCCGCGAGCCGCCGGAACCGATAACCGGGTTGGAGGCTTGCACGTCGGGAGTGGCGCTGGCGCGACCCAGACTGTCGGGAGAGCTGAGATCGCTGCCCACTGAGCCGGCGGCAAAGTTTGCGTGGTTGGCAGCGTTGAACATCTCGCCGCGCATCTGCAGCTTGAATCTTTCGCCCAGCCGCCAGATCTTGCTGACCGAAGCATCCCAATTTACAAAACCAGGTCCCCGGAAGATGTTTCGCCCCATGTTGCCGAAGGTTCCGAGCGCCATTGGATAGAGCACGGTTCCGTTTTGCGCATAGCAACCTTCAGTGATTGCCATGGACTCCTGCAATCCCGGCGTGGTCGCGACGGATTGACAGATCGGGTCACTCTGGTCCAAGAACGGAATAGGATTCTGTGCCGACCATTTCAGATTGCCCGGGTCGCCTTTGATGTTCCAGCGTTCATTGCTGGCATTGCTGCCTTCTCCTGTTAGAGACAAATCGTTGGAATCGTCATAGAGCAGGATTGGCTCTCCAGTTTGCCATTGCACGATGCTCGTTACTTGCCAACCCTCCAACATCTGGCCCCATGCCCTGCGCGACGGCAGATCATAAGTTGCCGAAGCCGTGAACCGGTGCCGGATGTCATAGTCTCCGTTGCCCTTCTCCGCGTGAAAGTCCTGGCTGTTTTGGGGAATAAAGCCGCTGGCTGTGTTGGTCGTAGCTCCGGCCACATCGATGGCGTGTCCCCATGTGTACCCGGCGAGCAGGTACAGTCCCTTGTTGTAGCGGTGAGTCAGCGTGACTTGCAGGCTCTCGTAATTGGAACTGGACTTGTTGCCCAGAAAGTTCAGGTACGCGATGTAGGGATAACAGACTGACCCAGCGCCGACGACGCAATTGGTGAGAGGCCGCGCCGCGATTTCGCAGCCGGGAATATCCGCGTCGTAATAGCCGCCCTGGTCGGCAACGCATTGCGCTGAAAGTGCCTGGTTGGGCTGGTTGAGGTCGATCGTGCTGTAGAGGTTGTGGCCCTGGTTCGCGACGTACGCAATCTGAAGTAAGGTTTGAGGAAAGATTTCGTGTTGCAGATTCACATTCCAATTGAGCACGTAGGGAGTCTTCAGCTTTTGATCGACACCGAAAATGTTACAGGGGCTATCCCCGGAGCACGACGCAATCGTCGGATCATTGACCGGGAAGATGCTTCCCTGCTCGGGGTCCGTGCTCCAATCTATCTTTTCGGTCTCGTTGCCATTGCCGGGATTGACTAGGTAAGAAGTGATCGTCCCACTTCCGCCCGGAACCAGGGCACTCGGATTCAAGTTCAGCCCGCCTCCGTTAAAAACAAAGCTACGCATCGACGGCTGGACGTAGATCATGCCAAATCCTGCTCGCAGAATCGTTTTCCCGGTTCCAAAAACGTCAAACGCGGCGCCCAGCCGCGGCGAAAAGTTCCGCCAGTTTGTCTGGTAAGGCTCACTGATGCCATACCCAACCTGCACAATGCCTTGCGATGGAACATAGTTCGCCAATTCGTTATGGGCGTCTTTAAGGGGACGTGTCACGTCGTAGCGGAGGCCGAGGTTAAGCGTCAGGCGGCGGGTGGCGCGGAAATCATCTTGCACGAAAAGCCCGAACGATTTCATGCTCAGTTTGCGCCCCGGATCGCCAATAAGAAGACGCCACGCGCGGACGTCTCCGGTTAGGAAATAATCCAGGTAATGGAAATCGATTCGTCCGCGCCCGTAAGCCGCGCGGTAATAGTCCACGCCGCCATTCCTGAAGTCTCCTCCAAAGCGGATGGCATGCTTTCCCACCGTATAGGAGACGGTATCGGAGTAGTTCTCAGTATGGCTCGGCGAAGTTCCGAGCGGCCAACTCGAGTTTCCACCCAGATAATTACAACAGTACGTGCTCGGATTGATCCGCGGAAACCCAAACAGGCGCGGATCCGTTATGCCGGTATTCAAGCCGTATTGGATTGGGTTGACATTCGCATCGCCGGGCGCGATGGTTTCGTCGAACCGGTTATAGCTGAAGCGGGCAACGTTCACGAGGCGCGAGTTCGGCGTCCACGTCCAGTCCACTCCGAAAACCTGAGTGATAGGAGATGCGTGGGAAAGCCATTCCGGCCGCAGAGGTGCGGCGTCTTCTTCGATCTGTTTGGCGTTCGCATAGATAAACCGGCCCGTGAGAACATGTTTCTCATTCAGGTGATAGTCGCTCTTGAAGACCAGGTTGTCGGCGCGATTCAAGTTGTTGAAATTGAAATTGATGATGGTCGGATCGTCGGGATCCGCCGTGTAGCCGGGGTTAATCGGAAAATATTGGATCAGGTTATAACTCAATTGGCTGCAACCCATGGGCACGGGATTCGTGTTGCACAGCGTATCGTTTTCGGCGTCCACAATGCTTGAATCCGGATCGCCTGCCGGATTGTCTGGAGTCGCCAGCGAATTCGTAACCGGACTATATGTGTCCAACGCATTTCCCACCTTCGAGCGGACTCCTTCATAGTTGGCAAAATAAAACCATTTGTTCTTGATAATCGGGCCGCCGATGGAGGCCCCGAACTGGTGAAGTATGAGAGCAGACACCGGTTGTGGGCTGGGATTGAAGTAGTTCCGCGCATCGACGGCCGCATTCCGCGTGAAGTAGTAGCCCGTTCCGTGAATCTGATCCGTGCCCGATTTGATGCCGATGTTCACCACTACTCCGGGCTTTTCTCCGAAATCAGCCTGCTGCTGTTCCTGCGTATTAAATTCCTGAATCGCATCCAAGGGAAGAGTGCTGGCCGGTGTGCCCGAAATTCCCGCGTCGTTGACCACTGTCTCCCCGTAGTAGGCATCGTTGTCGGTGGCGCCGTCGATGACAAAATTGTTGTCGTCGGGACGAAGCCCGTTCGAGGTCACCGAGTGGAATCCGCCGCCCGGTTCGCGCTGCACGCCGGGATGGAGCGCCAGCAGGTTCTGGAAGTCCCGGCCCTGCAGCGGAAGTTCATTGATCGCCTTGTTCGATAGCACACCGTTGAGCGTGCTGGTGGTAGCGTCAATCAGCGGCGCCTCGCCCTTGACTTCAAGCACCTCGCTGGCTGCGCCCGGAGGCAACTGAAAATCTAGCTTGAGATCATTGGCGACTTCGACCTGCACTTGCTCCCGCACCGCCGTGCGAAAGTTGGGGGCCTCGACGGAGACAGAGTAGATTCCCGGCTCGATTCCGGGGGCAACATAATCACCCGAAGTGTTCGTGTCGAGAACTCTTTTAACCTGGGTTCCGCGATTCTCGATGGTTACCTTGGCCCCGACGATGACCGCTCCGCTGGAGTCGGTGACCCTGCCGCTGATACGTCCCTGGGTCTGGGCCATCAATATGGATGCGAAAAGAAATACCAAGAGGACCGCGAGCACGAACGCACGAATTGCTTTCATGGGAGCTCCCTGATCTGGTGTTACGCACGACGCTAGGCCGGACGAATCTCAGCGCTTGTTCTTAGAAACGTGAACTGGAGCTTGGAATCAGAGTCCAGCTTCTAGTTTGCCGGCATCGACGAGGAAGAGCGTTCCCTCAGGGGGATGAGAACAGTCGGAATCGAATCTCTCTTTCATAATGAAAATCGATGCCGCAGCAATTGCCGAAGAACAATTGTCGGGGGGAAGTCTAAAACCTCGCGCGAGTTTGCGCAAGGGAGGATTTCACAGCCTGACAGTGCGTTCTAACGGAATGTTCAATAGATTGAGCCGTCTGCCTGAGTGCTTTGGATTTTTCCGTTGGTTACGGAGAGGAAATAGGCGGCCCCGCCTTTGCCTTTCCAGCGCGTGTAGTCGAAAGTGGCGCCGGTGGGGGCTCGGTAGACCGTAATCTCGCGGAAGGTCAGCGGCTGGTCTTTTTTGCAGACATCCGGCTTGCGGCTTGGCTTCAGGAAGTACGCGCCTTTGCCGGTTCCGACAATCGTTCCCTTGCCGTTGGGTTCAAGCAGGACTGCGGACTTTTCATCGATCGCAACTTCGCGCGGCGAATTGGACCAGCCATCCTGCATGATACGGGCGAGGAAGCCGAGAGTGCGACCCATGCGATCGCGTTTGGCGAAATGGGAGTCGGTCAGCAGATTCTCGAGATGCGGGATTTTTAGAAAGCCCCGTTCGAGCGTCACGCGATCGAAATACGGATTGGGGAGCACATCCGTGGAAGCGAGGTCGTTGTCATCCGGTTTATCGCCAAGTGCGCCGTAGGCGAACTCGCCTTGTACCGCGAGGCCGGCGCTGGTGCCACCAATTGGTTTTCCAGCGGCGACGTGCGCATTGATTGCGTCTTCGACGGGAGTGCCTTTCCAGGCGCGGATATAGTGGGCCTGATCGCCACCGGAGATGAAGAGAACTTCCGCTTTCTTCATGATCTCGACCACCGCCGGATCTTCGGCGGATGCGCGGTCGGGAAGAATCAACGTGGCGACCGAATTGAGCTTACCGAGTTTGAAGATGTAGTCGTTGTAGTCGTCGTCGCCGCTGGCACGCAGCACAAGAAAATCGCCACCGTTGGCCTTCTGGCAGAGCCAGCGGAATGCTTCGTCGAGATCGGTGCCACCGCCCATCATCGCGGTGCCGCCGCTGGGTCGGACTTGAACGTCTTCCTTGTTGCCGAGGCGGATGTATTGAAATGAGGCGGCTTGAGCCGCGATTGCGCTCATGCCGAGTGCGAATATGAAGAGGAGGATCAGCGGGCGAAGAGTACTTCTGAGGAGTGATTTCATAAGGGGCCATACAGAGTTTACACAGTTGGACGGATCAGGAAGAGGTTCGGATTAAAAAAGAGGGGGGTTGAAAACATCCCAGATTCAGAGATTCAGACGGATTGTGACTGACGGCTTGGAGGCAGGGAAATTTTCTATCCCACATTTGCGAGTTCTGCTTCTTCGTATAACTCGTCGATCTGCTTCCGAAAACGTTCTTCGACAAATTTGCGGCGGAGTTTGAGTGTCGGCGTGAGGGTTCCGTCG
>Ga0265339_10002442_pt1 | contig 13313 bp, 11 predicted proteins | sample 4CB219metaG_FD_202085 | JGI IMG/M metagenome (GOLD analysis project Ga0265339, IMG submission 202085) | Rhizosphere microbial communities from Carex aquatilis grown in University of Washington, Seatle, WA, United States - 4-CB2-19 metaG | ecosystem: Host-associated > Plants > Roots >...
CCTCTCTTACCACATGCAGGATCTGGAACGTGCCCGCGAAATCTCCAACATCCTCAACTCCGGCTACCCCTCGCACAACTATCCCATCACTCTGCGCGAGGCCAAACGCATCGGCCTCAAAGTGGAGTCGATGGATGACGCCGTCAACGGCCTGCTTTTTGAATTGAACGAGATTTATTCAGAGATGGGCCAGAGCGCCACTACCGACTACGACGAACGCAATTCGCACGATAATTCAATCCTCAATGTGCTGGAGTCGAGCGGCCTGCTCATCTACTTCCAGCTCGATAAGGACTGGCACTACCGCAGCGAGGAGCGCCGCTGGGTGGCTCTCAACGACAAAAGCAGTTGGCGCAAGGCGGAGATCGCCAGGGGCAAGGTAATCATCTCCCAGTTGCACGTGCGCTGAAAGCGAAATGCGGATCGCGCTGGTTTACTTCCCGGGGCTGAACCGAAGCTCCTCCACCATGCGCTGCCGCGTCCGCTTGGCCTGGTACATGGTGGCATCGGCCGCGCCCAGCAACGCGTCCTTGGTGGCGCCGTCTTCGGGAAATACGGCAATGCCCACGCTTCCTGAACCGCGCAGCGGATAGCCTTCCAGGGAAAACGGCTCGTCAAAGCAATGCTCCAGCCGATCCGCAATCTCCTCCACGTCCGCTCGGCTGCGCACATGCGGCACCAAGGCGGCAAACTCATCGCCTCCCAGCCGCGCCAGCATGTCGCCCGGGCGCAGTTGCCGCTTCATACGCTCGGCAATGCCCTGCAGGTACAGGTCGCCGATGCGGTGCCCGAAGCGGTCGTTCACCTGCTTGAATTCGTCCAGATCGATGTAAATCAACCCGAAGCAGCCGCGGTGCGCGTGCGCCTCCACCATGCGGTTCAACTGCCGCTCCAGGCTGAAGCGATTGTGGATGTCAGTGAGAAGGTCGAACTCCGAGCGGTGCACCAGATCGGTATAGAGGCTGCGCGTCTCGATCGCAAGCGTCGCCAGCCACGCGCCCATGGAGAGCGCCTGCAAGGCGTCCTCGCTGGTGCGCTCCGCCTCCCTCAGCGCGGCATAAATGGTTCCATGCAGCGAACCGGTGCGCGACCGAATTTCCTGGTGCTGGATTCGGGAGACATCCGCCCCCTGCGGCTTTTTCCCAACCGGCGTGGCATCGGCCACCTGGATCCAGCAGTCTGCCCCGTCCAGGCTGCTGGAGACAAGCTCCGCAATCTGCTCCAGAATCTCATTGAGCGGCCGGGCACCGTTGATGTCTTCCAGAATCTTGCTCCGCCGCCGCTCCAGCATGGCCTCGGCTTCAATGCGCTTGGCCAGCTCTGCTGTCTGGCCGTGTACCTTGCGCCGCAGCAACGCGAGCCAGATGGTAATGACCAGCACGGCCAGCGACAGCCCGCTCACCACGCCCAGCAGGTTGCGCACGGTCAGCCAGGAGGCCGGCGCCACCACGGCCACATCTTCTTGGGAACGGAGCAGAATGTTGAATCCCACGGGCCCGTTGTATGGGTTTCCCGTCTCCAGCGCCGCTACTCCCGTCACCCGCACGCGACTCCCCGGACGGATCTCCCGCATCGGCGGACGCGCATTGGGTAGCGGCCAGACATACGAAAATGGCGTGGGGAGAATGGCCGAGAACAGGTTCCCTCCGGCAGAGATTACCCAGACGTCCTGGCTTTGCTCCCGGACCTGGGTCACAACCGTCCCTTCCATCGACACGAGATCGAACGGGTATTTTCCAGATGCCAGCTCATCGTAAGTGAGCACCCGGGACTTTAGCGGAGGGGCTGGCCCAATATTGCGTATCGACCCCAGTGTCAGCATCAGGAGATTGTCCTCGACCGCCGGGACCCCGATCGCTTCCACCCGATCCCCGATATTCAGATGATCGATCTGGGACGTATCCACGCGGATGCTCTTCGCACCGTCCTGCAGCACCCCCATCTGCTTCTGGTGGTAGTAGGTCAGGATGCCTTCAACCCGCTCGCGCGGCGTCTTGTTCTCCACCGCGTAGTCCTGCATCACCTTGTCAATTGGCGTCAGCGGCAGTTTCCAGCTGTCCTTATTGGACCGCTCCAGCACATTGACGTAATCGAACGACGGCATATGAAGGCTTACACCCGTCTGCTCCATCTTGCCGTCGAATATCTCGCCCGCAACCGCCCGAACTTCCACCTGCGCATCCAATAACCCCGCTAGGCGGGAGCGGTCGTTCCCGTCCATCACGATATCCGCATCGCCACCGTCCAGCGACAGCACCAGGTGAGTAATCTCCACTCCAGACGTCCTGCCGATCTCCGCCACGGCGACCCGGCCCCGCACCTTCACCCAGTTGCAGTCGTACTTGCCGCCCTCAAGATCCGCCCAAGTGGCCGGAGCAGCGTCCGGCAACTTGCCATGTCCCAACAGCGTCAGGTTGCTGGGGACAATGATCGGGTTAAAGCTGTCGTCGGTCGTTCCCTGGATGCGGACCACGTCTCCTGGCTCCAGGCTCAGCTTCGTCGGAGCGTTCACATACGCTCCGCTGTCCCCGTCCTGCACAAACAGAGTGCCCTCGTAGTTGCGGAAGAACGTCACCGTCGCTTGAACATCCACCGGCAGATGCCTCGCCGCATCCGCGTGACTCAACGCGCGCACCTCCTTCACCGAATGGAGAACGCGCGGAGCCTCGGCTGCGCGGCAGGCCCACGCCGTCGCGACGATCCCCAGGATGGCTGCAATTCGCTTCATCGCTTCTTCAAACGCTGCAAAAGCACTTTCTCTCAGGTGGTTTATCGGCAGAGAATGCGCGCGGATCACATCCACTTGCGCCGTTCTTTATGGATTTCGTTGCCTGCTTCGGGCGCTCCTTGCCTTTCGCCTCTGCACGTCCGGTTCCGGCGCACTGCCTCCGCACCCCGCTCTAGTCATCACGGGCTAACGGTTACTTCTTTCCGCCGTGACGCACTTTTCTCTTCGTAAAACATAGACTTCAGTTCATTTTAGGGATTTTACGTCTGCAAGGGTGTGATTTATCTCACACCGCTGCAGACTTCCCATCTTGTTCCTGCCGCATATGCTTGGTTACGTACATGGCCGCATCCGCAGCGCTCAACAAGCTGTCCCTGGTCGTTCCGTCCTCGGGGTACATGGCCACTCCCACGCTGGCCGACCCCCTCAGCAAGTGGCCGCCAATGCGGAAGGGCTCGCTGAAGCAGTTCTGCAGGCGGTGCGCCACCTCCTCCACGCCGGCGCGGCCATGCGCCACCGGAATTACCACCGCGAATTCGTCTCCGCCCAGCCGCGCCAGAAGATCGCCGCCCCTGAGCTGCCGCTTCATCCGCGCGGTCACTTCCTGCAGGTACTGGTCGCCCACATGATGCCCGTACCCATCGTTTACCTGCTTGAAACCGTCGAGGTCGACGTAAATCAACCCGAAGATCCCCGCCATGTCGCGCACCCGCTCAATCAGCCCTTCCAACTGCTTCTCCAGCGAGAAGCGGTTGTGCACGTCGGTCAACAGGTCGAACTCCGATCGGCGCACCAGGTCCGCGTGTGCTTTGCGTGTCTCAATCGCCAGCGTGGCCAGGCGCGTGCCGAGGAACATCGCCTGCTTCTCTTCTTCCTCAGGCATGGAACCGGGTTGCATGGCAGCGTAGAGAATCCCCAGCGACGGGCCGGATCGCGCCGGTATCTCTTCCCGCGCCACGCGCCGTTCAAGAATGTCCGGCACGCGATCTCCCAGCCGCGCCCCCTCCGCCACCTCGCACCAGCACGGTGCGCCATGCAGAGTGAACGACACCAGGTCGGCGATCTCCTCCAGCACCTGCGCCAGCGGCCGCACGCCGTTAATGTCTTCCAGAATCCGGCTGCGCCTCTGCTCGATCTGCGCATTGCGCCGCTCGAGCGCCGCCTCCACTTCCACTCGCCTGGCCAAAGCAGCGGTCTGCCTCCGCGCCTGGCGCTGCATCATCCAGCCCCATGCGCTGATCGCCAGCAGGACCAGCAAAAGCACGCCGACCAGAAGAATCAGGTTGCCTACCGTCAGCGGCGATGGCCGCGTCACCACCACGATGTCGTCGTAGGTGCGCAGCAGCAGATCGAACGGCACGTACCGGTTGAATGGGTTGGGATCTTCCAGAATGCAGATTCCCGTCACCCGTACCCTGGATCCGAGCGGAATCTCCCGCAACGTGGGCAACCGTATTGGCTCCAGGCTGCTGTTCGGAGGATGGCGGAAGATAGCCGAGAACAGGTGCCCGTCGGCGCGCAGCACGTATTCGTCCTGCCCCGCCTCGCGTACTTCGGTCACCACTTCTCCCTCGGTTGAGACCAGGTCGAAAACATGATGGCTCTGGTTCAGGTCAAGCCAGCCCGCTTGCATGGGTTGCAGCGGATGGTTCACCCCGCTATCACGCACCTCGCTGTCGGTCAACTTCAGAAAGCCGTCATGCACATCGGGAAAGCCCGTGGCGTCCGCAAAGTCGCCAATCTGCATCGGCGTCCGCGAACGCGTCTTGATCCACAGGCTGCGTGTGCCGTTTTCCAGCACCACTTCCTGCCCCGGGATGTAATAGGTGACGGTCCCCTGCACCCGCAGCCGCTTCAGCAGGTTGGTCTGCGCGTAGCCTGAGAACACCTCGTCCATGGCTGTGGCGGGCAGCGTCCACGGATCCGCCGGCGCCGGCTTGATTAATTTCAGAAAGCTCAGATCCTGCGCGTGCAGAACAATGCCGGTCATCTGCATTTTGCCGTCGAACCGTCCTGAGGCCGCGCCGGAAACCTCCACGAAGCTGTCCAGCAGTGCGGGCAGCTTGTCCGGCTCGTGGCTCTCGATCTCCACCTCCACTTCGCCGCCGCCATCCATCAGCACTTCCACCACCGTGCTCGGCCGGTCCGAGCTGAACACGCTATCGGCGGAAAGCACCTTGCCCCGGATCGTGACCATGCGGCAGTCGTCGCGCGCGTGAATCAGGTCTTCGTAACTGGCCGGCGAGGGCTTTACCGCCGGTCCATGCCCCAGAACGGTCAGGGTCGCCGCGTCCACAAAGGGGCGGAAGCTGTTGCGGGTTGTGCCGCGTACGCGAATCCGGTCGCCCGGCGAGAGGTTGTACACCTTCAAAGGCTGCACGTAGACCGCCGAATCGCCATCCTGAACAAACAGGGTGGCTTCGTAGCTACGGTAGAAGGTGACCGTTGCTTCGAAGTCGACGGGATGGCTCTGCGCAGCCTGCGCGTTGGTCAGCAGGTGGATGGCTTTGAGGTCGGTGAGAGGCGCCGTGGGCCTGGAAGGAGTCGTCTGCGCCGCCGCCCCCAATGCAAAGGGTCCGGCACAGAATGCCGCGACGATGACCCACTTCTTCATACAACGCATCAACCAGGGAAACGTGATCCGGCCCCACCGTTTCCGTCCCGCCCGAAAACGGCCAAAGCGCGTGACGGTTTGCTCTCCTGGCAATCTCGGTGTTGTTTGTAGCCCCTATCTTACGCAGACCGGATTCTGGTGTAATTAGCTCTTTTGGGGTATCTTGTCCCCACTGAAGCTTTTGAGCCAAAATGGCTCTGACTGTGCAAAACCGGGAATGCGCCGGCCGGTTTTCTCCGATACGGCGCCGCCAACAGAAAAGCAAGGTCATGTCCACAAATTCCCCCTCCGCGACTCCTGATTCCGTCCCTGCCGCTTCCGTCAGCGGCCTGCAGTCCCTGCCCACCCGCCCCATCCGCGTCCTGGGCGTGCCTCTGGATATGGGCGCCAGCCGCCGGGGAGTGGATATGGGCCCGTCGGCCATCCGCGTCGCCGGCCTCGAAGCCCGCCTTGAAGCCCTCGGCCATCACGTCACCGATGGCGGCAACATCAAGGTAGAGATCCCCGAGACCCAGGCCTTCGGCGCTCACAACGCCCGCTATCTCAAGCAGATAGCCGACGTCTGTTCGCGCACCGGCGACGCCGTTCTTGAGGCGCTCGATGCCGGGCAGACCCCGCTGATCCTCGGCGGCGACCATTCCATCGCCGCCGGTTCCGTCTCCGGCGTCGCCGAGTTCTACCGCCGCCGCGGCCAGAAGATCGGCATCCTCTGGATTGATGCCCATACCGACATCAACACCCCGGACACCTCGCCCTCAGGCAACGTCCACGGCATGCCGCTGGCCGCGCTGCTCGGCCTTGGACTCGACCCGCTCGCCAACCTCTACGGCTTCTCGCCCAAGATCGCCCCTGAGAACACCGTCCTCATCGGCATCCGCGACGTGGACGCCGCCGAGCGGGCCAACATCAAGCGCGCCGGCATCGCCGAGGTCTACACCATGCGCGACATCGACGAGCGCGGCATGCGCACCGTGATGGAGGAGGCCCTGCGCGCCGCCGGCCGAGGCACCGCCGGCTACCATATCTCCCTCGACATGGACTGGATCGACCCCGAAGACGCCCCCGGCGTCGGCACCCCCGTCCGCGGTGGCGCCACCTACCGCGAAGCCCACCTCGCCATGGAGATCATCGCCGATCACGGCCGCCTGCTCAGCTTCGAAATCGTCGAAGTCAACCCCGTCATCGACGAGCACAACCGCACCGCCGATTTGGCGGTGGAGCTGGCCTGCTCCGCCTTCGGGAAGAAGATCTTGTAGCCGATCACTCCTTCTGTCCGCTCACTCCATCATCGAATGGGCAGCCCCAACCTCTCGCTTGATCTGCTGAAGGGGTGTCTTGCCTTGCACGGAGCTTTTACGTACTCTGAAGGGCATGGAAGTACGTTTTCCGCCCGACGTTGAAACGCGGCTCCAACAAGTGGCTGTTGCCAACGGCAAAGATGCCGAGCAATTGGTAAAGGACACTGTTGCCCGGATGCTCGAAAACCAGGCCCGCTTCATCGCCGGAGTGCAACGGGGCATTGAGCAAGCCGACCGTGGCGAGTTTGTAGCGCACAAAGCCGTGCTTAATCGTATCGATAGTTTGCTTCAATCGTGAGACAGATTCGGTGGACAACGGAAGCGGTTGGCCAACTGGAAGCCACCGTTAGACACATCCAGCAGGGCAATTCCACCGCCGCCCGGATTGTCGCTCAGGCGGTTATCGACCGCATTGAACAACTGGCAGCTTTTCCCGGCCTTGGCCGGCCAGGAGAAGTGAAGGGAACCCGCGAGCTTGTAAGCCCGCCTTACGTGGTTGTGTACCGTTTCTCCGAAGAGATTGTCGAAATCCTGCACATCTGGCACGGGGCGCAAGACTGGCGCTGACGTCTCGCAAAGGCTCCTATGTGGAAGGGCGCGGCGAGCTAGAAAAATGACCCCGTTGAAACCAGGGTCAAGGTCAACCCCGTCATCAACGAGCACAACCGCACAGCGGACCTGGCAGTGGAACTGGCCTGCTCCGCGTTCGGGAAAAAGATTCTCTAGTGTCCAGCGTCGAAGGTTCCCATGTTTGGCGCTGAATACGGCGGCGTGTATCCGAAATCCCGGTGGCCGCGGCCCAGTGAGCGGAGGTTCCGGTTCCGGTACACGGTCAGAACCTGATCCTCCCGGCTGCAGACCACGTGAACTCCCTCGCAACGCGCGATGTCCTCCCCATAACTACGTGCCGTCGCGACATCCTTTTTGCCGATCACGTACAACACGGCGCCGCGTGTATGCACCTCGCGACCATACATGCGAGCGGCCAGTATCGCATCGTCGGGAATACTGCGCGCGAAGGACCTTGTTCGTGCGTGCCTCGACATGGCCAAGCCAGCTTCCACCCCTACACTGTCGTGCATTGGCCGCTTCCTTTCCAGGGTCAACGTTGGTAGCTTTAGCCGTTCACATTCGCTTTCAGATTCTTTTAGAATTCGTTGCCTCCCAATATCCTGCGTTCGAGTTCACGCTTCACCGCCGCGACCTCCGGATCAGCATCCGTTCCGCAAACCAACTCTTGGAAGTCGCTCCATCGGATGGTCGTCAGACTCTCGCAAATGTGCGCAAGGTCCTCCAGGTTGCGGTGTGGGAGATCGCGCGCCAGCAACTCCGGATCGCTCCTGTATGCGGCCATAAGCTGGACATAGGCTCGCGATGGACTCTCATCCCGGACCATCATCCAAAACGCCGGCGCTTTTTGCCCAGCGCGATCGAGAAGGCAATCGATATTTCGTGCGATCTGATTCCGGTGCGGGTCATAGGTCGTGTTCATTGAGATGTCTGACCCCAACTTGGCTTCCATGAAGATCACGGATTTTCCCGTTTCAATCGTTACATCAATTTCGGATGGACCTTCCACGGGCTCGGAGGATGTAGCTCGCGCTGCCCAGATCGGATTTCTCGATGAAAGCATCCGCCTGCGGCTCTCTTCGAGATAATCCTCCGGGGAGTGCACCAGGCTCCACAACGACACTGTGGCAGCACTCATGTCGTCGGCTGGCAGATGAAGGACTGGATTGCGATGCCGGGCGATCTGAGATATCAGCTTCCACCATTGGGGGGGATTCTCGCGCAGCAACAGGCGAAAGAAGTTCCACGTAACCCAATCTTCACTGCTGGCCGAGTGAAGAATCCGCTCCATGTCCTGCGCTTTGCTGCCCTTGGCTGACCGCAGGAGTTCATCAAGGTCAAGGACTGGATAGCTGTTTCCGCTCTGCGACGCAGCAGTTGCAAGGACTCCTGCCCGTTGTGGAATCACTGTTCCCAGGCCCGCCTTCTGGTTCAGCTCCGCTGTGTACTTGTGCCAAAAAGCAAGATCGTTTGTGTCATGTGCGGGCGCGTTGTACGCATACCGCGCATTCTGGAAGAAATAGTCAGCCGTGTGCTGATAATCTCCCGGCCGGAACGTCCTCACCCGATTCGCAATCGAATAGTCGCGAATGCTCCAGCTCATTCCGCTGTTCCCCTTTTCAAAGAAGAAAACGAACGATGCGGCGTTGACTTCAGGAACAAGAATCATCTGTCTCTTTGTGAATGCCATGGCAGTGCTCCATTCGATCTTGTTGTGGTCCCAGGGGGCCGGCCAGCTTTTTACAACGTCTCATTTAGCCGAACCGTTGAGCTCGCTCCAGACCATTTCCACCTGAGCCCAGGTTGACGACTTCCGCCATGAAGTAATCGGACAATGCTTTCCTTCGAGAAGGAATTTCATCGCTGCATCAGCAGCGGGCTTCCAGTTCGGGTTGTTGAGGAGGCGTTGGATGCGAGGGTCAGCCACGAGTTTCTCTCGATCAATCATGTAAGTGAGTATGCATGAAAGAGAGAAAGAACGCAATAGAAAAAGAGTGAGAGAGAAAACTACTCATAATAATATAGTTAATCATACAAATTCTGCATTAGCCTCCGTTCGCAGCACTTCCTCCGTCAATGCCAGCCGGCTCCGACTTCTTGATTTCTGGCTAGGGTGCCCTGTCAGTAAGCACTTTCGGCCCATCCGCCCGAATAAACTCATATTTAATGGCCAGCAAGCTCCGCGTCGGCATTCTCTTCGGCGGCCGCAGCGGCGAGCACGAAGTCTCGCTGCTCTCCGCCGCCTCTGTCCTCAACGCAATCGACCGCTCCAAATTCGACGTCGTCCCCATCGGCATCACCAAGGAAGGCCGTTGGCTGGCCGCCGCGGATGCCCACAACTTGCTTAAGGGCGACTCCAGCGCCGTTGCCCGCCGCCTTCGTGCCGGCGACCCTGAAGCCACTCCCGGCGCCAAGCTCCTCCACGAGGGCATCCCGACCCTGATGGCGCCCATGCCCGGCCCGCAGGGTCCGGAGGGCAAGTCCCTCGACGTCGTCTTCCCCGTCCTTCACGGCACCTTCGGCGAAGACGGCACCATCCAGGGCCTCTTCGAGCTTGCCGGCATCGCCTACGTCGGCTCCGGCGTCCTCGGCTCCGCCGCCGGCATGGACAAGGACGTAATGAAGCGCCTCTTCGCCCAGGCCGGCCTTGCCATTGTCCGCCACGTCACCCTGTTGCGCGGCGACTGGCAGAAATCCCCGAAGAAATCCATCGCCCAAGTCGAGAAGGCCCTCAAGTATCCCGTCTTCGTCAAGCCCGCGAACCTCGGCTCCTCGGTTGGAATCACCAAGGCCCACAATCGCAAGGAACTCGGCCCCGCCCTCGATGAAGCTGCCCGCTACGACCGCAAGCTCATCGTCGAGCAGGGCGTCGGCGGCAAGTCAGGCCGCGCCCGCGAGCTCGAAGTCGCCGTCCTCGGCAACGACGCGCCGCAGGCCAGCGTCATCGGTGAGATCGTCCCCGGCAAGGAGTTCTACGACTACGAGGCCAAGTACCTCTCTGAAGGCTCCGTCCCCATCATCCCCGCCAAACTCACCCGCCCCCAAACCAGGCAGATCCAGCAAATGGCCATCGCCGCCTTCCGTGCCTGCGATCTCTCCGGCCTGGCCCGCGTCGACTTCCTCATGGAGCCCGCCGGCAAGCGCCGCATCTTCGTCAACGAGGTCAACACCCTGCCCGGCTTTACCAAAATCAGCATGTACCCCAAACTCTGGGAAGCCTCCGGCCTCAGCTATACGGGCCTGATAACGCGCCTCATCGAGCTGGCTCTCGAACGCCAGAAGGACAAGAACCAAAACTCGTACACAAGGGAGTAGGCGAACCCGACAGTTCACAGTTTGCAGCTGTGGGTTAACCCGCGCCGTACGATGCACATGGGGAACTTCAACCGGCTGATTGGTGTCTAATCATATGGGGATGTTGTTGTGTCCGGTAATGTGAGCCACTGGACTGTGAACCACGAACTATGAAACCGCGACTGGAGCCTGCATGATGACGCTGCTCGACGCACCCCGTTTTGACGAAGCTGCGGACCGCCGCAAGCGTCTGATTATCTGGTCCAGCCTCGCCGCCTTCACGCTCGCCGTCATCGTCCTCTGGATCGTCGCCGGCTTTCCCGTCGACTGGCCCTGGAACTGGATGGCGCACCTGCGCGGCCGTGCCACCATCAACCGCTTCCTCGACGATGTCCAGAAGAACGATCTCACCGCGGCCTACAGTGTCTGGATGAACGACCCCCAATGGCAGCAGCACCTGGCGCAGTTCAACGCCCATCCGTATCCGGAATTCCTGAAGCAGCAGGGCTACAACGGCAACCCCGGCGAGCTCGACCCCAAGTCGGCTCAGAAGTACGCGAGCGAATACGCAAAGCTGACAGGCGACAATCACTGGCAAAGCCACAGTTCCCGCTGCGCCGCCTATCCCTTCTCCCGCTTCCAGCAGGACTGGAGTTCCACCAGCCCCGACAACGATTACGGCGTCATCCGCAGCCACATGCTTGCGGCCGCGCGCATCAACGGCAACGTTCTCGTGGTCGGCATCTACATCAACGGCATGCGCTCCAAGCCGCTCTTCCTGGCCTATGACCCCAGGACCAAGACGCTGACGTTCTCGCCGGTCGAGCTCTACCTGGGGCCTTAGCAGCGCAGCGGAGTTAGCAGCTAGAGGCTAGAAGCTGACTTTCACTTCCGCCAGCGTCTTCTCCAGACTCACCCCATCCTCCACGTTCATCGCTTTCTGGGGCGCGTCAATCTGCTTCATCAGCCCGGTCAGCACCTTGCCCGGGCCCACTTCAATAAACGTGTTCGCGCCCGCGCCAATTAGCGACTGCACGCAATCCACCCAGCGCACCGCGCCCGTCACCTGACGCGTCAGCGCATCCTTTGCCTCCGCCGCCGTCCGCACCAGGCCTCCGGTCACGTTGGCAGCCACCGGAATTCGCGGATCGCGCATCGCGATGCCATCCAGCATCCGCGCCACTTCCTCCTGCGCCGGCTGCATCAGCGCGCAGTGGAACGGCGCACTTACCGGAAGCATCACCGCGCGCCGCGCGCCTTTCGCCTTGCAAATCTCCGCGGCCTTCTCGACAGCCGCCAGTGCGCCCGAGATCACCGTCTGCCCCGGCGAGTTCAGGTTCGCTGCCGCCACCGTCAGGCCCGTCTCCGCCGATGCCTCCGCGCAAGCCTCCGCCACCTTCGCCGCATCCAGCCCCAGTACCGCAGCCATCCCGCCCTGCCCCGCCGCAACCGCCTGCTGCATCGCCAGCCCGCGCACATTCACCGCTCGCACCGCATCGGCAAAGCTCAGCGTCCCCGCCGCCACGTGCGCTGACCATTCGCCCAGAGAATGTCCCGCCGCCAGCTCCGCCCTTACACCCTCGGCCTCCAGCACGCGCCATGCTGCCACGCTCACCGTCATAATCGCCGGCTGCGTGTTCTCCGTCAGCCGCAGCACGTCCTCAGGCCCCTCGAAACACAGTTTTGAAATCGCAAATCCCAGCGCCTCATCGGCCTCTTCAAACGTCCGCGCCGCCAGCTCGAACCGTTCCCTCAGCTCGCGGCCCATCCCCACAGCCTGAGAACCCTGCCCCGGAAATAAAAACGCAATCTTTGTCGTCATATCGATGCCAATTCTACCGTCCCATGCCAGTAGCCTGTAGCCAGTAGCCGGTAGCTGAATGCATCTAGCTACAAGCTACCGGCTACAAGCAGCCTTCAACTCCCTGCTCCCAACTCCCTAATCCCTAATCCCTAATCCCTGCTTTTCCACTCCCTACCGTTGAAACATCCAGCTGCATTGCTCAACCAACGCTCCCGCCTCCGCCCGCTTCCAGGTCCCGCCCGTCTTCTCCACTTCAAAGATCCCGCCGGCGCCGCAATACTGTCCGCACTTGCGAATGATGGAAACCAGCGCCCGCGTATGGTCCGCATTGAACCCCGGCGCACCCAGAAAACGCACGTGCCGCAGGTCTTTGTAGGCGGCGCACTCGGGCAGCGCGGCGGCTTTCGCGCCCGCGGCCGAATTCGCTTCCAGGCACTCCATGGCCTCATTCACTTCGCGCGCCGTCAGCAGGCGGTATTCCTGCCCGATCGCGAATTTCTGTTCCCACGCATGGCTCTGCTTGTTGGCCGCCTCAAATGCGTCGGCCATCGCGTGCTCGTCCGGTGTCTGTGGCTTCAGGCAGCTTCCGTCCACCTGCGGAATGTCCGTCGACGAGTAGTTGGCGAACGCCAGCGGCTCGTTCGCTTTCTCCTGGTAGAGCGCCGAGTAGATCGCGTACGCCTCCTCCGGCTCCGGCGCTCCGCCCGGCCGGTTCAGCGGACTCGTTTGGGAGAGGTCCGGGATCGCCGGCCCGCGCGCCGCCTCTCCTCCATGTCTGCCAAATCGCTGCCACGCAATCACTCCCGCCGCCGCCAGCAGCGCCACCCACACCACAACCCGCCATGTCCGCATTCTGCCATTATCCCGCACCGAGGGCTGCGTCGCCGGTAGCCGCGCTTCAGAAGGAGACTCGAGTATCGCTGGTTCCGTCGATGTGATAACACTGATAGCATTGCTATCATTGATATCATTGCTATCAAAACGGGGGGGGAGGGGGTAAGCCTT
>Ga0265339_10002445_pt1 | contig 13312 bp, 14 predicted proteins | sample 4CB219metaG_FD_202085 | JGI IMG/M metagenome (GOLD analysis project Ga0265339, IMG submission 202085) | Rhizosphere microbial communities from Carex aquatilis grown in University of Washington, Seatle, WA, United States - 4-CB2-19 metaG | ecosystem: Host-associated > Plants > Roots >...
GCCGCGCCTCGAGCACGAGCCCCGCGGCCAGGTACGCGGCGAGCACCGGCGGCGTCGCGTCGGTCAGCAGTCCCGACAGCACGAGCGTCGCGCCGGGCGCGAGCACGCGCACGATCTCGGGCGCGAGCGGCAGCAGCACGTCGGCCTGGATGTTCGCGAGCACGACGTCGAACGGCCCGGGCGCGTCGGCCAGCGTGCCCGCGCGCGTCTCGACGGTGGTCACGTGGTTACGCTCGAGGTTCTCGTCCGCGCACGCCGTCGCCTCGGGATCGACGTCCACGGCGAGGCCACGCGCCTCCGGCCACAACCGCGCCGCCGCGATGGCCAGGATCCCCGAGCCGCAGCCGAGGTCGAGGAACCGCCGCACCGACCGCCCCTCCACCTCCTCGGCCAGCGCGATCACGAGCCGCGTCGTCGCGTGGCCGCCCGTGCCGAAGGCGCGCCCCGGGTCGAGGTCGATGACGCGGTCCCCGTCGGCGATGTCGCCCGGATCCCAGCTGGGCCGCACGATGAAGGTGCGCCCGACGCGCGTCGCGCGGAAGTACTGCTTCCAGACGTCGCGCCACTCGTCCTCGTGCGCCTCGCGCCGCCGCACGCTCACCGGATCGACGCGCAGGCCGGCGTCGCGCGCGCGCGCGCACACGTCCTCGACGAGCGCGACCACCTCGTCGGCCACCTCGGGCGCGCACTGCGTGACGACGACGGCGCGTCCCTCGCCCGCGCGCAGCAGCGTGCCCGCGTCGCGCACCTCGACGCCGCCCGTGAGCTCCGAGACCTCGCTCGCGACCAGCTCGGCCGCCTCGGCGGCCACCTCGATCGCGAGCTCGGCCCAGGTGCGCGCGGGCGCCGTCACGCGAGCGCCTGGCGCAGGTCGGCCTCGAGGTCCGCGACGTCCTCGATGCCGATCGAGAGGCGCACGAGGCCCTCGTCGATGCCGAGCCGCGCGCGCTCCTCCGCCGAGAGACCCCCGTGGGAGAAGGTCGCCGGGTGCGTGACGAGCGAGACAACCTCGCCGAGGCTCGCGGCGCGCGTGAAGATCCGGATGCGATCGTAGAACCTCCGCGCCGCCGCGCCGTCGGCGAGCTGGAGGCTGATCATGGCGCCTGGCGCCGCGAGCTGGACGCGCGCGACCGCGTGGTCCGGATGGCGGGGCAGGCTCGGGTGGTGGACGCGCCGGACGCCGGGCAGCGTCTCCAGCATGGCGGCCAGCAAGGCGGCGCTCTCGCACTGCCGCGCGAGCCGCAGCGGCATCGTGCGCAGTCCGCGCAGCGCGAGCCACGCCGCGAACGGATCCATGTTGCCGCCGAGGGACGTGCGCATCGCGCGCAGGGGCGCGAGCACGCCCGCGCGCCCGACGGCCACGCCGCCGAGGACGTCGCCGTGGCCCGAGATGTACTTCGAGATGCTGTGGACGACCACGTCGGCGCCGAGCGAGATCGGCCTGACCAGACACGGCGTCGTGAACGTGGAGTCGACGACGAAGGTGAGTCCGCGCGCCCGCGCCAGCGCCCCGACCGCGCGCAGATCGGGCACGCGCAGGAGCGGGTTCGAGAGCGTCTCGACGAGCAGGACCTTCGTGCGCGGACCGATGGCCGCCTCGAACGCCGCCAGGTCCCACGCGGGGGCGAAGCGCGCCTCGACCCCGAAGCGCGGCGCGAGGCCCGTCAGCAGCTCGGTCGTGCCGCCGTAGATGCCTTCGGAGGCCAGCACCTCGCCGGCTCGCCCGTCTTGGCCCGCGAGCGCGAGGATCGCCGTCGCGACGGCGGCCATGCCCGAGGCGAAGGCCAGCCCGGCCTCCGCGCCCTCGAGCTCGGCGACGGCCCGCGCGAAGCCGTCGACCGTCGGGTTCCCGTGGCGCGTGTAGATGTACGAGTCGCCGACGGCGGCCCGCGCCGCGCCTTCGGCGTCGGCGTAGACGTAGTTCGCCGTCTGGTAGAGGGCGGCGGTCGCGGGCCGCTCGCCGTGAGGGCCGAGCGGAGCGCCTTCGCGCGCGACGTGCACTGCCCGCGTCGCGAGCCCCGAACCCGGAGGCGGCGACGACGGCCTTGCCGGATCGTCAGCCGCCATGGCTACGATCCGCTCAGCGGACGACGCGGCGCTTGGCCTCGCGACGGCGCCGCTTGCGGGCCTCGCGCATCTTCCGCTTCCGCTTCACCGAGGGCTTCTCGTAGTAACGACGCCGCTTGATCTCCTGGAGGATCCCCTCCTTGGACATCTTCTGCTTGAGGATCTTGAGGGCCTTGTCGACCGAGTCCCTCACTTCAACTTCCAGCGGTCGTCCGAGCAGCGTCTCCAAGCAGCGTTCCTCCGTGGTGCGGTTGCGATCGAAGGCGGGATCTGACACCGGGCGGCACCGCCCGTCAAGGATGAACCGTGCTTTTCACCCCTTCACACTTTAAGGGTCGGTCGAGGTGGGACAAGGCCGGCCCGAAACCGCGAAATGTCATACGTCGTATTACGAGTATTACCTAGTAATTCCCCCTAGATAAATAACGTTTGCACGGAATTCATGAACAAGGTATGTAACCCAAACGTTTCGTCGCAGTTTCGGCGGGACGGGATCGACAAACAGCGGACGGGGATTTTCCGGTCCAGGGAGTATCGAGACATGCTGATGGGGGCAAAGGTCTTCACCGCCACGAAGGCCAAGGATCGCGAGGAGCTGGGCGAAGTGTTGACCCGTTGGATCCGCGACAATCCGCGCGCGAAGATCCTCGACAAGATCGTGACTCAGAGCTCGGACAGCGAGTTCCACTGCCTGTCGATTACCGTTTTCTACGAGATGCTCCCGCAGTAACCTCGCCGCGATGCGGTTTGGCTTTCTGCTCAAACGCGGCAAGCCAGAGGCGCGGGAGATAGCAGCGGAGCTCGGTGCGCTGCTGCGCGACGAGGGGTCTTCCCTCGTTGCGCTGTCCGATGACGCAAGTGCGCTGCCAGGCGCGCGGACGGTGTCCGCGGAGGAGCTGGGCGGCGCCATCGATGCGCTGGTCGTCCTGGGCGGGGACGGGACGTTCCTGCTCGGCGCCAGCCTGGTCGCCGACCACGGCGTGCCGCTCTTCGGCGTGAACCTCGGGAGCCTCGGGTTCATCACGCACTACGCGCGCGGAACTGCGGCCGCCGCGCTGGTCGCCGCTGCGCGGGGCGAGCTCCCGGTCGAGGAGCGCCTCCGGCTTTCGGTCATCGTGGGCTCGCCCTCGGGCGTGCTCGCGACCCGGTCGGCCGTCAACGACGCCGTCCTGACCCAGCGGGCGCTCGCGCGTCTGCTGGACCTCGAGGCGAGCCTCGACGGCGCGGCCATCGCGACCTACAAGGCCGACGGCCTCATCGTCTCGACGCCGACGGGCTCGACGGCGTACACGCTGGCCGCCGGCGGGCCGATCCTCACACCCGACGTCCAGGCCCTCGCGCTCACGCCCATCTGCCCGCACACGCTCACACACCGCCCGCTCGTTCTCCCTCCCGACGCGCGCCTGCGCATCCGGAACATCTCGGGCGGCTCGGTCACGCTCACGGTCGACGGCCAGTGGGGACTCGACCTCGCGGAGGGCGCGTGGATCGACGTGCGCAAGGCGGACCGGCCGCTGCGGATGTTCCGCTCGCCGACGCCCTTTTTCGGAATCCTCCGCCAGAAGTTGTCTTGGGGAACGCGCCAGGGATGACCCCAGCGCGATCTTCTGACAAAGAGACAACCGATCGCGGGCGCGATCCGATTTAGTCTCTGCCGCCATGCTGACCCACCTCCACATCTCGGGCTTCGCGCTCATCGACGAGGTCGAGCTCGAGCTCGGCGCCGGCCTGACGGTCATCACCGGCGAGACGGGCGCGGGCAAGAGCATCGTCGTCGACGCGATGGGCCTGCTGCGCGGGGCGCGTGCGGGCGCGGACGTCATCCGGACGGGCCGCGACGAGGCGCGCGTCGAGGCGGTGATCGCGCTGCCGGCGGGCGGGCCGGCGCGCGCGCGGCTCGAGGAGGAGGGGCGCGGCGACGGCCTCGACGACGGCCTCGTCGTCCGGCGCGTCGTGTCCCGGCAGGGCCGTGGCCGCGTGCACCTCGGCGGCGGGCTCGCGACGGCGGGCGACCTCGCGACGCACGTCGCGGGCCTCATCGACATCGCCTCGCAGCACGATCAGCAGTCGCTCACCGATCCGGGCAGCCAGCTCGCGATCCTCGACGCCTTCGCGGAGAACGACGACGCGATCGCCGAGATGGCCGCGGCCTATGAGGCGCTCGCGGTGGCGCGCGGTGCGCTCGAGACGTTCGCCGCCGACGTGCGCGGGCGCGCCGAGCGCGAGGACCTGCTGCGCTTCCAGCTCGGTGAGCTCGACGCCGCGGCGCCCGTGGCCGGAGAGGACGAGGAGCTCCGCGTCGAGCTCGCGCGGCTCAAGGGTGCCGAGCGCTTCTTCGCGGCGGCCTCGCGCGGCGAGGACGTGCTCTACGCGGGGGACGGCGCGGTGACCGAGCGGCTCGCCGCCGTCGAGCACGACCTCGCGCCGCTCGCCGAGCTCGATCCTTCGCTCGCGCCGCTGCGCGAGCGCCTCGAGGGCGCGCGGGCCGTCGTCGAGGACGTCGCGCGCGACCTCGGGCGCTACTCCCGCGGCGTGCGCTCGGATCCGGCGCGCCTCGCCGAGGCCGAGGAGCGGCTGCACCTCCTCCAGCGCCTCTGCCGCAAGCACGGCGGCACGGTCGCCGACCTCGTCGCCAAGCGCGAGACGCTCTCGCGCGAGCTCGGCGAGCTCGGGTCGTTCGAGGAGGCGATGGCGGCGCGCAAGGACGCCGCCGAGCGGTCCGAGGCGCGCGCGCGCGCGGCCGCCGAGGCGCTCTCGAGCGCGCGGCGCAAGGCCGGCACGGGCCTCGAAAAGAAGATCACGACCACGCTGAAGGAGCTCGGCTTCTCGACGCCGCGGGTGTACGTCGTCGTCGAGCCGCGCGAGCTCGGGCCCTCGGGCGGCGACAACGTCCGCTTCGACTTCGCGCCCAACCCGGGCGACCCGCCGCGGCCGCTCGCGAAGATCGCCTCGGGCGGCGAGCTGTCGCGCGTGATGCTCGCGGTGAAGCAGGCGCTCGCGCGCACGGACCGCGTGCTGACCTACGTCTTCGACGAGGTTGACGCGGGCATCGGCGGCAGCGCGGCCGAGACCGTCGGGCGCAAGCTCAAGAAGATCGCCGCCGACCGCCAGGTCATCGTCGTCACGCACCTGCCGCAGGTCGCCGCCTTCGCCGACGCCCACGTGCGCGTCACGAAGACCGCCGAGCGCGGCAAGACCCGCGTCGCGATCGAGGCCCTCGACGACGCCGAGCGGGCAGGGGAGCTCGCGCGCATGCTCGGCGGCGCGAACCCCTCCGCCGAGGCCCGCGCCCACGCCGCCGAGATGCTGCGGCGGTCCCGCACGGGCGGCGCGGCCCGCGGCGCGCGCGAGGGCGCCGACGCGCCGGCCTGAGCGAAAACCTCGAAACTCACCTTGCGATCCACGCGAAATCGCGTCAGAAATTGCTTTCTTCCTCGGGCTCGTGTTCCCTGGGGAGGCGACCTCGCCCTCCGGCGGTCAACAGAACAAGGCCCCTCCTGATTGGCACCCAGACGACGTAAGCGGCGCTCGAGCGAAGTGCGTAACTCCGTGCGCCTCGGCGTCGTGCTCGCGGGTCTGGTGGGCATCAACGTCTACGTCTTCTTCTTCAACCGGGGGACGGCGCCCAAGGACGTACTGAACCTGCAGTCCACGTCGAAGACGATGGACGGCTCGCGCCACGACCTCCTCGCCAAGGACGCGACGAAGGCCCGCGCGCTCCTGGCGTCGTCGTCGAACCCGACGCCGGCCGCGGCCAAGCCGGCCGCCCCGGCCATGCCAAAGGCGGAGCCCCTGGTGGCGCCGCCCGCGGCCCAGACGCCCGAGCCGGCCGCCGCGCCGCAGCCCAGCGCGCCCGTGGTCGTCGCCGAGGCGGAGGCTCCGGCGCCGCCTCAGCCGCTCGCGGCGAGGATGCCGGCGCCCCAAGCTGCGCGGGCGCCCCGGATTCTGGGCCCCGAGCACGCGCCGCCCGCCGGCACGTTCCAGGTGCCGTGGGCGCCGCCGCCCGAGGACGACGGCGAGAGCGCCGTGGGCGGCGACGGCGCCGTCGAGCGCCGCTTCGCGAACGCCGTCACGCTGTCGCAAGTGCTGGCGCGCGAGGGCTTCTCGGCCGACGGCATGAAGGTCGTCACCGCGCTCTCGAAGCTGGTCGATCCGAAGACGATCCAGGGCGGCCAGCGGTATTACGTGCGCCTCGACGAGGCGGGCGCGCCCGAGTCTTTCGAGTACCAGCCCACGCCCGCGCTCCGCTACATCGTCGAGAAGCAGGACGACGGGACCTGGGCCGCGCGCAAGGCCGAGCAGCCCGTCGAGGCCAAGACCATCGAGGTGGGCGGGGTCGTCGAGTCGTCGCTCTACGAGTCGGTGCAGAAGGCGGGCGAGTCGACGTCGCTCGTCAGCCTGCTCGTCGAGCTCTTCGCCTGGGACGTGAACTTCTACACGGACACGCACCCCGGCGATCACTGGAAGGTCGTCGTCGAGAAGCAGCTCCTCGGCGGGAAGTTCTACAAGTACGGCAAGCTCCTCGCGGCCGAGTACGGCGGCAAGGTGGGCACCTACCGCGCGTTCTACTTCGCGGGGCGCAACGGCAAGCAGCCGGGGCACTACTACGACGAGCACGGCCAGGCCATCAGCAAGACCATGCTGAAGACGCCGCTGCGCTACGTGCGCATCAGCTCGAAGTTCGACCGCAAGCGCTTCCACCCGATCCTGCACGTCGAGAAGGCGCACCTCGGCATCGACTACGCGGCGCCCACCGGCACGCCCGTGTGGGCGTCGGCCAGCGGGCGCGTCGTCGAGGTGGGCCTCAAGCGCGGCTCGGGCAACACGGTCGTGCTCGCCCACGCGAACGGCATCTCGACCCGCTACTACCACCTCTCGCGCTACGCGCGCGGCATCCACGTCGGCCAGCAGGTGCATCAGAAGGACGTCATCGGGTTCGTCGGCATGACGGGCCTCGCGACGGGGCCGCACCTGCACTTCAGCGTCACCAAGAACGGCGCCTTCGTCGACCCGAACAAATTGCAGGTCAGCCGCGACGCGCCCGTCGCCGACCGCGCCGGCTTCAACGACGTGATCCGCCCGCGCCTCGCGGCGCTCAAGAACATCCAGCCCGGCGCCGTCGCCCGAAATTAGGCCGGCCCGGCACGCGGGCCCGCGCGCTGCTATAATTTTCGCATGCGCGTCGTCACGGGCTTGCTCAAGGGCGGTCTCATCGGCTTCTGCGTGGGCGCCCTCTCGTGGCGGATCGGGATGACGGGCGTGCCGGCCTTCGTCGACTACGGCATCCTGGGCGCGCTGGTCGGCATCCTGGGCGGCAAGCCGCCGTGGCGCCAGGAGACGATCTGGACGCCGCTGCTCAAGGGCATCTTCGGCATCGTCGTGGGCATCGGCCTCTACTGGGTCGCCCACAAGTTCCTCTACGGCGTGCGGCTCGACTTCGCCGTCAAGCTGGGCGCGCCCGACAAGCCCATCCCCGACGTTCCGGTCGTCCTCGGCCCGATCGTCGGCGCCGTCTGGGGCATCCTCGTCGAGCTCGACGACAGCGGCAGCGGCGGAAACAACTCCGACGCGATGATCTCCAAGAAGTACTAGAAGGAGTACTAGGGCTTCTTCACATGGACGTGGTCGTGGTCCTAAACGCTGTCGTAGTCGCTGTCGTGTGCTTGTACGCACGCGTCCAGGCACACGACAGCGTCAGCGACTACGTCTAGGACCACGTTCACGTTCACGTCAACGTGAAGAAGTACTAGCGGCGCGGCTCGGTCTCGGGCTCGTCGAACGCGCCGAGCTCGCGGAGCACGTCGTCGTCCGCCGGCGCCTCGTCGTCGGGCGGCGGAGAGGCGGCGGCCGCGGCAGCCGCGGCGGCCTGCGCGTGACGGAGGCGCCGCTGGGCCGAGAAGTGGCGCTTGATGAGGATCACCGTCTCGGTGAAGCCGAGCAGGATGTAGGCCGTGATGAGGAACAGGAAGACGACGGCCTTGTCGATGCCCGCGCGCGCGACGACCACGGCCGAACCGACGATGAGCAGGATGAGCCCCACGGTGCGCTTGTTGAGGCGCAGGTCCTTGAACGACCGGAAGTGCACGCGCGAGACCATGAGGTACGAGAGCGCCAGCACGACGACGGCCACGAAGCCCTCCGTGACCCAGGCGTAGAGGCCGACGTTGTGGGCGACGATCACCATCATTACGATCACGCTGGCCGACGCCGGGATCGAGAGGCCGAGCATGTACTTGCCGGGCGCCTTGGGGACGCCGCCCTGCTGCTTCTCCTCGCGCCGCGAGAGCACGTTGAAGCGCGCGAGGCGCATCGCGCCGGCGCACACGTAGAGGCCCGCGACGAACATGCCCCAGCGGCCGAAGCTCGTGAGGCCCCACTTGTAGACGAGGAGGCCGGGCGCGACGCCGAAGGTCACGAGGTCGGCGAGCGAGTCGAGGTCGCGCCCGAGGTCGGTCTGCGTCTTCGTGAGGCGCGCCACCCGGCCGTCGGCGGTGTCGAAGAAGAACCCGAAGCAGATGGCGAGCGCCGCCTGATACAGGTCGGGGCCGCCCTGACCGGACGCCGACAGCGAGATCGACACGAACCCGCAGAAGACGCTGGAGAGCGTGAAGAGATTCGGAAGGATGTAGTAAGTCTTCCGGAAGTCCACGCGGGGACGATAGCATGGGTCCCGGAAACCCAAGTGTTGCGGTCACTGCTCGCACTGCCCGTGTTCGTCGTCGCGACGCTCATCGGTTCGCTCCTCGCGTACCCGCTCGGGCTCGCCAACCGCTCGGGCGATCTCGTGCTCACGCTCGCGCGCGTCTGGTCGCGCGTCCTTCTCGGCAGCGCGGGCGTGAAGCTGCGCGTGACGGCGCGCGCGCCCCTCGATCCCAAGCGGCCCTACGTCGTCATGGCGAATCACCTGTCGATGGTGGACATCTTCGCGATCTTCGTCGCCGTGCCCGTGCCCCTGCGCTTCATCGCGAAGAAGCAGCTCGGGAACATCCCTCTCTTCGGGTGGGCCATGCGCGCGGGGCGCTTCATCTTCATCGACCGCCAGAACGCGACGTCGGCGCGGCGCTCGATCGACGCGGCCGCCGACCGCATCCGCCAGGGCTGCTCGGTGGTGATCTTCCCCGAGGGCACGCGCTCACGCGACGGCAAGCTCGCGGCGTTCAAGAAGGGCGGCTTCCACCTGGCCATCAACTCGGGCGCAGAGGTCGTGCCCGTCGCGATCCGCGGCTCGCGCGAGATCATGCCGCGCGGCGCCGTGTTCATGCGCGCGGGCGTCGTCGACATCGAGATCGGCGAGCCGATCTCCACGGCGGGCCTCGGGCCCAACGATCGCCAGAAGCTCCTCGAGCAGGTCCGCACCCGCGTCGCCGACATGCTCGGCGAGGACGTTTCGACCGAATCGAAACAAACCTGAGCCCGGGGTTGTGCTACGACCGCCGCCGAGGGGATGGCGATGAGAGCGATTCGAGCGATGGCGTTCGTGGCAGGAACACTCGGGCTCGTGGCGGGGTGTGGCGGCGGGAGCACGCCGACGGGCTCCGACGGGGGCGCAGGGCAGGGCGGCCAAACCGGTCAAGCCGGATCGGGCGGCGGCGCGGGGTCGGGTGCCGGCGGCGCGAAGGGCACGACGGCCGTCACCAACTGCGACATCACCGACAGCACCGGCTATCACCAGTGCATCGAGTACGCCATCGGGTACACGGCCAGCGCCGACAAGGGCTGCGGCATCCTCAAGGGGACTTACTCCACGGGCCCCTGCGACGCCGCGAGCTCGCTCGGCGGTTGCAAGCAGCCGAACGGCAGCAGCTCGATGACGACCTACTACTACCCGTCGGCGACGATCACGACCGCCGCCGTCATGGCCCAGTGCGTGGACGACGGCAACGCGACGTACGTCGCGCCCTGAGCTAGTAGTTCACGCGGAGGAGCGTGAGCCCCTGGGGCGGGGCGGTCATGCCGCCCGCGGTGCGGTCGCCCGTCTCGAGCATGCGCGCGACGGCGGCCGGCTCGAGGTGGCCGCGGCCGACGTCGACGAGAGTGCCGACGAGGATGCGCACCATGTTCTTGAGGAACGCCGTCGCCTCGACTTCGAAGGTGAGCAGCGCGCCCTGACGATCTACGTCGAGGCGGCGGATGATCCGGCGCGTCGTGCGGCGCTCGCAGTCGGATGCTCGAAAGGCGCGGAAGTCGTGCTCGCCGACGAGGAGCGTCGCGGCCTCGCGCACGGCGGCCATGTCGAGCGTGCGGCGGACGTGCCAGGCCGTGCGCGCGTGGCGCGGCGAGCGCACCATGTGGTTGAACACGGTGTACCGGTAGACCTTGCCGCGCGCCGAGAAGCGCGCGTCGAAGTCGGGCGCCGCCTCGGCGACGTCGACCAGTGCGACGTCGACGGGGAGGATCGAGTTCAGGCCGCGCAAGAACCCGTGCGGGGGAATGCGCGACGCGAGCGTGAAGCTCGCGACCTGTCCGTCGGCGTGGACGCCGGCGTCGGTGCGGCCGGCGCCGCGCACGAAGACCTCCTCGCCGAGCAGCTCGCGGATGCCGTCCTCGAGGACGCCCTGCACGGTGCGCATGCCGGGCTGGCGCTGCCACCCCGAGAAGTCCGTCCCGTCGTAGGCGATCACGGCGCGCAGGACGCGCGGCGCGGGCGCTCCGGGCGTTTCGCCCTTGGGCGCCTCGTCGGTCAAAACTCGAGCAGCAGGCCGAGGGTCCAGGTCGAGTCGCCGACGTGCAGGCGACCGCTGCGTCCCAGCCCCGAGATGTCGGCGTGCGTGTACTCGAAGGTGAGGGCCGTGTGGTTGACGCCGATGTCGGAGTCGAAGTCGCGCGCCGCCTCGGGATCGAGCCAGTCGAGCACGAGCGCGAGGCCCGCCGACGCGTGCCAGCCGAGCGTGCCGCCTCGTCCCGTGTCGCCCATGTTGTCGTGCGCGATCTCGCCGTTGCCGTCGGTGATCTGCCAGTACGCCCAGTCGAGGCCGATCTTGCCGAAGGGCACGAGCGGGATGTTGCGCGTCTCGAGGAAGTGATCGAACCGGTAGATCGCCGAGAACGAGACGGGGACGACGGTGAAGCCCGACGTGTCGCCCGAGGGCAGGCCCGTGCCGTTCCCGGCGGGCGCGGTGCCCGTCACCGAGAAGTAGCCGACGCCCGCACCCACGCCGATGGACCCGAACTTGTGGAAGAGCTGCCAGTCGAGCTCGAGGGCGGAGTAGAGGTGCCGGCCGTTCCCGAAGTAGTCCTTGTAGGGCGTGCGCATGTTGGGCCCGCTCTGCGGGAACTCCGAGTCGACGTCGGGCCGGTAAGGACCGAACTTGACCTCGAAGGCGAAGCGCTGCACCGAGCGGAAGCGATGGCCGGGCAGCTCTTCGGTCGGCTCGCGCTCGAGGATGTCGCTCTGGGCGCGCGCCGCGCCCGCTCCCGCGAGCGTGAGGCCGAGCGCGACCGCCAGGGGGATGGCGCCCGACATGCGGCGCGCGCCGCGCTTTCGGCTCACCGTCGTCTCCGGCGGGCACGCAGGAGCGCGCCGGCCAGCGCGACGAAGGCGACGCTGCCCGCGCCCAGCGCCGTGCGGCCGCTGCCCGCGACGGCGCAGAGGCCGCCCGTGGCCTGACCGGGCGTCGCCGTCTGGCCCGAGCCGCCATTGGTGATGTTGCCGTCGCGGTAGACGTCGTAGAAGCTGAGCGTCCGCTGCGGAAACGCCGAGTCTATGCCGAGGCCGCCATTGAGCACGGGACCGATGGCGTTGCCGCTGTTGTCGATGGCGACGACGGCCGCGCGGTAGGGGATGCCGTTCTGCAGGATCTTCACACGGTAGGAGTCGACGGTGCGGTTGAGCAGCGGCGAGCATGCGTAGAGCGGGTTCAGGTCCATCACTCCCGCATCGGTGCCCTTCGTCGCGCAGGTGCGCACGGCCGAGCTGAAGGTGTTGTTGGCGAACACCTGCAGGCCGCCACCGCGCTGGCAGAAGATCTGGTAGCCCTGCAGGTCCATGTTGATGCTGAAGTCGACGGGCGTCCACTTGACGGTGATCGCCTCGTTGCCGCCCGCGACGGTCACGTTCGTGGGCGCGGGCGGGGGCTGGAGATCGACCTGCACGGCGGTCGTCGCCGAGTAGTCGAAGGTGCCGTCGGCCCCATAGTCGAAGATCTGCCAGACCGTCTGGCTGAAGCCGTTCACCGGGCTCGTGCAGTCGGGGTTGGGGGAGGTGCCGTTGGTGATGACGCCCGTCCCGCCGTCGAGGCTCGTCGTGGCCACCGTCGTGACGGCGCTCATCGCGCGCGCCGTCGTCTGGATCGTTTGGCGCCCGGCCGTCATGAAGTTCACGATCTGATCGCCCTGGAGGAACTGGCAGTTGGTCTTCTGGAGGATGGGGTCATTGCACTGCGACCCGATCCAGTACGAGACCGTGCCGGTCGGCACGACGCCCCGCTTGGCGAAGCCGGTGTTCGTCAGCGTGAAGTAGAGGAAGACGGGCGTATCGCAGTCGCAGTTCGCCTTGTTGAAGAAGCGCGCGAGGTCGAAGGCCGCCAGGTTCGCGCCCTCGGTCTGTTGGACGCCGATGAAGATGTCGCCGTCGGCGAGGCTCGCGGTGGTCGTTCCCGTCGAGCCGGCGACCCCGGTTTGGGCCGCGGCGGGGCGCGCGAGCACGGTCGCGAGGGCGGCGACGGCGAGCGCGCTCGTCAGGTGGAGTCGACGTGGGGAGCCGGTGGACATGCGAGGCCGCGGTCGGTGGCTGCAAGCCTGATGCCTCTCCGGAGCCCCGATGCGCCGAGCGTTTGGGCGCGAGGCGTGCCGCGATGGCGGGGGAGGGGGCACGGCGTTGCCAATCTGGCAGGGCACGCGCGCATCCTAGCGCAAGGCCGCTCAGCGCGCCGAAACTAGGCGGCTCTGGCGCCGAGGGACGCCAGGGCGCGCGCGAGGCGGTGCAGGACGTCTCGGTCGACGGGGCGGCCGCCGAAGCGGGCGGCGGTGTAGAGCTCCGTGAGCTCGGCCAGCAGGTCGCCCGTGTCGAGGCCGGCGCCGGCGACGCGCGACGCGTACTCGCGCGGCGTCTCGGCGGCGCGGCGAGGCAGGCCGGCGCGCGCGAGGCGCTCGACGGCGCGCGCGTAGAGGCGCTGCACGGGCGAGCCCTCGACGGCGGACTGACGCGCAGAGGTGCGGGCGGTGCGGCGCGTGGGCCACACGCGCGAGCCGGCCGCGGCGGCGAGGGCCACGACGGCGAGGACGGCGACGACGACGAGCCACCCCG
>Ga0265339_10002447_pt1 | contig 13300 bp, 12 predicted proteins | sample 4CB219metaG_FD_202085 | JGI IMG/M metagenome (GOLD analysis project Ga0265339, IMG submission 202085) | Rhizosphere microbial communities from Carex aquatilis grown in University of Washington, Seatle, WA, United States - 4-CB2-19 metaG | ecosystem: Host-associated > Plants > Roots >...
TCTTCTCCCTCTCCGCTGCGGGGAGAGGGGATCAGATCCGTCTTCTCCCTCTCCGCTGCGGGGAGAGGGGATCAGATCCGTCTTCTCCCTCTCCCCGCTTGCGGGGAGAGGGTCGGGGTGAGGGGGGCGGATCCGTGCATTGACAAGTTGCGCGCTGGGGCGCTAGGGTCGCTTTTCCCTTCGTGTTTTCGGCGAAGGGACGAGAGGAGACACAGACGATGGCACTGTCACCGGGCTCGACGACGGCAGGCGGCAATTCGGGCACTGGCGAAGTGACCACGCTCCTCGGACGCGGCAGCGAGTTCGAGGGGAAGCTCTCCTTCGAGGGGACGGTGCGCGTCGACGGCAAGCTGTCGGGTGAGATCTTCACCGACGACGTGCTCATCATCGGCGAGGGCGCCGAGGTGAACGCCGAGATCAGCGTCGGCGCCATCATCATCGAGGGCACCGTCCACGGGAACATCCACGCCAAGCGCTCGGTCGAGATCCACACGCCGGCGCGCGTGAAGGGCAACATCTCGACGCCGTCGCTCTCCATCGACAAGGGCGTGATCTTCGACGGCCAGTGCCAGATGGAGCAGAACGGCGCGAGCTCCGGCAAGGCGCGCGGCTCGTCCGCGTCGGTCTCCGAAGTCGCCGCCGATTGAGTTCGGGACCCTGACAGGGTGCCGCGCCCCCGGCGCTCGCTCCGCGCGGCGAAGCCGCGCTGCGCTCGGGTGCGAGTGCGTCGGGCGCGGTCTGAAATGTCGACGGTGGGGGCCGTTTGCCTTGACTCGGGTGCTCCGATTTGATAACGGACGCGCGGGTTTTCTTGATGAGTTCCGCGCTTCTCCTGCTCGACGCCACCGCTCCCGAGTCGCATGAGCCCCAGCTCATCGACCTCGACGGGACGGCCTTCATCCAACTGGGGCTCTTCCTGCTGCTGATGCTCGTGCTGCGGCAGTTCCTGTGGAAGCCCTACCTCAAGGTGCTGGGCGAGCGCACGACGCGCGTCGACGGCTACAAGCAGGAGGCCGTGCGGCTCGACGCCGAGGCCGCCGCGCGGCTCGCCAAGGCCGAGGCTGCCCTCGCGGAGGCGCGGCGCGTGGGCGCGGGCGAGCGGGTCGAGGCGCGGGCCGCGGCGCACAAGCGCGAGCAGGAGCTGCTCGCGGCCGCCAACGCCGCCGCGCAGAAGACGCTGGCCGAGGCGCGCGCGCGCGTGGGCGCGACGCTCACCGCCGAGCGCGCCAAGCTCCAGCAGACGGCCGCCGAGATCGGCACGCAGGCGGCCCGCAAGATCCTCGGCCGCGAGGTGTCGGCGTGAGGCGCGCGCTCGCGACGGCGCGTCTCGTGGCCTTCGGCGTGGCGCTCGTCGCGCTCTCGCCGGCTCCGGCCCGCGCCGAGGAGGAGGCCGCCGCGGCGCACGAGCACGGGGAGGAGGCCGAGGCCCCCAAGCTCGACACGACGCGTCTCCTCTATCAGATCATCAACTTCGCGATCCTCGCGGGTGTGCTGGGATGGTTCGGGGGCCGCGCCATCAACAAGGCGCTGCTCGCGCGCCACCAGCAGCTCAAGGCCGACCTCGCCTCGGCCGCCGAGGCGCGCACCGCCGCCGAGGCGCGCGCCCTCGTCCAGCAGAAGCGCCTCGAGACGCTCGAGACCGAGATCGCGAACATCCGCGCGAGCATCAAGCAGGAGGCGGAGGACGAGAAGCAGCGCCTCATCGCCGCCGCCGAGGCGCGCGCCAAGTCGATCGCCCAGGAGACGTCCTTCCTCCTCGACCAGCAGGTCAAGGAGGCGGAGATCGCCCTCAAGCGCGAGGTCGCCGAGGCCGCCGTGAGGATCGCGGAGGCCATCGTCACGAAGTCGCTGCACGCGGGCGACCAGCAGAAGCTCGTCGATACGTTCGTGAGCGACGTGTCGGCCCCCGCCGCCGGTAGGAGCGCCTGATGGCCGCCATGGCCGGCTCCGTCTCGCGCCGCTACGCGCGCGCTCTCTTCTCGATCGGCGTCGATCGCGGCAACTTCGAGCAGCTCGGCAAGGAGCTCGACGCCGTCGCCGAGCTCTGGGACGGGGCGCCCGAGCTGCGCGAGGCGCTCGCCAACCCGGTCTTCAAGGCCAGCGAGAAGCGCGCCGTGCTCCAGAGCCTCCTGCCGCGCGTCGCGCCCACGGCCGACGTGCAGAAGTTCGTGCTGCTGCTCCTCGAGCGGCGCCGCCTGCCGGCGGTGGTGAGCATCGCGCGCGCCTACCGCGAGATGGCCGACCTGCACACGGGCCGCGTGCGCGCCCAGATCACCAGCGCGCAGCCCCTCGGCCCCGCCGAGCTCGAGCGCGTCAAGCAGTCGCTGGCGCGCCGCACGGGCAAGCAGGTCATCGTCGAGGCGTCGGTCGATCCGGCGCTGATCGGCGGCATCGTCGCCCGCGTGGGCGATCTCGTCCTGGACGGCAGCGTCCGCACGCAGCTCGGCACGCTGCGTGACAAGCTTCTGAACTAGTCGACAAGCTCCAGAGGAAAAGCACATGCAAATCCGCGCCGAAGAAATCAGCCAGATCATCCGCAAAGAGATCGACGGGTTCGATCAGAAGGTCGCCGTCAGCGAGACGGGCACCGTGCTCGAGGCCGGCGACGGCATCGCGCGCGTGTACGGCCTCGAGGCGGCCATGGCTGGCGAGCTGCTCGACTTCGGGCACAACGTCGTGGGCCTCGTGCTCAACCTCGAGGAGGACAACGTCGGCGTCGCGCTCCTCGGCGACTACGAGCACGTCCGCGAGGGCGACACCGTCAAGCGCACGGGCAAGATCGCCCAGGTCCCCGTGGGCGACGCGCTCACGGGCCGCGTCGTCAACGCGCTCGGCATCCCGATCGACGGCAAGGGTCCCATCACGACGAAGGACTCGCGCAAGATCGAGGTGAAGGCGCCCGGCATCATCGCGCGCAAGTCGGTGCACGAGCCCATGCAGACGGGCATCAAGGCCATCGACTCGATGATCCCCATCGGCCGCGGCCAGCGCGAGCTCATCATCGGCGACCGCCAGACGGGCAAGACGGCCGTCGCGACCGACGCGATCATCAACCAGAAGGGCCAGAACATGCGCTGCTTCTACGTGGCCATCGGCCAGAAGCAGTCGACCGTCGCCGCCGTCGTCGAGAAGCTGCGCGAGCACGGCGCCCTCGAGTACACGACGATCATCGCCGCCACAGCGTCGGAGTCGGCGCCGCTGCAGTACCTCGCGCCCTACACGGGCGTCACGATGGCCGAGTTCTACCGGGACAGCGGCCGCCACGCGCTCATCATCTACGACGACCTGTCGAAGCAGGCCGTCGCCTACCGCCAGCTGTCGCTGCTCCTCCGCCGCCCGCCGGGCCGCGAGGCGTTCCCGGGCGACGTCTTCTACCTCCACTCGCGCCTGCTCGAGCGCGCCGCGAAGCTGTCCGACAAGGACGGCGCGGGCTCGCTGACGGCGCTGCCGATCATCGAGACGCAGGCCGGCGACGTGTCGGCGTACATCCCGACGAACGTCATCTCCATCACCGACGGGCAGATCTTCCTCGAGAGCGATTTGTTCTACTCGGGCCAGCGCCCCGCCGTGAACGCCGGCATCTCGGTGTCGCGCGTCGGTGGCGCCGCGCAGATCGCGGCCATGAAGAAGGTCGCCGGCAAGCTGCGCCTCGAGCTCGCGCAGTACCGCGAGCTGGCGGCCTTCGCGCAGTTCGGCTCCGACCTCGACAAGGCGACGCAGCAGCAGCTCGCGCGCGGCGCCCGCATGACCGAGCTCCTCAAGCAGGGCCAGTACGCGCCGCTGCCCGTCGAGAAGCAGGTGCTCATCCTCTTCGCCGTGACGAACGGCTACACGGACGCGCTGCCCGTCGACTCGCTCGGCCGCTACGAGCGCGAGCTCTACGCGTTCATCGACTCGCGCAAGCCGGCCGTGTGGACGGAGCTCAAGGAGAAGGGCAACAACGGCAAGGCCTGGGACGCGCTGCAGGCCACGATGAAGGACGCGCTCTCCGAGTTCGGCAAGGAGTTCTCGCCGGACGCGCAGGCGGCCGCCTAGTCGCGCACCCAGATGCCCTCGCTCAAGTCCATACGCACGCAGATCGCGTCCAAGAAATCGACGCAGAAGATCACGCGCGCCATGAAGCTGGTCTCGGCGGCGCGCCTTCGCGGCGCGCAGGACGCGATCCTCGCGGCGCGCCCGTACGCCAACGCGCTCGTCGAGGTCATCGGCCAGGTGGCCGAGCGCGCGGGCGCCGAGGCGCACCCGCTGCTCGAGAAGCGCGAGGCCAAGCGCATCACGCTCGTGCCCATCACCTCGGACCGCGGCCTCGCGGGCGGCTTCAACGCCAACATCTTCCGAGCCGTGGCCCGGTTCATGACCGACCACGCCGACGCCGAGCTCACGCTGGACATCGTCGGCAAGAAGGGCCGCGACTACTTTCGGCGCCGCAAGGTGACGATCAAGCACGAGGTGCCGGGCGCGTCGGGCGCGACGGCCGCCGAGCTCGCGCGCCAGGTGGGGTCGATCGTCGTCGACGCGTTCATGAAGGGGCAGACCGACGCCGTCTATCTCATCTACAACGAGTTCAAGTCGGCCGTGCAGCAGCGGGTGGTCATCGAGCCGCTCCTTCCGGTGACGCGGGCCTCCGTCATCCCCTCGGGCGAGGCGCCCACGGCGAAGGACGCGACGGCGATCGACTTCGCCTACGAGCCGTCGAAGCGGGAGCTGCTCGACGTCCTCATCCCGCAGTTCGTCGACTCGCAGATCTACCGCGCGCTCCTCGAGTCCGTCGCGTCCGAGTTCGGGGCGCGCATGACGGCCATGGAGAACGCGACCAACAACGCCAGGGAGATGATCGCGGACCTCACGCTCAAGTACAACCGCGTGCGGCAGGCGGCCATCACCAAGGAGCTGATGGAGATCGTCAGCGGCGCTGAAGCCCTCAAAGGTTAAAACAGGAAGGCTGAGAGGAAATCGCAATGAGCATCGGAAGCGTGACTGCTACGTCCCAGGGCAAAATCGTTCAGGTCATCGGCCCCGTCGTCGACGTCGAGTTCTCGGGCGGCGATCTGCCGGAGATCAACACGGCGCTGCGCATCTCGAACCCGTCGATCTCCGACAAGGCGGGCAACCTCGTCGTCGAGGTCGCCCAGCACCTCGGCGAGCGCAGCGTGCGCTGCATCGCCATGGACACGACGGACGGCCTCGTGCGCGGCATGCTCGTCGAGAACACGAAGAGCCCGATCATGATGCCCGTCGGGCGCGAGATCCTCGGCCGCATCCTCAACGTCGTCGGCGAGCCCGTCGACGAGAAGGGGCCCGTCCCCTCGAAGAAGCTGCTGCCGATTCACCGCGCGGCGCCCAAGTTCGTCGACCAGTCGGTGAAGGTCGAGATGTTCGAGACCGGCATCAAGGTCATCGACCTCCTCGCGCCGTACCGCCGCGGCGGCAAGATCGGCCTCTTCGGCGGCGCCGGCGTCGGCAAGACCGTCACGATGCTCGAGCTCATCAACAACGTGGCCAAGAAGCACGGCGGCTTCTCGGTGTTCGGCGGCGTCGGCGAGCGCACGCGCGAGGGCCGCGATCTCTACAACGAGATGGCGGAGTCGAAGCTGTCGGACGGGAGCAGCGTCCTCTCGAAGACGGCGCTCGTCTACGGCCAGATGAACGAGCCGCCGGGCGCGCGCGCCCGCGTCGCGCTCTCGGCGCTCACGGCGGCCGAGTACTTCCGCGACGAAGAGGGGCAGGACGTGCTCCTCTTCATCGACAACATCTTCCGCTTCACGCAGGCGGGCTCCGAGGTGTCGGCGCTCCTCGGCCGCATCCCGTCGGCCGTCGGTTACCAGCCGACGCTCGCCACGGACATGGGCGAGCTCCAGGAGCGCATCACGACGACGAACAAGGGCTCGATCACCTCGGTGCAGGCCATCTACGTGCCGGCCGACGACCTCACCGACCCGGCGCCCGCGACGGCGTTCGCCCACCTCGACGCGACGACCGTCCTCTCGCGCGGCATCTCCGAGAAGGGCATCTACCCGGCCGTCGACCCGCTCGACTCGACGTCGACGATCCTCACGCCGGCCGTCGTCGGCCAGGAGCACTACTCGGTGGCCCGCGCCGTCCAGAAGGTGCTCCAGAAGTACAAGGAGCTCGTCGACATCATCGCCATCCTCGGCATGGACGAGCTCTCGGAGGACGACAAGATCACCGTCTCGCGCGCGCGCAAGATCGAGCGCTTCCTCTCGCAGCCGTTCTTCGTCGCCGAGACGTTCACGGGCACGCCCGGCAAGTACGTCGAGATCAAGGACACCGTCGCGAGCTTCAAGGAGATCATCGACGGCAAGTGCGACGACCTGCCGGAGCAGGCCTTCTACATGCAGGGCGGCATCGACGACGTGCGCGCCAAGGCCGAGCAGCTCAAGAAGGTGGCCTAGGCCCAACAGGCCCGCCAGGGCCTGGGAGATAACCATCATGAAGCTGTCGCTCACCACTCCCCGCGGCGCGATCCTCGACCTCGACGTCGACGAGGTCACGGCGCCCGGCGCGCTCGGCGAGTTCGGCGTGCTGCCGGGCCACGTGCCGCTCATGTCGGCCATCAAGCCCGGCGTGCTCGTGTACCGTGGCAAGGGGCACTCGGGCATCGTCGCCGTCGGCCCGGGCTTCCTGCAGGTCGCGCCGCCGTCGCAGGCCGACACGGCGCACGACAAGGTGCTCGTCCTCGTCGACCAGGCGCTCGTGACGGCCGACATCGACAAGGCCGAGGCCCAGCGCGACCTCGCCGCCGCCGACAAGGACCTCGCCGCCTGGAAGGGCGAGCTCGACGGCGCGTACAAGGCGCTGGACGTCAAGCGCCAGTGGGCCCAGGCCCGCCTGGACGCCGCCGCGCGGGTCGCGACGCACTGACCCTCACCCCGACCCTCTCCCGCTGCGCGGGAGAGGGAGATCCGACTCTCTCCGCTGCGCGGGGAGAGGGAGATCCGATCCCCTCTCCTCGCGCAGCGGGGAGAGGGTTAGGGTGAGGGGCCATGCCCGAGAAACATCGATTCTTCGTGACCTGCCCGCGGGGCACCGAGGGCGCGCTCCGGCGCGAGCTCGCGGCCATGCGGATCGCGGGGGCGAAGGGCGACAAGGGCGGCGTCTGGTTCGAGGGGCCGCTCGCGATGGGGATGGACGTGTGCCTGTGGGCGCGCAGCGCGGTGCGCGTGCTGCTGCGTCTGACGGAGCTCAACGCGCGCGACGCGGGGACGCTCTACGAGCGGGCGCGCGCGGTGGACTGGACGAGGTGGCTCACCGCCACGAGCACGCTCGCCGTGGACGCCAACGTGAAGGACAACCCGGCGCTCACGCACTCGGGCTTCGCGGCGCTCAAGGTGAAGGACGCCGTCGTCGACTCGCTGCGCGACGCGCTCGGCGCGCGGCCCGACGTCGACCCGAGGAAGCCCGACGTCTCGATCGTGCTGCACGTCGCGGGCGGGCAGGGCGCGCTGTTCCTCGACCTCGCGGGCGAGCCGCTGCACCGGCGCGGCTGGCGCGTCGCCATGACGGACGCGCCGCTCAAGGAGACGCTCGCGGCCGCCGTGCTGATGCTGGGCGGCGTCCCGGCCGATCGCCCGTTCGTCGATCCGATGGCGGGCGGCGGCACGCTCGCCATCGAGCACGCGCTCGCCGCGCGCGGCATCGCCCCCGGGCTGCGCAGGCGCTTCGGCTTCGAACGGTGGCCGACCCTCGACGAGCCCACGCGCGCCGGCTGGGAGCGCGCGCGCGCCGAGGCCGAGGCCGCCGCGATGGCGCCGCGCGAGAAGCTTCCGCCCATCGTGTGCGCCGACGTCTCGTCCGAGGCGCTCGGCGCCGCGCGCCGCAACGCCTCGGCCGCGGGCGTCGACGACGACCTCAGCTTCGAGCTCGCCGACGCGGCCGCGCTCGAGCGCCGCTGGGACGCGGGCACGGTGTGCACGAACCCGCCGTACGGCGAGCGCCTGCAGCCGGAAGACCTCGAGAAGCTCTACCGCGACGTGGGCCGCGCCTTCCAGCGCCTCGCCGGCTGGTCGGTGGTCGTGCTCTCGGGCAGCCCGCTGTTCTCGCGCGCGCTGCCCTGGAAGCCCGCGGTCTCGCACAAGCTTTTCAACGGGCCGCTCGAAGTCCGGCTTTTGCGGTATGAGATCCCGGAAGCGCGCCCGGCCGCCCGGCCGCGCTGAACCGGATGAAAAAGTCGTCGAAACCCCGGGGTCCGTCCGCGGGCTCCGGCGCCTCCGTCTGGCGCGCCCGCCTCGCGCGCCTGGGCCTGTCGGCGCTGTCGGGCGTGCTGCTCCCGCTGGCCGTGCCCACGGCCTACCTGTGGCCCCTCATGTGGATCGCCCTCGTGCCGCAGCTCCACGTGGCCCTGACGTCGCGCACGCCGAGGCGCGCCTTCCTGCAAGGCTGGCTCACGGGCACGCTCGCCAACTCCCTGGGCTTCTACTGGATGGACGGCCTGCTCGAGCGCTTCGGCCACATGTCTCCCCTCGAGGCGCTGCCCATCATGCTGCTGCTCACGGCCTACCAGGGCCTCGAGTTCGCGATCCTCTCGTGGGGCGTGCACCGCCTGCGCGATCGCACGCGCGGCCGCCTCTCCGTCGCGCTCATGGCCATGCTCGTCATGGCGGCCATCGAGCTCTGCATGCCGCAGATCTTCCCCTTCTACCTGGCGATGTCGCAGGCGCCCGTGCCGGTGATGATCCAGATCGCCGACCTCACCGGCCCCATCGGCGTCACGGCGCTCATGGTGGCGTGGAACGGCTCACTGCTCGACGCGTGGTACGCACGCCGCGCCGGCTCGCGAAAGCTGCGCCCGCTCGCCGTGTCGTCGGCGTTCGTGGTCCTCACGCTCGTCTACGGCGCCGTGCGCCTGCACCAGGTCGACGCCGCGCGCGCCGCCGCGCCCAAGGTGAAGACGGGCCTCGTGCAGGCCAACGTCGGCATCCTCGAGAAGTGGGATCCCGCCGAGTTCGCCAAGCTGCTCGTCACCCACCAGCGCCTCTCGGCCGAGCTCGCGGCCGCGGGCGCCGAGCTCGTCGTCTGGCCCGAGTCGTCCTATCCGTACGCGCTGCCGCGCCCCTTCGAGCGCGAGTGGCCCGCCGACGATCCGCGCCGCGTGCGCGCCGGCTTCTCGACGCCGCTGCTGTTCGGGGCGCTCACGCGCACCGTCGGCCCGCCCCAGCGGCCCGCCGATCGCTATCCCTACAACACGGCGCTCATGATGGACGCGGCCGGGAACGTCACGGGCGCCTACGACAAGGTGTTCCTGATGCTCTTCGGCGAGTACATCCCGTTCTACGACACCATCCCGTGGTTCACGAAGCTCTTCCCCGAGGCGTCGAACTTCAGCCGCGGCTCGGAGCCCGGCTCGTTCCCGCTCACCGTGGGCGGCCGCGACTACAAGCTCGGGCCGCTCATCTGCTACGAGGACATCCTGCCCGGCTTCACGCGCCGCGTGGCCAAGCTCTCGCCCAACGCGTTCGTCAACATCACCAACGACGCCTGGTTCGGCCGCACGGCCGAGCCGTACCAGCACCTCGCGCTCGCCGTGTTCCGCGCCGTCGAGAACCGCCTCGAGCTCGTGCGCGCCGTAAACACCGGCGTTTCGGCGCACGTCGACGCCGCCGGCCGCGTGCTCACCCGCACCGACTCCGTCGATCCCGCCGAGACGCCCGACGCGCCGCCGACGACGCTGCTCGTCGAGCTCGCGATGCTCGAGGGCGGCGGCCTCTACCGCCACGTCGGCGATCTCTTCGCGTTCGCCTGTCTGCTGGCGCTCGTCGCGCTCGCCGCGCGCGGCCTGCGCCCGCCCCAGGCCGAGGCGGATGTCGCGCCGCGGCCGTCCGCGTAAACGGAAAAGCCGCCCGTTCGGGACATCTTTTTTGGGAGGGGCAAAATGGAAGAATTGACCCTCGCCGCCGACTGAGGCTACTGTCCGCCGCGAAGCGGATGGGCCAACCCGCGGTTTGACGGAGATTCGATGACCTATCGTTCGCTGGCAGTACTCGGGATCTCGATCTGTCTCGTGACCTCGACCGCGCAGGCAACTCGCGCGAGCGCGCAGGGCCAAGGGGCCGAAGATGAGGCTCCCGCCAAGAAATCGGGCGCGAAGGGCGACGACGCCCAGTGGGACGCGGACGCGAAGGCGGCCGACACGTCCGACGCGGAGGAGGCCGTGCCCAAGTCGAAGCCGAAGACGAAGGCGAAGCCCGCCGCTGATGCGGCCGAGGCCGAGGCCGAGCCACCGCCACCGCCGCCGCCCGCGCCCGAGGCGGGGCTCGAGCTCGGTCCGGCGCCCGAGCGCCCCGTGATCTACGGCAAGCGCAGCGACTGGTTCGTGGTGCCGTACGGCTACGCGCGCCTCGACATGATGGAGGACTCGACGCAGTCGTTCGAGGACGGCATCCAGCCGAACCTCATCCAGCGCGCCGGCACGTACCGCGGCGATCACCGCCGCACGATCATCACGGCCCGCGACTCGCGCCTCGGCATCTTCGTGGGCCCGCCCGAGTACCGCGGCATCCGCGCCTCCTCGCAGATCGAGTTCGACTTCTACGGCCTGACGCCGACGGACGCGCGCCGCCACGACACGGTCGTGTTCGCGCCCCTGCGCCTGCGCCTCGCGTACCTCAAGCTCGAGACGAAGGTCATCGACGTCATCGCCGGGCAGTACTACGACCTGTTCGGCTGGAACGGCTCGTTCTACGTCGGCACCGTCGGCTACCTCGGCGTGCCCGCCGAGATCTACCACCGCAACCCGCAGCTCCGCCTCCAGAAGACGCTGAGCCTCGGCCAGGTCGACGTCACCGTCGCGGCCGCCGCCGTGCGCCCCGGCGAGCGCGACTCGGGCCTGCCCGAGGGCCAGGCCGGCCTCAAGGTCGCGTACCACGGGTGGTCGGGGGCCGCGATGCCCGGCTTCGGCCGCCCGCAGCTGACCCCGCTGTCCATCGGCGTGTCCGGCCTCTACCGCCACTTCGAGGTGCCGGTCTTCCGCGCCGAGCCGGGCTCGCAGTCGACGTCGACGAACGGCTGGGGATTCGCGGCGCAGGCGGTCCTGCCGATCATCCCCGTCAAGAACATCACCGATCGGGGCAACTCGCTCACGCTCATCGGCGAGTACTCGATCGGCACGGGCATCGCCGACATGTACACGTTCATGGACGGCGGCTCGCGCTTCCCGATCCTCCCGAACCCGAACCTCTCGCAGCCGGCCATCCAGTACCAGTCGAACGTCGATCCCGGCCTCGTCACCTTCGATCGCACCCTCAACATCGCGACCATCAACTGGCAGGCGTTCGTCGGGAACCTGCAGTACTTCCTGCCGATCGATCGCGGCCGCGTCTGGGTCGAGGCGACGGTCTCGCAGATCTGGTCGAACAACATCAAGGACCTGACGCCGTTTCCGAGCTGGGGCGGCATCTTCACGAAGATGCAGTACATCGACGGGAACCTGGGCTTCGACATCACCCCGGCCGTCGCGCTCGGGGTCTCGTACCAGATCGTGAAGCAGACGTTCGGCGACCTGTCCGAGGACACGCCCATCTACGGCAGCGTGCCCGCGGCCAGCATGGAGGGGCAGCAGCCCGGCGGCATCACGGTCCTGGGAACGGGCGGCGTCGCCGCCCATGCGCGTAACGATCGCTTCCAGCTCAGCTTGGCGCTCTACTTCTGACGTTGAGGCGACCAGACGGCATGAGACTCCTCCGCACATCGGCCCTGCTCCTCGCGCTCGTCGGCGGGTGCAAGCAGGAGGTGCTGTGCCCGGCGCTGGGCAGCTGCGGGGGACCGCTGCCGCTCGGCATCGACGGGAAGAGCGACGGGACGTGGGTCCTCTCGCCCGGCCATGGCTCGTGCACCGAGGACCTTTACGTCCCGGTGACCGACCCGCGGCTCCCCATGGGGACCAAGACCACGACGGGGATGCCGTACCCGGAGCCCGCGCTCTTCGACTGGTGCGACCAGCTGGTCGCGGTCGCCGGCGTGGGCGAGGACATCAAGAAGAGACAGCCGGCCTTCTTCTACGAGAGCGGCCCGATCGGCTTCGCGACGGTGAAGTTCCAGCCCGACGGCACCTTCACGACGGGCCTGTCGAGGATCGCCACGGTCGCGCTCTACTTCCCGGCCTTCTGCATCCGCGCCTTCGGCGCGATGGACGGCATGATCGATCCAAACACCGGCACCGCTTACCCGAACGTCTGCAAGCAGCTCGAGCCGCCCCTCTACACGTCGGGCGTCGGCGAGGGCGCGTTCTTCAACCTGACCTGCGATCCGAACAACGATCAGGTGCGGTCCGCCCTGGCGGCGAAGGGCTTCCGGCTCGATGTGCCGGCCGACCCGCTCGGGTGCATCTGCCGCTACGACGTCGACGAGACGGGCGGGCCGGCGGGCACCTACAAGCAGCTCGATGCGAGCACGCTCGTCGATTTCCCCGACGCCGTCGGCTCGAATTACTATCAGGAGACGACGTACTGCAACCAGGGCGACACCCTGCAGCTCACGGGCGCCAACGGCGCGTACCTGTACGACCAAAGGGGGCTGCGGACGATGGATCTCGTGAGGAGCTGCAAGACCGATGCGGAGTGCGTTTCGGGCAAGTGCGGCAACATCGACATGATGAACATGCGGGGAACCTGCCAGTGAGGACACCCATGAGGAGAGCTTCGACCAGGCCCATCGTCGTGCCCAGCGGGGCCTTGGTGCCCGTTGTGGCCTTGGCCCTGTGGGCGGGCGGCTGCAAGCAGCAGGTGATGTGCCCGGCGCTCGACAGCTGCGGGACGGGGAAGGCGCCCGCCGGCGACTGGACGCTCGACAACGCGCACGGCTCCTGCTCCGAGAGCCTGTACACGCCGCCCGCCGATCCGCGGCTCGTCAACGCGGACCTTCCGGCGGCGCGCACGCAGATCCCCGATCCGGCGCTCTATGACTGGTGCGATCTGCTCGTCACGAGCCCGCAGATCCCGATGGCGAACGCCGTCGATCCGACCGCGTCGAAGCCGGCGCTGAACAACAGCATCGTCGGGAGGTTCCCCAACTTCTCGTTCGAAACCTTCCCCATCTATCAGGCGACGGTCCACTACGACGAGCGCGGCAACTACGCGCTCTCGACGACGCGTGGGGGAACGGTCCTGGTCGACTTCCCGACGTATTGCATGCGGGCCTTCGGCGCGATCGACACGCCCCTCGATCCGAACGCGCTGCCGGCCGCGACGGGCACCGTTTGCCAGAAGCTGCAGTCGGCGCTCTTCTTCATCACGCCGCCGCAGTTCCTCAACATCGCCTGCATCACCAACGACGACGCCAGCCGCCA
>Ga0265339_10002448_pt1 | contig 13295 bp, 11 predicted proteins | sample 4CB219metaG_FD_202085 | JGI IMG/M metagenome (GOLD analysis project Ga0265339, IMG submission 202085) | Rhizosphere microbial communities from Carex aquatilis grown in University of Washington, Seatle, WA, United States - 4-CB2-19 metaG | ecosystem: Host-associated > Plants > Roots >...
CCGCGGGCGACCCGCGCTTCGCGCTGCCTACCGTGTCCGGCAACGTGCTCGTGGCGGCGGCAGACGGCTCCCTCTACGTCGGCGGCCTCGCCGCGGACACCGTGGACTTCGATCCGGGCGCGGGCACGACGACCCGGTCCCTGCCGGGCAGCGACGGCAACCAGGGCGGCTTCGTCGAGCAGCTCGCCGCCGACGGCACGTTCCGCTGGGTCGAGACGACGGACCGCGTCCCGGTCGAGGCAGCGGCGGCGACCCCCGACTCCGGCGTCATCGTGGTCGGCAGCAAGTTCACCGACGGGAGCCACTCGGGCATCTTCGCGGCCAAGCTCGGAGCCACCTCCGTGCCGGCGTGGTCGCTGGGCCTCGACGGCACGTCGGACCTGATGGGGCTCTGGGGCGTCGCGGTGTCGAGCACGTCGTTCGTGCTCGTGGGCGGCTCCGACGCGGACGTCGCCGACGTGGTCCCCGGACCGGCGACGGTCGCCGTGCCAGCGCACTCCGTTTTCTTAGAGCGCTGGGATTTCTGATTTCGTTCCCGGGCCGTGTCGAATTCGCGGGGGCTCGTTCGTCGCCCGTGCGAGGAGACAAGACATGGCCACGATCCCGACCCTTCTGAACGACGACGGCAGCGCCTCCATCGCGACGGCGCTGCTCATGTCCCACCACGCTTTCCGCCGCGATCTCGCGCGCTTCGCGACCGCGCTCGTGCGCGTCGTCGGCGGCGACGACGCCCGCGTCGCGGAGCTGGCCGCGGAGTGGAAGCAGTACCGCGGCGCGCTCCACGGCCACCACGAGATCGAGGACGGCCAGATGTTCCCGGGCATGCGCACGGCGCACCCCGAGCTCGGGGCCGTGTTCGACGACCTCTCGGCGCAGCACGCCCGCATCGATCCGCTGCTCGCCCGCGGCGACACGGCGTTCAGCGCGCTCGCGGCGCGCGCGCCGGCGGCTGCGGCCATCGTCGCCGCGCTGTCGACGCTCATCGAGAATCACCTCGCGCTCGAGGAGTCGCACGTGCCGGCGTTCCTGCGTGGGGTGACCGGCTTCCCGCCGCCGGCCACGGACGCCGACGCCGAGATGTACGCGCAGGGTTTCGCCTGGAGCTCCGAGGGCGTCGCGCCCGAGGTGCTGGAGCGCGTCTACGCGATGCTGCCCGCGAACGTCACGACCCGCCTGCCCGCGGCGCGCGCCGCCTTCGCCGAGCGGTGCGCGCGCGTCTGGGGAACGGTACCCTCGGGTGCGTCGCGCACGTCCGTGCCCGACTGGCTCGCCCGCTGACGCAACGATTCTCGCGGCCGCCCGATGAAGGGGCATGAGTGGAATCTCGCGGAAGCAGTTCGGTGACACATTCTCCAACGCCGCGATCGATCTGGACGATCCGGATCTGAGGTCGGCCGTCGCGGGCGCGGGCCTGGATGCCGGCCAAATCGACGCGCTCGACGGCAAGGCCGACGGCCGCGTCACCGGCGGGAAGGCCATCGACGCGCTGTACGACGAGATCGACCGGCTGGACCGCACCACCAGCGGCCTCGCCTCGAAGGAAGAGCGCGGCCTCTGGGGCGCGCTGCGAGGCGCGGCGGTCGCGCCGCGGGCGATCTCGGCGGACCAGGGCGAGCGGCTCGCGAAGGCCGCGCAGCAGATGGTCGCCGAGGACCAGCCCAAGGCGGGGCAACTCTCGCAATGGGCCCTCGCGGGAGACGCGCATTGCAAGAACCCCGACCTGTCTTCGCCCACCTACGCGGCGAAGGACAGCTGGAAGTGCAACGTCTTCGCCGGTGAGACGTTCAACCGGGCCGGGCTCCCCTTCCCTCTGAACCACCAGAGCCACTACGCCACCGCCAACCACCTGCCCACGCAATCCAAGTTCTTCCAGCCCGTCGCGGGGCTCGACGACGTCAGGCCCGGGGACGTGCTCTCGATCCAGCGGACGGGGGGGCAGAGCGGCCACGTCGAGATCGTCACGGACGTCGGGCGCGACGCGCGCGGGCGCGTCGTCTCGATTGCCTCAGCCGGCGCGCACGAGGACGGCTCCCACGAAGGCAGCGGCACCGCGGCGCCGCTCGTCTCGGCCGCCGCCACGGATGGTCGCGCCGCGCAGGTGACCATCGCGGACGAGACCTTTCGTCTGCTGCGACCCATGGCGCCGCCGGCGAACGGAGGTGCCCGATGAGCGCGCGTCGATTGATGGTGGCCGTCGTCGTCTTCCTCTCGCTCGGACGCGCCCGCTTCGCGCTCGCGTTGGATTGCCCGTGCACCTGGGAGCACGTCATCTGCGAGGCCGATGCCGTCGCCGAAGTGGAGATGCACTTCGCGAGCAAGACGGCCCCCGACCACATGGAGGTACGGCGCGTGTTCTGGAACCGCACGAAGCACCGGGTCCGAGCCACCGGCGGGCGGCTGTACATCCCCAACGTCACGCGCACACGACAGGACCTCCTCCACTACTACTTGCTCGAGCGGCGCCAGCTGTCCAAAGGAGCGCCGATGCCCCTGTGGATGGCGCTTTTTCGTCGAGTCCTCACGCGCGGCAGCCACCGCAGCATCGTCTTCTTGCGGGACGGGCACGACGATTGGTACGGCGGAGGCGTGGTGTACGGGGGATTGGAGCAGTGGCTCGATCACCCGCGGCACGCGGAGTGGTGGGCGAAGATCCAGCCTTACCTCCAGGAGCGCATCGAGGCCGACAAGCGCGGCGAGACACCCGCGTTCTGCGCGCGGACGCGGCGCGAGGACAGCCAGCTGAGCATGTGACGGCCGCGCAAATTGAAAGTTCGTCCAGGCCACGAACGAACGTGCAGGCATGACACGCGTGTTTCCTTGGCGCCGCGGGCCCTGGTACGATCGGGCCGTGGCGAACGTTCCGAGGTCGATCCTCCTTGCCGCTGTGGTCGTGCTGGGCTGGTTCGGGGCTCCGTCTTGCAACTCGGGCCCCACGTGCATCATCGACGGAGTCGAGGAGCCGGTCGGCAAGCCTTTCATGTTGCTCGGTTGCGGCGCCTGCACCTGCGATGTTTACGGTGACGTGACCTGCGAGAACAAGGCCTGCTCGGGTCCCGGTCACCCGCCGGACGGCGCCGCCATGGACAGCGGCTCCGACGCGGAATCGGGCACGGGCGACGCGAGCGACGACTCGCCCTCCGACTGATTCGCTCGCCGAAAGCGTAACGCGGCCCGCACCGTCGTCGGGACCTTCGCCGACATCCCGCCCGGGGGTGCGTCAAATTGCCGCGTCTATTTAAACTCGTTTTCTCTTCCATTGACCAACGTCTGGAACACAATCCCGCGCATGACACGTTCCACGCGCGCTCGTCTCACTCAATCGTTCTTGGCTTCGCTCCTCGCGATAGGCTTCGTGGCCGGCTGCAATCCCGCCGCACAAACCGAGGTCGAGCGCGAGGCTCTCCTGACGGGCACGGCGACGGCCTCTTCGGTCGAGAACAACACGCTGCCAGCCTCGGCGGCCGTCGACGGGAACATGAGCACGCGCTGGTCGTCGCAGTTCAGCGACCCCCAGTGGCTGCGCGTCGATCTCGGCTCGAAGCAAGCGATCGGGCGCGTCGTCATCTACTGGCAGAACTCGTACGCGAAGGACTACCAGATCCAGGTTTCGGACGACGCGGCGACGTGGACGACCATCAGCACCACGAGCAACGGTGACGGCAAGACGGACGACCTGGGTGGGCTCAGCGGCAGCGGCCGCTACGTGCGCATGTACGGCACGCGCCGCGCCACCGCGTATGGCTATTCGATCTTCGAGCTGCAGATCTACCCGCCCACGACGACCGGCACGGCGGGCGCGTCGGGCTCGGGCGGAGCGGGCGCGGCAGGGGCCGGCGGCTCCGACGCGGGCGCGGGCAACACCGGCTCCGACGCGGGCGCGGACACCGGCAGCTCCGACGCGGGCACCGGCTCCGACGCCGGCGCTGGCTCCGACGCCGGCACCGACCTCAGCGGTTCGGGCGGCCACGGCGGCTCGGGCGGTTCCGGCGGCTCGGGCGGCTCGGGCGGCTCGGCGGGCGCAGGTGGTTCGGGCGGCTCGGGTGGTTCGGGCGGCGCGGGCGGTTCAGGCGGTTCGGGCGGCTCCGCTGGCTCGACGCCGCCGGGCGGCCTCATCAAGCCGGTGAACGCGACGTCGTCCTCCGTCGAGAACAGCACGCTCGGCCCAACCCTCGCGATCGACAACAACACGACGACGCGCTGGTCGTCCGCGTTCAGCGATCCGCAGTGGCTCACCGTCGACTACGGCTCGAAGCAGGCGATCGGCCGCGTCCTGATCAACTGGCAGAGCTCGTACGCCAAGGATTACCTGCTGCAGGTCTCGGACGACAACGCGACGTGGACGACGATCAAGTCCGTCGTCAATGGCGACGGCGGCATCGACGACTGGAACGGCCTCTCCGGCAGCGGCCGCTACCTCCGCATGTACGGCACGCGCCGCTCCTCGGCCTACGGCTACTCGATCTTCGAGATCTCCGCCTACGCGCCGCCGCCCCCGCCGCCGCCGTGGAGCTCGTCGTCGCTCGGCCGCTCGGACACGCTCATCGATTCGAGCTGGGTGTTCAACCGCTCCGACGTGAGCGGCGCCTCGGCGAAGACGTTCAACGACAGCGCCTGGGCGTCGGTGACGATCCCGCACACGTGGAACGCGCTCGACGGGCAAGACGGCGGCAGCAACTACTACCGCGGCATCGGCTGGTACCGGCGCCACTTCACGGTGCCCGCCGACACCACGGGGCGCCACGTGTTCTTGCAGTTCGACGCCGCCAACATCGTCACCGACGTCTACGTCAACGGCACGCTCGTCGGGGAGCACCGCGGCGGCTTCGGGGCCTTCCGCTTCGACGTCACGCAGTACGTGCAGGGCGGCGACAACGTCGTCGCCGTCAAGGTCAGCAACGCGAGCGTCAACGACGTCCCGCCGCTGTCCGCCGACTTCACCTTCTACGGCGGCATCTACCGCGACGTTCACCTGGTCATCATCGACCCGCTGCACATCGACGCCATGGACTACGGCGCCTCGGGCGTCTACATCACGCCGACGAACGTCACGGCCGCGTCGTCGAACCTCGCGGCGCGCGTGCGCGTCACGAACGACGGCCCGTCCAGCATCACGGCCTCCGTCGCCGTGACGATCAAGGACGCCTCGGGCGCGACGGTGGCGACGCTCGCGAGCGGGCCGACGGTCCCGGCGGCCACGACGGTCGACGTGCCGATGTCGACGACGATCGCGAACCCGCACCTATGGAACGGGCGGCTCGATCCCTACGTCTACACGGCGTCCGTCACCGTGAGCCGCATGGGCTTCGTCAGCGACACGGACACCGAGACCTTCGGCTTCCGCTCCTTCTCGGTCGACGCGTCGGCTGGCTTCTCGCTCAACGGCTCGTACCTCGACCTGCACGGCCCGAACCGCCACCAGGACCGCCTCAACAAGGGCTGGGCCATCGGGACGGCCGAGCACGATCAGGACATGGCGCTCATCGCCGAGCTGGGCTCGACGGCCATCCGCACGGCGCACTACCAGCAGGCGCAGTACTTCTACAGCCTCTGCGACACGAACGGCATCGTCGCCTGGGCCGAGATCCCGCTCGTCACCAGCATCACCGTGTCGACGGCCTTCACGAGCAACTCCCAGCAGCAGCTCCGCGAGCTGATCCGCCAGAACTACAACCACCCGTCGATCGTGTTCTGGAGCCTCTCCAACGAGCTCTTGCCCTCGACCGATGTGGACAATCTCCTGGCGTCGTTGCAGACGCTCGCCAAGGCCGAGGACCCGAACCGCGCGACGACGCTCGCGAGCAACCGCGGCGACAACGATCCCGTCAACTTCCAGACCGACGTGATGGCGTTCAACAAGTACTACGGCTGGTACGGCGGCACATACAACGACTTCGCGCCGTGGGCCGACCAGGTGCACGTCACCTACCCGGCGCAGAAGATCGGCATCTCGGAGTTCGGCGCGGGCGCGGGCGAGCTGATTCACAGCGAGACGCCCGTCGTGAACGACCACAGCGAGGAGTACCAGGTCCTCTACCACGAGGCCTACTGGCAGGCGATGAGCGCGCGGCCGTGGCTGTGGGGCAAGTTCATCTGGAACATGTTCGACTTCGCCGTCGACAGCCGCAACGAGGGCGAGGTGCCCGGCCGCAACGACAAGGGCATGGTCACCTACGACCGCGCGATCAAGAAGGACGTCTTCTTTTATTACAAGGCGAACTGGTCGAGCGACCCCGTCCTCTACATCACGAGCCGCCGCTTCACGACGCGCACGCCCGCCACGATCGCGGTCAAGGTGTACGCCAACACCGACGACGTCACGCTGACCGTCAACGGCGTGTCGCTCGGCACGCAGACCTCGACGAATCACATCTACACGTGGCCGACCGTCACGTTGCAAACGGGCGCCAACGTCGTCCAGGCCGCCGGCAACAAGAACGGTGTCCCCACCTCCGACTCCGTCACCTGGATGCACTAGGGCTGTCCCTAATTCCGCCGCCCCGTCCTCGTCCTCGTCCTCGTCGCCGTCCGGGCGGCGCCATCTTGGATGTAGCGCGACTCCTCGCGGCGATCTCCGAAGCCGAGTGGGACCAAGCGAAATCGCTGCTGGTCCGAGTCGCCGAGATGCTCAGCAAGATGTCGTGAGGACGAGGACGGGACTTAGGGACAGCCCTAGCCGCTCCCGCGCGAAGCGCGGGAGTGCGGCTAGCCTCCGGTCTCTACGGCTGCCCTACTTGTACGCCGCCGCGAACGCCTGGGCGCGCTGGAGGGCGGCCGCGTGCAGGGCGCCCCGGTGCGCCTTGTTCTCGCTCGCGAGCGCGGCGTTCGGCGTGCGGCTGTTGCGCACGAGCTGCCGCGTCTCGTTGTCGACGAAGACGCGGAGGCTCGCCCCCTTCACCGGCCCCAGCTTGCGGAGCGTCGGCTTGGGGTCGACCCACAGGATCTGCTCGATCTCCTCCTTCTGCGTGTCGACGAACGAGATGTAGCCGCCCGGCAGGATCTGGCGCGGCTTCTTGATGTTGCCCCCGAAGCTGTAGCGCGTCCCCGACGTCACGACCGGGTCGTAGAAGTGCGGCGTGATGAAGTCGGACACCGCCACGCCGTGGATCGAATACGCGTACTGGTTCCCCTCGCAGGGATCGCAGGCCTCGACGAGGTAGTTGAACTCGCCCGCCGTGTCCTGGATCCCGCCACCGACGATGCCGATGCCGCGCGAGGTCTGGAACCGGTTGCCCCACGGATCGACCAGCATCTCGAGCGTCTCGTGGCTCGCGTCGATCGTCCATTCGTCGTCGTTCGGCGTGCCGATGACGAGCGCGTACGGCTGGTGGTTCTTGTCGAGGTGAACGCCGCCCTCGTGCGGCGGCAGCCTGTCGACGAGCAGCACGGGCCAGACGCCCGCCGGGATCCGGTTGAGATCCGTGAGGTGCCGGACCGTCGCCTTGATGTCCCAGAACTGCGGCAGGTCGCGCATCACCTGGATGTTGAGCGCCGCCGCCGTCGCGTCCACGAGCGTTGGATCGAGCTTCCCCGTTGTATCGACGAGACCTACCTGGATGACCGACATGATCGCCTCCTTTGCCCCGACGTCGCGCCGCTCGCTTCCCCCCCCTCGAAGGCACCGCGCAGTCGCGCGATGAGTGTCTGCCCGCGCGCTGTCCAGTCAATGAACGTTTTGGTTTACGAGCGCTCTCTTCGACGCCGTTTCCGATCGGCCACACGACGAGCGCCGGCCTTGACTCGCATGGACCTTTCGCAAACTCTCGACCCGCCATGCAGACGGGCTCGATCGGAGGTCTTCGGAAGCGGTGGAGCGATCGCGTCTACGGCGGCATCGTCGCGCGGTGGCGCACCGGCGCGCTCGACGACCGCGCCTTCGAGCGCTCTCGCTCGCCGAGCACCTCGATCACTTGCCGATCTGGCTGATCCTCTACGCCGTCTTCGGCCTCGCGCTGGGGGTCCGCGTCGACCGGTTCGCGCGCTTCGGGTCGCGTGACGAGCTCCTCCGCCGCAACCGCGCCGCCGCCGAGCAGAACCTACAGCCTCCGTTCGGGCGACGGCATCCCGGCCCACGCGGGCACGCTCACGCTGTGGACGACGCGCATAGGCGTCGATCGCGACGCCTTCATGCGCGGGCTGCAGTCGAGGATCGTCGGCGCGCCGTCACTCAAGGCGTGACGTCGAATGACACGCGGCCGATGAGCTGGCCGATCTCGTTGAGCACGTCGGCGCGCCAGTGGCCGGGCGTGGGCGCCGTGCGCGACGTGGCCGTGCGCCAGCCCGCGGCGCGGCCGCCCTCGATGGTCGTCGTCACCGGCGCTCCGACCGCGCTCCCGTCGTGGTGCCAGCGAAAGACGATGGTCTGCTGGTAGCGCTTGGGCAGCGACACCGCGAACCAGGCGTAAACCCGGTGGGTGCCGCTGGGGAACGAGTCGGCGCGGCCCAGGAGGTTGCGGTCGACGACGGCCGTGCCGGCGCCCTTGTCGAGGCAATCGGCGGGCACGGGCGGCAGCAGCGGCGCGGCGAGCATGACGAGCAGCGCGACGGGCGTCGCGGCCACGAGCAGGCCCGTGATGGCGCGGCGGCTGAGGATGCTCTCGCCGCCGCCCTTGAGCGCCGCCGTCGCCACGGCCGTCGCGAGCAGCGCCGCGAGGAACAGGGACACGCGCGGTGACGTGAAGGCGAGCACGGCCGTCGCCGGCACGAGCGCCGCGAAGAGGACGACGGCCGACCAGAGCACGCGGCGCACCGGGTGCGCGATGACCTCGCGCTGCCACCACGACGCGAAGCACGTCGCGAGCGCCATCGCGGCGAGCAGCAGCGGCGCTCCCATGTTGAGCGAGGGGAAGTGCGCCGCGCCGAACCAGATCGGCACGAGGAAGAAGAGGACGTTCTTGTAGAGGATGACGACGAAGAACGGCGCGCCCGTCGTGCGCGCGGCGCGCCGCCAGCCGGGCTCGACCTCCCCCGCGCGCGGCTCGGGCAGGACGCGCGCGACGATGGCGGGGAACGTCCACGCGAGCAGGAGGAGCGCGACCGCCTTGGGCGCGAACTCGATGTCGTGCTTGCTGAGCACGCGCGCGACGACACCGAGCGCCAGCGAGATCCAGGGCGCGTAGGTCGACGCGAAGGCACGCAGCCCCGCCACGCGCTTCGAGATCGTCGCCGTCGCGGCGCCGACGGAGAAGCCTGCCTCGGGCTCCGCGTCAGCCACTCGCGCCCTCGCCCGCCGGCGGGCCGTCGGCGCGCGCGGGCGGCCGCGGCGCGAGCCGACGCCAGGCGAGCGCCAGCGTGGCCGCGAGCAGCGCCGCGAGCCCCAGCGCTCCCAGCGCGAGGAAGCGGACGTATCGCCCGGCGCGCCCGCGGATGGTCGTCGCCGCGTCGTGGAAGACGGACGGCGCGACCATCGCCTCGATCGTCTCCTGGAGCGTGGGCCGCTCGCCCGACGCGCCCTTCGCGCGCGCGCGCAGGCGCTCGAGCTCGGGCAGCACCCAGGCGCCGTGGCTGCCGACGAGGTGGCGCAGCTCATCGCGCACGAGGTCGATCGCCTGCGGCGGCAGGGCCGCGCCGTCCGCGTCCTGGACCTCGACGCCCGCCTGGTTGGCGTCGAGGATCTCGGCGGGCGCGGCGCGCACGACGCTCACGAGCTCGCTCTCGGAGAGGCGCTTCGCCAGTGGATAGCGCGCGAGCAGGCCGGCGTGGAGCGCGCTCCCCCGCGTCAACCACGCGTGCGTCGTCGAGCGCACGGTCGTCGACAGGGGCCCCTCGACGACGTTGCCGAGGCCGCGCGCGAGGCCCCAGACCAGCCCCGCCGACGCGAGGGCGAGCGGCAGCACGAGCGCCCAAACGAGGCAGCAGGCGCTCGCGAAGCGTCGCACCCCGACGGGCCCGGGCGCCGCGCCCTGCTCGCGCAAGACGCGCGCGATGAGCACGAACGCGGCCGCGCCCCCGAGGAGCACGCCGACGACCGCCCCCACCTTGGCGGACGTCACGACCGAGGTGAACGCCATCGAAACGAGCGCGGAAAAGAGACCCGACATGGAAGGCCCGACGTTCGCGCCCGGGCGCCGCGAAGTCAAACGGGGCGCGCGCTCACGGCGAGCGGGCGCAGCGGAAGCCGTTCCAGCCGTACGAGTTGTCGGCGCGCAGCGACGTGAGCAGGTGCGGCGGCGAGGCCGCGCCGACGTGGGAGTAGCCGCGCACGGCGCGCGACGGCGAGGCCCCGTCCGGCTCGCGCAGGTTCACGCAGTCGACGCAGGGGTCGACGTAGTCCGCCAGCCAGTCCAGCGTCCACTCGCCGCGGAGCCCCGCGAGGTCGGCCTGTCCCCAGCGGCCGTCGCCGAGCGGTGACTTCGCGCCCACGAAGTAGGCCGTGCTGGCGATGCACGCGTCGGGATCGAGCATGCCCGTGTAGGCCGCGTGCGCGCAGTCGACGGTCGTGTCCCGCGGCGGCGACGACCACGGGTACACGCGCTGCTCCTCGCCGCCGGACGCCGCGTAGTTCCACTCGGCCTCCGAGGGAAGAAAGCCGCCGTCCCAGATGCAAAACGCGTACGCCTGCGCCCAGGTGACGCCGTTGATCGGCATCTCCGGCACGCGGTTGTCGTTGTCGCCGGGATCGAGGGCGAGGGTGTCGTCGTTCCACGAGGCGTTCCAGCCGTGCTCGGGCTCCCCCGAGCCCACGTCGATGAGGCCGCGGCGACCGTTGAGGTGCGCGTGCCGTCCCTCCCCCTCCGAAGGCCGCCAGCCGGTCGCGCGGATCGACGCGAGGAACGCGTTGAAGCGCGCGACGGTCACCAGGTACTTGTCGAGGCGGAACGCGCTGACCGACGCCACGTGTGAGCTGTCGAGGTAGCAGCCGAGCGCCGGCGGCGGCCCGGCGGCCGCGCCGCCCGGGCAGCTCACGCCGTCGTACGAGCGGATGAACTTCCCCGCCGGGACCGGGAGCGTCGTGCAGCAGCTCTCCTTGTTGGGCCCGCAGTCGTCGATGCCGGGCCCTGGCGTCTCGCAGCTCTGAAACGCGCGCGCGCCGGGCATCGGCCCCGCGTCCACGGGGACCGCCGGCGCGCCGGTGTCTGCGAGGGGCGCCGGCCCCTCGGCCCCGAGGTCGAGACCGGTGCGGCCGCAGCCGAGCGCGAGCGCCAGCGCGCAGAAGACGACCCGAGCCGGCCTCATGGCCGGAGCGTACCCCGACACGGCCCCCGATCGCGCCAAAGATGACGCCGGGTTAGCGGAAGCCTCAAGTGCCGCGCGCCGAACGCCGAAAACAGGCGTCATGAGCGACGTGCGGACGCAGGCGAAGACGAAGCTGGCCGGCCTCATCGAACGGGTCATGGCCGACGGGAAGATCGACCCCTCCGAACGCGAGGAGCTCCAGGCCGTGTACCGGCAAGCGCTGCTGACGGTCTCCGACATCAAGGACGTCCTCGGCCGCTACGTCAAGGCCGTGCAGGACGAGGTCCTCGCCGACGGCAAGGTCACCGACGACGAGCGCAAGCGTTGCCGCGCCGTGGTGAGCGAGCTCAAGATCCCGCCCGCGCTCCTGCCCGATTCGTTCAAAGCGATCGTCGCGTAGCGGCTGCGCGCCGCGGCCACGTCCGATGCACGGGGGCTATCCCTCCGCGCGGCGACGTGCCAACCTCGCGACGCATGAGGCTCACGAGGATCGCCCCCCTTTCGACGCTCGTCGCCGCGCTGCTCTTGCTGAGCGCCGGCACGGCCCGCGCCGCCGACACGGTCGTCCAGGTCCCGCTGCCGGGTGTCCTCGACGCGCGCTCGGTGATCACATACGGCAACGGCGCCATCGTCCCGTTCACGCTCACGATCGACGGCGGCGGCGGCGACGTCGGCACGGGCGGCCTGCAGAACGGCTTCGCGACGAAGGCCGTCGCCATGGCGAAGTCACCCGGGAACGTCGCCAACTCACTGCCCGACGACGGACATTTCGCGGCCGATACGCACCACCCCGAGGTCGTCCTGAACTACTCGAACACGGACGCGACGTCGCCGCAGTGCCACCTCGTCAAGCCGAAGGTCGGGGCGACGCCGCCCGACATCCTCACGTTCCCCGTGCCGCCCGCGACGTACTCGAAGCTGTTCCTCTTCTTCCACGGCGCCAACGGCGGCACGACGCTGAAGATCACGGCGAGCTACGCCGACGCGACGACGGACGTCACGATGGCGACGATCGGTGATTTCGGCAACGGCTCGGTCCCGCCCGCGAACGGCAACGTCTTCGTGCTCGTCGGCAACCTCGCCAAGTGGAGCAAGACGGCGACGATCGCCGAGGGGGGCAACCACAACATCTTCGGCGTCGAGGTCGACCCGATGGCGAAGACGCTGATGTCGGTGAAGGTGGAGCGGGGCGACACGGGGTACCTCGTGTTCTGGGGCGCGACGGGCGTCGCGACGGGGCCGGTCTCGGGCTTGCCCGACGCCGGAACGCCGCCGGCCGACGGCGGCGGTGCGGCGGGCGCGAGCGGCGGCGCGGCCGGAGCCAGCGGCGGCGCGGGCGCGACGGGCGCCGCGGGGACGAGCGGTGGCGCCGGCGCGAACGGCGCCGCGGGCTCGTCGCAAGCCGGCTCGACCGGCACGGCAGGCGCGGGCGCGGCCGGCGCGAGCGGCGGCGCCGCGGGCACGACCGGCGCGGCCGGGGCGACGACGACGGCGGGCACCGCGGGCGCCGCGGGCACGCACGCCAAGAGCAGCTCCGGTTGCTCGCTCAGCGCCACCGACGCGGGCGCGACGAGCGCGGGTTGGCTCGTCGTCGCCGCCGCGCTCCTCTCGAGCGCACGGCGCCGCCGGCGCGCTCGGGCAGTCGACTAGCGCGCCGAGCTGTCGCGCCAGCTCAGTTTCACGTTGAGCCCGAAGTTCCAGCCCGTCACGATCGCGATCGCGATGAGGTTCGCGACGTAGCGGTTCATGTGCAGCAGGTTGAACATCAGGTTCAAGAGCACGACGTTGAGCACGACGCCCAGCCCGCACACGGCGGCGAACTTGGCCAGGCGCCGGAGGCGGTGCTGCATCCCGGACTGGCGCGCGGCGATGTCGCCGAACGTCCAGAGATCGTTCCACAGGAAGTTGTTCACGATGGCCGCGCTCGAGGCGATGACCTTGCTGCGCGTGAGGCCCCACCCCAGCGTCGACGGATCGCTGAGCAGGTACAGCACGCCCATGTCGACGACGACGCCCGTCAGGCCCACGAGCGCGAACCGCACGAAGCGCGCGATGGGCAGCGAGTCGATGCGCAGGCGCAGCAGGTGGCGCAGGTACTCGACGTACACTCGGCTCGTGACCTT
>Ga0265339_10002450_pt1 | contig 13289 bp, 8 predicted proteins | sample 4CB219metaG_FD_202085 | JGI IMG/M metagenome (GOLD analysis project Ga0265339, IMG submission 202085) | Rhizosphere microbial communities from Carex aquatilis grown in University of Washington, Seatle, WA, United States - 4-CB2-19 metaG | ecosystem: Host-associated > Plants > Roots > Rhizosphere...
GTACGAAAAGCGCCATGGTTTTTGCCTGGAGGCACAGCACTATCCCGACTCGATCAACCAGCCGGCATTCCCCTCGACGTTGCTCAAGCCCGGCGAAACGTACCGGCAGACCACGGTACACAAATTCTCGGCGGAGAAGTAGGCTCAGCGCTTTCCAGCCTGACTAGACCAAAGCACTACCAAGTGAGGTACTTGGCGCTGTCGGCGGCGAGCTGGCCGGTGGCTGGGTTGAACAGCCATCCATTGTTGCCGCTGGCGGCGGTGGGAGGAAATGTCGCCGTGGCGGTCACTGTGCCGATGCCGGTGACCGGATTAACCGGCATTCCGTTGATCATGTACGGGCCAAAAGGGAATTGCGGTCCGGACGTGCCGATATTGCCGTTTGCATCGGTGGCCGAGGTTAACTGAGGCAGCGTCCCGTTAGTGATTTGCGGTATCAGCCCGGCGTGATGTACCTTGTACATGTCGATTTGGGTGCGCAACTGCCCCAGGTCGAATTTCAGGGCGCTTTCCTTCGCATCTTGGGTCGAACTCGAGAATTGCGGGATGATGACTGCCGCCAGGACGGCCATGATCACCACCACGATCAAAACTTCAATCAGTGTAAATGCGGTCCGGCGGATTCCACGGCCGCGGCACAACGAGAACTGAGCTGTCATGTCAGGGGTTCTCAAGGCAGTTGCCGAATTCATGTCCCAGCCGAGTCGGGTCAACCAAGAGAGAGGTTGAGAAACTGTGGAAAAATAGGTTGGAAAACTCGTTCAAGCAAACGGCGTCACGATCGACACAAACGGCATGGTCGAATTGCTGTTGGATAGGTTCACCCAAAGCACTCTGCGTTGACTCCTGCCCCTGAGGGTTCTAAAATGGCATACGCCTTTCTCTACGCAATCCATTATGCGGATTCAACTTGTGAAGCCAGCACCGGCAGTTGAAGGCTCGCCGACCCAGCCACCGGGCCATACCCGGCCCGCTAGTTTTGGGTCTTCTCCGCCTGGTTTCGGCGTGCCAACGGCAGCCCGTGCGACGATTGCGCGCATCATGCCGCCGCGTCGGCCGGCTTCTTGGACGCCGCCGGCCGAACTGGCTAGTAGGTTGGAACGTTGGCAGGTGACGGCCCCCTCGTGGCTGGTCTCACTCGTGCTCCACGCGCTACTGGTGATCGTGCTGGGTTATGCCATCGAGGGGCAGATACGAGGCACTGCTGCTCCTCCAGGCGCCGAGTTTGTCGCCAGTCTGAGTACCGACCTGGTCGACGGCGATTACTTCGAAGACGAGGTCATGTCGGTGGTGAGTCTGACGGCGGAACATCACGCGGACGACAGCCCGGCGGAAGCACAGGAATCGAGCGGCGGCGCTCGTTCAATTTTCGGCGACCAGCCTCCGGTCGACACGCATTCGGCGTTGCCGTCGTCGGTCGAAACCGCCGGATTGGGCGCCGGTGACCTGGGGCAGGCCACTGGAGCGGGCAAATTCATGGGCGGCCGGAAGGGACCGGCGCGCGTGTCCGGCGGCAAGGCTCGCACGAAGGTCTACGGCCTCGAAGGCGAAGGTAATTCGTTCGTCTACGTTTTCGACCATTCGGCCAGCATGGGCGGAGGTGGCGGAAGTCCCCTGGCCTCGGCCAAGAGCGAATTGCTTGCCAGCCTCGCCGAATTGGGTGCGACGCAGCAGTTTCAGATCATCTTCTACAACGAAAAGCCGACCCGAATGAACCTCGGCCGGAGTTTCGGTGGCCTGGTGTTGGCCGATGAACAGGCCAGGCGGCTGGCAGAACGCTTCGTGAAAGGCATCGTCGCCGACGGCGGCACGCAGCACGAAGCGGCCCTCAAGATGGCGCTGAAGCTTGCACCGGACGTGATCTTTTTCCTCACCGACGCCGATGAGCCCGCGATGTCGCCCCTTCAATTGGCGCGGATCAAGAAGATGAATGGCGAGCGTACCACGATCCACACGATCGAATTCGGAATTGGTCGCGGCGGGTCGCGCGACAATTTCCTCAAGGAAATTGCCCGCCAGAATGGAGGGCAGTATGTTTACATCGACATCACTCAACGCGGTGTGCGGAATTGATGGCCGCGCCAAGGCGGACTGGGGGCCTTGTTACGATTTCGAGCATTTCGCCGGCCGCATTAGGGTGGGACACGTTCGCCTTGGCACCCGCGCAGCCGGTTTCCCGGCCCACCAGGTTTGAGTTCTTGCCGCAGGTTAGAATCTTGGCGCCCGAGTTCTCAGTGATCTTCGTCTTTTGTTCTCTAGTCGTGGCGAGTCGGGCGGATGAACCGTCCGCCGACCTGGTGATTCTTACTTCACCTACGAACAAGCAGGCGCGCACGCGCATTGCCGGTCGTGTCGTCGATTACACGGGCCGAGAGGTCGTGATCGAGACGGGTGACGGCCGCGAGCTCAAGCGGCCGGGCGGACTGGTAGTCGATATCGAAAGCCGCTGGTTGCCGGCCCACACCGCCGCCGACGAGCGGTTCGCCCAAAGGCAATTCGCGGAAGCGCTTGACGAGTACGGGAAGGCGATCCGTAAGGAGGAACGCCACTGGGTACGGCGAATGATCCTGGGGCGAATGATCGTTTGCTATCGTGAGTTAGGCCGGTTCGATTCGGCGGGCAAACTCTTCCTGGCCCTGGTTCGTGACGACCCCGACACGCCCTATTTCGACGCAATTCCGCTAACCTGGTTGGCGGGCGAACTCTCGCCGGCACTGGAACAAGCGGCACGGGAATGGCTCGACGCCGAGGGCCCGGCGGTGGCCGTGCTGCTCGGAGCGAGCCATTTGGTCTCAACAGCCGATCGGACGAAGGCGCTCGAGCGGCTCGCAACGCTGGCCGCCGAAAAAGATCCGCGGCTCGCCGCGCTGGCTCAGGCCCAAATTTGGCGAGCGCAATCCGTCAAGGTGGGCGCCGAACAATTGGCGCGCTGGTCGGCGTCGGTCGAGCGATTTCCCGAATCACTCCGCGCGGGGCCCTATCTGGTGCTGAGCCGGGCCTTGGCGCAACGCGGCCAGACCGAGTCAGCGGCGCTCGCGGCGCTGCACGTCGCAGTGCTCTATCCAAATGAGCGGCGTTTAAGCGCCGAAGCTCTTTGGGACTCCGCACAGTCGCTCGAGAAGATCGACCAGGCCACAGGGGCCGTGCGCCTCTATCAAGAGCTTCTTACTGAATATCCCGAGACCCGCGGGGCGGCCGGCGCCCGAGCCCGTTTGGAGGAACTCAAGATCGAAGGAAAACCGTCTCCGGCCCCGATGTCGCTCTCCGGAGATTCGCTCGACGAACGGTTGCTTGACGGTCTGCGGCGACGCGGACTCTTCGAATTGTCCGAAGCCTGGTGCCGCAGACAGCTCGACGCATTGGACGCGGAGAGTCCGCGACGGGTGGAGCTGACGATCGAGTTGTCACGGAATTTTACCGACCATGCGTTGCAGTCGCCACAAGGAGAGCGCGATTCGCTCTGGCGGAAGGCGCTCGATGTTCTAGCCGAATTCACTCGCAACGATCCGAATTGCCCGAAACTCGTGTTGATACAAGTCCAAAGGTGCCTGGTTCATTTGGCGCGCGGAGAACAGGCGTGCCAGGAAGCGGAGGTCGTTGGAGGTGGCGAGGCTCGACTCGAGCGGGCGCGGGACGATCTGCGTTCCGCGATCGCCGAGTTGCAAGCCACCGGCGAAGCGACCTCCACGTTGCTGCGGCGCGCAAGCAAGACTCGGCGGACGGACGATGTGCAGTTGACGGTCGACGAACTGGGCGCGCTTCAGCGCCACGTCAATTATCAGCTCGCGCGGACGTTTCGTGACCAGGGGCGGAGTTACCCCGCGGGAAGCGCCGACCGGACGAACTCACTACGGCAAGCAGTCGAGCTGCTTTCGTCCCTCGCCCAAACCGACGACGCCGATTCGCTCGCATGGCAAAGCCGGCTCGACGAAATCGTCTGCGATCGTCTGCTCGAAGATCCAGACGCGGCGAAACGCCATCTGATGCAGTTGGCCGAGCGCGATCCACCGCCCAAGGTCGCGCTTGGTGCGCGGGCTGAGGAGATCCGACTGGCGCTCGATCGCGGGCAACTCGACGAGGCGATGGCCGTAGCCGACGAAGGTTGCACGATCGCCGGTGAGCGATCGGCTGAGCTCGATTTTGCCTTGTTGGAAACCATGGTGACCGCCTGGAAAGCCGCCGCCAACGAAGAGCAGGACGAGCGGGCCTCCCAATATCAAGCCCGCGCCGTCGAGCTGGTGCGGGACATCGACACGTTGCACGGGCCTTACTGGAGCCGGCGCGCCGAAACCCTGTTGGCGGGCAGTGTCAGCGCGATGGGTGGAGCGGATGATCTGACGTTGCTCATGCGCGCCGCCGAAAGTTTCTTTCGCTCCGGCGAAATCGACGAGGCGCTGGCCACGTACGACCGCCTTGCCGGGCAGGCCGCGGAGGCAAAACAGGCCGAGCAAGCCTTCGACGCTGGCTTTACGGCCGCGGCGATCGAGCAGGACCGTGGGCACCACGCTGAGGCTGCCAAGCGGTTCCGCCGACTGGCCCTTTCGACGCCGTCCCATCCCAAAGCCGGTGAAGCACATTTACTCGCCATTTACGACACGTCGCAAGCCGCCAGGTCGGACGCAGTGACATCCGACGAGTACCGATCGTTGCTGGAAGAGCACCTGGACACATGGCCAGATGCGCCCAGCGCTAACCAGGTTCGAATATGGCTAGGACGGCTCCATGAACGCGAACTTCACTGGGCCGACGCAATCTCCGCCTACCAAGGCGTATCGCCCGATCATTCGCAATATGCCGAAACCATTGAGGCCACTTTGCGCTCGTTTCGCGGCGATTTGGCCCAAAGGGCCGCAGCTGGCCAGGCCGTGGTCAAGGAGGCAAGCGAGGCGGCCCTTTACTTCGAGCGCTTGATTACCGGCGCCAAAGGCAAACTTCCCGAGCGATGGAGCCAGGCTGAACGAATCGCCGCCACCAGCGCGGCCGAATTGTGGCTGGCCTACACCGATGATCATTTCGCTCAGGCCGAGAGGATTCTTACGGCCGCGCTGCAAGATTCCGACGATGCGCCGGACGACTGGCGTTCGACGGCGGCCGGCCTGTTGGTGTTTGCCGTCGCCGGGCTGGGACGACGCGAAGAGGCGCGGCGCTTGCTCGAGGAATTGGCCGACAGCAGTCCCGAGCAACTCTTGCTGCTGGTCGACGGGTTGGATCGGATGGGCGCCGGTTCGACGACCTCGGTTCGGCGCGAACTGGCTGAATTGGAGTTGCGCGCCGCCGACTTGTTGCGTGCGCGGCGAGAGGGCCTTGATGAGGCCACTCGAAAGCAGCTCGACCTGACCCTGGTCAATGCGTTGGCGGCAACGGGAAGGCGAGACGAAGCGCTGGCGGCCGCCGAAAAGCTCGCCCATGCATTCCCTCGCGACGGGCGAATTCAAGAAATGCGCGCCCAATTGCTGCTCGACGGCGCAACCGAGTCCGATTGGCGCGCGGCGTTGGACCAATGGCGCGCGATCGAAACCAAGTGCAAGACCGGCGGCGAGCGTTGGTTCCGATCGATTTACGCGCAGGCCCTGGCCCTTCACCGTCTGGGCAAGCCAGATCGCGCCGCCAACTTGATCAGGCTCACGCAGGGCCTGCACCCGGCGTTGGGAGGGGCGGCGATGAAAGCCAGGTTTCTGGAACTTTTGAAAAAATGCCGGGAGTAAGCGCAGGGCGCAGGGTAGGTGTCACCCACCTTACGTCTCACCACCTTACGTCACCCACCTTACGACTTAAACCACTGCCGGCGGGCTACCATGGGCCGCGGACGTAGTACACGCCGAACTGATCCGTGCTGCTGGGCCAGCGGGGCGTCGGACGGAAGCCTTGGCCGCCGGCCACGAAGGGGCCCGGGTAAGCCCGGTTGTATTGGTGCCAGATGGGTGTGATGGCTGTCTGCGCCACGCCCCAATTCCAATGCGTTTGAAGCTCGGCGGTGGGCGGAACGACCAAAGCCACCGGCTCCCCCCACATCACGTGATAGTAATCGCCGTGCCACGGTTCGGTGGCCGAGTGCTGCTTGGCCAGGCAGTCGGCACGGCCGGGTGTGCAAGCGTTTTGATCGCGACGCGCTCGGCGCTGGTAATGCTTGCACTCTCGGCGTTCGTGACATTTCTGGCGGGCCGATTGTAATCGTCCGCCGCGCTCCTTGGGACATTCGTCCCCCTTGGTGCCGGCACGGGCAATTTCGGCGGACAGGAACGCCAGGGCCACGGCCACCAGCGACAGCAGCAGTCGAGTCTTCATTTCGGTGCTTCCTTGAAAAGTCGGTGCCTGAAAATCCACGCGTCGTGGTTACGGGTGTTGCAATTGGCGAATTTGTTGGTGGTGCGGAATCTCCCAGTTGAACCATCGCCGCGCCGGGAAGAGATGGCCACACCAATGAACTCGGGTGACGTTGACCGGCCGCCGGTGAATGCCATCGCACCGTTTGTACGTCCGGTGGTGCTGGTAGAGCATTTCGTTGGGCATGAAGGGCTGGTACGTGATGTACGTGTGCCCGACCAGCGGAGGGGTCGGCCGGGGGCAGAGGTACAACTGGGCGGGTGGACCGCCGTTGACGCCCGGCACGTAATAGTTGTAGAACAGGTCGGCGGCCTGGGCGGACGGACTGCCAAGGCCAATCGCGGCGACGGCCAGGAGGGCCACTCCCGCTAGTCTTTTCGGCATCCAGCTTTGAGGCATGGGTCAACTCCTTCACAGCGTAGTCGCAAGTGGGCGAACGTGGGTCGAAAGGCCCGGCTCCGGCGCCACACCGGGCGTGCCATCGACAATCTCGGCCGGTGCCGGTGCGAGGGGCCAATCTTTATCTGCCGGACGTTACGGGCATGCCTAATTTGCCGTACACTACCAGCGAAACCGCCTGGGAGCCTCGCCACAAAATCGTTATAATCCGCGCCCCCCGCAGACCCGGAATATCCTGAACGCCAAACGAGCAACGGAGGCCCGTTTTGATTCGCCTCAAGGTACCTAAGCCAGCCCCTCCAACCGTCCCGAACGAGAATGCCAACGGCGACATGAACGCCAAACACGAAAACGACTCGCTCGCCAAGACCAACGGCCACGGTACGAACGGCCACGGCACGAACGGCCATGAAGCCAACGGCAATGGGGCCGCGGGCAGTGGCAGCTCCGGCAGCGGTTCGTCCGCGGGCGGCTCCGTTGCCTCCTCCGGCGGAAAACGCCGGCGCGCGACGGCGGAGTCGATGGCCGCCAGCCAGCGTGATATCTCCGTCAGCGAGTTCTTTGCCAAGAACCGCCACCTGCTGGGGTTCGACAACCCGCGCAAGGCGCTCCTGACCACAATCAAGGAGGCCGTTGACAACTCGCTCGATGCCTGCGAGGAAGCCGGTATCCTGCCGGAAGTCTGGGTCCACATCGAAATGACCTCCCCGAATCGTTTCAAGGTCGGGGTGCAGGACAACGGGCCGGGCATCCTCAAGAGTCAGATCCCCAACATCTTCGGCAAGCTCCTTTACGGTTCGAAGTTTCACCGCCTGCGGATGAGCCGCGGACAACAGGGGATCGGCATCAGCGCCGCCGGCATGTATGGCGTGTTGACCACCGGCAAGCCGGTAAAGATCATCTCTAAAGTCTCGCCCCGCAAGCCGGCCCATTACTACGAAATCCAGATCGACACCAAAAAGAACAAACCCGAAATCCTCAACGGCAAGGGGGAAGGAATCGAAATCCCGCCTGGCGAGGCGGGCCGCAAGGCAATCGAAAAGCACGGCATCGAATGGATCGAGCTCGATCACGGCACGCGCGTGACGATCGAGCTGGAAGCCCGTTACCAGCGCGGCCGCCTCAGTGTCGACGAGTACCTCGAACAGACGGCCATCGCCAATCCGCACGTCACGCTGCACTACAAGGATCCCGAAGGGAACGAGACTCTCTACCAGCGCGCCACCGAGCACCTGCCTCCCGAGCCGAAGGAGATCAAGCCGCATCCGTACGGCGTCGAATTGGGGATGCTGGTCACGATGCTCAAAGACACCACGACCCCGACGTTGTCGCAATTCCTCTGCAACAGCTTCTCGCGGGTCAGTCCCTCCGTGGCACGCAGAATTTGCGAGGCCGCCAAGCTGGGCGTGCGCAATTCGCCTCACAAGATCGGCCGGCACGAGGCCGATTCGCTCTACCAGGCGATCCAGCAAACCAAAATCAGTTCGCCCGCCACCGACTGCCTCTCGCCGATCGGCGAAGAGCTGCTCTTGAAGGGCCTGCACAAGGTGGTGCCGGGCGAGTTTTATGTCGCCTCGACGCGTCCGCCCGCCGTCTATCGCGGCAACCCGTTCGTGATCGAGGCCGCCCTGGCTTACGGCGGCGTCTCGACGGCGCAGAAGGTCTCGCTTGAGGCGTTGACGGAGCTCTTGGCCGAGAGCGACGCGCGCACGTTGAGGCAGTTCCTGATCAACACGTTCAACGGGGTCGGGGCGGAGGCGGCCGACAAGATCCTCAAGGAAGCCAACCTCGGCATCCGGGCGACGCCTGGCAAGCTCAAACCTGCCGACATCGCCAAACTGCATACGGCGATGCGCTCTGTGAGCCTCGAAGACGGCCAGACGATGAACGTACTGCGCTACGCCAACCGCGTTCCCTTGCAATTCCAGCCTGGAGCTTGCGCGATCACACAGACCATCACCAGCACGAATTGGAAAAGCTACGGGCTGAGCCAGCCGCGGGGCTCCTTGCCCAGCGGCCCGGTGACCGTGATGGTCCACATGGCCAGCGTCTGGGTTCCCTTCACCAGCGAGTCGAAGGAAGCGGTTGCCTCCTACCCGGAAATCCAGAAAGAGTTGCGATTGGCCCTTCAGGCGGTGGGCCGCAAGTTGAACATGTACCTGCGGCGGCGGCTGAAGGTCAAGCAGGAAGGGGAACGACGGAGCAAGTTCTTGCGTTATCTGGGCGAGGTGGCCACCGCGGTGAGCGACATCAACCAGGCCGACCGAGAGGCGCTTTACGACCGCCTGCTCGAAGTCGCCACAAAGAAAACGGCCGAGGCCGACGCCAGGTTCGACGACCGCGGCCGTAAGGTGACCGACGAAGAAGACGACGACTTCGGCGACAATGTGTTGATCATTCCGCCAGAACCCGAGGTGACAGCGGAAGCACTGGAAAAGACCTAAGGTCACATTCATCGAATAAGAGCACTGACGGAACTCTGTATGGCGAAGAAAACGAAATCCAGTTCAACCGCGTCCAAAGTGAATCTCAGCGGGCGCGACAAGAAAACGCTCGCCGATTTGAAGAACCTCGCCGACGGCGTCGTCGCAGCCGCGGAACGGAAGCGCGAACCGCATCTCGACATTCCGGCGCGCGCGCTTTCGAACGTGAAATACAACAAGTCGAAACGGTTCATCGAGATGGGCAGGAACACGAACCGGCGTCAACTTTTCAACGTCTCCCAGGCCAAGGCCTATATGCAGACGATGCTTGTGGCGAAAGGTTGCAAAGGCCTGATCGATGAGCAGAAGACCACCAGCATCCGGGGACTCTTTTACCTCCTCAAGCACACCATCGAGGGCACGAAGGAAGAGACCTTCGATACTCAGGACGAGTGCGACCCGGTGATTGAGGACGTCGAGGTCACGCTCAACGCCCTGCGTGAAGAATTACGCGTCTATGCGTCCAACCGTGGAAATCTCGTGGGGCCGCTTACCGTCATCGATAACGGCGACGAAATTGACTGCAGCCGCATGGGTTCCGCGGGCTACAGCATTCCATCAATCGTTGAGCCGGATGTTGTCCAGTTCGTAAAGTGTGATGCGAAATTCATCCTGCACGTCGAAAAAGACACCGTTTGGCGGCGCTTTAATGAAGACAAGTTCTGGCGCGAACACAATTGCCTGCTCACGCACGGCAACGGCCAGCCGCCTCGCGGCGTGCGCCGAATGTTGACCCGGTTACATAAAGAGTACAAGTTGCCGGTGTATTGTCTGTTGGACAACGACCCCTGGGGGTACTACATCTACAGCGTGATCAAGCAAGGTTCGATCAACCTGGCCTTCGAGTCGACGCGAATGGCGATCCCCGACGCCAAGTACATTGGTCTGCGGTCCATCGATTTCCAGCGTTGCGCGCTATCGAATAGCGTCAAGATTCAGCTCAGCGAAACCGACGTCAAGCGGGCCAAGCAAATCGCCGGCTACCCTTGGTTCACCCATCACAAGGGCTGGCAGAAAGAAATCCAGTTGATGCTCTCCAACGGATTCAAGCTCGAAGTCGAGTCGCTTATAAGCAAAGGCCTCAGCTACGTCACCGAGGAATACGTGCCCGCGCGGCTGCGCGAAAGCGATTGGCTCGACTAGGCCGTTTTCACCCGGCACTTCTTCGACTGGTGTCGCTGCCGTCGGTCTCCCGTCGGTTGACTGCGGCGCGAGATTCACGCATATTCAATCGCGTTGGGCGATGCACACACCGCCTTGCGCCCGCGCGACAATCCCTCGTTTCCTTCCCGCCGAGGCCCATCAGATGCGAACGTCTCTGGTATGGTCGATTCTCGCCGCCGGCTGCTTGCATTCAACGATCACCGTGTCCGGACATGAACCAGACCAGACTGATCCACGCGCTTTCGGTGCGATCATGGTTCGCCTTTCGCCCGCCGGTGAATCACTGGCGTTCTCGTACCAGGGCGCCATCTGGCGCATGGCCCGCGACGGCGGAAAAATGTCGCGGTTGACGCATGGCGAGGCCTTCGATATCGAACCGGTTTGGTCCCCCGACGGTCAGCGGATCGCGCTAGTGAACAGCAGCAATTTCGGCTCCTTCGGGGTCCTGGCGCTGATCGACGCTCGCACCGGTGAGAAAATAAAAACGCCGCTCGAGCCGGCGGTGACGGGCAAATTGCACTTCGACCGTGCCGGACGCCGGGTGCTCGGCCTGTTTCATCCGGCGAACGAAAACCAGCGGCTGGCCTGGTTCGATTTGGAATCGGGCGAATTGACGGGCGTGGTCGCGGATGGTTCCTGGCCCGGTTTACCGATCGGCACGCCGGGCATTCAGCCCCCACGCTTCGCCTTGTCGCACGGTAATCGTTGGTTGGCTGTCGTCGTCACGGCCGACGTTCCAGGCGAACAGACCGGCAACCAAGGCCCGCGAAACGAAATCTGGAAGGTACCGCTGGACGACGGCGAACAGGAACGGATCGCGATCTGGCCCGCACGCATTCATGACCTCTGTTGGAGCGCGGACGACGAGGCGCTCTTCGTCGCGACCGACCGGGGCGGCGTTCACCACGATCTGTGGCAGATCCCGCTCGACGATTCCGACGGGGCGGCAAAAAAACTCACCTCAGGCCAGGCCGACGAGAGCAGTCCCAGCGTGTCGGACGACGGCCGGTGGCTGGTCTACACCGACAATCGCCATGGCCCGACGATGATCGTGGCGCGCGATCTGAGTGATGGACACGAACAAATCCTGGCGCCGGCCAACACTGGGGTCGATCTCGATTTTGGTTCGCCGACCGGGCGATTGCGGCTCGATGTCGTCGAGGGGGCGGACGAATCGCCCACGACCGCACGCGTCGTCATTCGTCACGCGGACGGCAAGTTTCATGCCGCCCCCGGCTCCTTGTACCGGGTGCTGGGAACGGACCTGCACTCTTACATCCACGACGACGCCGAGCTCGTGCTTCCTGTGGGCCGGTATTCCATCAAGGCCATGCGTGGGATGGAGCACCGCGGCGCGGAGGCATCGTTCGAAATCCGCGCCGACAAATCGACGGACGTGACAATGAAATTAACTCGCTGGACGCGGCAACGCGACGATGGTTGGATCTCCGGCGAGAACCACATCCACGCCAATTACGGCTACGGACATTGGTACAACTCGCCCTCCACGATGTGGCTGCAGTGCGACGGCGAGGACCTGACGGTCGCCAACTTCATGGTCGCCAATTCGGACGGCGACGGTGTCTTTGACCGCGAGTTCTTCCTGGGCCACCCTGATCCGCATTCCACGGACGACACAATTTTGTACTGGAACGAAGAGTTTCGCAGTACGATTTGGGGGCACATGACCCTCCTGAACCTCCAGTATCTCGTCACGCCGATCTTCACCGGCTTCAAGCACACGACGCACCCGCACGACATCCCCACGAACGCCGACATCGCGGACCACGTTCACGACCAGGACGGGCACGTGAATTACACGCACCCGGCGCACAACTTGCAAGACCCGTATGCCGGCGCCTATTCCGCCAAGGAGATGCCGGTAGACATCGCCTTGGGCAAGGTCGACTCGATCGATGTGATGGGTACGGGTCACGTCGCCAATTTGCCGCTCTGGTACCGGCTCTTGAACTGCGGCCTGCGCGTGCCGGCTTCGGCCGGGACCGATTGCTTTCTCAATCGCATTGCCAGCCGGCTCCCAGGTTCGGACCGGGTCTACGTTCATTGTCCGCAACCCTTTACCTACCAGAACTGGATCGACAACCTGCGCGCCGGGCGCACGTTCGTCACCAACGGTCCCATGCTCCGCTTCACCGTCGACGAGCAGGAAGCCGGCGCCACCGTGCGACTCGCTGATTCCGGAACAGTCCACGTGCTTGGTCAGGCCACCTGGCAATTCCCGCTCGAGCGGCTCGAGGTGCTCGTCAACGGCGTGGTCCAGGAGACCGAAGAAGCGGCGCCCGGCGATGGAAAGCAAATTCGTTTCGATCGCGACGTCACGATCGACCGCGGAGGCTGGATCGCGCTGCGCGTCCAAGGCAAGCCCGGCCCCGACCAGCAGGGCAATCAAGCGTTTGCCCACACCAGCGCGGTTTACTTGGAAGTCGCCGGCAGGCCCGTTCGATCGCCGGAAGACGCCGAGTATTTCATTCGTTGGATCGAACGCTTGCGCGACGATGTGCGCAAACGTGACCAGGTTCCGGCCCGACATGCCCCTCACATTGAACGGCAGTTGGCCGACGCGATCGAATTCTACCGCCGTCTCGCCGCGCCGGCCGACGACGGCAAGTAGAAGCTAATCCGCGGGAAGAAATAAGTCCGACCACGTTGAGAACCGCGTTCGTCGTCAACTTCTCCTAACTACTAAAGTAGCTCGGCGATCGGCTTGCCGTTGTCGATCATTCGCACAGGACGGCCGTTCAGATCCTGGTAGGTCAAGTCGATCGGCATTCCGAGCACGTGAAAGACCGTGGCCATGAGATCCTGCGGCGAAATCGGCGCCGACTTGGGAACATCGGCCTTTGATGACGATTGGCCGACCAACTGCCCTGTCTTCAACCCGCCGCCGGACAGCGCCAG
>Ga0265339_10002451_pt1 | contig 13280 bp, 13 predicted proteins | sample 4CB219metaG_FD_202085 | JGI IMG/M metagenome (GOLD analysis project Ga0265339, IMG submission 202085) | Rhizosphere microbial communities from Carex aquatilis grown in University of Washington, Seatle, WA, United States - 4-CB2-19 metaG | ecosystem: Host-associated > Plants > Roots >...
CCAAAGTCCCTGGGGCGGTTCTGGCGCCGCGGATGCTGGATCGCCGGGGGCGATGGAGACTTCAACCGGAATATGAATTTGTCCGCCACGAATCGAGAATTGCAGGTTGCGGACATCCGAGCCGGCGACCTCGAAGGGCATGGTGCCGCTCGCGTCATCCCTGCCCGTGCTCAGCCAAAAAGTTCCGTCGGGTAACCACGCTTCCAGTTTTCTCGCGAAGGGGGATCCTGTGACGAGGTAGGTGTTGACGCGATCTGCATCCTCGATGCTGTAGGAATAATTTTGGTCTTCGTCCATGACGCCCGTGACGCGGTGCAGAGGCTTCAGGGGAAACTGGAAATCGACATGCGCGTGCTGGCCTTCACGCAAAGTGAAAAACGGATTTGGCTTGGTGCGGGAGGCCGGCGGGTAACGCAAGGGAGTTTCACCGACGGCGTGGCCGGCAGAATCGTGAGCGGGTCCTGACTGATCGATGGGAGGAGCGGCGGCGAGGTAGTAGTGCCCGGGAGGCAGGTTGGCAAAAAGATAAGATCCGTCGGCATTCAAGGTGGCAAAGCCGCCATAATCCAACGTGGGCCAGCCATCCCAGGCACCCAATCGCCAAAGGTTGATGAACTGATTCTTGCGGATGGGCGAACCGCTGTGATCACGAAAGGCGCCCGAGATGGAAGCCGCCGGCGCCAGCCGTATGACGAACGGCTTGACGTCTTTGCCGATAAGCGAAGGTCCCGCCGGTTCGCTGGCGTGCCGGTGGAGCGGCCACGCATCAAGGTAGTTGGCTTTCTTCGCGGAGATGGAAATATTTCGCGCCGGTACGTTGTTGAAGACGAAGCGGCCGTCTTTCCCGGTTACGGTTTCCATGGGAGGAGGAGGCTGAGGAGGAGCGAGTAGCGGCGCATCGCAGTTCGCGCAGCTCGCAAAGAAAACGACAAACTGAAGGCGCACTGCCGCGCCAGGCAGCGGTCGATTGGTTACATCATCGAGCACGAGGCCAGTCACGCGGTAAAGCTCGGTCGCTTTCGCGGCGTGAATTGAATCCGGGGATTCAGGCGGGGCATTTCCCGCCTGCCCTAATGAGAAGGGGGCGAAGACGGCTAACGATAGAGCCAAAGTCAGCCCTGCAAGCGCGGCACAATTCATCGCTTTCGCTTTCTGAAGGCGGCTGAGGATCATAGAGGACTTAGAACTCCAGGCGGCGAAAAAAGTTCCTGGAATGCTTGATGCGGGGAAAGGCGGATTTGGTTGCGGGGGCCAACATTGGTTCGAAGAAGTCAGGCGCGCTTGCCAAAGCTGACATGCTGCCACATTTCTGCACTTATGCCATTTTGCTCAAGTTCAAACTGAGGCAATCCTGGGCGCGGCTGCCCATTGCCGCATTCCCGATGCGCCCCTAGAATGAATGATTCGCCGAGCATTCGCGAATTGACTTCATTCATGGCCCTTCGTCTCTATAACACGCTCTCCGGCAAGGTAGAAGACTTCCAACCCATCGAGGACAAGCGCGTGCGGATGTACGCTTGCGGCCCAACTGTTTACGACTACGGGCATATCGGCAACTTCCGCACTTTCATTGCTGTGGACCTGCTTTACCGTCTGCTGCGCCAGCTGGGGTACGACGTCCGGTACGTCATGAACATTACCGACGTCGACGACAAGATCATCCGCAACGCGGCTCGCGACCAGGTCACGGTCCAGCGATACACGGCCAAATATGCCAAGGCATTTCTCGAGGATTCGGCGACGCTCAACATTGACCAGCCGATCCTGGTGCGCGCTACCGAGCACATCAACGAGATGGCGGCGTTCATTGCAGCGCTGGCGAAGAAAGATATTGCGTACCGCACCGACGACGGCTCGTACTATTTCCGCATCGCCAAGTTTCCCGAGTACGGCAAGCTTTCCAAGAAAGATTTTGCCGGAATGAACGATGGCGCTCGCGTCGATGTGGACGAGTACGAAAAAGACAGCGCGCGCGACTTTGCGCTCTGGAAAGCTCCCAAGCCCGGCGAAGCTTCGTGGGATACCGAGATCGGCCCCGGGCGGCCCGGCTGGCATATCGAGTGTTCTGTCATGTCGATGGAAGAGCTTGGCCCCAGCTTCGACTTGCACGCCGGAGGCGAGGACCTCATCTTTCCGCATCACGAAAACGAAATTGCGCAGTCGGAATCGCTGACCGGCCAGCAATTCGCGCGCTACTGGTTCCATGCGCGCTTCCTGCTCGTCGAAGGGCAGAAGATGTCGAAGAGCCTGGGGAATTTCTATACGCTGCGCGACCTGGTGCTGAAGGGCCACAAGCCCTCGTCGATTCGCTGGCTGCTGACGCAGGTTCCCTACCGCAACCAGCTCAACTTCACGTTTGAAGGCCTGAAATCAGCGGCGAGTTCGGTGGAAAAGCTGCGCAACTTCCGCTTCCGCCTGACGAGTTCGCAATTCCTTGCGGGATCGAATGCCGCGATTCAGCAACTAGCCGCGGAAACCGCCCAAAAAGTGACCGACGCGCTCAGCGACGACCTCAACACCGCGGAAGCCCAGGGCGCGATCTTTGACATGCTGCGGAAGTCCAACACCGCCCTCGACGCCGGAGAAGTTCGGCAGGAGGATGCGCAAGCGCTGCTGGCAACCATGGAGCGCTTCGACGCCATCTTCGGGATTCTGAAGGATGACGACCAGGCGAAGATGAAAGCGATTCTGGATTGGGCGAAAGCGGAGGGGCGCGAGAAAGAGATCAGCCCGGAGTTGTTGGAGTTCGCCGGCTCGGCACAACTCGCGGACGAACAAGTAAATCAGAAGCTCGCCGAGATGGAAGCGGCGCGCAAAGCCCGCAACTTCAAGCAGTCCGATGCCATCCGCGCCGAACTCGTTTCCGCCGGCATCATCGTCGAAAACACGAAAGAAGGCGTGCGCTGGCGAAGAAAATGAGGCAAGTCTCGCGGTGACAATTGCTAATGCTCTCCCTTGATTCCCTAATCCGCGAAGCCGAAATTGCTCACGGCCACCTGTGCGCAGGACAGATTCTCGGCGTCCGCATGGCCATGCTGGGCCTGACGAAGCTGGGCATTGAAGACCCGCGCGGCAAGGACCGCAAGCGACTGATCACCTTCGTCGAGATTGACCGTTGCGCGACCGACGCCATTGGCGTCGTAACCGGATGCCGCCTCGGCAAGCGGGCGTTGAAGTTCCGCGACTGGGGGAAGATGGCGGCGACTTTCATTGATCTTGAAACCGGTAAGGCGATTCGAATCGCGGCGAAAGAGTCGTCGAAGAAGCTGGCGCGGGAAATGCATCCCGAAATTGACAACAAGAACCAGCAGCAAATGCTGGCCTACCGTGAGATGAACGAAGCCGACTTGTTCTCAACCCAATGGGTCAAAGTCGATCTGCCGGCCGAAGAGTTTCCGGGATATAAAGGCGACCGCATTGTCTGCGCGGAGTGTGGAGAAGGAATTAATTTCCACCGCGAAGTCGAGCGCGACGGTCGGATCCTGTGCCGCGCCTGCGCGGGAGAAAAATACTACGAAGCGCTGTAGCTAGCGACTAATGACCGGCGACTGACGACGCTTTCTCATACCGATGCGCCACCCTTAGCACCGTAGCCTCGTCAAAGTGCTTGCCGAGTATTTGTAACCCGATCGGCAGGCCTTCGTGTGTCTGGCCGCACGGGACCGAAATTCCTGGAATGCCGGCCAAGTTCGCCGTGACCGTATAAATGTCCGCGAGGTACATCGCCAGCGGATCGTTCACCTTCTCACCCAGCTTGAATGCTGGAGTCGGACAGGTTGGCGCGGCAATCACGTCCACCTTCCTGAACGCCTCTTCGAAATCACGCGTCAGGAGCGTGCGCACCTTTTGCGCTTTCAGATAGTAGGCATCGTAGTATCCGGCACTGAGGGCGTAGGTGCCCAGCATGATGCGGCGCTTCACTTCCATGCCGAAGCCGGCGTCGCGGGTCTTGCGGTACATCTCGGAAAGAGTCTTCGCGCCGCGCGTGCGAAATCCGTAACGCACTCCGTCGAAGCGCGCCAGATTGGACGAGGCCTCGGCAGTGGCGACGATGTAGTACGTGGGGATCGCGAACTCGGTGTGCGGCAGGTTCACGGGCACCACTTCGCAACCCAACTCCGCGAGCTTCTGGATGGCTGCTTCCACCGCAGCTTTTACTTCCGCATCCAACCCCGAGCCGAAATATTCTTTCGCGACGCCGACCTTCAACCCGCGCACGGGCTTCTCGAGTTCCGCGACGTAATCGGGAACCGGAACATCCGCCGAGGTCGAATCCATCGGATCGCGTCCGGCAATCGTCCGCAGCACCAGGGCCGCGTCTTTCACCGTCTTCGCAAAGGGACCGATGTGGTCGAGCGAAGAAGCAAACGCGATCAGGCCATAACGCGAGACGCGCCCATAGGTGGGCTTCAATCCGACCACTCCGCAGAACGAAGCGGGCTGACGGATCGAGCCGCCGGTATCGGAGCCGAGTGTGGCCACGGCCATGCCCGCCGCTACGGCAGCCGCCGATCCGCCTGAAGAGCCTCCGGGCACCCGGCTTCTGTCTCGCGGATTGTGCACCGGATGAAAAGCAGAGTTCTCATTCGACGAGCCCATGGCAAACTCGTCGCAGTTCAATTTGCCGAGAATGACCGCCCCGGCTGCTTCGAGCCGGGCCACGGCTGTGCAGTCATAGGGAGGAACGAAGTCTTCGAGGATTTTCGAGCCGGCGGTGGTGCGGACGCCGCGCGTGACCATGACATCTTTGATCGCGATCGGAACACCCGCCAGCGGCGGCAGCGGCTTACCCTCGGCGGCCAGTTGGTCGATGCGCACAGCCTGTGCGCCAGCACGGTCTTCGCAGAGGGACAGGTAGGCGCCAATTTCGGAGTCTTCCTTGCGGATGCGCGTGTAGAACTCAGCGGCGACGGCCGACGCAGTGGTCCGGCGATCGGCGATGGCGGTGCGGATTTCGCTCATCGACAGCGCGGGATTGGATAAGTCGCTCATTCCGACAATTCCGCATTAGGGTTCAACGCTCGATCACCTTGGGCACGATGAAAAACGTGCCGTCCGTCTCGGGGGCGCCCTTCACGGCTTCGTCATGCGGCAACGATTTGCGCAACCCTTCTTTCACATCCTCACGGGATGCGTAAGCGAAGCGGTCGCTTTCCTGCTTCGACTCATCCACTCCACGGCGGTCGGACACCTGGGCCATAGGCTCGACCTTATCCGTATCCAGCTCGCTGAGGCGATCGATGTACTCGAGAATGGAATTCAAATCCCGCAGCATGCGGGCGCGTTCTTCCTCGCTCAATTCGAGGTTGGCCAGCTCGGCCACGTAGGTGACGTCTTTTTCGGTGACTTTCATGGAGTGTTCTTGAGCGCTCGAGGCAGTTTCTATCCCTTGACCACGAACTCAATGCGACGCACCGGAGTTGCTGAATATCGATTGACCGCAGCGAGATACCGGGGGGCCAGAGCCATTAACTCCCGCTGCCATCCTTTGTCCCCAACTTCGACTTGCAAAATTCCATCAGCAAAGGCGACCGCCCGCGTCCTGTCCGCAACCACGCTGCCGCACGCCACCGGCCACGCCAACAGCGCGCTCTCTTCGGCGGGAGCACGGTGCAGCGCCTTTGCAACAATCGATTCCAGTCCGGTTGATGCGCGATCCAAGGAAGTCGCTCCATTATCAAGAAGGATGTTTCAAGAATGCAAAAGACGATTAGGAAGGATTGATTGTAACAAGCAAAATTCCAACCGGCACGGCGAGCTAGCTGGCCTGCGCGATCATTTTGTCCGGAGAGGCTCCGGCTGCTGCCGCCGCAGCCGCCTTCTCGCGCTTCTTGCGCTGCTTGCGCAGATGTGCTGCCGAATACAAACTCCCCCGGCAACGCTTGGCCCCGCACAAACACGGAGCGTCATCCTCGCCGTCATAAAGGTTGTAATCGTAGGTGAGTTCTTCTCCTGGCTCGATGTCACGCAGCGCGATGATCCACATCTTGCCGGCGATCTGGTCCGTTTCGCAGTTTGGCTTGCACGAATGATTAATGAACGCGGCCACGCCGCATCCATCCACGATGCGCTTCCCGCCATCCAGCCCAAACAAATATGTGTTCGGGAAGTCGTCATAAAGATCGTCCGCTTCTTCGTAGCTCAACTGAACGCCCGTGTATTCGACCACCAGCGTTCCCTTGCGGATACGCCTAGTCGTATAGCACCCGTACGAATGAATTCGCGATTGCCGAATGACGAGCGTCATAAAGTGTCCTCAATATCTTTAGCACAAGATCGGTCAAACGAGGCAAGCCTGAAAGTATTCTGACCGCCTTTTTGCGAGGGCTTTCGCCAAGGGCTGACCGCTGGGGGCAGATGGCTGACTTTCGCGCTGCCTGCTAAGATTTTCTCCGGAGAAAACGACCATGGCTCACAATCATCCCCCTCGCTTCCTAAAAATTGTCGACGACGCCCGCAGCCGTGTCCGCGAAACGACCGTGGACGAAATCAAGTCCCGCCTCGATCGCAAGGATAAATTTGTCCTGGTTGACGTCCGCGAGGACCGTGAATTCGATGCGGACCACATCCCGGGAGCCGTCCACCTCGGCAAAGGAATCATCGAGCGCGACATCGAAGCCAAATATCCTGCGGTGGACACCGACCTCGTCCTGTACTGCGGTGGGGGCTTCCGCTCGGCCCTGGCAGCGGACAACCTGCAAAAAATGGGTTATACCAACGTGATCTCCATGGATGGCGGGATCCGGGAGTGGCGCGAAAAGTCGTATCCGCTGGAAAAGGGCAAGTAGGCCAACCGGCCGCCTAGCCTCCCGCTTCAGTCTCGCGGCCCGGGATTGACCGTCCAACCGATTGGCGGGGTGTCCGAACGATTGACATCCCGCAACTGCACTCGTTGCATCCGCAAGGTATCTCTGAAAAAATAGGATGGGGTTCCCCACACTATGGCTCAAATCGGAAGCTTCGCGCTTCTGCTCGCGCTCGTCCTGAGTGCTTATTCTTTCGGCGCCGGATTGCTGGCACTTTTCGGGCGTGACGCCGTCTCCGCCCGCCTCGGTGAAACTGCCCGGCGAGCCGGCATCGCCACCTTCGCAGCTGTCGTGCTAGCGGGGTTCATCCTCGTCACCGCCGCCTTCAACGATGACTTTTCGATGGCGTACATCTACCACCACAGCAACCGCGAGTTGCCGGCTGCGTACAAGTTTGCCGTGCTCTGGTCGGGCCAGGAAGGCTCCCTTCTCTTCTGGTCTCTGCTGCTCGCTGGCTACGGATTCGTTCTCCGCCTGCGCTACAAGACTGATCAACGATTATTTGCCTACGCCTCCGTCATCATCGCCAGCGTCCAGGTCTTCTTTCTTCTGATTCTCAATTTCGCCGCTCACCCCTTCGCCATCATGCAGGGCTCGCTTCCCCAGGACGGCACCGGACTCAATCCTCTCCTTCAATATCCCGAGATGGTCATCCATCCGCCAATGCTTTATCTGGGATATGTGGGCTTCACCATCCCCTTTGCCTTTGCGCTCGGCGCGCTGATCATGAAGTATCCCGGCGAAAAGTGGATTCAGATCACGCGCCGCTGGACCATGGTGACGTGGTGCTTCCTGACCGTCGGAGTTTTCCTGGGCGCGCACTGGGCCTATGCGGTTCTGGGCTGGGGAGGCTACTGGGGCTGGGATCCGGTCGAGAATGCTTCACTCATGCCTTGGCTCACCGGCACCGCCTTCTTGCACTCAGTGATGATGCAAGAAAAACGCGGCATGCTGAAAGTCTGGAATATGGCGCTGATCTTCGCCACGTTCTTGCTGTCGATGCTGGGAACGTTCTTGACTCGCTCGGGCGTGATCAGCTCCGTGCACGCCTTCGCGCAGTCTTCGATTGGTACCTGGTTCCTGGTCTTCATCGCGCTGACCGTCGCGGTCTGCACATTCTTTTTGGTGAAGAACCTGCCGCACCTCAAGAGCGAACACAAACTCGAATCGCTGGTCTCGCGCGAATCCAGTTTCCTGTTCAATAACCTGTTGCTGCTGGTCGTCTGCTTCACGATTCTGTGGGGAACATTCTTTCCCATCCTTTCCGAGTGGGTTCAAGGGCACAAAGTCACCGTAGGACCGCCGTTCTTTAATCGCGTCGCAGTTCCCGTTGCGCTTCTGCTTCTCCTGCTGACTGCCGTCGGCCCGCTGCTGGCCTGGCGTAAGACGTCCATCGAGAGCCTGAAGCGCAACTTCCTCTTCCCTGCCATCGGCTCGGTCGCGGTTGGCGCCATGATGATTGTCTTCGGCGTGAAGCCATGGGAAGATCCCTCCTATTTCTACGCGGTTATGGCCGCGGTTCTTTCCGCGCTTGTCATCTTTACCGTCATCTCGGAGTTTCTCCGCGGAGGCCGCGTCATCGCCGGCAAGACCAATCAGAACATCTTCGGGGCCATGCTTCAGCTCTGTCGCCGCAATACCCGCCGCTACGGTGGCTACGTCGTCCACTTCGGTGTGGCCCTGGTCGTCATCGGGATTCTCGGCACACCCTTCAACAAGGAAGTCGAGAAAGAAATGGCCTTCGGGGACAAGATCAACATCGGTCCCTACACTCTCGTCTGCCAGTCCTACACGCAGGACGACAACCCCAATTACGGCAACGAATGGGCGATCATCAACGTCTTCCGCGGCGGCAAGCAGATCACTACGATGTATCCGGAACGCCGCTTCTACAAAGCCAGTGGCCAGCCGCAAACGCTCCCGCGCATCTATCCCAGCTTCCGTGAGGACCTGTTCCTGGTTACCGACGTCTATTTGGTCTATGAGGGCAAGAACGAAACCACAGGCCGACCCATCATCAAAGCGCACCTCAACCCACTCGTTCCGTGGATCTGGATTGGCCTGATCATCATGGTCTTCGGCACTGTGGTGGCCCTTATACCGAGCACCGTGCCAGTAACGGTCGCGGCGACCAATCCGGTCCGCACGCCCGCGCATGTTGGAGCAGGTGACTGATATGAAATTGTCCAACTATAGCGCCACATTCACCCGCCGGCTGCTCCAGGCACTCATTCTCACTGCCGCGGTGTTCCTCTTCATGGGCGCCGGCCCGAACGATGAGGCTCGATTCAAAGACCTCGGTCACCGCATGATGTGCACCTGCGGGTGCGGCCAAGTCCTGCTCGAATGCAACCACGTCGGATGTCAGTCGTCGGACAAAATGCGCAACCAGCTCCTGTCTGCGCTCGACAAAGGTGACAACGACGACCTGATCCTGCAAGGCTTCGTCCAGGAATATGGCCCCACCGTAATCGCCGCTCCGACCGCCACCGGTTTCAACAAGGTTGCCTGGATCATGCCCTTTGTGGCGTTGGCGCTGGGCATCGCCTTCGTCGTCTATGTGGTGCGCGCATGGAAGAGCCGTCCCGCTCCCGCCCTCGCCGACGGAATCGTAATCCCTCCCGGCAACGAGCTCGATCAACTTCGAGCACAAGCCCGCAAGGAGACCGACCTATGACCGATCGGGAAAGAGTCCTTCCGGCCCGCGTCAGCTGTATCCAATCCCAAGCGTCATCCCCAAGGGGAGGCTATACCCGATGACCCTATTTGTTTGCGCCGTCTTCACACTCGCCGCTCTCTACTACGTTTTCTTTTTCCCGGGCGAGGTTTATGCGGGAGAGGAGAAAACCCGCCTCGGCTATCTCCGCGAACGCAAAGAAGCCGTCTACGACAACCTCCGCGACCTGAATTTCGAATACAAGGCCGGCAAGGTGCCCGACGTCGATTACCAGTCCATGCGTAACTCGCTCGAAGAAGAAGCCGCCGCCATCATGGCTGAGATCGGAAGGTTGGAACAGGTGGCGGGGCAGGCGGTTTAAGTGCCCCTTCTTCCGGTGCCTGGAGGGCCAAGGCTTAGACGCGGAGCGATCCTCGCGATTCTTATCCTGGCCGTGGTCGCCTGCTCCGCGCAAGAAACAAACGATGCGTCGCCCCAGAACAAGCCCGCGCAAGCTCCGCGAAAGGTTCGCGTCTCCGGCGGAGTGTTGCTTGGATTGGTGGAACATCGCGCATTGCCGAAGTATCCCGAGGAAGCGATGCGAGCCGGAACGCAAGGGGATGTGATTTTCAAGATCGTCATTGACGAGGATGGGAAAATCAAACTAGCTGATGCAGTGGAAGGCGACCCCCTGCTCGTGGCGGCCAGTTTGGACGCGCTCAGGGGGTTTCGATTTCGTCCATTTTTGCTGAATTCAATACCGGTCCCCTGGGTCGAGAGCCAGATCGGATTCCATTTTGCGGTCGCCCGAAAAGGCAACGCAGTCAATGGAAACGTAGAATGCATGTCGAAAATCCCCGATCGACCGGAGTTCCGCAACGCTGTGACGATCACCAATGGGGCATTCGTCCTGTGGCCGCACCGGGTTTCCGGGAATGAACCCAAATTAGCTTCGGAATTCGAAGGGAAACGTGGGTTGGTCTACCTGACCATCACCATCGGTATTGACGGCAAAGTCCAGGATGTTAAGGTGGTGGGCGGCGAAGAACCGTTCGTAGACCCCGTCGTTGCCGCGGTAAAAGAGTTCGTCTATGAACCCGAGTTGGTGGATGGTAAGCCAACGGTCGCGACCATAGAAGCTAGTTATCATTTCGGCCAGCCGCAGTAGGGCGATGCGCTTCCGAGCTTTCTGAGAAGAAATGCCCAATCGGTCCGGCGGCCCCAGCAACGTTCGTTTATTCTCGATGAGTTAACAGGAGTCTTTTTGACCACATTCACAAAGTCCGCTCTACTGGCGGCGATCTTGTCGCTGACCATCGCCGCGGCCGCCCAGACCCTCACCGGCACCGTCACGAACGGCACTACCAACAAGCCCGCCGCTGGAGACGAAGTCATCCTCATCAATCTCTCGAATGGCATGGATGTCGCTGGTAGCACCAAGGCAGACTCCGCCGGCAAATTCAGTTTCAAGCTTACCGATGGTGGTGGCCCGCACCTCATTCGCGCCATTCACCAGGGCGTTACGTATCACCAGATGGCGCCTCCCGGAACGAACTCCGTTGAAGTGAAGGTCTTCAACGTTGCGAAGCAAGTCCCGGGACTTAGCCTGACCGCCGACGTCCTCCGGCTTCAGGCCGATGCCACCAATCTGCAAGGCATTCGCTTATTCGCCGTTAACAACACTTCGTCGACCACGCAGATGAACGACCACAATTTCGAGTTCTATCTGCCGGCCGGCGCGAAGGTCGAGCAAGTGCAAGCCAAAGCACCGAATGGTCAGCCCATCTCCGCGGAAGCCGTACCCCAGACCGAAAAGAACCGCTACGCCGTGAATTTTCCGCTCCGTCCCGGAGAAACCCAGTTCCAGCTTGAGTTCACGCTTCCCTACTCGGGTTCGGTCAAGATCGATCCCAAGCCGCTTTATCCTGCGGAACACTTCGTGGTCGTACTTCCGAAGTCCATGCAGTTCAGCGCGGGAGATGCCTCAACCTTCAAGTCCATGCAGGATCCCAACGCGGCCGACACGGTCGTTCAGGTTGCACAGCAAACGCATGTGGGAGAAGCGCTCGGGTTCACGGTCAGCGGAACCGGCACCATCAGCGACTCACCGGCACAGGTAGCTTCCGGCGCCGCCCAACAGGAAGGAGCCGAACCCGGCCGCGAACGTCCCGGTGGAGGACTAGGCGTTCCGATCGATGCTCCCGATCCCCTCCAGAAATATCGTTGGCCCATCATCGGGGGATTCCTCGTCCTGCTCGCCGTTGGCGGATGGATCGTGACGAAGCGCCAAACGTCCGCAGCCTCCGCGCCTGCCGGAGCATCGGGGATGTCCACGCACTCGTTCTCGACTCCCTCCCGCCCGGCAGTTTCCGCTGCGCCTTCACAATCCATGCCGGCAGCCCATGCACCTGCGACGACCTCGTCAGCCGCTGCGGCGCCGAAGAGCACGATGCTGCTTGAAGCTCTAAAAGAAGAAATCTTCCAACTGGAGGTCGAGCGTAAACAAGGCAAAATCACGCAACTCGACTATGAGCAGGCCAAAGCCGCCCTCGACCAGACTTTGGAGAGAGCGCTTAAGCGTCAAAGCTAGACCGTAGCGCCGGCTGGTGCCGGCGCTTCCTTTCCGACGCCCTTGAGCCGAACTCACCGCGCCAGCATCTAACTAAGCGACATTAGTTCTAGTTCCTATGAGCAACATCCTAAAAACTACCCTGCTTCTCACCGTAATGACGCTCCTGTTCATGCTTGCCGGACAGGCTTTTGGTGGACAGCGAGGCATGCTGATGGCGCTGGCGTTTGCCGCCGTCTTGAATTTTGTTTCTTATTTTTTCTCTGACAAAATTGCGCTGGCTGCCTATCGCGCGCAACCCATCACTCGCGACCAACTTCCGCGGGTCTACAACATCGTCGAACGCCTGTCGCAAAAAGTCGGCCTGCCGATGCCCAAGGTGTATCTCATCCCGACCGATTCGCCGAATGCCTTCGCCACCGGACGCAATCCCAACCACGCCTCGGTGGCCGTAACGCAGGGCATTTTGGGATTGCTCAACGATGACGAACTGGAAGGCGTGATTGCCCACGAACTGGGACACGTGCGCAACCGCGACATTTTGATCAGCTCGATTGCGGCGACTCTTGCGGGCGCCATCACATATCTGGCGCACATCGCCCGCTGGGGAATGATTTTCGGCGGCTACGGCCGCGACCGCGACGAGCGCGGCGGTGGAGGCATTGCCGCCATCGCCATGATGTTTCTGGCTCCCTTTGCGGCCATGCTCATCCAGTTGGCCGTCTCGCGTTCCCGCGAGTACGGGGCCGACGACACCGGCGCCCACTGGACCGGCAATCCCTATGCCTTGGCCAGCGCGCTGGCGAAAATCGACGCTTACTCGCGCCGGACTCCGCTGATCGCCACACCCTCGACCGCCCACTTGTTTATCATTCAGCCATTCCTCGGGGGCATGAGTTTCGGCAATCTGTTCTCGACACATCCGCCAACGGCGAAGAGAATCGAACGCCTCACGGGACGCCCGGCGGAATTCCAGCAATAGCGCTCCAAGACTGCGAAACGACGCCAAAAGGAGAGCCTTGTAGTGGTCTTGCTTTTCACTTACTTTGCATGGTAAAGTTCTTTGAGAGCAGGAAGGAGACCACCATGGCCATCGTCGATGCCACTCCGGCCAAGGGTTCCAGCCACGAATCGCGAGACATCTTCCGAAACGCCGCGCGCTTCTGGGAGACGCGCCGCCTCATCTACAATGCACTTCTCGCCACTGTCGTAGTTCTCTGGTTGTTCATCACCTGGCCGCATTTCCGCA
>Ga0265339_10002455_pt1 | contig 13270 bp, 12 predicted proteins | sample 4CB219metaG_FD_202085 | JGI IMG/M metagenome (GOLD analysis project Ga0265339, IMG submission 202085) | Rhizosphere microbial communities from Carex aquatilis grown in University of Washington, Seatle, WA, United States - 4-CB2-19 metaG | ecosystem: Host-associated > Plants > Roots >...
TGAGCGGGCCTACAAGCTCGACGATTCCATGCTGCGCATCACCGAGGCCTATTCGCACTGGCTCTCCCGCAACAAGGAAGAGGAAAAGGCGACCGCAGTCTACGAGGCCTTCGACAAGAAGCTCGCGCGCCATCCGCTGGTGCAGGAAGGCCTGCGCGAAACCCGAGCCGGAAAGAAGCTGCCGCCGCTGGTCGACTCGGCCCAGGCGGGCGCCGCCGAAGCCCTTTACGGTATCGGCGCCACGCTGACGCGCCGCGGTGGCGAGGACCTCGCGCTGGTGTATCTGCAGCTTGCGCTCTATCTCTCGCCCAATCACCCGCTTGCCTTGTTGTCGCTGGCCGATCTCTACGACACCGTGAAGAAGCCCCAGATGGCGATCAAGGTGTACGAACGGGTGCCGGCGAGTTCGCCCTTGAAGCGAAATGCGCAGATTCAGCTCGCGACCGATCTGGATGCCGCCGACCGCAGCGAGGAGGCGATCAAGATTCTGAAGGGGGTGATTGCGGAAGACCCGAAGGATCTCGAGGGCATCATGGCGCTCGGCAATATCGAGCGTGGCCGCAAGAAGTTTGCCGACTGCGGCCAGACCTACGCGCAGGGCATCGCGGCCCTGCCGGACGCCAACGACAAGGCCAACAACGTCTGGTATTATTACCGCGGCATTTGCGAGGAGCGTTCCAAGCAGTGGCCCCTGGCTGAAGCTGACATGCGCAAGGCGCTCGAGCTGCAGCCTGATCAGCCCCACGTGCTGAATTATCTCGGCTATTCCTGGATCGACCAGGGCATCAATCTCGACGAAGGCATGAAGATGATCAAGCGCGCCGTCGAGCAGCGTCCGGACGACGGCTACATCGTGGACTCGCTCGGCTGGGCCTATTACCGCACCGGCAACTACGACGAGGCGGTGAAAAATCTCGAGCGTGCGGTCGATCTGAAGCCCGAGGATCCCACCATCAACGACCACCTCGGCGATGCCTATTGGCGCGTCGGGCGCAAAATGGAAGCGAAATTCCAGTGGGCTCACGCGCGCGACCTCAAGCCCGACCCGGAGGATCTGCCCAAGATCGAAGCCAAGATCGACGGTGGCTTGCCGGATGAGTCACCCGCTGCGGCCGCCTCGGCCGAGAAGAAGAAAGAGGATGACAAGGGCGGCTGATTGACAGCTTTTCGAGGATAATCGGCCTCCCGGTTCTCACATACCTATTGTATTTCGATTAGTCTTCCTGCGAATCTCGCAGTCGAGCGGCGCGGGAAGACAGTTATTCTATTGCGGTTGTGGATTTGGCGTCGGCTATGGCGGGCAACGGAGACAGTCAAGCAGGTGCGCCGGCCTTGGTCGAATACGGGCGTGCCAAGATCAATTTGAGCCTTCGGGTGGTAGGCCGCCGCGTCGACGGCTATCACGACCTGGAAAGCGTGGTGGCATTCGCCGATTGCGCTGATCGCCTGACGCTCGCGCCCGGCGCCGAGCTGAAGCTCGAAACTTCGGGGCCCATGGCGGAGGCCTGCGGCGAGGTTGCGGACAACCTCGTGCTGAAGGCGGCTCATCTTCTCGGCGAGCGCGTGCCGGGCATCAGGCTTGGCGCCTTTACCCTGGAAAAAGTATTGCCGGTCGCGGCCGGCATCGGCGGAGGTTCGGCTGATGCTGCCGCGGCGCTGCGGCTGCTGGCGCGCCTGAACGGTCTTGCGCGTGACGACGCGCGCCTTGCCGAAGTTGCGCTGCTCACCGGAGCCGATGTGCCGGTCTGTGTGCTCTCTCATGCCTGCGATATGACCGGCATCGGCGAGGGGCTAATGCCTTTGAACCTGCCGAAGCTGCCCTGCGTGCTGGTCAACCCGCGCCTTCCGGTCGCGACCAGGGATGTGTTCGAGGCGCTTGGCTTGCGAAACGGCGAACTCCTGGTCGGTGCCACCGACGTGATCCGGGCGCCGGCCTGGCCAAAAGACGGCTCGTCGATCACCGGGTGGATCGACGCGCTGTCGGTTGTCGGCAATGACCTCGAAGCCCCGGCCATGCGCATCCAGCCCGCGATAGGCGAGGTGTTGTCGGAGCTGGCGAAAGCGGAAGGTGTGCTGCTGGCACGGATGAGCGGATCAGGCGCAACCTGTTTTGCGATTTTTTCGAGCGCCGCCCAGGCGCAAGCCGCTGCCGAGAAGATCAGGCGCGATTGCTCCGCCTGGTGGGTGCATGCGGGAGAGCTGAGCTAGCGCACAGCCTCAATGCGACCGCGCGAGGCAGAACGCGACCACCTGCTCCAGCGCGCTTTTCATGGGCGAGGCCGGAAACAGCGCCAGCGCGTCGACCGCCATCGCGCCGTAATGCTGGGCGCGGTTCATGGTGTCCTCCAGCGCGCGATGCCGGGTCATCAATCCGATGGCGTGCTCCAGATCGCTGTCGCCGATCTCGCCGCGCTCCAGCGCCCGTGCCCAGAAGGCACGTTCGCTGTCGTTGCCGCGACGGAACGCGAGCACCACGGGCAGCGTGATCTTGCCCTCGCGAAAATCGTCGCCGATATTTTTTCCGAGCTTGGCGGCCTTGCCGCCATAGTCGAGGACGTCGTCCACCAGCTGAAACGCGATGCCCAGATTCATCCCGACGGAGCGGCAGGCGGTCTGCTCCGCCTTCGGCCGGTTGGCAAGCACGGGGCCGACCTCGCAGGCGGCCGCAAACAATTCGGCGGTCTTGCCGCGAATGACGGCGAGATATTCGTCTTCGGTGGTCGCGGTGTTCTTGGCTGCCGCAAGCTGCATCACTTCGCCTTCGGCGATCGTTGCCGCGGCGGCGGAGAGGATGTCGAGCGCGCGCAAGGAGCCGACCTCGACCATCATCCGGAACGCCTGGCCGAGCAGGAAATCGCCGACCAGCACGCTCGCCTCATTGCCCCACAACATCCGCGCCGACAGCTTGCCGCGCCGGAGTTCGCTCTCGTCCACGACGTCGTCATGCAACAGCGTCGCGGTGTGCATGAACTCCACTGCGGCGGCGAGCTTGATATGGCCGTCGCCGGAATAGCCGGCGAGCTGGGCCATCGCCAGCGTCAGCATCGGGCGCAGCCGCTTTCCGCCTGAGGAAATCAGGTGGTTGGCGACCTCCGGAATCATCGCCACTTCCGAGCCGGTCCGTGCCAGGATGGTGGCGTTGACGCGCTCCATGTCGGCGGCAACGAGCGCGACCAGCGCATCGATCGACGCGCCCGAGGGGCTCTCGAAGGGTACAATAACCGCCACGCCGCTCTCCACATTTGCTATGCTGGAGACCACCATAGAAAGTGCCGGGTGATGCGGCAAGGGCGAGCATGCGGACGGAGCTGCAGGCCGCGGGCCCAAAAAATGGAGAGCGGGATTGCGGGAATTGGTTCGAACCAACGATATGGTGCTGGTTTCGGCGGTCGGCGCGCTGCTCGACGGCGCCAATATCCATCATCTGGTGCTGGACCAGAATATGAGCATCATCGAAGGCTCGCTCGGCATTCTGCCAAGGCGGATTTTGGTCCATGACGAGGACAACCGCGCGGCGCGCCAGGTTCTCGCCGATGCGGGCCTGTCCCACGAATTGCGGCCCGATGAGTGAGGCCGCCGGCAACTACACCGAGGATGCCTTTCTCGGCGGACAGTTGCATCTGCGCCAACCCCGCTCGGGTCACCGGGCCGGTCACGACGCCATGCTGCTTGCCGCCGCAACGCCGGCGCGCCCGGGCGATCGCGTGGTGGAGTTCGGCGCGGGTATCGGCGCCGCCGGTCTGGCTCTGGCCAGGCGCGTTGCGGCCGTCGAATTGGTGCTTGTCGAGATCGATTCCCATCTCGCATCGATGGCGCGCAGCAACGCTGCCGCCAACGGGATTTCTGCCGAAGTCGTCGTGCTGGACGTGACATCGGCTGCGGGGGACTTCTCTTCCGCCGGACTTTTTCCTGACAGCGCCGACGTCGTGCTGATGAATCCGCCGTTCAACGACGTCACGCGACATCGTGCATCGCCGGACCGGGCGCGTGCCTCGGCCCATGTGGCCGGGCCTGCACTGCTTGAAGGCTGGGTCACGGCGGCGCGTCGCACCCTGAAATCGGGCGGCGTTCTCAGCCTGATCTGGCGAGCCGACGGCATCACCGAGGCGCTCGCGGCGCTCCAGCGCGGCTTCGGCAGCGTGGCGATCCTGCCGGTTCACGCGGAGGCCGCCAAACCGGCGATTCGCGTTTTGATTTGTGCGGTCAAGGGCGGCAAGGCGCCGACCAGGATTCACGGGGCGTTGTTGCTCAACGATGAGTCGGGATTGCCCAATAAACGGGCCGTGGAGATTTTGGCAGGGAAAAGCGTATTGCCGTTGGCAATGCCCTGAACTCAAGCCTATTGCAGCGGTTCCGATCGCCGCTTGGGCGTGGACGTGAAGTGGGTCGCGGCCAGCAGTGTGCCGATGAGCAGCATCAGCAGATAAATTTTCATGTCCTTCCCCGCCGTTTAATCCCAAGCTTGCAACCAGCGAAATGCAAAAGGCGTTCCATCGATTGAGTACCATTGGCGTGATAATAACGGTTAAATTGAGGTTTACCGAATGACGGATGTTTCGAGCGATCGCGGGGGATGGCGCGGCCTGATCGACCGCTGCATGGAATGGGTCCCCGCGCGCCTGCGGCGCGGAACCGTCGTGGTTCCCGTGGTGCGGCTCGCCGGTTTGATCGGTGCGGTAACGCCGCTGCGGCCCGGCATGACGCTGGCCGGGCTGGCAAAGACCCTCGAGCGCGCCTTCGCGGTCAGGAATGCCAAGGCCGTGGCGCTCCTGATCAATTCGCCCGGCGGCTCGCCGGTGCAGTCGCGCCAGATTTACCTGCGTATCCGGCAGCTTGCCGAGGAAAAGAAACTCCCCGTGCTGGTGTTCGTCGAGGACGTCGCGGCCTCCGGCGGCTACATGATCGCGTGCGCGGGCGATGAGATATTCTGCGACCCGTCCTCGATTCTGGGTTCGATCGGCGTGGTCGGCGGCTCGTTCGGGCTGCAGGATCTGATCAAGAAAATCGGCGTCGAGCGCAGGCTCTATACGGCCGGCGAGCACAAGGCGATGCTCGATCCGTTCCTGCCCGAAAACCCCGACGATGTCGCGCGGCTGAAGGCGATCCAGCGTGAGATCCATGCGATCTTCATCGCGCTGGTGAAGCAGAGCCGCGGTGCCCGGCTGAAAGGCGCCGATGAGATACTGTTCACCGGAGAATACTGGGTCGGCGAGAGGTCGGTGTCGCTGGGACTTGCCGATGCCATCGGCGACCTGCGTTCGACGCTGCGCGCCCGCTATGGCGAGAAGGTGCTCACCCCCCTGATCTCACCGGCCAGCGGGGTGCTGGCAAGCCTTTTCGGTCGCAAATCGGCGGGTGCCGGCGTACTCGGCTCAGGGGACGGACTGGTGGGATTGCCCGAAGAGGTGATTTCGGCCGTCGAAAACAGGGCGATTTGGGCCAAATTCGGCTTTTAGAGAGGGTTAGCCGCGCCATTTTGTCCCCGGAAGGGCGATTGCGGTCCACCTCGCCATGCGCGACAATACGGATCGGGGCACGACGTATGAGCAAGGATCGACTGATGCCGCCCTTCATTGCATTTGCGGGCGTCCTGACCGGGCTGGCGGTGGTCCGCTGGGCCTACAGAACCGCCCTGCGGGTCAACCGCGAACTTGAGGAGGCGCGCCTGACGCGGGTCGCCGAGGCCACGAGAGCGAGCGAAATTCCGACGCTGCGGCGCGACCCCGTGACCGGCGCCTATCGGCCCGGCTGAACGCGCTAATCTTACGGATTTTCTCAGCGCCCCGCCCGAGTCATTGCCTTGATTCCCGGCGGCTGCGCCGATACGGTCCCGCGCATTTTCCGACCCTGCGAGACCGCTGATCGACGATGGAATCGTTGCCTTCCTATATGCGCCCGGAACGTTCGTTTCAGGCCTTCATTCTCGCGCTCCAGCGGTTTTGGGCGGAGCAGGGCTGTGTGATCCTGCAGCCCTACGACATGGAAATGGGGGCTGGCACCTTCCACCCGGCCACCACGCTGCGCGCGCTCGGTCCAAAACCCTGGAATGCCGCCTATGTGCAGCCCTCGCGGCGGCCGAAGGACGGCCGCTACGGCGAAAATCCCAATCGCATGCAGCACTACTATCAATTCCAGGTCATCATGAAGCCCTCGCCGCCGAACCTTCAGGAGCTTTACCTGAAGTCGCTCGCTGCGATCGGCATCGATTCGTCGCTGCATGACATTCGCTTTGTCGAGGACGACTGGGAGAGCCCGACGCTCGGCGCCTGGGGGTTGGGCTGGGAATGCTGGTGCGACGGCATGGAGGTGTCGCAGTTCACCTACTTCCAGCAGGTCGCGGGCGTCGAATGCGCGCCGGTCTCGGGCGAACTCACCTACGGGCTGGAACGGCTCGCAATGTACGTTCAGGGCGTCGACCGCGTCTACGACCTCAATTTCAACGGCCGCGATGGAGCCGAGCGCGTCACCTATGGCGATGTCTTCCTGCAGGCCGAGCAGGAGTATTCGCGGCACAATTTCGAATATGCCGACACCGCGATGCTGTTCGAGCAGTTCAGGATGGCGGAGGAGGCCTGCAAGAAATATCTCGCGGCGGGCTGGCGGGAAGGCGGCAACCGGAAAGAGCATCTGATGGCGTTGCCGGCCTACGACCAGTGCATCAAGGCCAGCCATGTCTTCAATCTCTTGGACGCGCGCGGCGTGATTTCGGTGACGGAACGGCAGAGCTATATCCTGCGCGTGCGCGAACTGGCGAAAGCCTGCGGCGAAGCCTGGATCCATACCGAGGCGGGAGGAGCGACATGAGCCAGGAAGCCGCGATCGGGGGCCGGGTATCTTACCTTCTCCCTCAAGGGGAGGGTGGTTTTTCGCGTGGGAAGCAAAGTTAGAGATGCCCGACCTTCTGCTTGAATTGTTCTCCGAAGAGATTCCCGCCCGCATGCAGGCGAAGGCGGCCGACGATCTGCGCCGCATGGTCAGCGACCGGCTGGTGGCGGAGGGCCTCGTCTATGAGGGCGCGAAGGCTTTCGCCACGCCGCGCCGGCTGGCGCTGAGCGTCTACGGCATTCCCGTGCGCCAACCCGACCTGAAGGAAGAACGCCGTGGACCGCGCGTCGGCGGGCCGGATGCCGCGATCGCCGGCTTCCTGAAGGCCACCGGCCTTGCCTCGATCAACGAGGCAAAGGTCCAGCGCGATCCCAAAAAGGGCGACTTCTATGTTGCGTTGATCGAAAGGGAAGGCCGCGCCACGTTCGATGTGCTCGCGGACATGCTGCCGGTGATTATCCGCACCTTCCCCTGGCCGAAATCGATGCGCTGGGGCGGTCGGTCGGCGAAGCCGGGCGCGTTCTCCTGGGTGCGTCCGCTGCATGCGATCACGGCGACCTTCGGTCTCGAGACCGAGGAAACCGACGTGGTGAAATTCTCCATCGACGGCATCACCACCGGCCAGACCACGTTCGGCCACCGTTTCATGGCTCCCGCCGCCATCAATGTCCGCCGCTTTGAAGACTACGAGGCGAAGCTGCTGGACGCCAAAGTCGTGCTCGATCCGGAGCGGCGCAAGGACAGCATTCTGACCGACGCACGGCAGCTTGCCTTTGCGCAGGGCCTTGAACTGGTCGAGGATCAGGCGTTGCTGGACGAGGTCTCGGGCCTCGTCGAATGGCCGGTCGTGCTGATGGGGTCGTTCGATGCGGAATTCCTGTCGATACCGTCCGAGGTGATCCGCGCCACCGTCCGCAACAACATGAAGTGTTTCGTGGTGAGCGATGCCGGGACCGGCAAACTCACCAACAAGTTCATCCTCACCGCAAATATCGAGGCGAGCGATGGCGGCAAGGCGATCGTTGCCGGCAATGAGCGCGTGATCCGCGCGCGGCTCTCCGACGCCAAGTTTTTCTATGAGACCGATCTGAAAACAAGGTTGGAAGATCGCCTGCCGAAATTCAATTCCATCGTCTTTCACGAGAAGCTTGGCACGCAGGGCGAGCGCATTGCGCGCATCGAACAGCTGGCTGCGGAGATCGCGCCGCGGATCGGCGCCGACGTGGAGAAGGCAAAACGCGCCGCGCGACTGGCAAAGGCCGACCTGCTGACCGAAGTGGTCGGCGAATTCCCGGAGCTGCAGGGCCTGATGGGAAAATACTACGCCCTGGCGCAGGGCGAGGACGCGTCCGTCGCTGCGGCCTGTGAGGAGCATTACAAGCCGCAGGGACCGAATGACCGGGTGCCGACAGATCCCGTGAGTGTCGCGGTTGCGCTGGCCGACAAGATCGATACGCTGGCCGGCTTCTGGGCCATCGATGAAAAGCCGACGGGCAGCAAGGATCCCTTTGCGCTGCGCAGGGCGGCGCTCGGGGTCATCAGGCTGGTGATCGAGAACAAGCTCAGATTTCCTCTCTACGAGCACGTCATTTTCCATTCTCTCTTCTTTGCAGAACGGACGCTTGCGGCGTTCGAGGGCATGGTCGCCAAGCAAGCTCGATCGCTTGACCTCCTCGTGCCCGGTCTTGCGCAGGCCCTGGCACAACGGGCGCACCAGATTGCCTGGTCTGATGAGGCGCTGGAAAGCGCGTCAGCACATTTTGACGCGCTGACGAGGGATCTCCTCGCCTTCTTCGCCGACCGCCTCAAGGTTCAGTTGCGCGAGCAGGGTGCGCGCCACGATCTCGTTGACGCCGTTTTCGCGCTGGAAGGCCAGGACGACCTGTTGATGATCATCCGCCGCGTCGAGGCGCTTGGAGAATTCCTGGACACCGACGACGGCAAGAACCTGCTCGCCGGCACCAAGCGCGCCAGCAACATCCTCGCCATCGAAGAAAAGAGAGACAAGCGCAGCTTTGACGGCGCGCCGGATCCCGCCCTCTACAGCCTTGACGAAGAAAAGAGTCTGGCCAAGGCGATCGACCAGGCAAAGGCGGACGCAGGCGCTGCCGTCGCCGGCGAGGATTTTGCTGCCGCGATGCGCGAGATGGCGAAATTGCGCCCGGCCGTGGATGCCTTCTTCGACAAGGTGATGGTCAACGACAACGATCCGGAAATCCGCGAGAACCGTCTGAAGCTGCTCAACGAAATCCGCGGCGCCACGCGCGCAGTCGCAGACTTCTCCCGGATTGGAGGCTGAGAGGAAAGGATCGCGCCACGCTCGCCGTCTGCGACCACCACGCGGCGACGACGCTGCTGCACGATGAAGAGGTGGTCAGCGCGTCTTCAGGAAAAAGGATTCATCGCCTTGTCGCAGGAAACGATGCGATGATTTCTCCCGCGTGTTGCAAGCGGGGCGAGGTGAAGAGGCGAAGAAAAAGCCCCACCCGGCGGGGGGAACCGGGCAGGGCCTTCTTGTCCGGGCGCCGCTGCGGCTGTCCGGACAATTGGAAGTAGACTTATTCCAGAACCTGGATGATGCGGCGCGTGCGCGGCTCGACCAGCACGGTTTCGCCGTTCACCACCGTGTAGAGGTACGGAGACGGGGCAAATGACTGCGGCACCTCGTAATAGGTGACGCCGCTTTCGGGCAACATGCCGCCCACGATCACGGGATCCGGAATGAAGTGATTGGGAATCCGTTCGTGGATGACATATTCGCGGAAGGCCGGCTGCCGCTCTACCGTAATCCCCGGTGTTCCCTCGACCACCACGCCGGGAGCGGGGGCGAGACCGACGGTCTGCGCGCGGGCCGCCATCGGGGCGCCGGCGGCAACTGCGATTGCCGCAATGGCAAACGTTGTATTCCGCATGAGACGACTCCGTGTTCACCAGAACGTGGGCCGGCATTCGCCGGCTCGCATCGCGCCAATGCATCGCGCGCCGTATCGTTCCCCGGGGAACAGGCAATCTCATGCGCGGTAAATTTGCGGATTTTTTCCGCTAGCGGAACGCTAGCGATGCCGCCAGCGTCTCCTCATTCGGAACCCATGCAGATAAGATGCCGTTCCCGATTCGATTCCCGAGCATTCTCCGGAGATAAACTCAATGGTCATCACCGCTGCACACGTGCCTGCCATCGTGGCCCTGATCGCGGGCATCCTGATCCTGATCATGCCGCGGCTGCTCAACATCATCGTTGCAATCTATTTGATCTGCGTCGGCCTGATCGGCCTCGGCCTGCTGCGGTGGCTGCACCTGTAGCGCGCAAAAACCGCCGCCATGCGGCTTGCGCCAGCCCGCCCAAAGTGGTGTAAGGCGCGCAAATTTCCTCCCCTCTCGCGGATTGTTGCAAGTCATGGCCAAAGCCGTCGCTAGACCCAAGAAAACCGCTGCGAAATCAAAGCCATCCGCCGCAAGCCGGGCAAAAGCCGCCCCCCCGGCACGCAAGGCGCTGAAAAAGAGCGCGGCCAAGCCCGCGCCGAAGCAGGCGAAGCCGGTGGTCACAAAGCCAGTGAAGGCGGGCAAATGGGTGTTTACCTTCGGTGACGGCAGGGCCGAGGGACGCGCGGAGATGCGCGACCTTCTGGGCGGCAAGGGCGCCAACCTCGCCGAGATGGCCAATCTCGGCCTGCCGGTGCCGCCCGGCTTCACCATTCCCACCTCGGTCTGCACGTATTTCTATGCGCACGAAAAGACATATCCGAAGGAATTGAAGGTGCAGGTCGAGAAGGCGCTGGACCACGTCGGCAAGCTCACCGGCAAAGCGTTCGGCGACGCTGCGAATCCGCTGCTGGTTTCGGTCCGCTCCGGAGCCCGCGCCTCGATGCCCGGCATGATGGATACCGTGCTCAATCTCGGCCTTAACGACCGAACGGTAGAGGCGCTGGCGGAGATGTCGGGCGACAGGCGCTTCGCCTTTGACAGCTACCGCCGCTTCATCACCATGTATTCCGACGTGGTGCTCGGCTTCGAACACCATCATTTCGAAGACATCCTCGACACCTTCAAGGATAGCCAGGGCTATTCGCTCGACACCGATCTGTCCGCGGAGGATTGGGTCGAACTGGTCGGCCGTTACAAGGAGGCGGTCGCACGCGAAACAGGAAAGGAATTTCCGCAGGATCCCCACGATCAGTTGTGGGGCGCGATCGGTGCGGTGTTTTCGTCCTGGATGAACGCGCGCGCCATGACCTACCGCAAGCTGCACGACATTCCGGAATCCTGGGGCACCGCGGTCAACGTGCAGGCAATGGTGTTCGGCAACATGGGCGACACCTCCGCGACGGGCGTTGCCTTCACGCGAAACCCCTCGACCGGCGAGAGCAAGCTGTACGGCGAGTTCCTGATCAACGCGCAGGGCGAGGACGTGGTGGCGGGCATCCGCACGCCGCAGGACATTGCCGAAGATGCGCGCAGGGAATCCGGCTCCGACAAGCCGTCGATGGAAACGGCAATGCCGGATGCCTTCAAGGAGCTGACCCGCATCTACACGATGCTGGAAAAGCACTATCGCGATATGCAGGACATGGAGTTTACGGTCGAGCGCGGCAAGTTGTGGATGCTGCAGACCCGGTCCGGCAAGCGCACTGCGAAAGCCGCGCTGCGTATTGCGGTCGAACTCGCCAATGAGGGGCTGATCTCCAGGAAGGACGCGATATCGCGGATCGATCCCGCTTCGCTCGATCAGTTGCTGCATCCGACCATCGATCCCGCCGCCAAGCGCGACGTGATCGCGACCGGCCTGCCGGCATCGCCCGGTGCCGCCTCCGGCGAAATCGTGTTTTCGTCCGATGAGGCCGCCAAGCTGCAGGTCGACGGCCGCAAGGTCATCCTGGTGCGCATCGAGACCAGTCCAGAAGACATCCACGGTATGCATGCGGCCGAAGGCATCCTGACCACGCGCGGCGGCATGACGTCGCATGCCGCGGTGGTCGCGCGCGGCATGGGCAAGCCCTGCGTCTCCGGCTGCGGCAATATCCGGGTCGACTACGGCCGCGGCACCATGAGCGTGGGGTCGCGCACCTTCAAGACCGGCGACGTCATCACCATCGACGGCTCGCTCGGCCAGGTGCTCGCCGGGCGCATGCCGATGATCGAGCCGGAGCTGTCGGGCGAGTTCGGCACGCTGATGGGCTGGGCCGACGAGGTGCGCAAGATCGGCGTTCGCGTCAATGCCGACACGCCCGACGATGCGCGCACCGCGATCAAGTTCGGCGCCCACGGCATCGGGCTCTGCCGCACCGAACACATGTTCTTCGAGGAGACGAGGATCCGCACCGTCCGCGAGATGATTCTCGCCGAGGACGAGCAGTCGCGCCGCGCCGCGCTGTCGAAGCTGCTGCCGATGCAGCGGGCGGATTTCGTCGAACTATTCGAGATCATGAAGGGGCTGCCGGTGACGATCAGGCTGCTCGATCCGCCGCTGCATGAGTTCCTGCCGCACACTCATGCCGAGATCGAGGAAGTCGCGCGCGCCATGAACACCGATCCGCGGCGGCTGGCGGATCGTGCGCGGGAGCTGTCGGAGTTCAACCCGATGCTCGGTTTCCGCGGCTGCCGCCTCGCCATCGCCTATCCGGAGATCGCCGAGATGCAGGCGCGGGCCATCTTCGAGGCCGCGGTCGAAGCCGGAAAGCGCACCGGCAAGGCGATCGGGCTCGAGGTGATGGTGCCGCTGATCGCGACTAAGGCCGAGTTCGATCTCGTCAAGGGGCGAATCGATTCGACCGCGCAGTCGGTGATGCGCGAGACCAACACCAAGCTCGCCTACCAGGTCGGCACCATGATCGAGCTGCCGCGCGCATGCCTGCTGGCCGGCGAGATCGCCAGGACCGCGGAGTTCTTCTCCTTCGGCACCAACGACCTGACGCAGACGACCTATGGCATCAGCCGCGACGACGCCGCGGGATTCCTGAGCACCTATATCGACAAGGGCATCCTCGAGATCGATCCGTTCATTTCGCTGGATCGCGAAGGCGTCGGCGAACTGGTCCAGATTGGCGTGGCGCGCGGCCGTAAGACCAGGCCCAGCCTCAAGGTCGGTATCTGCGGCGAGCACGGCGGCGATCCGGCTTCGGTCGCGTTCTGTCACCAGCTCGGGCTCGATTACGTCTCCTGCTCGCCCTACCGCGTGCCGATCGCGCGCCTCGCCGGCGCACAAGCAGCGATCGGCAAGGCCGTCGCGAGCACGGCGTAAGGAGCAATGAATTCGTGAGAATGAAGGCCGGGTTCTGCCCGGCCTTTTTTATTGCCGGCTGCAAAACGCCGCTGTGTCATAATGGCACGGCTGCGAAGGATTTCTTCATCATCTTCGTTGACCCGATATTTACGATCTCGACCGGGCGAACGTTCACCATCGTTTTTGATGCGCACGGTCCAACAAGCGCGAGCGCTTGCGTGTGTC
>Ga0265339_10002457_pt1 | contig 13263 bp, 12 predicted proteins | sample 4CB219metaG_FD_202085 | JGI IMG/M metagenome (GOLD analysis project Ga0265339, IMG submission 202085) | Rhizosphere microbial communities from Carex aquatilis grown in University of Washington, Seatle, WA, United States - 4-CB2-19 metaG | ecosystem: Host-associated > Plants > Roots >...
CCGGGGGCGGCGGCGTACATGGGCATGGATGAGCTCGTCGAGCGCCACCGGCCAACGCTCAGCGAGGATGTGCTCTCGATGGGTGTCCGCTGGACGGATGGGCAGTACGTTCGCCTGGGCATGAGCGACGAGGAGTTCACTGCCCGCCTGGCCGATACGCTGGCCCGGCAACTGGCCGAAGTCTCGCCGCGCGTCTCGCAGATCGTCGCATTCCTGCATCACCTGCCATTCGCCCAACTCGTGCCGGAGGTGCGACACCGGCGCGTGGCCTTCGCGGCGGCGTACATGGGATCGGGCGTCTTTGGCCAGGTGCTGCGACAGTTTCACAAGATCACGCACGTCTACTGCGGCCATTCGCACTGGCACATGCAACTCCGCGTCGATCAGATGGAGGTAGTCTCGATCGGCAGCACGTATAAAGAGAAGCACCTGGAGATACTGGAAATCTGACAAATGTACTCTCGTGCACGAAGTAGTGAACAGTTACTCAGTTGCTCAGTTAATCAGTTGGTCAGGCCCAAACTCTCACGGCCGTGACTGATTAACTGTTTACCTGATAACTGAGCAACTCAGCTGCAACGCCAAAACCAGTTAACCAGTTAACGAGTTAACGCCGTTGCTGTTTCCTCCTCCCAGGGCTACCATGCTTCCCAAGAGGTTTGTCATGCCACATGAACAGATGAACGAACAGCAGGTGGCCGCCTACTTGAGCATGGACGAGCGCGAGGTGCTCAAGCTGGCTGGGCGTGGGAAGATCCCATGCCGCAAGACGGCCAAGGGGTACGTATTTCGCAAGGGCGAGGTGGACCACTGGATCGAGTCGCAGATGCACGAGCTGCCCAAGGGGCGATTTGCGGGCATCGAGCGGGGGGTCAGCAGCCATCACGGGTTTGACCACCACGCCCTCCTGGTGTCGGAGCTCATCCCGCCTGGTGGACTGGCTGTGCCGATCAAGGCCCGCACACGAGACGCGGTGCTGCGTGCCCTGGTGGAGACGGCCGACCGGGCGGGCCTGGTCTACGCCAAGGACAATCTCGTCCAGGAGGTGCGCGCCCGAGAGGATCTATGCTCGACGGCCTTGGCCCCCGGCGTGGCCATGCCGCACCCGCGACACCCGCTGCCGTACGACATTGCCGCGAGCTTCATCGTCGTTGGGCTGGCGTCCTCGGGCATACCCTTCGGGGCTGAGGACGGCTCGCTTACGCGGCTGTTCTTCCTGATCTGCTGCAAGGACGACCGCACGCATCTGCACGTGCTGGCCCGGCTGGCTCAGATGATCCACGAGACCTCCGCGACCGACAGTCTGCTATCGGCCCAGAGCGACCAGGAACTCCGCGAGATGCTGCTGAAGTTAGAACAGTACGTGCTGGACCACGCGTAGAAGCGACAGTAATCAGTTAATCAGTTATCAGTTGATCAGTTTGACCTGCGTCCTTGTACCTGTTCACTGATTAACTGATAACTGATCAACTACGGTGGCGACTGATTTCGAGGCCACAAATAATGGCTCGTGGTGTGAACAACCTCTTCGACGACGCCTTCCTGCGGAAGCTGGAGCAACTCCACCTTTTGGCCAAGCGGTTGGCGGCTCATGGGTCTGCGGGTCGGCGGCGGGCCAAGCGGTTGGGCGACGGTCTGGAGTTCGCCGACCATCGTGACTACTCCGCCGGTGACGATCTGCGATTCGTCGATTGGTCGTACTATGCCCGCATGGAAAAGCTGCTGCTGCGGCTGTTTCACGAGCACAGCGAGGGCGATGTCTGCATCCTTATGGACTGCTCAGCCTCGATGGCGGCCAGCGGCCAAGATAGCCATGCCACGTTCGCCTACGCCCTCCGTGTGGCCGCGGCCCTGGCTTATGTGGCCATGGGCGGGCTGGAGCGCGTCACCATTCAGCCGTTTGCCGAGGACCTGACGCAGCCGCTGCGGACCGGGCGCAACCGCGGGCAGATCCTGGCCGTGCTGGACTACCTCGGAGGCCTGACGCCAGCGGGTAAAACGCAGTTGGCGCGATCCGCGGAGCGCTTGGCGCGGCAGGGCGGACCGCGCGGCACGGTTATCCTCATCTCTGATCTTTTGGACTGCAGCGAGGAGCTGGCCCAGGCCTGCATGCACCTGCAGGCGGGCAACGACCTGGTTGTGCTTCAAATCTTTGGCCCTGCCGACGCCCACCCAGTGATCGAGGGCCAGATGGTCCTCCAGCAGGCTGAGACGGGGCAGGAGCTAGCCCTGGAAGTGACGCCCGAACTTCTGGCCAGTTACTCCCAGCAGTGGGAGGCCTTTCGTCGGGCATGCGAACACACGGTCGTCGGACGCGGGGGAACGTACCTGGCCGCCGCTACCGACACGCCGTTCGAGGACTTGGTCTTGAAGACTCTCCGCCGGGCCGGCGTGATTGAATAACTGCAGCCAATAGCCAATGGCCAATAGCCAACAGGTAGTTGATGGTTCAGCCATATGTCATGCTATGGCAAACCCTTGGAGCCAATAGCAGCAAGCGAGAATCCAAGGCGAAAAGGCACCACAGTGGCAAGACCCTCGCATACCTATTGGCCATTGGCTATTTGGCTATTGGCTAATTACCAATTTTGCACTTGCCCGCGTAGGATAAGGTTGTATAATACCGCGATTCTACGGTTTACAGAATGTTCGAACTAACGGCTGCAGGAGAGTTATAAGTGGCTCATTCGCTTTCGGCAAAGAAGCGTGATCGTCAGAACACCAAGCGTCACAGTCACAATCTGTGGCGTAAGACCCAGATCAAGACGGCCGTCAAGGCCTTCGAGGTCGCTGTGCACGACGGCAAGAAGGAAGAAGCCGCCACGCTGCTGAGCACGGCCTTCCAGAAGCTTGACCGCGTCGCCGATGGCGGCACGATCCACAAGAAGACCGCTTCCCGCAAGAAGTCGCGTCTGGCCAAGCGCCTCAACAAGATGGCCGCCGCCAAGGCGTAACGCTTCCGGATAAGCGTTCGATATAATCACAGAGACACAGAGGTCACAGATGTGATCTTTGTGCCTCTGTCTTTCATGGATAGGGCAGTCAAGGGCGCGTTGTCAGCCCACGATAGTGGGCGCCTGATATAGCCCAGGACGTAGCGAAGCAAGTCCTGGGTCACGGTTGCGCCTAATCGCAAGCCCCGTAAGGGGCGCCTAAGGCGTGGGTAGATCTCAGACGCCCCTGGCGGGGCTTCAAGATAACCAGATACGCTAATCAACACATAAGTCGATGAGTAATCGTTAGACACAGACAAATAAGGACTTAGAACCCTTATGTCAGATCGTTTTGTCAGCCGAGGCGGCGAGAAGCTCCAAGGGGCGCTGGACGAGTTTCACGTCAGCGTCCAGGGGCGGGTGTGCGCCGATTTCGGCTGCAACGTGGGCGGGTTTACCGACTGTATGCTGAAGGCTGGGGCGGCCAAGGTGTACGCCATCGACACCGGGTACGGCGAGCTGGCGTGGACGCTCCGCAAAGATCCGCGCGTAGTTGTGATGGAGCAGACTAACGCTTTGTATTGTGACGTGTCTGAAGCGGTGGATTTGGTGGTCGTGGATGTTGCCTGGACGCCGCAGCGGCTGGCGATTCCGTCGGCCCTGAGGTGGCTCAAGGATTCCCCTGAGGCCGGTATGCTTAATGGCCCTTTGGTAATTTCCCTGCTTAAACCTCACTACGAGGTGTCTAAAATAACTGGGCACAAGCCCCGAGGCCCCCTAAGTGTCGAAGAGGCCGACGCCGTGTGTCGCCAGGTGTGTCAGGAGCTAGAGCAGACTTTGCCTTGCCGCGTACTTGGTGTGACGCCCAGCGTACTGCTGGGTAAGGGCGGCAACCGCGAATACCTTTTGCTACTTGCCAAGTCCATTTGCGGCGCGTAATCTAGTGAACTGTAAAAGGAATCAAAGGCGCTTGCTCGCGCCTGGTTTTGCGCTCGCCCCTGCGGTCGGGCCGCTGTCGCACGGCAGCGCTACAAAAACGGGATACCGTCCATGAGTGAAATTCGAGTCGCTATCGCCGGCATAGGCAACTGTGCCTCATCGCTGATCCAAGGCATTCATTACTATGCCCAGCCCGCCAATATCAAGGACCCGGTAGGCCTCCTGCACCCGGTCCTGGGCAGCTACATGCCTGGCGACATAAAGATTGTCGCCGCCATCGACATCGACGCTCGCAAGGTGGGGCGCCCCCTGCATGAGGCCGTCTTCGCCCTGCCAAACAATACCAAGACCTTCTTCAGCGACTTTGCCTATCCAAACCTCAAGGTTACCATGGGCAACGTCCTGGACGGCGTCAGCGAGCACTTCAGCGAGTACCCCGACCACCAGCGGTTCATCGTGGCCGACAAGCCCCAGCCAACGCTTGCGGATATCGAGAAACTGCTCAAGGACTCCGGCGCCGAGATCCTGATGAACTACCTGCCCGTGGGCAGCCAGAAGGCAACCGAGTTCTACGCCGAGGCCTGCCTCAACACCGGCGTCAGCCTTATCAACTGCATTCCCGTGTTCATCGTGTCGGATCCAGTCTGGGGCAAGCGATTCCGCCAGGCCGGCATCCCGTGCGTGGGCGACGACATCAAGGCACAGGTCGGCGCAACGGTCACGCACCGCGTTCTGACCCGCCTGATGCAGGAACGTGGCGCGACCATCGACGCCACCTACCAGCTCAACACCGGCGGCAATACCGACTTCCTGAACATGCTCAATCACACGCGCCTCAAGAGCAAGCGCATCTCCAAGACCGACGCCGTTCAGAGTCAGCTCAACGTGCCGCTGCCGCCCGACCAGGTACACATCGGGCCGGCCGACTTCGTGCCCTGGCAGAAGGACAACAAGGTCTGCTTCCTGCGGATCGAGGCTCGTGGCTTCGGCGGCGTGCCGCTGAACCTGGAGATGCGCCTGAGCGTCGAGGACAGCCCAAACTCCGCCGGTGAGACCATCGATGCCATCCGCTGCTGCAAGTTGGCGCGGGTCAAGAAGCTCGCCGGGCCGCTGGAGTTCGTGTCGGCCTACACCATGAAGCACCCAGCCGTTCAGTACCCGGACTTCCAAGGCAAGCAGCTCCTGGACAATTGGATTGCCGACACGGTTGCCCTGCCCGGCGACAACGGCGACAGCCAGCACTCGACCACTAAGAAGGTTGGGACCGTCGCGGCAAAGTAGCGTTCCAAGTGCGGGATTCTAACATAGCCGGCATGGCTGCAAACTCTGCAGCCATGCCGGTTGTTTAGTTATTCATGGCCAATGGGCGGTGCCTTTGGCATGTGGCGAGGGCGTCTCGCCCTCGCGTCTCGCGGCCGTCTCGGCCGCGACGTGGTTGGTTTCTTGCTGGGTCAAGATGCACTCGAGAAACGCGGGCGAGACGCCCGCGCCACGTTTACGCCGCCTGCAGTGTGAAGAAGAACGTGGCGCCCTGGTCTGGCTGAGCCTCGACCCAGATTCGGCCGCCGTGGCGTTCGACCATTTTGCGGCATATGGCCAGGCCGATGCCGGTGCCGGGGAACTTGCTGCGTTCATGCACTCGCTGGAAGACCTCGAAGATGCGCGACGTATCTTCCGGGGCCATGCCGACGCCGTTATCTTTGACCCAGAACAGCCACTGGTGGTCCTGCCGCTTCGCGCCGATGGTGACCTGGGGCGGCACATTGTCGCGATGGAATTTTAATGCGTTGCCGATGAGGTTCTGGAAGACCTGCGTCAACTGGGAGGCGTCGGCCATGACAGTGGGCATGTCATCACTGGTCACGCTCGCGTTGGATTCTTCAATGGTTTGCTTCAGGACCGCCAAGGCCCGTTCCAGTGGTTCGCGGGCGTTGATTGCCTTCAGTTGGATGCCCTTTGACCCGGCCCGTGAGTAGGCCAACAGGTCATTGATCAACGCCTGCATTCGTCGGCTTCCATCCACGGCAAACGTGATGTACTCTTTGGCGGCGTCGTCCAACTGCTCGGCGACCCTGCGTTCCAAAAGATTCAGGAAGGACGTGATCATTCGCAGGGGTTCCTGGAGGTCATGGCTGGCCATATAGGCGAATTGCTCCAGATCCTTGTTGGACCGCCGAAGTTCGGCCGCCCCGGCTGCCAGGGCATTCTCGGAACGCTTGCGCTCGGTGATGTCCACGATGGACGCCAGCACCATCGTGCCTCGCTTGGTTGGGATGGGGTTCAGACCTATCTCGATCGGGAACTCCGTGCCGTCCTTGCGGCGGCCAAACAGGTCTCGCCCGGCTCCCATTGGGCGTGCCTCCGGCTTGGCCGCGAAACCATGGCGGTGGCCGGGGTGAACGGACCGAAAGCGCTCGGGGACGAAGATCTCCACCGGTTGGCCAAGCAATTCCTCGCGCGGGTAGCCAAACCACTTTTCCGCCTGGGCGTTGACCAGTGTGATGCGGCCTTCTGGGTCGGTCATAATCAGGGCGTTAGGGGCCGACTCAACAACCATCTGCACCTGTTCCTGGACCCGCAGGCGGTCGGCCATCGCGGTGTCCGTGCGTCCCTGCTCGACGCGGAGACGGCTGGTGATCCACGCAACAAAGCCACCGGTCAGCACGAACAAGCTCAGTGCAATGGCGTGGGCCTGTGTAAGTGGCAGCAGGGACAATCGCGGAGACATGAATAGGTACCGGGCCGTCACGGCGGACAAAAGCACGGTAACCGAGGTCGCGCTGCCGCCGCGCAAGACGCCCACCAGGGCCACCGCAGCAAGGAACGTGATGAACGGCAGGTTTTGCCCCACTAATGGGTCGATCGCCCATCGCAACAGGGCAGCGACGGCTGTCGCCACCAGCGCCAGACCATACGTCTTGGCAAGACTCACTTGTTTCGGGATCGTGGGCAATGCCGGACACTCATGTTAATAGACATACCATCATATCTACCTATCTATCAGAGATATCACCGAGTGTCAGATAACGTGTGGAGCACACCGGGCGGAAGTTCTTCAGTTCAGAACTCCAGCGGCAAACATTCTTCGATTTTAATTGACAACTTGAGAAAGCCGCCTATTATCTCCATCATGAAGTCAATCGTAGCCAAATTCTCCTATAGGTCCCATTCGTGCAACTGGCAGCAGGAACGCGCCATTTGCACGCTTATGGCCTATGAGAGGAACGGGCCGCGATAGGCATCCAGAATTACGAAACCTATTGAAAAAGCCCGTTCCCAAGTGGAGCGGGCTTTTTTTGTTTGGCTGAAGGGAGAGAACTATGAATACGACTGAAAACATCCAGGCCTTCTACGCCGACGGCAGGGAGCAAGGCCGTCTGGCAAGTGGAATCGGGCCTCTTGAGTTTGCACGGAGCCGCGAGATCATCGCGCGGCACCTGCCGCCTGCATCCGCGGTGGTGTATGACATCGGCGGCGGACCCGGCGCATATTCCTTTTGGCTGGCGGGCCTGGGCTACCAGGTGCACCTGTTGGACCTGTCGCTGCTGCACATCCGCCAGGCGCAGGAACGTGATCATACGGGTACCGTCCGCCTGGCCGGCATACATGTGGGCGACGCGCGGATGCTGCCGTTCGACGACGAGTCCGCCGATGCAGTAATCCTGCACGGGCCGCTCTATCATCTGACCAACCTGACGGACCGCCTGCTGGCGCTGTCCGAGGCCCGGCGGGTGCTGCGCCCCGGCGGCGTGCTGCTGGCGTTCGCGATCTCCAGTGCGGCGTCTACGATCGTCGGCCTGCTGCGTGAATGGGTCTGGGACGCGGACTATCGCCGCATGTGCGTCGAGGAACTGACCACGGGCCTGCACGACAGGCCCAGCAACTGGCCTGGGCTCCTGATGGACGGCTTCTTCCACAGCCCAGCACAACTGCGGAAGGAGATCGAGGCCGCTGGGTTCGACCACGAGAAGACCCTCGGCATTCAGGGCCCGGCATGGATGCCGCCTAACTTCGCCGAGGACTGGAAGAACGACGATCGACGTCGCGCCATGCTGGAAATAGCCAAGGCGGCCGAGACCGAACCGTCACTGAGTCCGCACATGATGGCGGTTGGGCGGAAGAAGCAGGTTGCCTAGTCGCCTGACGGGTGCCACGGCTAAGCGCCGTTTGCGCGGCCGTGCAGGACGATCCGACGGCGGCCGTGGATGGAATGAGTGGATCAAAGGAGAACACGATGCCCTGGAACCATGATACGTATGAACGATTTCGGCAGGAGCGACTGGAGCCGGTTTATGACCTGATGAAGCTCATCAGGGTTCGCCCCGGTCTGCGCGTTGTCGATCTGGGTTGTGGCACTGGCGATATCACGGCCATGCTGGCCGACACGTTGCCGGAGGCCACTGTGCTGGGCATCGACGATTCCCCGGAAATGCTCCGCCAGGCTTGGCCGCGCAGGCGTGACGGCTTGGACTTCCGCCTTCAGCGGATTCAGGACGTGAAGGGCAAATGGGACCTGGTGTTTTCCAATGCGGCCATCCAGTGGGTGCCGGACCACCGGGCGCTGATACCGGCCCTGTTGTCGCTGGTCAACCCGGGCGGGCAGATCGTCGTTCAGGTGCCTCGCGGGCATCCTGCCTTGGGCCTCATCAAGGAGGTAGCCGCCACCGAGCGTTTTCGAGAAGCCCTGGCCGGCTCGGGCCGTTTCGACTGCCTGTCGCTGCTGTCCTATGCCGAACTGCTCCACCAGTGCGGCGGGAAAGAGATCGTCGCCGTCGAGAAGATATATCCGCATGTCCTGCAGGATGCAGACGAGATCTTCGCCTGGGCGGAGGGGACGGCCCTGGTTCCATACATGGATCGTCTCGAGGGCACGCTGCGGCAGGAGTTTCTTGATCAGTACCGCCGCCTGCTGCACGAGCGATGGCCCGCCAAGCCGGTACTGTTCGGTTTTCAGAGGATGCTCATCGCGGCGGCAATGCCTTTTGCGACGGTCTCGGGAGTTGGATGATCGGACAAATGACATGAAGGAACAGTCAATCCATATTCGGGAGGCGTCGCGGGCCGATGCGGCCGCGATTGCGGCGGTGGTCGCCGAGTCGTTCAAGGACGTTGCCGCCATGTTCGACGTGACGCCTGAGAACTGCCCTGGCTTTCCATCGTTTTGCCAGCCGGCTTGGATTATCGAAGGCTTCGACAAGGCAGTTCGGTTTTTCGTTCTGGAAGTGGGTGGTGCGGCGGCCGGTTGCGTTGGCATGACGGCACCAAAGGACGGCGCATGCGAACTGGTCCGCCTTGCGGTTCTTAAGGAGCACCGCCATGGCGGTTGTGGTGAGGCTTTGGTACGGCACGTACTGGAGCAATCTAGCGGCCTGGGCCTCAAACGCGTCGATCTGGCGCTGGTCGCCGCCAACGCTCGGCTACTGCAATGGTACGAGACACTGGGCTTTGCAGAAACCTACAGGAAGTGGCCGCCGCATCTGCCGTTTGAGGTGGCGTTCATGAGCATTACCGTGCCGGAAGGTGAACCTGCCCCAAGCGAAAGAGGTGACGTCATGAAAGTCACGACCCACACTAACGCTGCAGAGTTCCTTCGAATCACCGAGGATTGGCTGGAGCAAGAGGAATCGGTCAACCAACTGTTGCTGGGGCTTGCCAGTACGTTGGCGGACGCCGATAAGCCCCGCGATCCGCCTGCAGTCATGATGACGATTACGGGATCGGCGGGCTTTGAGGCTGCGAGCCTCATGACCCCGCCGCGTGGGCTCATATTCTATGCCCCGGGCGTCGGCACGGATCGGCACGAGCAGGCCATGGAGGCCTTGCACGCCCTGGCCGAGGCCCTGCTGGCAAGCGGGCACTCGGTCCCAGATTGTATGGCGCCCAGCGCATCAGCCTTGGCCTTTGCACAGTTGTGGTCCAAGCGGACCGGGCTAAGCTTTGCCTTGAGGCTTGCCCTGAGGGTATACGAGCTTCGCAAGGTGACGTTTCCCGCGGGAGTCTCTGGTGCGTGCCGGGTGCCAGGCGGCGAGGATATCGACCTGCTGGCCGACTGGTGTCATCGGTTCGCCCAGGAACTTGACGAACCGGGCGACCAGCAGTCCGCACGCGCAACGGCTACGCAGTTGGCCCAGATGGGGCAATCGCTTATATGGGAGGATCAGGGCCGGCCGGTCTCGATGGCTGCAGCCAAGCGAAGGCTGCCGCACGGCGGTTCCATAGGTGGCGTCTACACACCCAATGAGCACCGCGGACACGGGTACGCCTCCGCCTGCGTGGCCGCACTGAGTCAGCGGCAGCTCGACGCCGGCAGGGCGTTCTGCTGCCTCTTTGCCGATCTGGCCAACCCGACGTCGAATGGCATCTATCAGAAGATCGGCTACGTGCCAGTGGCGGACTCCGTCCAGTACAGGTTTGAAGCCGTTCATTGTGATTGACGCTTTCAGGGTGCCACGTGGGTGCCACGGCTAAGCGTTGTTTGCGCGGCCGTGTTCCTCGCCTTGTGCACATTGCACTGCCGGGCGGGCAAACAACGCCCCCTTAGCAGTGGCACCCTGGAACTTGCATATTGCACTTACCGTGTGGGCAGACTATCAATGTGGGTTCAGTTATGCGTGCGGTCTTGTGGATCCACTGCGATTGTGTGAGGCATCATGCTCGGTAAGTCGGTTGGCTGGTTCTTTTCAACGTCCCGCGACATCATCGCTCGCGGGTTGATACGTCTGCGTGTCACCCCCAACAAGCTGTCCATCCTGGGCATGGTCATCATCGCTGGCATTGGCGTGTGTTACGCGCTTGGCGCCAGTTCGACCCATCCGCGGTGGCGGTTTGGTGCAGGCGGCGACAACGCGTATCTAATGCTGGCTGCAGGGCTGTTGATCCTGTCCTCGGCGTGCGACATCCTCGACGGCGCGGTGGCCCGCCTGGGCAACATGCAGTCGCGGTTTGGCGCCTTTCTCGATAGCACGCTGGACCGCTTCGGGGATTTCGTCATCTTTACGGGCATCGCCGTGAACTACGCCCTGGTCGCCAGGGCCAACATCACGTCCATCGTGCTGGCCAGCCTGGCGATGTTCAATGGGTACATGATCGCTTACACCCGCGCCAGGGCCGAGGACCTTATTCCAGAGTGTAAGGTCGGGTACTGGCAGCGAGGTGAGCGGATCGCCGCCGTCCTGATCGCGACGCTGTCGTACAATATCCCTGCGTTGCTGGTGCAGCAGGCCTTCCTGCCTCTGTTGACCGTTCTGCGGCGCATCTTTTACACCAAGGCGGTCATCGACGGCAAAGAGCCCATCACCGACCCGCGCAAGGGCAATTTCTGGCTGCGGATCCGCCTGTGGCGTTACCCTCGAATGACTATCGCGTACGACGTGGTCACGGGCCTGAATATCCTGTGGCTGATCTTCGCGCCGGTGCCGAGCATCGATCCGATTCGCGCGTGGATTGGGTTGTAATGGAGCGACGAGCGAATAGTAACGAGCGATGAGAGGGGTCGCGGTTGGTCATACTGGGGGCGAGTTTACGTGAGCTTGGGTACGGACGCCCTCTCCCCGGCACGCAGTGCCGGGGCTTTGTTTGCGGGAAGGGGGGATCGTCCGACACGCTCGTTAATCGTTACTCATCGCTTATTCACTTTTTTTCACTCCCGGATTTGCTTTGCGTCTTTTCCGTATCGTAGTCTTTAGGTGCTACGCGAAAGCGTGGACGCCAGAGGGCCCGGTCGGGGGTCCTCCGGCGGACGATAACTACGAAGGTGCTTCGCTGCGGCTCGATGCTGAGCCGAAACCCGTTAGCGAACCACCTTTAAATAAACTGGTTCTCCTTTCGGTCTGGCCGGGCGACTTGTAGTCGCCCGGCCCTTTTTTCATTTCTACCCAAGAACGACGGCCACAGAGGGCACAGAGCCCGCAGAGGAAAAGAAGACTCTTTCTCTGAGTTCTCTGTGTTCTCTGTGGCTGTCGTCTTGGCCGATCACAGCGTGATATAATTACCCAGGCAACTGCCGGAGGCAACCTATGGCCAAGCTCCTTACCGTATGTGCAATGCTGGCCGTTGTTTCGGCTGGCTGTTCCCGGTCCCATGAGGCAGCGACTATGAGAGAGAAAGCACAACCAACTTCGTCCGAAAAGACCTCCACGCATGAGGCGGCGTATGAGAAGGCGACCTTTGCTGGCGGGTGTTTCTGGGGTGTGGAATCGGCATTTCGCGAGCTGCCCGGCGTGGTCGACACGCAGGTTGGCTACACTGGCGGCACGCTGGATAACCCCTCGTACGAGGACGTCTGCTCCCACACCACCGGCCATGCCGAAGCTGTGGAAGTAATGTTCGATCCGGCGAAGATCAGCTACGAGAAGCTGGTGGAATACTTTTTTGACATCCACAATCCGACGACGATGAATCGCCAGGGCCCGGACGTAGGGGACCAGTATCGTTCGGAGATCTTCGTGCACTCGCCGCAGCAGGAACGGATCGCCAGGGAGGTCAAGCAGCGACTGCAGGACTCAGGCAAATATGGCAAGCGCGAGGTGGTCACGCTCATCGAGCCCGCACCGAAGTTCTGGCGTGCCGAGGAGTATCATCAGCGGTACTTTGAGAAGACCGGCCAAGCCAGTTGTCACGTCAAGCCGTAGCCAGCCGTAGCCGAATTCGCTTGTCCGCACGCGCGGGCCCGGTAAGATCTCTAGACTGACCTAAGCACCGTATAGAGGAGTCAGTCTTGATCGATTCACCGTATCCGCGCAGCAAAGTCATCAAAGGCATTAAGTGGCTCACCGATAACCAACGCTACGTAGCCAGCCATGGGGACGTCTGGAGCAATACATGGGCCGACGACGACATGATGTACTGTGTCGCCGACGATACCTTTGGCATCAACAAGTCCAATAACTCGAACTTGGCTGTCTACAAGGTCACCGGCCAGGCGCCCGGCCACCAGATCGAGTTGGTCAACCCGATGCACATGTACGGGCCGCTGGGCTACTACGACGGGTACGCCAGTTGGAAGGCCACCGGCATGGTGAGCGTGGATGGCGTGCTGTACATGGGGGTAAGCCAACAAAGCTCCGCGTACCAGTACGTCGACAACGTGCAGCGGGCGTTTGACGGCAGCATCATCAAGTCAAACGACCATGGCGTCCGTTGGTCGACCAAGCCCGTGCCCGGCCATGCCATGTTCCCGTGCCTTGGTTTTCCGACGCCATTCTTCGTTGAATTTGGCAAAGATTACCAGGACGCCATCGACGACTATGTTTACGCAGTCTCAAACGATGGCACCTGGAACAACGGCAACTTCATGACTCTGCGTCGTTGCCCGCGGAAGAAGATCGTCAACCTTGTCGGGGCCGACTGGGAGGTCTTCAAGGGTCTTGACGCCGCCGGGGCGCCAACGTTT
>Ga0265339_10002458_pt1 | contig 13261 bp, 12 predicted proteins | sample 4CB219metaG_FD_202085 | JGI IMG/M metagenome (GOLD analysis project Ga0265339, IMG submission 202085) | Rhizosphere microbial communities from Carex aquatilis grown in University of Washington, Seatle, WA, United States - 4-CB2-19 metaG | ecosystem: Host-associated > Plants > Roots >...
CCGTGGATGAGGTTCGGGCCCTGGCGCGCCGTTGCAATTCGACCGCCCGAGGCCCATCCTCCCGTCGATTCACCCTGCGACCCTGCGACCCTGCCAACACCCGCCGCCGGCGTGCCGCCGGCCGAGGAGCAGCCCATGACGACGACGCCTATCCAGGTTCTCACGCCGCCGCCCGAGGGTTCGGGAGACTTGCTCAGCGCCGACGCGCTGGCGTTCTTGGAGATGCTGCACCGGAAGTTCGAGCCGGTGCGCCGCGAGCGGCTGGCCCACCGCGCCGAGCGGCAGCGCGCCTTCGACAGCGGCGTCCTCCCGGATTTCCTGCCCGAAACCAAGTCGATCCGCGGTGGCGCCTGGCAGGTCGCGCCCGCGCCCGCCGATCTGCAGAACCGCCACGTCGAGATCACCGGCCCGGTGGAGCGCAAGATGATGATCAACGCGCTCAACTCGGGCGCGCAGGTCTTCATGGCCGACTTCGAGGACTCGCTGTCGCCGTCCTGGCGCAACGTGATCGAAGGGCAGCGCAACTGCATCGACGCCGTTCGCCGCACGATCTCCTTCGATTCCCCAGAGGGCAAGTCGTACCGGCTCAACAATAGCGTCGCGACGCTGCTCGTGCGCCCGCGGGGCTGGCACCTCACCGACAAGCACGTCACCGTCGACGGCGAGCCGATCAGCGCCAGCCTGTTCGACTTCGGGCTCTACTTTTTCCACAACGCGCGCGCGCTGGTCGAGCGCGGCACCGGCCCCTATTTCTACCTGGCCAAGAACGAGAGCCACCTGGACGTGCGCCTGTGGAACGACGTCTTCGTCGCCGCGCAGGAGGCGCTGCAGATCCCGCGCGGCACGATCCGCGCGACGGTGCTGATCGAGACGCTGCCGGCGGCCTTCGAGATGGAGGAGATCCTCTACGAGCTGCGCGAGCACGCGAGCGGCCTGAACGCCGGCCGCTGGGACTACATCTTTTCGTTCATCAAGAAGTTCCGCAACCGCCCGGGGTTCGCGTTGCCCGAGCGCGCGCAGGTGACCATGACCGTGCCGTTCATGCGCGCGTACACCGAGCTGCTGGTCAAGAGCTGTCACATCCACGGCGCGCACGCGATGGGCGGTATGGCGCCGTTCATCCCCAGCCGCAAGAACCCGGAGATCAACGCCGCCGCGCTGGCCAAGGTGCGCGACGACAAGCGGCGCGAGGTCAACGACGGCTTCGACGGCACCTGGGTCGCCCATCCGGATCTGGTGCCGACGGCGAGCGAGGTCTTCGACGCCGTGCTCGGGGCGCGCCCACACCAGAAGGACAAGCGCCGCGAGGAGGTTCAGGTCACCGCGCAGCAGCTGGTGGATCCCAAGGTTCCCGGTGGCTCGGTCACCGAGGCGGGCGTCCGCCTGAACGTGGACGTGGCGTTGCAGTACCTCGGCTCGTGGTTGCAGGAGAACGGCGCGGCCGCGATTCACAACTTGATGGAGGACGCCGCGACGGCGGAGATCTCGCGGGCGCAGCTCTGGCAATGGATCCAGGCCGGGACCAAGCTCACCGACGGGCGGGCCGTGACCGCGGATCTCTATCGCCAGATCCGCGCGGAGGAGCTGGACAAGCTGGGCGGGGCCGCGACGGGCCGCTACGGCGACGCCGCGACGCTGCTGGATCGCCTGGTCCTGAGCCCGGTGTTCGAGGAGTTCCTGACCATCCCGGCCTACGCGCTCATGCCCTGAGGCCCTGGATCGGAGCGGCGGCTGGTAAAATGGCCGCGTCTTGAAACTGGCCATCAAGCTGGCGCTGGCGGTCCTCCCTGGCGCGCTGGTGATCGTCGCGGCGGCGGCGGTCGCGGAGATCGGGCGCGACCGCGCAGAATTCGAGGCCGACGAGGTCGCCGACGATCGCGCGATGGCGGGTGCGTTCGCCGACGGCGCCGGAAAGGTCTGGGAGGCGGTAGGCGAGCCCGCGGCGCGCGCGGCGATGGAGAGCATCCGCGCTTTCTATCAGGACGGGCGCTATCGCGCGCAGCGCGAGCGCTACCGCGTGAGCTGGGTCGACCTGACGGCGAAGAACGCACTGCCGGCGGCGGAGCGCGCGTCGCTCGCGCGCGGCGAACCGGTGCTGTGGCACGAGACGCTCGGCAACGACGGCGGCTGGCTGCACGCCGTCGCGCCGGTGCGCGCGGCGGGCCAGGTCGTCGGCGCCGTCGAGGTCGCGGAGCCCCCGCCCGATCTGCGCGCGCACGTGCGGCGAACGATCCGCGCCACGGCGACGACCACGCTGCTGCTCGCCATCACGATGATGCTGGTCACGCTGCTGGTGGGCGCGTGGCTGGTGGGCGCGCCGATCGCGGGCCTGATCGCGCAGGCGCGCCGGGTGGCCGCGGGCGATCTGGGCGCGCGGTCGCAACCCCGCCAGCACGACGAGCTCGGCGAGCTGACGCGCGAGCTCAACAAGATGCTCGACCGCCTCGAGGCGGCCGCCGCCGAGGTGAGCGCCTCCACGCTCGGGCGCATCGCGGCGCTCGAGCAGCTGCGCCACGCCGAGCGGCTGACGACGGTGGGCCGCATCGCTTCGAGCGTCGCGCACGAGCTGGGCACGCCGCTCAACGTCGTCTCCGGCCGCGCGCGGCTGATCCTGGAGAACGCGGGCGAAGCCGAGAGCCACGCGCGCATCGTCATCGACCAGGCCGATCGCATGACGAAGATCATCCGCCAGCTCCTCGACTACGCGCGCCGCCGCCCGCCGCAGAAAGAGGAGCAGGACCTGGGCAAGTTGGCCTCGGATGTGCTCCCGCTCCTGGCGACGCTCGCGAGCAAGAAGCAGGTGGAGATGCAATTTCGCAACGAAGCGGGCCCGGCGATGGTGATCGCGGATCGCACGCAGGTGCAGCAGGCGCTGACCAACCTGATCGTGAACGCGATCCAGGCGAGCGCGTCGGGCGGCACCGTCGACGTGACGCTGCGAGAGGCGCGGGCGCGCCGGCCGGCGCGCGGCCGGCACGAGATCGATGGCGACGCGGTCCTCGAGGGCTACGATCTTTGCGTCCGCGACCACGGGCCGGGCATGTCGCCCGACGTGCTCGCGCGCGTCTTCGAGCCGTTCTTCACCACCAAGCCGGTGGGCGAATCGACGGGGCTCGGCCTGTCGGTCGCGCAGGACATCGTCGACGAGCACGGCGGCTGGCTCGCCGCGGAGAGCGAGCCGGGACGCGGCAGTCGGTTCACCCTGTTTCTGCCGAGGAGATCGCCATGAGCGGCGGCCGGATCCTGGTCATCGACGACGAGGCGGAGATGTGCGCGCTGCTCGAGACCGGCCTCGGGCGCCGGGGGTTCGAGGTCACGTCGCGCACTTCGGGCGAAGCGGCGCTCGCCTTGCTCGACGAGGCCGACTTCGACGCGATCGTCGTCGATCTGCACATGCCGGGGCTGTCGGGACTGGACGTCTCGGCGTGGGTATCGGCCAACCGCGGCGACACGCCGGTCGTGGTGATCACCGCGTTCGGGAGCCTGGAGACCGCGGTCGCCGCGATCCGCGCCGGCGCCTACGACTTCGTGACCAAGCCGCTCGAGGTCGAGGCGATCGGCCTCACGCTGGCGCGCGCCGTGAGCTATCGCCGCCTGCGCGCCGAGGTGCGACGCCTGCGCCTGGCGGCCGACGGCGGCGCGGGCGATCCCGACGAGACCGGCCTGCCGGGGACGCCGCTCGTCGGCCGCAGTCCGGCGATGCGGCGCACCTACGACATCGTGCTGCGCGCGGCCGCCACCGATGCGACGGTGCTGCTCGCGGGCGAGAGCGGCACCGGCAAGGAGCTGGTCGCGCGCGCGTTGCACGACAAGGGGCGGCGCGCGGGCGGGCCGTTCGTCGCGGTCAACTGCGGCGCGCTGCCCGAGTCGCTGCTGGAGAGTGAGCTCTTCGGCCACGCGCGCGGCTCGTTCACCGACGCGCGCGCCAGCCGCGCCGGCCTCCTGGTGCGCGCCAGCGGCGGCACGCTGTTCCTCGACGAGATCGGCGAAGCGCCGGCGGGTCTTCAGGCCAAGCTGCTGCGCGCGCTCGAAGACCGGCGCGTGCGCCCGGTGGGCGACGATCACGAGCGACCCTTCGACGCGCGCCTCGTGTGCGCGACGAATCGCGATCTCCAGGCCGACGTCGAGAGCGGGCGTTTTCGCGCGGATCTCTTCTACCGCATCAATGTCATTCCCATCGCCCTGCCGCCCCTGCGCGCGCGCGGCGACGACGTGTTGCTGCTCGCGAGCCGCATGGTGCGCCAGATCGCCGAGTCGACCGGGCGCAACGTGCAAGGCATCGCCGCGCCCGCCGCGGAGAAGCTGCTGGCCTACGCGTGGCCGGGCAACGTGCGCGAGCTGCGCAACTGCATCGAGCGCGCGGTGGCGCTGACGCGGTTTCAGGAGATCACCGTCGCCGACCTGCCCGAGGCGATTCAGGACTACCGCCGTTCGCGGCTGGTGCTGGACCTGGACGACCCCGGGATGCTGCTGCCGCTCGAAGAGGTGGAACGCAACTACATCGTGCGCGTGCTGGAGGCGGTGAAGGGCCATCGCTCGCGCGCCGCGGAGGTCCTGGGGCTCGATCGGAAGACCCTGTATCGCAAGCTGGAGAAGTACGGCCTGCGCGAGTCCTGACGCCGCTGGCGCGCCCGCGTGCGCGCCGCTACGGGGCAGTCCGCCCCGCGGGGGCATTTCGCCCCAGACCCGGCCCGCTCGACCGCATGGCTCCGCGCCTGAATTGGCGCGCTGATTGCGAGAGCCGAGCGCATGCAGAGCGTGCAACGAGACGCGCCGTCGCTGGTTTGCAACTCGAGCCTGGTCACGTCGTACCGCGACTTCGCCTCCGCGCTCATGGCGGAGGGGATCCTCAGCGACCCGTGGGTCGACGGCACGCCGCGGTTTCGCATGATGCCGATCTGGCTCGATCGCTCGACGCAGGGCGCGCTCTACGCCGCTGCCGCCGGTGTTGCCGCCGTTCACGCCGAAGCGGCGCAGCTGTGCGCGGACGATCCGAGCTTGCGCGCCCGGTTCTTCGATCTACCGCCGAGCTACGAGCTGATGTGGCGCATGAGCGCGCCCGCCTGGCACGGCATCGCGCGCGCCGACGTGTTCCTGACCGACGACGGTCCGCGGGTTTGCGAGCTCAACTCCGACACGCCCAGCGGCGAGCCCGAGGCGGTGTCGCTCAACCGGGTCGTCGACGGCGCCGGCGCCGCGGGCTTCGCCGATCCCAACTGCCGGCTGGCGGATCGGGTCTTTGCGCTGCTGGAAGCGGCCGCTCCGGTGACCGGCCCGCTGACGGTCGGCATCGTCTACCCGACCGAGCTGACCGACGACCTGTCGGTGATCGAGCTCTACGCGCGCTGGTTCGAGGAGCGCGGCGCGCGCGTGGTGCTGGGCTCGCCGTTCAACCTGCAACCGGACGGGCAGGGCGGGGTCGCGATGTTCGGCGTCTCTTGCTCGGTCATCTGGCGTCACTACAAGACCGATTGGTGGGGCGAGCGGCGCACAGTGTGGCGATCCGAAGACGGGTACGCCGACGCCGCGCCGTTGTTGCAGCCGCTGGCGTTGCTGGCGGGCGCGATCGCGCGCGGGCGGTGCGCGGTGGTGAACCCGTTCGGGGCCGTGCTCACGCAGAACAAGCGGACGATGGCGTTGCTCTGGGAGGAGATCGACCGCTTCGCGCCGTGGGTGCGCGCCACGATTCGTCGCTATTTGCCGTTCACCGCGCGCCTCGAGGCCTTGCCGCAGGCGCGCTTGCGTCATGAGAAGGAGGCGTGGGTGCTCAAGTCGGACTATGGATGCGAAGGCGAAGAGGTCGTCATGGGCGCGGAGACCTCGGACGCTGACTGGGCGCGCGTGCTCGACGACGTCATCCCGACGCGCTGGATCGCGCAGCGCCGCTTCGTCCCGCGCACCGACGCCGCGGGCCGGATCGCCAACTACGGCGTCTACGTCGTAAGCGGAGAGGCAGCGGGCATCTTCACGCGCCTGCAGGCGGGGCACACGGACCGCGCTGCGCTCTGCGCGCCGACGATGGTGAGCCTGCCATGAGCGGCCAGGGTGGTGGCCGGCGCGATCGCGGCGCAGGCGGGGCGAACCCCGCGCTGGGCGCGGGCTCGATCTTCGATCTGCTGCGCGGCTGGTCGGCGCCGCTGGCCTATTCGGCGGCCGGCAGCATCGTGCTGGGCGGGTGCGCCGAGATCGCCGAGCAAACGCCCGAGGACACGATGCAACGGGCGCTCGATCAGCAGGAGCAGAGCGGCTGGAACGTCGGCGGCGAGGGGCAGCCGCTGGTCTTTCCGGGCGCGCGCGACACCGATGTGATGGCGGGAGCCGGCTGGCGCGCGGAGATGACCACGCTGTCGGCGCGCCTGGCGCCGGTGAGCGGTCGCTGGACGCCGTACTACAACCCGACGCTGTTCCAGGCGCTCGAAGCGCCGCGCAACGCCGACCTGCGCGCGTTCGTGCGTCCGATCTTCACGCCGGAGATGTGGATGGCGTGGCGTCGTGGCGAAGCGCTGCGCGCGCTGCTGATCCGCGACGGCGCCTGCCGTCCCGACGTCGTGCTCGTGCTGGACCTTCCCGGTCCCGAGGCGATCGCCGCCGCCGCCGGCCTCGCGCCCTGCCTGGATCCGGTCTTCACGTTCGCCAACTGGCCGCATCCGCTGGGCGTCGTCCCCGCGCATCAGACCCTGGCGGCCGCGCTCTACTTCTTGCCGGGGCTCGAGGCCGAGAGCCGCCGGCGCCCGGCGACGTCGCCGCCGGTGTTCGTTCTCGATCGCAATCGGCTGGCTCACTACGTCGATTCCAGCGGCCAGTTCGACAACCGCTACCTCGCGGGGCTGCCGCCGGTCGAGGCGTTGCGCTCCGCCGGGATCCGGCACGTCCTTTACGTCACGCCCGACGATCAGGTCACGATGGAATCGGACGACCTGAACGACGACCTGGTCGGGATCGATCAGGGCGGCGTCGACGTGAAGATGCTGGCGCTGTCGGACTTCGCGCCGGCGCCGCTGCCGGGCTGGCCGCGGATTCCCGCCTGCGCGCCGTCGATGCCTGCGAACGCGGGCTCAGCCAGTGCGACCGTGGCGCACCCACAATCGCCGTCGGCCGAAGGCGGGCCGGCGTCTGCGCCGCCGCTCTTCTTCGGTGGCTCGGTCGAGGCGCAGAGCTGCTTTGCCTACTGGTACGGCTGGCAAGATCCGCCGCAACCGATCGCCGTCGATCCTGCGGCGCCGCCACCGACGGGACCGATCTCGCTGCCCGCGCCCGGCTTTCAATTCTCGTTCACGATCCCGCCGCGTCTGGCCCCGCGCTGCCGGTTTCATCCCGCGCCGCGCGCGACCGGCATGTTCGCGGGCCACGGCGGCGGGGTGGGCGCCGGATTCCGTGGCCACTTCGGCATGGGTGGTTTCCATCGCAGCGGTTCGATGGGCCGCATGCACTCGGGCGGGTTCGGGTGAGCGCGATGAGACGCGGAATCTTCGGCCGCCCGTACGTCGATCTCGAGCCCTACGTCGATCTCGACGAGCTGGCCGCGCTGGACGAGGAGATCTGCGCCGGGCTCTGCCAGGTCCCGATCGACTACACGGGCGGCAGCCACAAGTGGATGGGGATCGTTCCCCCGTCGCTGGCCGAAGGTGGCGAAGATGGCGAAGATGGCGAAGATGGCAACGACAGCGCGTACGCCGACTACGGCGAAGCGATCGCCGCCATGACGCGGGATCAATTCGCGCGCTTCGTCGCGCTGTCCGACACGCCGGACGCCTTCGATCTCGAGCGCCGGCACGACTACGAGTTCGGCGAGGAGCGCGAATGGCCGCTCAACCGCCGCCAGATGCGCTACCTCGAGTACCGCTACCGCGTCTATTTCCCGTGGAAGGTCTTCTACGAGCTCATGCCCAACCCGCGATGGGAGGAGCGGGCCAGCGCCGGGAGCGAGGGCTTCACGGACGAGGCCCGGCGCCTGTTCGCGCGCACGGTGGCCTTCGTCGAGCGGCTGCCGTTCGCGCACGTCGGGCGCTGCAACCTGCTCGGCCTGCAGTCGAACGATCACGGGACCGTGCACCGCGACGCCGAGGACGAGCCCGACGTCGGTCACTTCATCACGCTGTGCCCGCGCGGCGACAAGCGCCTCTTCCTCTGGGATGAACGGACCGGCGCGCGCACGCCCATCGCTCGGCGCGCCTACTGGTTCGATGATCGCAACTATCACGGCGTCGAGGCCGCGCCTCACTTTCGCTACTCGATCCGCGTCGACGGCGTGTTCACGCCGCGCTTCTTCGAGCGGCTGCGCCGGGACCATGGCGATGCGTAGCGCGACGGCGGGCGCGTTGTTCGTGCACCAGCCGCGCTTGCTCGACGCGGGCGAGATCCGCCACTGGCTCGCCGGCGTCTATCGTGCGCGCGCCGACTGGACGCCCTGCTTCGAAGGCGTCCAGTTCACGCTGGGGCGCGCGTACTACACGCATCTCGAGGAAGGGCAGGAAGACCGCTACTTCGAGGCCGCGCGCCTCTCCGACGCGAGCGTCGAGCGCGCGGTGCCAGGCCTGCAGGCGCGCATGTGCGCGATCCTCGAGGCCGTCGTCGCCGCCCCGGTTGTCCGTCGGCCCGGCTGGTGCGGTCCCGGCCTGCACATCTTCCCCGCGGGTGACTGGCTCGCCGCGCACGGGGGCGACGTTCACTTCGACACTGAAGGCCTGCGCGCCGACGACCTCGCGGCGCGCGCGCCGGCGTTGAGCGCGATCGTCATGCTGCAACCGCCGGAGCGGGGCGGCGGCCTGCGGGTCTGGGACGCGCTCTTCGCCGAGGACGGGCCCGAGCCCGAGGAGCTGGTCGCCCACGGCGACGTCCCCAGCGCCACCGTGGAGTACGCGCCCGGCGATCTGGTCGTCATCGACAGCTACCGCCTGCACCAGATCCAGCCGTTCGAGGGCGCGCGGGATCGCGTGTCGATCACCGCGCACCTGATCTTCCGCGACGGCGCCTGGCAGACCTGGTTCTGACGACTCGGCGCGGCCGACGGCGAATCGCGCCAGCCAGATGTAACCCGCTGTCACTTCACGTGGCGTCTTTGGCTCGCCATGTTGCGAACCATCGACTCACACCGCGCCCATCGCACGGAGGATGACATGACGAACGGTTCGCACGTCGGCTCGAGGTTGGTCTGGACCGCGCCGGTCTGGATCGCGGCTCTGGCATGGGTGCTCCTCACTGGCTGCGGCAACGCCGCGTCACCCGGGGTCATCACCGAGACCTCGCATCGCGGAGGCTCCGGGGCGCCGGGCGCCACGGGGGCGGGCGGCAGCGACGACGGGACGACGCACGCCGGCGCCGGCGGTCTGGACGACCACGGCGGCGCTGGCGGCGCCGGCGGCGACGACGACGTGGGCGGTGCTGGCGGACGCGGTGGCGCCGGCGGCAACGCCGTCAAGGGTGGCAGCGCCGGTGCCGCCGGTGAAGGGGGCGCGGGCGGCAACGGCGCGGCCGGTCAATCCGGCGCGGGCTCGGTCGGTGGCGCGGCGGGTCGTGACGACCGCGGCGGCGACGGCGACGACTGCGACGGCGACAACAGCGGCCCCGGCAGCTGCGACGACGGTGACAACTCCGGCGACGGCGACGGGAATGACGGCGACGGAAACCTCGGCGCGCCGTGTCTGACCACGCTCGACTGCCCGCTCGGTCAAACCTGCGAGAGCACGCATGGCGCGTGGTACTGCCGGATTCGGAGCTAGGCGGGCCATCTCCCGCAGGCCTCCGTGCTATGACGGTCGCTGGGAATGCGCAGGACGGTTGCGTCGGCTCCCGGGCAGACCGAGATCGCGCGGCGTCTCTACGCGGGGCGATACGCGGACATCCTCGCCGACACCATCGATTCTCGCGCCGCCGGCTCCGCTCCCGAAGACGTGGCGTTCGTGGTGGGCGCGCTCTGCTTCGTGGGTCGCGCGGAAGAGGCGGAGCTGTTCCTGGAGAATCACCGCCGCAGCCAGCGGCCCGCGATTCGCTCGCTCGCGGCCGGGGGGTTCTTCTTGACGGTCGCCCATGCCCGTTCGGGCGAATTCCTGCGCGCGCGCCGCTCGCTGGCGCGCGCGTACCGCGAGACGGCGGGCCGGCGCGACCCGTGGTCGCGCGCGTTCCTGTTCCAGGCCATCGCGTGCTGCCACTACTTCACGGCGAAGTACACGCGCGCGGCGCGCGCGGCGCTGAACGCGCAGGCGAGCGCGATCGAAGCCCACTTCGCCTACATCCAGATGCTGGCGACGGACATGCGCGCCCACGTGCTCGCGCAGCGCGGTGACGTCGACGAAGGCTTGCGCCTGCTCGAGCAGGCGCGGGATCACGCGCGGCACCTGGGTTTCGACGTGAACGTGCGCGTGATCGAAGCGTCGATCGCGCTCGCGCGGGCGCGCGTCACCCACCCGGTCGATGCGATCGCGGTCATCGAGCAGCTGCTGGAAGCGACCGATATCCAGGACGGCTACTCGCGGCGCCTGCTGCTGACCGATCTCGCGCGTTGCCAGGCGCTGCTGGGGCGCGGCCAGGACGCGCGGCACGCCGTTGACGAGGCGGCGCGCATCGGTTCGCGTGATCCGCGCGCGCAGGCGGCGCTTTCGTGCGCGCGCGCCGAGGTCGCGCGCGTGGTCGGCGGCTGGGAGACGGCCCGGCCGCACCTCGCCGAGGCGCGGCGCGTGGCGGCCGCGGTGAACGACCCGCCGCTCGAGGCCGAGATCGCCGGGCTCGAGCTCGGCTGCGCGACCTTCCTCGGCGACGCCGACCGTCGCGCCCAGGCGATCCGCGTGCTCGAGGCGCTGGTCGCCGAGCACAACCTCTACCGCGCGCGATCCTGGTTGTTTCAATACGACGTCGCGCCCTGCGCCGCCGAAGCCGACGAGCTGGCGCGCACGCTGCGCCCGGTGGTCGCCACGGCGCGCGCGGGCGTCGAGTCGCGCGAGGCGACGCAGGCGATCCTGCGCTCCGGCCTGTGGGGGCTCGTCGCGGAGGCCAGCGGGGTGCGGCCAGCGCGACGCATTCACCTGTTCGACGACGCCGAGGTGCTGGAAGCCGAGGGCGACGTGCGGCGTCTCTCGGGCCTGCCGCCGCGCGGGCGCGCCGTGCTGACCGCGCTCGCGCGCCGGCCGCTCTCGAAGGAAGCGCTGCTCGCCGCCGTGTGGGGCGTGCCCAACTATCGACCGGAACGGCACGATTCGGTGGTGAAGACGACGATCTCGCGGCTGCGCGCCGCGCTGGGCAGCGGGCACATGTGGATCGAGACGATCGAGGGTGGCTACGGCCTGGCCGAAGGCATCACCGTCCGCGCGCACGGCTACGATCTCGGCGGCGAGCCCGCGTCGCTCGACGAGATTGCCATCCTGTCGGGCACAAGCTGGGACTCGCGCAGGAGCGGCGCCTCCGAGGAGGCGCGCGCGGTTCGCTGGGCGCGCCTGGCACAGGAGATCGTCCAGTCGGGTGAGCGATCGGTCGGCGAGCTCGCCGCCGTGGTGCGCGCGTCGGTGCGCACGGTGAGCCGCGACCTGTCCGAGATGCTCCGGCAGGGGCTGGTCGATCGCGTTGGCGACGGCCGGGGCACGCGCTACCGCGCGAAACCAGCGTCCGGCGAGGTGCCGCCGCGGCAAACGATCGCTCGCGTGCGTCGGGGCGCTTCATGATCGAGGAGGTCACGATGATGGCGAAGGCCGGCTTCTTGGCGTGGATGGTCTGCGCGCTCGCGGCTTGCAGCAGCAGCGCGGGGACGCCGTCGCCGGGCGCGGGCGGCAGCCTCGGCAGCGTCGATTCCGGCGCCGGCGCCGGGGGCGCGCTCGGGGCGGGTGGCGCCGACGGTCTCGGCGGCGAGGACGGCGGGGCGGAAACGTCGGGCGCGGGCGGCTACGTGTCGAGCGGCGCGCTCGATATGGCGCCGGCGATCTACATCGTGCCCGCGGGGCCCGACACGCCCGAGGTGCGCTATCCGATCGACAGCCCGACGGTCAGGAACGATCCGGGAACCTTCCGGATCGACTACACCATGCCCGCGCTGCTCGTGGGTGGGGATCAGATGGTCTCGCTGCGCGGCCCCCTCGACACCGCCGGGCGCATCGCCACCGTCTCCGGCGACATCGGCTCCGCGACCTGCGATCTGGCGCCAGGCGACGGGTTTCGGGTGCGCTGCAACGAGACGTTGACCAACATCGAGGTCGACCTCGGCGAAGTGCAACGAATGGCGCAATCCCTGCCGGAGCCGATGGCGGCGCTGTTCGTCGGGGTGGCGTCCCGTTTCTCCGGCGAGCCCATCGGCGTCGTCGAGGTCCGCTAGCCGCAAGAATAAATAGGTGCCGCCGCGAGAGGAGACCTCCCAGGAGGCTAGCAACACCGCGATGTGACCGCGCGGTCTTGCGTGCGCGCCCCGAAACCGGGAGGCAGCAGCGGCGCCAGATGTCGCTCGACGTCAGCCAGCCGCGGGCAGGTCCCGGGGATCTGGAGCTCCATCGCCGCGATCAGCGCCAGCACGAGGCCGCCCATGGTTCATATGTGCCACGAATCGCCCGCCGGCGGGAATGCGCAGCGAGGGTTGAGTCAGCGATACTGCGGCAGCTGGTAGATCGCCCACATGCGCGCGAGCCGCGCCGACGGGTCGTACTGGTCGACCTGCTGCGTGTAGATCGCGAAGTAGCTCTCCAGCGCCTCGGCGTGCGCGTCGTAGTAGTCGCCGTCGACGATGCGATCGATCGTGTCGGCGAGCGTGGCCTTGCACCGATCCTTGAATTGCAGCGCCGCGGAGTGGATGTTCTTGTCGAGCGGTCCGCTGGCGCCGAGCTTGGTGGCGTTGGCGAGACAAGCGCGCAGGTAGTCGAGCCAGCGATCGGGCAGGGCGCTCTCCTCCCAGCGCGAGTCGATGTAGTTCGATTCACGCGGTACGTTCACCGTCGCTGCCGAGGAGTAGTTGATCTGCAGCTTGACCCGCGCGCTGGTGTCGAGGACGGCGTCCTCGCGCGCGTAGGTCCAGATCGGACGGCCGTTGAGCAGCAGATCGCGTGGCAGGTTGTGCGCCGCCTGGGTGCCCTCCTGGTTCGAGCCACGCCCGGCCTGGTAGCTCGCGCCCTGGCAGCCGAGCGTGACCGGGCCCTGGATCTTCGCCACCGCGATCAGCTTCGGCACGGTGAGTCCCATCAACGTCATGCGGTCCATCCGCTTGTACGCATGCGACGCGACCGCCGCGTCACCCGCGAGCTTGGTGCTCGGCTTCGCCCGCGTCTTTCGATGCGCCACAGGAAACCTCCTT
>Ga0265339_10002463_pt1 | contig 13248 bp, 12 predicted proteins | sample 4CB219metaG_FD_202085 | JGI IMG/M metagenome (GOLD analysis project Ga0265339, IMG submission 202085) | Rhizosphere microbial communities from Carex aquatilis grown in University of Washington, Seatle, WA, United States - 4-CB2-19 metaG | ecosystem: Host-associated > Plants > Roots >...
CATCACGTCCTGGGGCAGGACCTGCAGATCACGAATGGTGCCGGGGGTGGATGCGGGGGCGCAGCCGGCCAGGGCGACCAGGAAGACCAAAAGAGCGAAGCGTACCTGCATGATCACTCCGTCTGCGAACGACGCAAAAAGGCAAGCCAACATCCTTGTCTGGCCGTACTCTGACAGCGCCGACAGGCAAGCCGGCGCCCGCATCTTTCTGGAGTCGCGAGCAGGCTTGCCTGTCGGCGCTGTTCGAACACTGTGAATCGCTCAGATGTTGTCCACCTCAGCGAAACTGTTCTCAGTCTTAGTTCACGCTGCCACCTGCGGGGGCTGCGCCTCCCCCACCGCCGGGACCGCCGCGGCGACGACCTCGACGACGACGGCGTCGACGTTTGCGCTTATCGCCGCCCTGGGCGTTGGGACCGCCCTTGGCTTCCTCGCCACCATTGCCGTTTCCGCCGTTGCCATTGCCGTCATCACCGTTGCCGTCGGACCCGTCGTCACCGTCATCGTCCGAACCGCCGCCATCGTCGTCGCGGTCGGCGGCATCGGGCTGGCCGGCGGGCACCAACGACGCAGGTTCATCTTTCATGTCGGCGTCCAGTGTCGGCTCGACGCTCGGCTGGCGGACGAGCAGCTCCTCGTCGGCGGGCGGCTGATCGGTCTTGTCCAGGCCTTTGTCGGCCTGGGCCTCGTGACGCTGCAACTCCTGGGCCTTGACCTCTGACTCGTCCCGCAACATTCGAGGAGGGACCTTTTCCTTGAGCTCGCGCCGCGGCCTGCGGTCCTCGCGCGGGGGCGCCATCTCAGGCGAGGGCACGTCACGCTCAACGATGTCCTCGTTGGCGATCACTGCCTGCGTGAAATCCGGCAAGAGCACTCGCACCAACTGCGTGAGGATCTGCCCCTCGAGCACTTTGCCCAGCGTGCCGTCGGCGGCCTTGACCCAAATGTTCTTCCGCGGCAGCTTCTTGCGAAGCTCCTCGTAGCCGACGTCCTCGTACCGCAGGCAGCACATCAGTCGCCCGCAGCGGCCGGAGATCTTCGAAGGGTCCAGCGTGGCCTTTTGCGTCTTGGCCATTCGCATGGAGACGGGCTTCAAGTCCTTGAGGAACTGCTGGCAGCAGCAGCGTTGGCCGCAGCGTTCGTAGTCGGCGACCAGCCTGGCCTCGTCGCGTGCGCCGACCTGGCGCATCTCGATCCGCGTGCGGTACTGGGTAGCCAGTCGGCGGACCAGTTCGCGGAAGTCCACGCGTGTCTCGGCGGAGAAGTAGAATATGATGCGTTCGCCGCCCAGGAGGTGCTCAACGGTCACCAGCCTCATGGGCAGGTTCAGCTCGCGGATCTGCTGGCGGCAGTAAGTGCCTTCCTCGCGGGCGCCGGTCTCGAGGTGACGTTGGTCGATCACGTCCTGGGGATTTGCCAGTCGCAGGATCTTGCCGTCACGGCGATAAGGGTACTCCTCGCCGCAGCCCTGAATGTAATCGCGGAGGACCTTGTCGTTAATGCAGCGATGGCAGGCGGTGGCACAGTTGGGGTTGACGGCCATCAAGACCTCGCCCAACTCCACGCCGCGCTCGGTGCGGGCGACTACCTTGGTGCTGGCAGTGGGCGGGACGGCCAGGCTGTGGCGAAACTCGCCGATCTGCCTCATCTGTCCGTAGCGGACAATGACCCGCCCGGTCTCCGGCCCGCCGGAATCGCCATCGTCGGCGTAGCGTTCGTTGGGCGTGTGGAATTCCTGGGGCGGCATGGACTGGGACTGATCATCGTCGTCGTGATCGGCCAGCACCATCGGGGCGCTCTCATCGATCTCCGTCGATGCGGCCTCGGCCGCAGGCGGGGGCTCTGGGGCCTCCTCCGAGGGCGGCGTATAAGGGGCGACCGGCTCGTCCTGGACGTCCTTCCTGGCGGGAACGTCCTCGATAACGAACAGTTCATTGGCATCGACGGGGTCATCCGCCAGCGGTACGCTCTCGCCATGCGCAGAATTCAAGCCCTGTGGCCGTTGTGTGTTCTCATCGGCGGCCTCGGAGCCCGCAAGGGGTTCATCGGGCATTGATCGACTCCATATGTCAGCCGCAGCGTCCCGCGGATACAAACGGTTTCCAGTACCCCGGTTCGTCTCCGGGGTTCCAAACGCCCGTGAAGGGCTCGAACGCCTTTTTGAAAAAGGCGTTCACTGGGTGTCGCGTCGCGTCACCCACGTCCGCCACACCCGCGCGAAGCGGCAGCAGCGAACGGTTTGATTATACCCCACCAGCCACACGAGGCAATGCCGAATAAGGGGACACAGTACTAGACTCGAACGCGCCAGGAGCTTGAACGCGCCGTGAGGTGATTGTCGCCTTGGCTGTCGGCGCTGTGTCGTCAAGACGTGGTCGTCGCCTTGGCTTTCAGCGTCGTTCGAGTGCGTCAAGGCGCGGGCTTTGCTTTTTGCTCCTTTGTTTCGCAGTGCACGTCCTAACGACGCAAAAAGGCAAGCCCACGTTTCGTGTCCTTGCGCGCTGGAACGACGCTGAAAGGCAAGCCTGCTCCATGTCCAGGCGGGATAGCAGACCCCAAAACACCGACAACTCAATTGAAAGGTCGTCTCTTTCTTCTCTCTGCGTTCTCTGCGTCCTCTGCGGTGGGTCTTCCGGCAGTCCCAAGTCTCCGGCATCTTGCCGCCGTGGCCTATTTGGCCTATACCGCCACACCTCATTACGGCAATGCCAAGGGGGTCTAGAGACACGATCGATGCTTGGTGGACCTCCAGGTCAAAAACGAAAAGATCGTCGATCCTGGCGCAACGGCCGCGTTCGTTTTTTGAGACGGCAACGCGCGGCTGGGCCGTTGGTTACAAACGATATTATCGGACTAAAACGAAAATACAGGACTTATGGCCGTTTTTCGGGCGGTTTTGCTGCAGTGCGAGAAACGGGCAAAAGCGGAAATCACTGGCGGGGGTCACGCAGGTACCGCGCGAGGGTTCATGCCTGTATGCGCCTGGACATACATCCGGCTGCCCTCAACGATGTCTCGACAGAACACTAGAACTGTTGTCGCATGGTGCCTGATGGTCCCTTGAGTCGGTTGTACTGCGAACCGGCCTGCACCGCCTTTGCAAGCAATACGATGATGATGATCCGCAGGATGATCCCGCGTCCAACAGCTTCCGGGGCCGCCATTATGTCAAACAGCGACAGCGCGACGTAGACCACCAGTCCAACAACGGCGGCCGGCAAAGGACTCTTGCGTGCCCATAACGCCAGCACAAAAAAGAACACCGCGATACCGTACAACATGGCGAAGACCATCGGCTGTCCGCCCAGGACGAAGCCAAGTATGGTTCCGGCGATGGCCTGGATGATGGCGACAGCCAGCAGGGCTCCGAAGGCCTGACCCGCCTTCTTCCGCAGTTGCTCCGCCTGCACATTCGTCCCGCCCGGACCGTCGATTGGCATCATGGTGGGCACCGGTGGCGCGGCCGGAAGAGGCTTACCGCACTGGATACAGTGGGCCGCGTTCTCGTCCGTATTCACCGCTGCGCAATAAGGACAATTGATAGGCATTGTTGTATCCCCACCAATAGGTTTTGGTGTCCTGACCTACCCTAAACAAAGTATAGGTCCATGCGTACTGAAAGCTTTCCGTGGGCGTTATTGACGGTACAATGCCCACCCGGCAAACGGCGTTGCCGGATTTGACATTGTTTTGGAGTACATCATGGAAGCGAAGCATCTGGAGATGATCTCGGGGGAACTGGGCGTTACGTTGAAGCAGGTGGCGGCGACGGCCGCCCTGATCGACGGCGGCGGCACGGTTCCCTTTATTGCCCGTTACCGTAAGGAAGTCACCGGCGGCCTGGACGAGGTTGCCATACTGGGCATCCGCGATCGCCTGCTGCAGTTGGTGGAACTCGACAAGCGCAGGGAGTCCATCCTCGGCAGCCTGACCGAGCAGGGCAAGCTCACCGACGAACTCCAGGGCAAGGTCAACGCCGCTGCCACCATGACCGAGCTTGAGGACATTTATCTCCCCTACCGCCCCAAGCGCCGCACGCGGGCGATGATCGCACGCGAGAAGGGCCTGGAGCCGCTGGCCACCCGGATACTGGAACAAGGCCAGTTCGACGTGACTGCCGCTGCTGCCGAATTTGTGGCCGCGGACAAGGGCGTCGAGGACGCCGACGCCGCCCTGGCCGGTGCGCGGGATATCATCGCCGAGGTCGTTAACGAGGACCCCGCCGTCCGTGCGGCCATGCGCGAGCACTTCGAAAAGAACGCGTCGTACACCTCCAAGGTCATCCCGGGCAAGGAGGCCGACGGTATCAAGTACAAAGACTACTTCGACTGGTCCGAGCCAGCCGCCACCGCGCCCTCGCACCGCATACTGGCCATGCGACGAGGCGAGGCTGAGGGCTTCCTCACGCTCCGCGTCCTGCCGGAGGAGGGCCCTGCCGTTGGACTGCTCAAACGCATGTACGTCAAGAACGACGGCCCCGCCGGCCTGCAGGTGCAAAAGGCCATCGACGACTGCTACAACCGCCTCCTGTCGATGTCCATGGAGACCGAGATCCGCCTGACCACCCGCAAGCGGGCCGAGACCGAGGCCATCCGGGTCTTCGCCGACAACCTCCGCGAGCTGCTGCTGTCCAGCCCACTGGGCCAAAAGAACGTGCTGGCCCTGGACCCGGGCTTCCGCACCGGATGCAAACTCGTCTGCCTCGACCGCCAGGGCAAACTGCTCCACTTCGAGGCCATCTACCCGCACGAGCCGCAGCGACAGACCGCACAGGCCGGCGCGCGGGTCATCGAACTGTGCAACCAGTTTAACATCGAGGCCATCGCGATCGGAAACGGCACCGCCGGCCGCGAGACCGAGGCCTTCGTCCGCGCACTGGGGCTGCCCAACAGTCCCATCATCGTTATGGTGAACGAATCGGGTGCGTCGGTGTACTCCGCCAGCGAGGCCGCCCGCGATGAATTCCCTGACCAGGACCTCACCGTCCGCGGCTCGGTGTCGATCGGGCGTCGCCTGATGGACCCGCTTGCGGAGCTGGTGAAGATCGATCCCAAGTCGATCGGCGTTGGCCAGTATCAGCACGACGTGGAGCAGGCGGACCTCAAGAAGGGCCTGGACGACGTGGTGGTCAGTTGCGTCAACAGCGTCGGCGTGGAGCTCAATACCGCCAGCAAGCAACTGCTCAGTTACGTCTCGGGCCTTGGGCCGGTACTGGCGGGCAACATCGTCGCCTTCCGAAACGAGAATGGCCCGTTCGCCAGCCGCCAGCAACTACTAAAGGTGCCGCGGCTGGGACCGAAAGCATTCGAGCAGTGCGCGGGCTTCCTGCGGATCCGCGACGGGGCAAATCCACTGGACGCCTCCGCCGTTCACCCCGAGAGCTACCATGTGGTGGACCAGATGGCCGGTGACCTGGGCGTCAGCGTGCCCGAACTCATCCTCGAGAACGACAAGCGGCAGAAGATCGACCTCAAGAAGTACGTCACCGACAAAGTAGGCCTGCCGACGCTGACGGACATTGTTGGCGAACTAGCCAAGCCAGGCCGCGACCCGCGTAAGCAGTTCGAGGCCTTCAGCTTCGCCGAGGGCGTGAAGGAGATGAAGGACCTATCGCCCGGCCTGCGGCTGCCTGGAATCGTAACCAATGTGGCCGCCTTCGGCGCGTTCGTGGACGTGGGCGTCCACCAGGACGGCCTGATTCACGTCAGCCAGTTGGCGGACCGGTTCGTGAAGGACCCCACCGAGGTAGTGAAGGTGGGCCAGCGCGTGATGGTGACGGTGCTGGAAGTGGACATGGACCGCAAGCGGATCAGCCTGACCATGCGGAACCAGGAGCACCCCAAGGAAGAACCCCAAGAGAACTCCCAAAACCGGAAGGTTTCCCAGGTCCAAAGCCCCGGCACTGCCGTGCCGGGGTCTTCACGGACCAGTCCTGGCGCACCCAAGCCCGCTGCGCCCACGGGTGGTCTGCGAAGCGGCAAGCCCGGCCCCGATCCGCGAAAGCCCAAGTTCGACCAGCCGCTGAATAACAACCCGTTCGGGGATTTCTTCAAGAATTACAAACCGAAGAAATGATCGGTGCTCGCTAGACATTGAGCATTGATCATTAGACATTGCAGTTGTCTAATCACATCCGTAAGGAGCTCCAATGTCCGAGCAAAGCAATGTGTCCAAGAGTTGGCAGGCCCGGCTGCAGGCGTCCGCTGATGCCGCCACCGCGAGGCTGGTGGCGAGTCTGGACGTGGACGTGGCACTGTGGAAGTACGACATAGTCGGCTCGATCGCGCATGCCCAGATGCTCTCCGAGCGCGGCGTCATTACACGCGACGAGTTCGCCGCCATTAAGCAGGGACTGATGTCGGTGGCCGACGACCTCCAGGCCGGCAGACTGCCCATGCCTATCGAGCTCGAAGACATTCACATGGTCATCGAGAAGGCACTCACCGAGCGAACCGGCGACGCCGGCAGGAAGCTCCATACCGGCCGCAGCCGCAACGACCAGGTCGCACTGGACCTTCGCCTCTGGGCCCGCGACGCCGTCGACGACCTGTCGGACCTCATCCGCACGCTGCAATTGGCGTTTGTCCAACTCGCCTCCGCCAACACCGAACTGGTCATGCCCTCGTACACGCACATGCAGCGGGCCCAGCCGATCCTAGCCGCCCACGGCCTGCTCGCTTATGTGGAGATGCTCGATCGCGACCGCGACCGCCTCGCCGACGCCCGCAAACGCATCAATGTCAGCCCGCTGGGAAGCGGAGCGGTGGCCGGCACGAGCCTGCCACTGGACCGCGCACGCACCGCGGAACTGCTTGGCTTTGCCGAGATCACCAGAAACTCCATCGACGCCACGAGCGATCGCGACTTCCTGGCCGAACTGCTCTTCGCCTGCTCGCTGCTGGCCGTCCACCTGTCGCGATGGGCGGAGGACTGGATCATCTACTCCACCACCGAGTTCGGCATGCTCGAGCTGGCCGACGCTTTTTGTACATCTAGCTCGATGATGCCACAGAAGAAGAACGCCGACACGCTGGAACTCATCCGCGGCAAGAGCGCCACGGCCATCGCCAACCTCGTAGGCATGCTCACGCTGATCAAGGGCCTGCCGCTGGCCTACAATCGCGACCTGCAGGACGACAAGCGTTTCGCATTCGCAGCCGTGGACTCGATGAAGCAAGCACTGGGCGTGGCGGCGGGGCTGGTCGCGAGCACCAAGTTCCGCGCGCAGCGGATCGCCGCGGACATCGACAAGGGATTCCTCGACGCAACCAGCCTGGCCGAGTACCTGGTGGGCAAGGGCGTGCCATTCCGCCAGGCCCACCACGTGGTGGGCACACTCGTAGCCGCGGCCGAGCGAGAGGGCAAGAGCCTCGCCCAACTGCCACTGGCGACGCTCCAGGCCGCATGCCCCGCGGTGGCGGGCGACGTGTACGACTTTCTCGGCGCGGCCAACGTAGTAAAGCGGTACGCCCCCGCCGGTGCCGGCGGCAGTGAGCAAGTCCGCCAGCAGTTAGAATTCTGGAATACGAACCTCGGGTAACCCATGCGAGAATTTGAGTTCATCAACTGGATTCGCTCCGTGACCAAGCTTGACCCCGTTAGTGTGCCGGTGGGGCCTGGTGATGATTGCGCGGTGCTGATGTGCGGCAACGAGCGGCTGTTGGTCACGGTCGACCAGGTGCTGGACGGCGTGCACTTCAAGCTCGCCGAGCACGGGCCTGCCGCCGCAGGACGAAAGGCGATGGCACGCAACCTCTCGGACGTAGCCGCGATGGCCGCCCTGCCTCTGGGTGCGGTGGTGAGCGTAGCCATGCCCAAGGGCTTCGCCCGTGAGGACGCCGAAAAACTTTACATGGGTGTCCGCGACCTGGGCGACGCGTATCACTGCCCCATCGTCGGCGGCGACGTCTCCACCTGGGATCATCCGCTGGCCATGAGCGTGACGGTGCTGGCCAGGCCGGCCGGCATTCGTCCGGTACGACGCAGCGGCGCCAAGCCTGGCGACGCCTTGTGCGTTACCGGCGCCTTGGGCGGCTCTTGGCGGACCCGTCGACACCTGGAGTTCCTCCCGCGGATCAACGAGGCCCGAATCCTCGCCAGCCGGCATGAACTCCACGCGATGATCGACCTCTCCGACGGCCTGGCCAGCGATGTGCACCACCTGTGCGAAGCCGCCGGCGTGGGGGCCGAGATCTTCGCCGCCGACATCCCCATCCACGAGTCCGTCAAGGGCGGACTAAAGATCAGCATCCCCCCCGCCGCCGACCCCCTGCAGGCCGCCCTCTGCGACGGCGAGGACTACGAACTTCTCTTCGCACTGCCAGAGGCCCACGCAAAACAACTGCTCAAGGACCAGCCGCTACCGGTCCCCGTCAGCCGCGTCGGCATCGTCACCGCCGAAAAGACAGTCACCCTCATCATGCCCAATGGCACCAAGAAGATCCTCAAAGCAGAAGGGTGGGAACACAAGACGTAGGGCGAAAGGGGACAAAGACAGTAGGACAAATAACGCCCACGGAAAGCTTTCCGTGGGCATGGACGGCGCGACTTTGTCTACTCCCTGTGTACACTTTTGAACACGTAAGGTCGAACCTTTAGCTTCCCAACCATCCAACCTCATGACCATAGACCAGAACCATTCTTCGCAACCCGAGTTCATTGAGACCACCACTCTCGACGAGACCTACGCGTATGGACGTCAACTCGCTGCTCGCCTGAAGCGCGGCGACTGCGTAGCCCTCATCGGCGACCTCGGCGCGGGCAAGACCGCATTGACTCGGGGGATCGCCCTGGGCCTGGGTTTGCAGCAGGAGAAGATGGTCTCCAGCCCGACCTTCGTACTCGTGCAGGAGTACCCGGCCGCTGTGCCGGTGTTCCACATCGACCTCTATCGCATGAAACAGCCCGACCTCGAACTGCCCGCCCTGGGCCTGGACGAGATGCTGCAGGACGGGATCGTCCTGATCGAGTGGGCCGACCGGGCAATGTCCGCCTTGCCGCGCCGCCACTGGGAGGTCCACATCACCGCCGTCGGCGCCACCGCCCGCCGAATCGAGGTCACGCCGCCCAAAATGTGACCGGCCGCCCTTATGTATAGCTTTTAAACATCCCGCCAAAGCACTGTTCCTGCCTCCTCTGTAACCTCCCTACTTGTCACAGCTTACACTCTGGCACGCCGTGTGCATGCTTAGCTCCCAAATGAGCTTTGACCTTCACAAGTTATTCAGTAATAAGCAAATCAAGACGACCGTCTGGCTGATAGCTGCCTTGCTGGCCTGCGGACTGGGCTTGGCCATCATCTCCCCGAGCAGGGGTCAGTCCGGTCCGGCGATGGGTCTACCCGCGACCGGCAACTTACCAGCCACTCAACTTGCACCCCTGCAGACTGTCGGAATTCCAACAACTCAAGCCGCTGTGAATGCCGAATTTACACCTACGACCGGACCCACAAGCGGATCGGTGCTGCCCACAAGGCACTCTACCAGCGCCACATTGCCCACCAGGCCGGATACGCCAATGGGAAACATAGGCTTGCAGCTTATGGGCTCCCTGCTGGTTCTGGTGGTGCTTGCCGGGGTTGCGTACGTCGTCATCAAGAAGTACCTGCCGCGCCTGAGGTTAGGTTCGTTGGTAGGCCAAGGCCGCAGCGTACGGCTCGTGGAGTCGATCTCCATCGGGCCGCGGCAGCATGTGCACCTGCTCAAGGTGGGCGGCCGCAGCCTGCTGATCTCCGCCACCCGCGAGGATGTTCGCCTGCTGGCGGACGTGACCGAAGCGATCGTCGAGGGCGAGGAGCAGGCGGCGCCTGCCCCCGCCGAAGGCGATGGCGACACAGGCCACGCCAAGGCCGCAGTCAAGAACACGGCATTTTCCGCCATCCTGACCAAGCTTGGGGGTGGCAAGTGAACCTCCACAGTGTGTCCTTAGGCTTTGTGCTCGCTATGGTCCTGACCCTGCCCACCGCCGCCCAGGCAACGCCGGCGGCCCCCACCACCGGCGGGCCTGCCCTGCCGGAGGTTGGTGACGTCCTCAAGGCCATCGACAAGGCCACCGGCCCGGACAAGGCCAATCCTAAGGGCAGCGAATGGTCTGCCCCGGTCAAGACCGCCATCGTCTTCACATTCCTGGCCCTGTTGCCGACCATGCTCGTGATGATGACCAGCTTCACCCGCATCGTCATCGTCCTGGGCTTTGTCCGCCGGGCGCTCACCACGCAGTCCATCCCGCCGACCATCGCCATCGTCGGCCTGGCAATGTTCCTGACATTCTTCACGATGGCCCCAACGTTCGGGAAGATCAAGGCAGAGGCCCTGGACCCCTACCTCAAGGACAAGTTGGCATTTGACGGCGCCATCGGCCGCAGCAACGACCTGCTCAAGGATTTCATGATCCGCCAGACGCGGACCAGCGACCTGGAGTTCTTCGTGGACCTGGCCGGGGTGGCCGCCCCAAAGACATCGGCGGAGGTCCCCAGTTTCGTCGCCATACCGGCCTTTGCCATCAGCGAGTTTCGCACCGCGTTCGAGATGGGCTGCCTGCTGTTCATCCCGTTTTTGCTGGTGGACCTGGTGATATCGAGCATCCTGCTGTCGGCCGGCATGATGATGCTGCCGCCGGCGATGATCTCTCTGCCGTTCAAGATCATCCTGTTTGTCCTGGTCGACGGCTGGCGGCTCTTGGCCCAGACGCTGGTGCAGAGCTTCACGTACTCGTAGTTGGCAGGATGAAAAGGAAGATTCGCAAATGAACGAAGACATGGTCCTATACCTGGGCAAGCGGACGCTGGAGGTCGCAATGATGCTCTCCGCGCCGGTGCTGATAGTGACGCTTGTGATCGGCTTTGTCACGGGCATGCTGCAGACCGTCACGTCCATGCGGGACATGACGATGGGCATGGTGCTCAAGCTGGGCGCGGTCGGCATTACGCTGATCCTCTCGGGCAGTTGGTGCATGCAGGTAGCCAAGGGCTTCACCGTCGAGATCTTCAACACAATGCAGGCGATAGGACACTGATGGACGGCAATGCCGAATGTGGAATGCGGAATGCGGAATCACTCACTTGCAGCCCTTGCGGCAAGCGAAGCAATTCTGCATTTCGGCATGTCCGCCCCGCTGACGCCCGAGAGTGTGCGGGACTATCAAGCCAGGGATTCCGCACTCCGCATTCCGCATTCCGCATTCGAGCTATATGGGTGGCAGAAACCTCGGCTGGGCCCTGCGGAGAGCGACGGTGAACGTCCTTTGGCCCATTATTTGGCCGTTCCTGCCGCTCGGGGCCCGCATAGGCGGGTTTGTGACGGCTGGGCCAATCTTCAGCTCCGCGTCGGTGCCCATGCCGGTCCGAGTGGGGCTGGTGCTATTGCTGACAATGTTCTTTGGTGTGACCTTCGGCACGCATATGCCCCTGCCGCCGGGGGACGCGAACATGATTGCCGCCGCCTTGTTGATGACCAAGGAGCTGATCATCGGCCTGGCGCTTGGGCTATCTGTGAACCTGGTGTACATGTCCATTCAGCAGGGAGCGCACATCACGGCCATACAGATGGGCCTGCAGGACGCCGCCATCATGGACCCCGTCACGGGCGAGGAGTCTGAGTCCGTGACCATGATCTTTGAGACGACGTTCGCACTGCTGTTCCTGGTGGCCGGCGGGCATCGGATGCTGTTGACGCTGCTGGCGAACAGTTACACGGCCTTTCCAGCCGCCGCCCCGCCGGACATGGGCCAACTGGCGGGCATGGTACTGCAGTCCGGGCAGGCGATGCTGGAACTGGCCCTGCGGATGGGCGCCCCGATGCTGGCGGCGTTCCTGGTGCTATCGGTAGTGCTGGCGGTAGTGTCCCGAGTGCTGCCGGAGATCAACATCCTCTTCGCCAGCTACCCCCTGCGAGTGGGACTGGGTCTGGTGCTGGCCGCTGGCATGATGCCCCTGCTGGCGACCTTCGCACAGGACGTGGCACAGTGGATGGGCAAGGTTGTCACAGTTTCTTCTTGAGCGTGAATCATGGCTGGCGATAGCGGCGACAAAAAACATGCAGCGTCTTCAGACCGGCTGACCAAGGCCCGGAATGACGGCAAGGTCCCTCAGAGCCAGGAGGTCTCCTCCGCGCTGATGTTGGTAATGCTGCTGGGACTGCTGGTAGCCTGCGCGCCATCGCTGATGAACTACTTTCTTGAACTTATCCGCCGGGGAGTGAGCTTCAAGTACTCCACCAACATGACCCAGGACGACTTCGGGAAGTTTGCGACCTCCAGCCTGGCGACCTCCGCCGAGGCGGTCGCTCCGTTCCTCATCGGCGCGGTGCTCATCAGCATCGCAGGCAGCCTGCTGGTCAGCGGATGGTCGTTCGCACCCAAGATGGCCAAGTTCGACTGGGCCCGCCTCAGCCCAATTTCAGGCCTCAAGAACCTCTTCAACTCCCGAAGCCTGGTCACCCTGCTGGTGGCGAGCGCCAAGCTGGTGGTGATAGCCGCCATCGTGTACGAGTATCTGAACGATAACGACACGATGAAGCACATCCTGTCGCTGGTCAACTGCACGCCACTGGAAACCGTCGGTGAGATCGGCGGCCTGATCGTGGGCGTAAGCGGGCGGATCATCCTGGCCATGTTTGCCATCGCCGGCGCGGACATGATCTGGCAGAAGTGGAAGTACAAAAACGACCTGAAGATGACCGACGAGGAAGTCCGCGAGGAACGCAAGCAGCATGAGGGCGACCCACGCATCAAGAGCAAGATGCGAGCCATCCAGTTTGAGATGGCCCGCAAACGCATGCTCCAGGAAGTCCCCAAGGCCGACGTCATCCTGGTCAACCCCACCCACGTCGCGGTGGCATTGAAATACGACATGAACACGATGAAGGCGCCAGTCGTGCTGGCCAAGGGCGGCGACATCATGTGCGAACGCATCAAGGAAATCGCACGCGCCCACGGCGTACCAATCGTCCATCGCCCGGAACTGGCAAGAGCACTGTTCGCCCAGGTAGACATCAACGAGCCGATCCCAGAGGTCCTCTTCGTAGCCGTGGCCGAAGTGCTGGCGATGATCTACAGACTCAAGAAACAGAAGAAATGACCAATGTTCAATTCTCAATGTCCAATCAATGATCAATGGACAAATGCTCAATACGGGCCTTGCACCATTGAGCATTCAAGTATTGAACATTGATTGAGCATTGGACATTGAGCATTGAAAATTATTACTGCGGCCGGGTGTATAGGCCGGAGATAGGTGAGAATAGATGACTA
>Ga0265339_10002476_pt1 | contig 13211 bp, 9 predicted proteins | sample 4CB219metaG_FD_202085 | JGI IMG/M metagenome (GOLD analysis project Ga0265339, IMG submission 202085) | Rhizosphere microbial communities from Carex aquatilis grown in University of Washington, Seatle, WA, United States - 4-CB2-19 metaG | ecosystem: Host-associated > Plants > Roots > Rhizosphere...
GAGCAGCAGCGCGCCGATCACCGGGCCCAGCCAGGTCGCGGTGCCGCCGATCAGCGGCATCGTAATTGCGTTGACGGCGATGGTCAGGCTGAAGGCGGATGTCGGGTCAACGTAGGTCACGAAATAGGGAAACGGCGCGCCGACGGTTCCCAGCAAGGCGCCGCTGATCGTGGTTGCGAACAGTTTCATCCTCAGCGAGGGCACACCGGAACATTCCGCCGCTATCTCGTCATCCTTGAGCGCCGCGAGGCCGTCGCCGATCCATGATTTCTCGATGAAACGCGCGATCAGGACCGAGCCAATGGCGAGGATGAGCATGACGATGAAGAGGTAACGCGCGTAAGTCCCGAAGAACTCGATGCGTTCCGGATGAACGATGTAGACGCCGCGAGAACCGCCGACAAAATGCCAGTTCACGACGAACGTGTTGAGAACAACCGCCAAAGCCAGCGTGGCGATTGAAAAGAACACGCCCCTCAAGCGAAGGGTAAGATAACCCATCCCAAGTCCGAGCAGACCGGCGACGACGGCCGCGAGTGGAATGGCAAAGATCAGCGGCCACTGCACCGTCTTGTAGACCACCACGCTTGTATAGACGCCGGTGGCGAAGAAGCCTGCAACTCCGAAGTTCACGTAGCCGGCGTAGCCACCGAGAATATTCCAGGCGGTCGCCAAAGCCACGAATTGCAGGACGGTATAGCCTGCGAGAAATGCGTAATCCGTTCCTGCATGGTCGAGGGCAAAAACCGACGCCACGCCGCCACCGATGCAAATTGCAAGAGTAGCCAGCCATCCGATCGATCCGCCGGAAGCGCGGGCACCGGACCAACGGGCAGTTGAATTCTTCATCGCCCCATTATCCCGGCAGGCTTGACAGCGAGGGTCACCAGCAGCAGGCCGAAAGCAACCGCTGGAGACCACGACGGACCGAAGAAGGTGGTCGTAAGGCTCTCCGCAACACCGAGAATCATCGACGCCACGATCGTACCCGGAAGGCTCGTCATGCCGCCAAGCACCGCGATGGCGAAGACGCGGCCGATGAAATCCCGCCCCAGCGACGGCTCGATCGGCTGAATAACGATAAGCAGCGCGCCTGCGATAATGGCCGTCGCGATCGACAATCCGAACGCAACCTTCTTCACCTGGATTGGATTGCCACCGACCAGACGAAGCGCGAGTTCATCCTGCGACACGGCAAGAATCGCCTTGCCGATGAATGTTCTGGACAGAAAGATCATGATCCCCGCGATCATTCCGAGCCCGACGATAAGCGGCATCAGAAGCCGCCACGGTATCGAGATGAACCCGATGGAAATCGTTGGCCCGATATAGACCGCCGCGACGCTGCGGTAATCGACGCCGAAAATCAGCATCAGTCCGACTTCGATGATAAAGAGAAGGCCGAAGAAAAACGCCAGTCCCTGAAGCGACTCCTCTCCCCGGCTCTCGAACGCGGAATAGTAAAATCGATAGAGCAGCCGCCCGGCCGCATAGGCAGGAACCGCAGCGACGACGCCGGCCAGCACCGGATCGATCCCGAACTTCGTGTTGAAGAAATAGGCGATAAACCCACCCGCCATGATGAATGCCGGATGAGCAATATTCACGATGTCCAGCATTCCGAATGCGATCGTGATGCCAACCGCAACGGCGCAGTAGAAGCCGCCGAGAAGAATGCCGGAGACGATGGCATTCGAGAACAGGTCAAGACTGAAAATCATGCTTGTCTCCGGCCGAGCGCACCTCCGTCAGCTCTTGATGGGCACAAAAGGCGTGGCCAGTTCACCCGATTTGAACGCAACCGGATCGAGGATGACCTGCTTGCCGGGCTGCTTGAACTGCTCGATGTCGTTGCCGACGACCCCTCTATACTGGACGAGCAGGACCCTGGGCTCCGCCCACTCGCCGCGGTCCCCGAATTTGATATCTCCCATGATGGTCGAGAATTTCGTGGCGCGGATATAGTCAGCGAGCTTCTTGTCGTCGAGCGACTTGACCGCGTTGACGGCCGCTTCCAGGATCTGCATCTCCGAATATGCGAACGGAGGAATGTAGAATCCAAGCGGATCGACTCCGGCCTGCACTGCGCGCGCGCGATACTTCTCCAGGAAGGGCGCCACGCCGGCAAAATTCATCGTCGGCTCCGGCACATAAAGATCGTAGCCGACCACGTTGTTCAGCATCGGCCCGAGCTGATGCTTGATCGCGGCGAACTGCAGACCAATCAAGCCTCCTCCCACCATGCGCGCGCCGAATCCAACCTCGTGAATCGCGCGGATCATGCCGGCCGAATCCGGCGGATACGATCCGATGAACAGCAAATCAGGATTGGTCGCCTTGATGGCGCGGACGATCGAGCCAAAATCCTGCGTGTTCGGCGGGTAGCTTCTGTCGTAGACGACCTTTATCCCCGCCTTCTTCGCATTTTCCCGAGCGCCCTCGAGGCAGACCACGCCGAACTCGGCATCGGCGCCGACCAGCGCAACCGTTTGCGGCTTGGGGGTCAACTTGGACGCGAGCTCGAAGTAACCTCTCGAGAATTCCACCTTTGCGTTCGGGCCGTTCGGCTGTAGCTGGAAGTAGCGGTCATATTTGAACTGGTCGTTTGCCGCCAAGGCGAAAAGGGAGAGGAACAGCTTGCCTTTTTGCATGATGACGGGCATCGCGGCGGCTGTTGGCACCGTCGCATAACCCGACACAACGAGGTCGACCTTGTCGATGTCGATAAGCTTCGAATAAATCCCGGGCACCGTCGAGGGATCGGACTGATCGTCATAGTTGACCAGTTCAACCTTGCGGCCGAGCAGTCCGCCCCGCGCGTTAACTTCTTCCGCCCAGATTTGATAGGAAAGCAACGCGGCTTTGCCACCGCCCGCCAGACCGCCGGTCAGCGCCATACCGAAACCAATTTTGATCGGAGCCGCCTGCGCATTGGCGGGTGATGCCATGGCCGCCAACGCACCCCCGGCAAGCGACAAGGTTTCGCGACGCGTAAGTTTCGTCATGTCTTCTCTCCCTAGATCGGCTCCATCGCCCTGTTGTCGGGCTTATCGCCTTGTTGACCTGTGAACGATGCGCCGATCAGCGCTCTCCACACTCTCCCGTTGATAGGCTGGATCAGCCGCGCTTCGCGCGACCGTTCAGAAGTTGACCTGGTCGGCGCCTTTCAGAGAAAGAATTTCGCGCGCCTCATCGGCGCTCGCGATCTCGAGGCCCATCCCTTCGATAATTGCGCGAGCCAGACGAACCTGTTCGGCGTTCGAGGTCGCGAGTTTGCCCGGACCCGCCCAGAGCGAATCTTCCAGCCCGACGCGCACGTTTCCGCCCATTGAAGCGGACATCGCGGCAATTCGCATCTGCGAAGCTCCTGCTCCGAGCACCGACCAGCGATACTGATCGCCGAACAGCCGGTCGGCCGTCCGCTTCATGTGCATGACGTCTTCGGCGTGGGTGCCGATGCCGCCGAGAATTCCGAAGACGGATTGGACGAAGAGCGGAGGCTTGACGAGGCCGCGGTCGAGAAAATGCTTCAGATTGTAGAGATGCGCGATATCGTAGCATTCGAACTCGAAACGCGTGTTGTTGTTGTAGCAGGTCTTGAGGATGTACTCGATATCCTTGAATGAATTCCGGAAGACCAGATCGCGCGTCGATTCCAGAAATTGCGGCTCCCACTCGTGTTTGAATTCCTTATAGCGGTCCAACAGATGAAACAGGCCGAAATTGATGGAGCCCATGTTCAGTGAGGCCACTTCCGGCTTGAAATGTTCAGCCGGCCTTACACGCTCTTCGACGCGCATGAACGGACTGCCGCCCGTGGTGATGTTGATCGCGGCGTTCGTCTGTTGCTTGATGCGGGAAAGGAAACGACCGAAAGCTTCGGGAGTCTGGTCAGGCTTTCCGTTTTCCTGATCGCGGGCATGAAGGTGAAGAATCGCGGCCCCCGCTTCGGCGGCGGCCAGCGCGTCCGAGATGATTTCGTCTGCCGCTATCGGAAGATGGGGCGACATCGACGGCGTATGAATAGCGCCCGTAACAGCGCATGTTATTACAATCTTGCGTTTTAGCGCGGCCATGGCTATCTCCCCAATGCAGGTTTTATCGACTAAACTCTGCATTCTTAGTAAGCAATTGCTCATTAGTGGGATGCTGTCAAGCGGCGAAAGAGGGGATCGTGCTATCATTCGGCTATATGCCTGGCGCTTCGGCCTGCTCCATTTAAGGATGCGACAACAGGGCAAACCTTAGAGAATGCCGATGTCCAAGAAGCAGACCGTCCGTCCTGTGCAGCCCAAACCGGGCGAAAGGGGGACCGGGACACAGCGTCGCACACGTCTGTCGCCTCAAACGAGAGAGCGCATGATCCTGGATGCTGCGATCGACTTCTTCGCTGAAGAGGGCTTTCGCGCAGAGACCCGCGGGCTTGCCAAGCGTCTCGGCGTTTCGCAATCCCTGATCTATCGGTATTTCGGCTCGAAGGAGAATTTGATTGAACGCGTTTACGAGAAAACGTTCTTGTCGCGCTGGAATCCTGCATGGGAGGAAACGCTCGCCGATCGCAGCCGACCATTGCGCGAGCGTTTGGAGGAATTCCTAAAGTCCTATCTGGTTGCCGTCGACGACGGAAACTGGATTCGTGTCGCGATGCATTCGAGTCTCGAAGGAAGCGATCTTACGAAGAGATATATTCAAGGCCATGTGACGCGTTTGCTCGGCAAAATTGCTCTGGAGTTGCGCGTCGGAACGGAAACCATGCAAACAGAAGAGCTTTCCTCGATGGAGCTCGAACTCGCATGGCATTTGCATTCGACGGTCATCTACTACCTCATCCGAAAGCATATTCACGGGACGCCTGTAAGCCTTCATACAAATGAAATTGCACAGATGATCGTGAGCAACTTTCTTGACGGGATCAATTCCCGCGCCGAGCGTCCGGCGAACTGCGCGGTATCCAGCCCCGCCAATGCGAAAGCCGGCAAAGCGCGACGGCGCCGCTGATGCGCACACTCAACCGACATTAACGAGATGATTGCAAGCGCTGGCGGGAAAACTATTCTTTCTGCTTTCGTTCGAAGATCTCGCGCAATTCGCGATAAAGCGGCTTGAGCCGCGCATACATGCGCACATAGACCTTGCTGTAGAGCTGCTCGTAGAGCTCGACGTTGGCAGGCACGGGCTCGAACCGTCGCCCGACGCGTGTCATTTCCTTGACCGCTGTCTCGAAACTGGAGTGTAAGCCCAGGCCGACGCCCGCCAGGATCGCTGCGCCGAGGCCGCTGGCCTCATAAAGCGACGGCCGCTCGGTCGGCAGGTTGAATATGTCGGCGGTGATCTGCAACGCGGCATTGCTCTGCGAGCCGCCGCCCGCCACGCGTATCAGCCTGATCGGCGTTCGGGCGCGTCGCTCGATACGCCCCTTGCCCTCGCGCAGTGCGTAAGCCAGTCCTTCGATGATCGCGCGATAGAGGTGCGCGCGTGTATGGGAATCGGTAAATCCGATGACCGCGCCGCGCGCCTCCGGGCCTGGAATCCGCACGCCCGGATTCCAGAATGGTTGCAACATGAGTCCGTGCGAGCCGACGGGTGCCGCATTTATCAATTCGTCGAAGAACACTTCCGGCATCAGGCCTGAGGCTTCCGCGCGCATGCGCTCGTCGAGGCCGAATTGCTCCGCAAACCAGCTCACCATCCAGTAGCCGCGGGTAATTTGAACCTCCGTGTTGTACCGCCCCGGAATCGCCGCAGGATAGGGCGGGATCAACGGAGTGGCCTCGATGTAGCGCGGCGTCATCGTATTGATGGTTGCCGTCGTGCCATAAGACAGGCACGCGACCTCGGGTGTCAGGCAGCCCGAACCGATCACTTCGCACGCCTTGTCGGCGGCGCCTGCGATCACGGGAACGCCCTTCGGCACGCCCGTGTCGGCGGCAGCCTGCGCCGTAACCTTACCAATCACGGCGCCGCTGGGAACGAGCGTGGGCAGCATCGCCGGATCGATGTGAAGACAGGCCCATTTCCAGTCACGTCGGCTCGCCCATCGCCCCCGTTTGAAATCAAACGGGATATATCCGACCTGACTGCCCACGCCGTCCTTGAGCTCGCCGGTGAAGCGATAGTTCAGATAACCGGACAACAGGAGGAACTTGTCGGTCTTCGCCCAGATGTCCGGTTCGTTCTGCGCGATCCAATTTGATTCGGCCTCGCGCTCGAAAGAACGGATGCTGTCCTCGATCCTGAGCGCCTTGAAAGCTATTCGCCACGCCAGCGGCAGTTCAGCGCGCGCCTCGGCGCGGCGCTGGTCGGCCCAGATAATCGCAGAACGAAGCGGCCGCCCGCTCTTGTCAAGGTTGATGACCGTACCGCGCTGCGTGGTGACGACGAGCGCGCGCACCTGCTGCGGTTCGATTGCGGATTTCAACCACAATTCCTGGCAGGCACGGCAGACAGCCGTCCAGAAACCATCGGGGTCGTGCTCCATCCAGCCCGGACGAGCATGTGTGTAGGAATCAAGCTTGATCTGCGCCTTATGGACAAGGTGGCCGTGCAGATTGAACAGCAGCGCGCGCACGCTTTGCGTGCCGTTATCGATTGCAAGCACAAGGTCCTGCTTCATGCGACCTCCACGGCCGAAGGCGCTTCCGAAGTCGGCGGCAAGGCATAATGTGCGCTGATCAATGCACGGTAGCGCGCGACTTCCGAAAGCCAGCGATCATCGTGCCAGCCAAGTGCGCCTTGGCAGATTGCGCGAATCCTCGCCTCATGGTCGAAGCCGCCACGCGCCAGGAGAATCCCGAGCCGCGTCCGGCGCAGCAGCAAATCGTCGAGATGTTCGACGAACTCGTGCTGCGCGGCCACTCGCAATTCGAGCCAGAGCGTGTTGGTACCAGGAACCGTCTCGAGATCGCCGTCGATCGCGCAATCGGCGGCGCGCGCCGCTTCGAATCCGTATCGCGCGCCAAGACGGTGACGGACCGGCCGCGGTACGCGCGCCGGCAAAACGGCGCTCGGCCGAAACACTGCGCCATCGTCCCGCGCAAAATGCTTGCCGATCTTCGGCGCGGCCAGCGCCAGCGCATCCTGCGCCATCGTGCGGAATGTCGTGAGCTTCCCGCCACAGACCGTTATCAGGCCCGATTCGGCGATCACGATATGCTCGCGCGCGGCTTTCGACGGATCGGAGGCGCCGTCGTCGACCACGGGCCGCACGCCGGCGTAGGTGGAGACGATGTCCAAAGCCGTCAGAGCGGCGCCGGGAAATTGGTCGTTCACGGCGGCAAGCAGATAATCGACCTCTTGGCGCGTGATCGACGCTTCGCAGTCGATATCCTCGCGATGGTCGAGATCGGTCGTGCCGATCAGCGTCACACCTTCCCACGGATAGAAGAAAACCGGGCGGCCGTCCGCAGGATGCATCAGGCTGATCGATTGAGCGACCGGAAGCCGCCAGAACGGCGCGATCAGATGACTGCCGCGCAATGGACGCAGCATCGGCTTGCTGCCGATCTCAGACCGCACGATGTCGGCCCATGCGCCGGCGGCGTTGATCACGACGCGCGCGCGAACCTCGGCGCCGCGGCCGGTCGTAACGTCTTCGATCCGCATGCCGCCGACCGCTCCACCGGTCATGATCGGCGCCCGAGCACGCACGTAATTGAGCACAACCGCGCCGTCCGCGCGCGCTTCGGCGAGCACGCGCACAGTGAGACGGGCGTCGTCGGTCTTGGCGTCGCGGTAGATTGTCGCGCCCCGCAGGCCTTGCGGGGCAAGGCCGGGCGCGATCATGTCGACCGCGCGTCGGTCGACATAGGCGTGCGCGCGCTTGCCGGCCATCCAGTCATAGAGCGTCAATGCCAGCCCGAGCGAGCGCGCCCCCGGACTGCGGCCGGGGCAATCGGCGATCAGGAAGCTCTGCGTCTCGATCAGTTCCGGCGCCTGATCCATCAGCCGTTGGCGCTCGCGAACCGAATGCAGCGTCAGCCCGAACTGGCCCTGCTTCAGGTAACGTAGACCGCCGTGCACGAGCTTCGACGAGCGGCTCGACGCTCCCCAGGCGAAGTCGCGCTGCTCGACCAGCGCAACGCGCCATCCGCGGCGAGCCGCTTCCCGGCAGAGGCCCGCACCGGTGATCCCACCGCCGATGACGAGAACATCCCACTCGACCTCGGCCAGTCGCTCAAGCGCCGATTTGCGCGCGGCGGCGGCCGATTGGCACACGTCTAGAGGGCCCATCGTTCGCCATCCGCCAGAAGTTTGCCCGGATTCATGATGCGTCCTGGATCGAAGTGGCGACACAGATCCGCTATCGTCGCCATGCCCAGTGGTCCTTTCTCGACATGCAGGAACGGCGCATGGTCCCGACCGACGCCGTGCTGGTGGCTGATCGTCCCGCCCTGGGCAACGATTGCTTGCGAAACCCGGGTCTTGTAGCGTCGCCAGCGTTCGAGATTCGGCTCAAAGCCGCCGGGCGCGCTCGGCCAGACGAAGGTCGAGTATACGCTGCTGCCTTGCGCATAGACGTGGGACAGATGCGTTCCCGCCAAAATCTTGATGCCGAATTCGGCGAAAGCCTCTCGCGCGGCCGTTTCGATCGCGCCGACCATGCCTTTCACGCCCGGCCAGTCGACCGCGGTTTCGACCGTATCTGCGGAATAGCCGGCGTCCCACAGGGCGTTGCGCAGATAGGGACCCCTGAACCGCGATTGCGCCCATTTCGAACCAAGCGTGCGGCCGATATAAACGCCGCCATATTCGCCGAGTATGCGGCGCGCGTCCTTCAACGTCCGCCGAGTCGTTCGCCGATCGTTCGTGACGCCGAGGGTGAGCCAGCATTTTCCGGCGCCGCAGCCGCGTAGCGCCAGATAGCGTTCGAGCCATTGGATCAGCGACGCATGGCCGGCCAGGCGCAGATAGATTTCCGTTTCGAGTGCATTGTTGAGACGCATCATCGACAGCGGCAGCCGCCATTGTGCCAGCTCCCGCACTGCCGCCTCGGCGCGATCCCAGTCGGGCAAGAATATTGCGTGGAAGCTCTCGTGCTCGGGTAGACGCGCAACACGCACGTCGACCTCGGTCAGCACGCCGAAGCGCCCCTCCGAGCCGAGCACGATCTCACGCAGGTCGAGTCCCGCGCCGGCAGCCGGGACCGTCGGGATGTTCAGCACGCCGATCGGCGTCTCCATCCGCCCGCCTGCGAACATCTGCTCAATCCGGCCATAGCGCAGGGACTGCTGGCCACTGGAGCGGGTGACGACCCAGCCACCGATGGTCGAATATTCGAACGATTGCGGAAAGTGCCCGAGCGTGTAGCCGTGCGCGCGCAATTGCGATTCGACCAGCGGACCCGACGCGCCGGCACCGAAACGTGCGATCTGACTCTCGACGTCGAGATGCAGCAGCCGGTTCATGCGGCTGACGTTCAGCGAAAGCATCGGGCGCTCGCTTATCGGGCAATCAAGATGACCGGCGACGCTGGTTGCGCCTGCGACGGGAATGACGATCCAGTCGCTTGCCTGCGCGAGGTCGAGCAAGGAGCGCACCTGCTCGCTCGTCTCGACAAAAGCGACGCCGTCCGGCAGCGGCGGCAGCGCACCGGCGCGTCGGCAGATCCAGTCGCGGTAGCTTTCGCCAAGCCCGGCCCTCAGCCGTTCCTTCGGATCCGTCACGATCAGGGGATGGGCGGGCAGGCGGGATGGCGCAACCTGCGCGAGCAAACTATCGAACGAGGCGTCGACGGCACGATGGCCGGCGCCGATCTTCCGCTCGATCCACGCCAGCGCATCCGCATCGATTTCGACATTGACGGAACTGTCGCCCCAACCGTTCCAGCGTCGCATTGCCTGAACCTTTCCTTTCAGCGCACCTAGAGGGACGGCGCCCCACGCGGTGTCTGCGCGGTCAGTCCGCTCAGACCTTGAAACCGCGCGGGTTCTTGTTCTCGTCCGACCGCGTGGTCATCAGCGCGTCGAGCTTAGGGGCATCCATCCTCGATTGCGGCGCACTTGATTGGATGAAATCCTTTGGTCGATCACTATCGGGTAGCTCCTGCTAACAATCAGCCGCCAATCTTCGTGCTCTCGGCAAACACTTGCCATATCCATGGCAAGTGTGTCGAGATTGCAATACGTGTGCAGCTGCCATTCGATCCCGCGACGGCACTTATCCGCCATTGCCGGTGAAATGGCTTCATTGCAGGCCGACATTGCCGCACCACCGTGTGGCGCTCCGTCCAGTTCGTCAGATTGCAAGGGATTATTATTACCACCCACCCCGGGAGGACGGCTTGAGCCGGTGAATGTCGGGGCTCCATTTTGCGCCGCACGGCGCATCATCAGATTGTTGGCTTGCTCAAAGCCCAGGGTCGAAATGTCGCCGGCGAGACAAACAGCTTGTTTTGCCCCGCCATGTTGCAGGCGATGAGGCCGTCCCTGACCCCGCTCAAGCTACCCCTTGTTCAAACCCATGTCCGTGTCCGATTTCGGGCGCTGATAGTCGTTGATCGTCAACCATCGCGCCGCTGCTCTCTCGATCGAAAAGTCAATTATCAACACGACGCAACGGCCACGCGTTTCTGTGTGTTCATGAAGGTAGGGTTCAACGCCCACTGCCGGATGATGCACTCAAAATCATGATGCGGCGGATGGACAAGGAAAATAGGGCAGCGGCGTGAGCAACGTCGCCGAATATTCGCGACTGCACAAAGGAGCGATCATGCTGTGTGACACCGGAGCCGCTGAGTGGGTTCTCAGATGGTGTATTCGCGGTGCTTATCACAGTCCTGGTTTTGGAATTGAGACCACTGGAGCGACCGACATTTGATGCGCTCCTGGCACTGTGGCCGGCTTGGCCAAGTTATGCGGTGAGCTACCTGTTCATCGTAATAGTCTGGACCAATCACCACTATGTCATCGTCGATTTCCGAGGCCGCCGTACTCAGGCTCGTGGAGTTGGCCCACGCCTTCGAACCGATCAGTTCGTCACCGCATGCGGTCGGCTCTGGCATCGCAAGTGCATCACCATCTCGACCGTGCTGGCAGGCCGGAAGCTTGACATCAAGGAAGCCGACGACTGCATTTGGCTCGTCAGCTTCATGTACTATGATCTCGGATATTTCGACCTGGAGCAGAAGACCCTGCAACCCCTCGACAACCCGTTCGGCACGGGGTTGTCACCCATGTCTTAGGTACGTTCTGTCACCTATGTGTCCGGGCTGGACAGGGAAACCGTTGGTAGCGGGGGTCCGCTACATCGCGAAACCCACTATTTCGGAAGCCTTGTTTTCTTACCGGAGGGCAGCCTAACCGTCCTGGATGAACCGCGCAGGCATAGTAGCTCGAATCTCTCGTGATCCGCCATCAGACCCAGCGTAGCATGGCGTAACGTTGGTGGAGAATCCTACCGTCTTCGCCGATTCAGTCAGAGCAGCACCGCATTTGCGGCGTCCGGGCAATCAGCGGTGCTTGCTCCAATGCTTTGGCGATCAGCCATTTTCCGCGCTGGGATGATAGCGCCTGACGAGGTGCAGGGTATTTTTATCGGTATGATGCATTTCCTCGCCGGTGGCGGCCAGTTTCAAGAGCAGATCGGATGTATAGCTGAAAGTGCCGTTGTCGTTGATCGTGAAGGTGCTCTTGAAGTCGCGGATCTCCGCACGCTCCAGTAAGTACTTGTTCTGTAGCACACCATAATGCGCTTCACCCGGTTTGGCGTCGAACCTCAGGACCTTGTCGTGCAGTTTGGCGCTGCTGCCGGCGAGGATAGCGATGCCGCGTCCAAATACCACCGTACGCATGACTTCACCGTGTGCCTTGTCCCACAACAGGAAGCCGACCTCATCGTGGAACGGGTCCATCGCCTCCTCGCCGTGGCGCCACGCGGTCATGCCGTAATGAACGCCCCATAATTCCTGGCGCCCGTTCTCCTGGATTGGAATCGGCTTAAACCACGCCTTTTCGAAATAGGTGGTTTCGGACGTCTCGTCGTCCTTGTTATGATATGAAAGATCAATTCCCACATCCCCTTCCCATTCGCCCACCAAAGGCGTCAGCGGTCCCAGTTTCCGCGGGCCGCGCGTTTCGTTCGGCATAAGGAATATCTCCGTTATTTCTTTTAGAAGACATCTCTACCACCACAACAAGCCGGATGGCCAGGGGAGCTTTGCATGCGGCGGTTGGCGCAAACTATCGAGCGGTGCGTGGGGCTCGCTGGCCGCATCGTGCTATAGCGAAAACGTAGTGAGCATCACTATCCGCGTGGTCCGCCATCGAAGTGTCGCGTAGTAACCAACGAAACCGCCAATTCTATGCCTTGGTATGGCTCCGCATACTGGTGGCCTTACTTTTCGCTCGGAACAACAGGACCCTCAAAACACATTCAATCAATCGAATTTCACCACCGGACTTAGCATCGTAACCACGCCGCCCGTTTTTATCTCACTAGCCAGCGGTTGTCTTTTCTTGAGCTTTCAGCTCAACGGAGGCTTCGGTCGTCAGCAACCGGAATGTGAAGCTCTCCTGAAAATAGAGTTCTACCGTTGTGCTCGAATGATTCAGATAGCCGATCGAGATGTCTTGTCCGATATCCAATTCGAAATCGCCGCCCCGTGTCGTTAACACGAATGCGCCTTCCACGGCCGGCGCCCAGATAATGCCACCGTCAACTACGCGCTCTACGTGGTGAAAGACCGGATAGCCCTCATCAGTTCCTCCTGCGGCCGCCGTATAGGCATCTGCGCCGAGTACAAGCGTGTACGGACCGTTGCAGCCTGCGAGCCTCAGTTGGCTTATGGCTTGGGCGACAGCGCCCGGATAGCCCCTTACGCTTGCAGGTAGTGCAATAGCAGCATTGCTGCTCCCCTGACGAATGCCCTGAATTCCGGCTGCAGCATACCCGTCGAAGACAGCACGATCTTCAGCAAAGGCGATCTTGCGCGCCGCCTCCTTCACCGGCGACCAGTCCGAATCGGTCGCGCCGCGTTCGACATCATCGATCTGCTGCCGGGAGAGTTCGAATGGAACGCGCAGTTCAACCAGCGTTTTTGCGTCGCGTCGGACCGCCTGGATGCCGTCTCCGGGCGCCTGAATCTGGTGAACATGGCCCGTGCCAACGGCCGCGAGCTCAACGCCTTTGGGGTCCGGAACGTCGACCACCCGCCGCGCCGCCAAGTGGCGCTTGAGCGTCCGCGAAGCCTCCTCCTCGATCTGAGCCCAGGCCTT
>Ga0265339_10002477_pt1 | contig 13207 bp, 9 predicted proteins | sample 4CB219metaG_FD_202085 | JGI IMG/M metagenome (GOLD analysis project Ga0265339, IMG submission 202085) | Rhizosphere microbial communities from Carex aquatilis grown in University of Washington, Seatle, WA, United States - 4-CB2-19 metaG | ecosystem: Host-associated > Plants > Roots > Rhizosphere...
CGCCACCCCGGGGCCCTCGGATTCCACGTCGTCGCGCAGGTTGCTTGACCTTCCCACCTGAAACGGGATTTAAATGGCGACATCGTATCGTCACTCAATGGCATTCCGGTCACAAACACGACAAAAGTTGAAATGAAACCACCCCTCCGAGGCGCCATCATCGGTTACGGCTTCATCATGGAGAAGGGGCACGCCGCGGGCTATGCCCAGAGGGCGCGGGACGGACGCGACGTCGAGATCGTCGCGGTCGCCGATATCTCCGAGAAACGTCGCGCCGTCGCAAAGGCACATCTCCCGGGAGTTCGGGTCTACGAAGATCACGCCGCGCTGCTGGCGGCGGAGCAGGGGAACCTGGACTTCGTCGACATCGCCGTTCCGCCCGCGGATCACGCGCCGGTGGCGCACGCCGCGCTCGACCACGGGCTGCATGTGCTGTGTGAAAAGCCGCTGGCGACCTCGATCGACGAGGCGCGGTCGATGTTGAGGCACGCCGTCGAGGCTGGCCGCGTGCTCTATCCGTGCCACAATTACAAGCACGCCCCGGTGATCAAGACCGTTCGCAGCGCGCTCGAGGCCGGGAAAATCGGCAAGGTTCATCTGGTGACGTTGCAAACGTTCCGAAACACGCATGCGAAGGGCGTCAGCGAATGGCGGCCCAACTGGCGCCGCGAGCGCAAGTATTCGGGCGGCGGCATCGCCATGGACCACGGCAGCCACACGTTCTATCTCGCGTTCGAGTGGCTGAAGAGCTACCCGACGTCGATCTCGGCGCGCGCCACCGCGATGGCGCCGTTCGACACCGAGGATGACTTCAGCTGCAGCCTCAAGTTCCCGACCGGCGTCGCGTCGGCGCACCTCAGCTGGACGGCCGGCGTGCGCAAGGTCATCTACACGATCCACGGCGACCGCGGTGCGATCCGCGTCGAGGACGACGCCATCGAGATCGCGTCGCTTCTGCCCTCCGACAACAAGCGCGACATCGAGAGCAGCAGCGCGAAGTGGACCTTCGACCGCAAGGAGATCTCGTCCGACTGGATGGACTCCAGCCACGTCACCTGGTTCAACTCGCTGTTCGACGAGTTCAAGGCCGCGATCGACCGCGGTGACTTCGTCGGCAAGGAGGCGCGCGAGGCGTTCCTGTGCGTGCAGCTCATCGCGACCGCCTACGCCTCGGCGCGCGAGGGGTGCCGCGAGCTGCCGCTCGGCGGCCCCAGCTCCATCGCGGGGCACGACCTCAGTGACATGATCGAGCGGCGCATCGTCGGTCCCTGATCATGAAGTACCTCGATCTCTACTTTGCTCTCGTGATGTGGGGGATCGCCCTCGTGACCGTCGTCGCCTACCTGGTGCGGGCGCTGCTGCGCGGCCGCGCTCGTTTCGCCCGCGCCGACGCCGACGGCGGCAGCGTGTTCCTGGACAAGCGCGCCATGGAATACGCCTACTGGATGCTCGATCCGCTGATCAACGGCCTCATCGCGCTGCGGGTCACCCCCAACATGGTGACCGCCTTCTCGCTGGTGCCGGCGCTGGGTGCGGGTGTCGCGATCGCCTACGGGTGGTTCGGGCTTGCCTGCATGCTGGGCACGATCGCAACGCTGTCGGACATCGTCGACGGCGTGATCGCGCGCCGCACCGGCGTGTCGTCGGACGCGGGCGAGGTCTTCGACGCCGCGGTCGACCGCTTCGGTGAGTTTTTCCTCATGGGCGGCCTGATTTTCTACTACCGCGACACCTGGAGCGTGCTGCTCCTCGCGCTCGCGGCGACGGTCGGCGCGTTCATGATCAGCTACAGCACGGCCAAGGCCGAGGCGGTGCACGTGCCCCCGCCGCGCGGCGCCATGCGCCGCAGCGAGCGCGCAGTCTATCTGATCGCCGCCGCCGGGATGACTGCGATCACCAAAGTGATTCTCGCGGATACGCCGGTGCTGTCGATGCGCGAAGCGCCGATGATCCTGGCCATCGCGATCGTGGCCGGCGTCGCCAACGTGTCGGCGGTGCAGCGGCTGGGCGCGATCATCCAGATCTTGCGCGCGCGGCAGCCGCCTCCGCCCGCGGGCGATGCGCAGGAGACCGACGGCATCGTCACCAAGCGCGAGACGCCGATCCCCGGCGGCAACTGACCGCGTGCAGCCGAAGAACCAGAAAGCGGCGCTGCGGACGGCGGTGCCCGGTCCGCAGAGCGCGGCGCTCCGCGCTCGCGAGGACGCCCACGCCGCGCCCGGCCTGCAGGCCTATGCGGTCATGGCCGGCATCGTGGTCGACAACGCGCAGGGCAGCGCGGTCACCGACGTCGACGGCAACACCTTCCTCGACTTCATCGGAGGCATCAACGTCAACGCGCTCGGGCACTCGCACCCGGCGTACGTCAAGGCGGTGCAGGACCAGGTCGCAGAGGTTTCGGTCGGATCCTTCACGTCGCGCGCGCGCGTCGAGCTCGGCGAACGGTTGGCCACGCAGCCGCCCGCGCCCGGCGTGCACCGGCTGCAGCTCTACTCGGGCGGCGCCGAGGCGGTCGAGAGCGCGCTGCGCCTGGCCAAGTGTCACACCGGCAAGTACGAGATGGTCAGCTTCTGGGGCGGCTTCCACGGCAAGACGCTGGGCGCGCTGTCGCTGATGGGCTCGACCTTCAAGCACGGGCTCGGCCCCATGGCCAGCGGGTCGCACCTGCTCCCGTATGCGGATTGCTACCGCTGCCCGGTCGGTCTCAGCTATCCCAGCTGCGGCATCGCCTGCGCCGAGGTCGGACGCAAGACGCTGAAGAAGGTTTCAGCGGGCGCGATCGCCGCGATTATCGTCGAGCCGATGCAAGGGACGGCGGGCAACGTGGTTCCGCCCAAGGAGTTCCTGCCCGCGGTGAAGTCGATCGCCGAGGAGAACGACGCGCTGTTGATCGCCGACGAGATGATCACCGGGCTCGGGCGCACCGGCAAGCGCTGGGGCGTCGAACACACCGGCGTCCGGCCCGACATCGTCACCGTCGGCAAGGCGTTCGGCGGCGGGTTTCCCCTGTCGGGTGTGCTCACCACCGACGCGATCTCGCGCGCGCTGCCCTGGGGCGCGCCGTCGGGATCATCCTCGAGCTACGGCGGCAATCCGCTGGCGGCGGCGGCCGGTGCCGCCGCATTGAAGATCATCGACGAGGAGAAGCTCGTCGACAACGCGCGCGACGTCGGCCAGGTCATGCTGCGCGAGCTGGAGGCGTTCCCCGACCGCTACCCGTTCGTCGGGTTCGTGCAGGGCTCGGGTCTGTTCCTGCGCATCGAGCTCGTGAAGAACCGCGCCACAAAAGAGCCACTGCCGCGCAAGGTGACCGAGCGTATCTTCATGGAGTGCGTACGCCGCGGCCTTCTGACCATGTCCTATTCGGCGAGCTTCCGCATCCAGCCGGCGCTCACCATCGACGAGGCGACGGCGCGCAACGGCATCGAGATCCTCCGCGAGGTCTTCGACTACATCGCGCGCGAACGGCTCTGGGAGTAGCGGCTTGACCAAGGCGCGCGTCGCCCACGTGCTGGCGGTCTGGTTCGGCTGCGGTCACGTTCCGCGCGCGCCCGGGCTCGCGGGCACGCTGGGCGCGATCCCGCTCTACCTGCTCGTGCGGCCGTTCGGGCTCGCTGCCGTCGCCGCGACCGCGTTGCTGGTGACGACCGTCGGGCTCTGGGCGTCGGGCGTGATGGAGAGAGAGCTCGCGCGCAAAGACCCGCAGATTGTCTGCATCGACGAGGTCGCCGGCGTCTTCGTGACCTGGCTCGCGGCGCCGTCGACCTGGGTCGGCTTGCTGGCCGGCGTCGCACTTTTTCGGGTTTTCGATCAGTTCAAGCCCTGGCCCGCGCGCCTTTGCGAACGCCGGCTCGGCGGCGGCCCCGGTATCATGGGCGATGACATCGTCGCCGGGCTGTGGGGCTGTGTCGTGCTGCTGATCGGCCGCAGGTTCGGTCTCCTCTGATCACAGCGCGTCGACGTTACATGTAAGCCGCGGTAGTCGGCACCGACCGTCGTCACGGCCGGAGCGCCGGGGCTTCCTCGAACCTCAACAAGCACGCCGTGGGTGCCGATGGTGGGGAGTACGAGCACCATGACCTCGGGTCTCCCGTCACGGGACCGATCGGACGCACCGCTGCTCGCGCGCGGCGCACCCATCGGGCGCTATCTGGTCCTCGGTCTGGTCGGCCGAGGCGCGATGGGAGACGTGTACGCCGCGTACGATCCGGAGCTCGACCGCAAGGTCGCGGTCAAGCTGCTGCACGTGAGCGGCAGCGTCGGCCCCGAGCTGGTCGAGCAGAAGGCGCGGCTGCTGCGCGAGGCGCAAGCGATCGCGCGCCTGTCGCACCCCAACGTCGTCGTGGTCCACGACGTCGGCAGCTTCGAGGACCAGGTCTTCGTCGCGATGGAGTTCGTCGACGGCCACACCGTGGCCTACTGGCAGAACGCCGCGCGGCGCTCCTGGCGCGAGATCCTCGACGTCTTCATCGCCGCCGGGCGTGGGTTGTCCGCGGCGCACGCCGCGCAGCTGGTTCACCGCGATTTCAAGGGCGAGAACGTGATGCTCACCAGCTCCGGCCAGGTGCGGGTCATGGACTTCGGGCTCGCGCGCCACGCCGCCGATCGCTCTTCCGGTGACCCGATCGTGATCTCGTCGGAGATCACCATCAGCGCCGACGTGGGCGCGACCATGGCGCTGCCCAAGCAGCAGGCGGTCCCGGTCGGCCAGGCGCTGACCGGCAGCGCGCCCGACGCGCCCGCCGACAGCAAGATCCGCGCGGCGGCGCTCGATGCCAACCTCACGCAGACCGGCCTCCTGGTCGGCACGCCCGCCTATATGGCTCCCGAGCAGTTCCGGGGCCAGACCGCCGACGCGCGCAGCGATCAATTCAGCTTCTGCGTGGCTCTCTACGAGGCGCTCTACGGCGAACGGCCGTTCAGCGGCAAGACCCTCGCCGAATTGGCCGACAACGTGTTGCGCGGCCGCCTGCGTCCGGTGCCGGTCACCAAGCGCGTGCCCGGCTGGCTCAAGCGCGCGCTGCTCCGCGGCCTGGCGAACGAGCCGGACGAGCGCTGGCCGTCGATGGACGCCCTGCTGGCGGTGCTGGTGCGGCACCCGCGCGCGCGCGGGTGGTGGTATGTCGGCGCGACGGTGGCGGTCGCGTCGTCCGTGGTCGCGACGATGGCGCTGACACCGGTCGCCCGATCGCGGCCGACCTGCCAGGTCACCGAAGATCGATTCGCCGGTGTCTGGGAACGCCCGAGCGCGCGCGGCGGGCGGCGCGAGGCGATCGCGCAGTCGATCCAGGCCAGCGGCCGGCCGCGCGCGCGAGAGACCTTCGACACCCTGGCGCGCCTGCTCGACGGTTACGTGACGCGTTGGTCGGGCATGTACCGTGACGCATGCGAGGCCACCAACGTGCGCGGAGAGCAGTCGAACGAGGTGCTCGATCTGCGCATGGGCTGCTTGCGCGACCGCTGGAACGAGCTCCACGCGCTCTCGGACGTGCTCGTCGAAGGGCACGCGGTCGTCGTGTCCAACGCGGTCGCGGCGGCTACGGCGCTCACGCCCATCGAGCGGTGCGCCGACGTGACCTCGAGCTCCAGCATCTCGCCGCCCGCCGATTCGGCGACGCGCGAGAAGGTCGACGCCCTGCGGGACCGGCTGGTGGCGATCAAGGCGCTGCAGGACGCCGGCCGGTACAACCGCGCGCTCGACGCGGCCCGGCAGGTGGTGGCGGAGGCGCGCCAGGTCGGGTACCGGCCCCTCGTCGCCGAGGCGCTGAACCGGCTCGTGTTGCTGCAGGTCGACATGCACCACCCCCAGGACGCCGACGAGAGCGCCGAGGAGGCGCTGTGGATCGCCGAGGCGTCACGCCATGACGAGCTGGTGGTCGAGCTGGCTGCGGTCGAGATCTACGTCGCCGGCTACATCGAGCACGACATGACGCGCGCGCGGCGCTGGATCAATCAGGCGCAGGTATTCCTGGAGCGCATCGGCGGTCATGACCTGCTGCGCGCGTGGGTCTTGAACAACATCGGCGTCGTGCTCGACGCCAACGAGGACCACGAGGGCGCCGCGACGCAGTTCTTCCAGGCGCTGCGTATCAAGGAGCGCGTGCTGGGCAAGGACCATCCCGACGTTGCCCTGACGCTGGCCAATCTCGCCGACACCCTGCGCGCGCTCGGACGCTTCGGCGAGGCGCTCGACGACATCGATCGAGGCATCGAGATCCTCGAGCGGACCCTGGGCATGAGCTATCCGCAGCTGGTGCTCCAGCTGGTGAACCGCGCGGAGATCCTCAACCAGCTCGGCCGCTTCAGCGAGGGGCGGCGCGACGCGGAGCGAGCCATCGCGATCCAGGAAGTCGAGGCCGGCCCGCACACCGAGAGCATCTACGCGCTCGGTTTGCTCGGCGAGTCGCAGATCGGCCTCGGCCAGCCGGCCGTCGCGATCGACACGCTGAATCGCGCGATCACGATGGCGGAGAAGGGGACGCTGGAGGACGAGCTGCCGCGCCTGCGTTTCGCGCTGGCGCGCGCGCTGTGGGACAGCGGTCGCGATCGCCGCGGCGCGCGTGCGCTCGCCGCCCGTGTGGCCGCGAAGCCGGTCCACGGCACGAAGGCAGACGAGGCCGACGAGACATTGCGCCAGCAGGCGACAACGTGGCTGGCGAACCACCGGGGGTAGGAGCGGCGGGCGGCGGGCGGTTAGCGTGCTCGTGCTCGTGCTCGTGCTCGTGCTCGTGAGCGGGGGCGCGTGCTCGTATCGAGGGTCGCGGGTACAGACTCAGACACGAGCACGCGGCCCGCGAGCCGAGCACGAACACGAACACGGGCACGAGCACGCTAGCCCTCCGCCAAAAAAAACGGCGGCTCCGAGGAGCCGCCGTTCAGGAAGGACTTGGTTCGACGCGCTTACTGATGCCAGACGTTGATCACTTCGTTCCACCCCGAGCACGCCTTCACGCCTTCACCCTGGTGCGGGTAATCGGCCGGAGTGCAGGACGGGAGGCACAGCCCCTTGGTGCCGTAAGCGTCGACGTAGGGAGGCGTAACCTGGGCGCTGCCGATGCGGCCGGGGATCGGGCTCACGCCGAGATCCTTGCCACCGCAGTAGTAGGCGTACGGAGGCGAGGTGAAGATGTCGCCGAAGAACGCGCCCTCCTGGAACGGATAGCTCGGGTCAAGGCCCCAGCTGATCGCCGAATTCTGCGCGACCAGCCACAGCGGGTAGTGGTCGCCCGTGGTGTTGACCAGCGCGAGCATACAGGCGGAGAGCCAGCGTTCGTCGGAGGCGCTGAGCCCGCCGGTCTCCCACGCGGGAGCGACGCCGATGCCGCCGGTGAAGGTGTAGGAGCGACCGTACTGGTCGTTCTTGGTGATCGCGTGTCCCGCGGGCAGCGCGCACTTGACCAGGTAGGTCACGGTGATACGGCCGTCGCTCGTGGTCATGAGGCCGCTCGTCGAGCTGAGACCGGCGGAGCTCTTCAGGCTCGCGCCGACGCTCAGACCGTTGTCGAGAGTCGCCAACCCGTTGTGCGCCTTGAGGCCATTGATGGTCTTGAGCCCATTGTCGGCCTGCAGGTCTTCTGAATCGGTGGCCATGTCCGAGGGCTGCTCGGCGCAGCCGGCCAGCGCAGACAGAACCACGGCTAGGCCGACCGACAGAATCGGGAATCGGCGAGACGAGAGGGAGGCAGTCAATCTCATGAAGAGTCCTTTCCTGGGCTCTCTCCCTCTGCAGTTTGTATGCTAGAAAACGGTTTCTACCGAAACATAAACAAAACCACCATCTACGCGATGCCTACATCCAGACCAGGCCCGCGATTCCGTTGCAACGGACGCAACATGTTGTCTGCATCTCGTTAGCTGTGAGGCAACCGGCGCCGTTCGGGGCGAGCGCCTCACGGCGGCGATTTAGGGCAGCGCGCGCGGACCGGTCGCGGATGACGTGGACGGTGGGTCGGTCTCGCGTGGCGTCCGCGCCGCCGCATCGGTCCCACGGTCCCATTCGAACCCGGGCAGATCGAGGTCCGGCGACTTTCGCAGCAGCTGCAGCACCGCCGGCATGACGACGACCGCCGTCGTCAAACAGGTGAGCTCGCCCAGCACCGCGAGCAGCCCGAAGAAAAAGAGGCCGACATTCTGGGCGACCAGCAGCGACGAGTAGCCGATGATCGTCGTCAGCGAGCACAAGCCGACCGCGCCGCCCGTGCCGCGGATCGCGGCCCCGATGTCGCGCTCGCCGTCGCGCAGATAGCGCGCCATCACGTTGACCGAGTAGTCGACGCCGATACCGAAGGTGATCGGGAACGCGATGAAGTTGACGAAGTTGATCTTGATCCCCATCGCCATCGCCATACCCAGCAGCCAGGCGACCCCCACCACTAGCGAGCCGATCACGAACGGCGTGGCCAGGCCGCGGCGGAAGATCACGATGACCGTGGCGACGACGAGGGCGAACGCCAGCCCGGAGGCGAGCGGTCCGTCGCGCTGCATCGACTCGATGATATCGGACGTCAGCGGCGGCCCGCCCGCGACGCGCGCCGGGCGTCCCCCCATCGCCACCGGGGTCTGCGCCACCTCGCGCAGCGCGGCCACGAAGGCCGAGATGCTCTTGCCGCGCCAGAGGGCGTTGGTCGGGTTTGGATAGACCAGCACCGCGCGCCCGAGCGAACCGTCGCGCTCGCGCAGCCCGGTGGTGAGCGCGTCGGGCACCTGCTCGACGCGGATCGGCTCGAGCGGGCCCTTGCCGATCAGATCGTCGAGGCGCTTGGAGTCGCCGGGGTTGAGCTTCGCGCGTAGCTTGGGCGTCATCTTCCGGCGGATCGTTTCGACCTCGGCGCGCTTCGCGTCGAGATCCGGCGGCAGCACGTCGTCGATGGTCCGCACCGACGCGACCATCGCGTCGAGCGGCGCGTGCTTGACCGCCTCGCGCAGCCTCTCGGCGATCGCGCGCGCCTCGGCCTCGCTGTCGGTCAGCAGCACCGTCGGCGTCAGGTAGCGCCCGAGAAGGGAATCCATCTTTGCGCCCCAGTAGCCCTCGCCCACGCTCCAGGTGTCACGGCGGCGCAGGCGCGAGAAGTCGTACTCGAGCTGATCGTGCCCGAAGTGGCGGATCTTCACGCCCGCGAGCACGGTCAGGAGCGCGGCGGCGGCGGCGAACTTGCGCGGGTGGCCAGTCACCAGGCGCGCCAGAACGACCATGGGACGGCGCGGCCGATCGGCGGGCTCCGCGCGCAGCTCGCCGTGGTCGAGCCAGGCGATCAGCGACGGTGCCAGCACGAACGTTGCGCCCCAGCACAGCAGCATGCCCAGGCCGCCGATCACGCCGAACTGGCGGAAGCCGCGGAACTGCATCGCCACCAGCGACGCGTAGGCGGCGCCGGCCGCGACCGCCGCCGACAGCGTCCCTTTGCGCGTGCCCCACAGCGTGATCGACAGCGAGTCTTCGATGGCGTGGCCCGCGCGCCGCGCCTCGACATAGCGGGCCAGCTGCACGATCCCGAAGTTGATGCCGTTCCCGATGATGATCGATCCCAGGAACGCCGTGTTCGAGTTGAGCTCGGTGATGCCGAACGGCGGCAGGCTGGCGAGGCCGAACGCCAGGACGGTCGCGATCGACAGGGGCAGGAACAGCACGGCGACGCTGCGCCGCCACCGGTAAAAGACGATCAGGGCGATCACGACGACCACGACGACCAGAAGCGACGACACGGTCAGGTCCTGGACCAGCGCCGCCATTTCCTCCGACGAGATCGCGACGTCGCCGGTAAATCCCAGCCGTAGCCCGGGCGCGTAATGGTCGAGCCCACCCAACGCTTTCAGGTCGGCGCGCACGCGCCCGATGAGCTCGTTCGCCTTGCGCGCGCTGGTCGAGAACCCGCCGACCTCGACGAGCAGCAGCGTCACGCCCTGTTTCAGGCTCGAGAACCGATTGCCGACCAGGTCGGGGCCAGCGACCTGGCGCTCGTACTTCTTCTGGATGTCGCTGAAGTCGAGCGGCGGCGCCGGCTCGCTCTTGTCGAGCAACGTGTCGGTCGCGGTCGCGTACTCCCAGTGGATGCGGTCCTCGATGCGCTCGCGGATCAGCTGCAGATCGGGCAGCGCCAGCAGCGCTGCCGCGTGGTCCTCGACGAACGAGCGCTCCGCTTGCCACCCGGTACGCACCGCGCTGACGAGATCGCGCGGATAGAGCCGGATGCGTGCGGCGAGATCGTCGACCAGCCGCTCGGCGGCGGCCACCTTCTCGGCCTGACCGGGCCCGCCGGCGTCGATGACCACGCCCAGGTACTGCAGACCGGACATGCGCCGGCGCAGCTCGCCGATGGCTACGACGCTGGGCGCGTCGCGCGGCAAGAGCTCTTCGATCTCGCTACGCAGGTTTCTGTAGAGTTGTGCCGTCCGCCACGCGGCCGGGATCGTGAATAGCACCGCCAGCAGCCACAAGGTCTTTCCGTGACGGAGGGTCCACGCGACGAAACGACGGGTGGCGGGACCGGGACGAGGTTGATCGAGCGGCACGAGGGGCGCTGACTATAGCCTGCGGATTGCCGCGCGTCGCCGCGGACGCGTGGGATGTCGCGATGATGTCGTGATAGGCTCGCGAGCCTCGATGCCGCGGTTCGTTCCTGATCGTTCTGGATTCTTTGACCTGGCCCGGCGGGGCCGGCTCTGCTTCGTGTATCGCGAGGTGCTCGCCGACTCCGACACGCCGGTCTCGGCCTACGCCAAGCTTGGGCGGGGGCCATATTCGTTCCTGCTCGAGAGCGTGGTCGGAGGCGAGAAGTGGGCGGCCTACAGCTTCGTGGGCGTGAAGCCCCGTGCGGTGATCCGTGCACGCGGCGAGCGGGTCGAGGTCCTGCGCCCCGACGGTGCCGGCTTTCGCGTCGCCGAGGAGGTACGTACGGCGGCGCCCCTGGCCTACGTCGACGACTTCCTTGCGGCGCTGGCGCCTGCGGTGCCGCCCGGGCTGCCACGCTTCTTCGGCGGCGCGGTCGGATGGCTGGGGTACGACATCGTGCGCAGCTTCGAGAAGCTGCCCAACCTGCGCCCCGACGACCTGGGCTTACCGGAGCTCTGCTTCGCGATCACGGACACGGTGGTGATCTTCGACAACCTGCGCGGCACGCTCAAGGTCGTGGCGGCGGTCGATGTCGCGCATCCGGAGGAGATGAAAGGCGCGGGCGCCAAGACCGACGAAGCGCTGGGCGCTGCCTACGACGACGCCTGCGCGCGCATCGACGCGGTGCTCGAGCGGCTGGCGCGGCCGGTGTCGCCGCTGCGGCCGCTGGATCCCACGCCGGCGGCCTCGCTGCCGGCGCCGCGCGCGGTGACCGCGCGCGAGAGCTACCAGGACGGCGTCGCGCGCATTCAGGAATACATCCGAGCGGGCGACGCCTTCCAGGTCGTCTACTCGCAGCGCTTCGAGGTACCGCGCGGCGAGGTCGATCCGTTCGACGTCTACCGCGCGCTGCGGGTCACCAACCCGTCGCCGTACATGTTCCACCTCGAGTTCCCCGAGGCGATCGTGACCGGCGCGTCGCCCGAGTGCCTGGTGCGCGCGGAAGCCGGTGAGGTCGAGGTGCGGCCGCTCGCGGGCACGCGCAAGCGCGGCGCGACGCCCGAAGAGGATGTCGCGCTGGCGGCCGAGCTGTCGGCCGATCCGAAAGAACGCGCCGAGCACGTCATGCTCATCGACCTCGGCCGCAACGACGTCGGGCGCGTGTCGGCGCCGGGCACGGTGCGGGTGGATGAGATCATGAAGATCGAGCGCTACTCGCACGTCATGCACATCAGCTCGCACGTGCGCGGCAAGCTGCGCGCGGGCGTGCGGTCGAACGACATCATCCGCGCAGCGTTTCCCGCGGGCACGCTCAGCGGCGCGCCCAAGATCCGCGCCATGGAGATCATCGAGGAGCTCGAGCCGTCGCGGCGCGGGATCTACGGCGGCGCGGTCGGATACATCTCGTACACCGGCAACGTCGATCTCGCGATCGCGATCCGCACGCTGGTCACCAAGAACGACACCATCCACGTTCAGGCGGGCGCCGGGATCGTCGCCGACAGCCGGCCGGAGGCCGAGCACCAGGAGTGCGTCAACAAGGCGCGCGCGGTGCTTTCAGCGGTAGAAATGGCGGGCCGCGGAAAGGCGGCGAGCTAGTCACATGCTGCTGGTCATCGACAACTACGATTCGTTCACCTACAACCTGGTTCAATATCTGGGCGAGCTGGGGCAGGAGATCCGCGTCGTGCGCAACGACGAGATCGCCGCCACCGACATCGCTGGCATCGCGCCCAGCCACATCGTGATCTCGCCCGGGCCGTGCACGCCCAACGAGGCCGGCATCAGCCTGGACACGATCCGCCAGTACGCCGGCAAGATCCCGATCCTCGGGGTCTGCCTGGGTCACCAGTCGATCGGGCAGGCGTTCGGCGGCAAGGTCGTGCGCGCCGCGCGGGTCATGCACGGCAAGACGTCGCCGATTCTGCACGAAGGGCAGGGGGTGTTCGCGGGGCTGCCGAGCCCGTTCGAGGCGACGCGCTACCACTCACTGCTGGTCGAGCGCGCGAGCCTGCCCGACTGCCTCGAGGTCACGGCGCGCACCGCGGAGGACGAGATCATGGGGTTACGCCACAGGACGCTGCCGGTCGAGGGCGTGCAGTTCCACCCCGAGTCGTTCCTGACCACCGTCGGCAAGGATCTCTTGCGCAACTTCTTGATGGGAACCCCCAAGGGGTTACCAAACCCTCCCGCACCGAGGAGGCGAGCATGACCGTCGCATCGACCCCGCCCGCTTCCGGGTTCGACATGAAGAAGGCGCTGTCCAAGGCGTCCGACGGCCAGCACCTGACCGCCGACGAGATGACCGAGATCGTCGGGCTGATCATGGACGGCGTCGCGACGCAGGCGCAGATGGGCGGTCTTTTGGTGGCGCTGCGCATGAAGGGCGAGACCGTCGACGAGATGGTCGGCGCGGCGCGCGCGATGCGGGCGCGCATGGTGCGCGTGCCGTACGAGGGCGACGTGCTGGACACCTGCGGCACGGGCGGCGACGGGTCGCAGTCGGTCAACATCTCGACGATAGCGTCCTTCATCGTGGCTGGCGCGGGCGTGGTCGTCGCCAAGCACGGAAACCGCGCGCAGTCGTCGCGCTCGGGCTCCCACGACGTCATCGAGGCACTGGGCCTGGACCCGGCGCCGTCGCCGGAGCTGGCGGCG
>Ga0265339_10002480_pt1 | contig 13197 bp, 10 predicted proteins | sample 4CB219metaG_FD_202085 | JGI IMG/M metagenome (GOLD analysis project Ga0265339, IMG submission 202085) | Rhizosphere microbial communities from Carex aquatilis grown in University of Washington, Seatle, WA, United States - 4-CB2-19 metaG | ecosystem: Host-associated > Plants > Roots >...
TGCGTCGGCGACGATCCGGCGCGCGGTTTCCAGGCGGCGCAGGATCTCGTCGCGTATCTGTCGCCGCTGATGGAGGAGCGTAAAGCCGAACCGCGCAATGACCTCTTGAGCAAGCTGGTGCACGCGGAGGTCGAAGGCGTACGACTGACCGACGAGGAGGTGTTGAGCTTCTTGCGGCTGCTGCTGCCCGCCGGGGCCGAGACGACCTATCGCCTGACCGGCAGCTGCTTGTACGCGCTGCTCACGCACCCTGAGGTGTATGAGGAAGTGCGCGCCGATCGCTCGGCAATCGATCTACTGATTCAGGAGACATTGCGTTGGGAGTCGCCGGTGCAGTTCGTCTCGCGCGAGCCGACTGAAGACGTCGAGTTCTCGGGCCATCCGGTGCCGGCCGGCGCGCTGATGTCGATCATCGTCGGCTCCGCCAATCGCGACGAGCGCCGCTACGACGATCCCGATCGCTTCGATTTGCATCGCAAGAACGACGACCACGTCGCCTTCGGCTTCGGGGCGCACTTCTGCGCCGGATCGCATTTGGCGTTGCTCGAGGCGCGTACGGCGCTCAACGCTTTGCTCGATCGCTTGCCGAATCTGCGTCTGGATCCCGACCAGGAGAGCACCGTGGTCGGCCTGGCGTTCCGTTCGCCGAACCGTTTGCCGGTGCGCTTCGATCGCGCCGCCTGACACGCGCCACCCATCGAGCCTGTTGCGTTTTCGCGCCTGCTGCTAGCAAGGCGCTTTGGAGGTTCCGTCATGCCCGTCGATTCGCAGACCCAGGCCCTGCTCGACCAACTCGTCTCGCTTGGCGGCCAGCCGCTCTCGGCGATGAGCGTCGCCGATGCGCGGCGCATGATGGAGATGATGTCGGCCGTGCGCGGCGCGCAAGTCGAAGTGGCCTCCGCCGTCGATCGAAGCATTCCGGGCCCGCAGGGCGAGATTCCGCTGCGCATCTATACGCCGACGGGCAGCGCGCCGTTTCCGATTCTCGTTTATTTCCACGGCGGCGGCTGGGTGCTGGGCAGCCTCGAGACGCACGACGGCGTGTGCCGATCACTCGCCGCCGGTGCCGGCTGCATCGTCGTGTCGGTCGACTACCGCTTGGCGCCCGAACATCGCTATCCGGCGGCGCCTGACGATTGCTATGCGGCGACCCAGTGGGTGCATGCGCACGCAAGCGAGCTCGGCGGCGATGCCAAGCGTATCGCCATCGGCGGCGATTCGGCCGGCGGGAACCTGACGGCGGTCGTCGCACAGATGGCGCACGACCGCGGCGCGCCGCCGCTGGTGTTTCAGTTGTTGATCTATCCGGCGACCGACGCGCGCTACGACACACCGTCGTATCGCGACAACGCCAGCGGCTACCTGCTCACCACCGACGACATGCGCTGGTTCTGGGATCATTACCTGGGCGACGCGCCGGAGCGCCGTGACGAGCCGTACGCGTCGCCGCTGCGCGCCAAGAGCCTGACCGGTCTGCCGCCGGCGCTGGTGATTACCGCCGAGTTCGATCCGTTGCGCGACGAAGGCGAGGCGTATGCCGCGCGCTTGAAACAGGCTGGCGTGCCGACGCGCGCGACGCGCTACGACGGCACCATCCACGGCTTCTTCGGCATGGGCGCGATGATCGACAAGGCGAACGATGCTGTGAAGGAAGCCTGCGGCACTCTGCGCCTGGCGTTTACCAGACGATAGGCGTCGGGGGCAGGTGTCGAGTGCCAGTCGTAAGCGGCGCGTTTAGCCGCCGTCGGGGTCACGCTTGCGATCGTCCTGGGAGTGCCGAACGCGCGCGCGGCGTGTGACTCGTCGCAGTCCCTCTGACGCCCGATACGCGCAACCCGACACCCGATATCATCATGGATCTGCCTTCCCGTCTCGTTACACTGCTCGAAGACCTGCGCGAGATTCCGGCCTACAAGCGCATCGGCGATGCGCTGAAGCAGGCCGGCGCCGGCGGTCTGCGGACCTGCGGCTACGTCATGCGCGAGCAGGCGGAGAAGATTCCCGATCGCATCTTGCTGCGCTTCGAGGACGAGACGGTCAGCTTCGGCCGGTACAACGCCGGCGTGAACCGCTACGCCGACCTGCTGGCGCGCGCCGGCGTCCAGCGCGGCGACGCGGTGGCGATCATGATGGAAAACTCGCCCGATTTCCTGATGGCCGAAGGCGCGATGGCGAAGCTGGGCAGCGTCGGCGCGCTGATCAACACCAACTTGCGTGGCGCGGCGCTGGCGCACGTGCTGCGCACCTCGACGGCGCGCGTCGCGCTCGCCGACGCGGCGTGTTGGCGACCGCTTGCCGAGCTGCCGCCGCCTGCGGGCGTGGTGGTGTTCGCGCAGGCCGACGCCGCGACATTGTCCGGCACACCGTTGCAGCCGCTCGGCGACGCCTGGGCCGCGGCGTCGAGCGCCGAGCCGAACATTCCCGACGTCAAAGTCTCGGACGTGATGATGTACATCTACACGTCCGGAACGACCGGATATCCCAAGCCCACGATCATTCGCCACTCGCGCTTCACGATGGGCGGGCAGTCATTGCGCATCGTGCTCGAGCTGCGCGATGGCGACTGCTCGTATGCGCCGACGCCGCTGTATCACGGCTATTCGAACTTCGTCGGCTTCGCGCCGGCGTTTCATGCCGGGACGACCTTCGCGTCGCGGCGCCGCTTCTCGGCGAGCGCATTTCTCGACGACGTCCGCCGGCACCGCGCGACGCACTTCATGTACGTCGGCGAGCTCTGTCGCTACTTGCTGCGCCAGCCGCCGACGCCGCGCGACCGCGACCACACCCTGCGCATCGCCACCGGCCCCGGACTGCGCCCCGACATCTGGGAGGCCTTCGTCGAGCGCTTCGGCATCGACCGCATCATCGAGACGTACGGCCAGACCGAAGCCAACTTGAGCCTGATGAACCGGCGCGGCCGCGTCGGCTCGGTCGGCCGTTCGGCGCCGTTCACGCACCAGCAGCTGAAGCTGGTCGAGTTCGATTTCGAGGCGCAGCAACCGCGCCGCGGCGCCGACGGCTTCCTGATCGAGTGCCGGCCCGGCGAGGTCGGTGAGTTGCTCAGCCAGGTCTCGACGTCGACCATGATGAGCTTCGACGGCTACGTCGACAAAGCCGACAACGAGCAGAAGCTCATGCGCGACTGCTTCGCCGCCGGCGACGTCTTCCTGCGCACCGGCGATCTGCTGCGCCGCGATCGTGCGTCGTATTACTACTTCGTCGACCGCATCGGTGACACGTTTCGCTGGAAGGGCGAGAACGTCGCGACCGCGGAAGTCGCCGAGCTGCTCAACGGCGCACCCGGCGTCAGCGAGACCGCGGTGTACGGCGTGCGCGTCCCTCACGCCGACGGCCGCGCCGGCATGGCGCTGGTCGTCTTGCAGCCCGGCGCGACGTTTGATGCGCGCGCCTACTTCGAGCACGCGGAGAAGGCCGTGCCGCCCTACGCGCGCCCGTTGTTCGTGCGCGTCTCGGAGGCGATGGACGTGACCGGCACGCTGAAGCACACCAAGACCCGTCTACAGCAGGAAGGCTACGATCCGACCTTGGTGGGCGATCCGCTCTGGTATCGCGACGCTGCGGCGCGCACCTATGTGCCGCTCGATGCGGCGGCGAAGGAGCGCATCGATTGCGGCGCGATCGCGTTCTGAGTCGCCGCGTCGAGCCGGCGTTGCATTTCGGTGAAAAAGTCGCCGAAGGCGTCGGCGCGGACAACGGCGCCGTTGGTGAACAGGCTGTCGAGCCCGGGGCCGATGGGCGTATTGGCGCCGACCAGCCACGGGATGGCGCGCGCCTCGGCGAGGCGCTCGTCGAGCGGCGCGGCGTCGATTGTCTCGCCGCGTGCCGACGCGTCGAGCAGGTCGAGCGCCATTTGCCCGGCGACGCCGTAGAGCGCCAGCTTGCGTGCCGGCTCGCGCAGCTCGCCGACAAGCGCGGTGTTGGCCACGTCGCGCGCCAGAGCAGCAGGCGTGCTGACGAACGAAGCAAAGAGGGCGCGCAGCGCCGCTTCACTCGCGGCCGAAGGCGTCGCGAAGAAGTCGGCGCTGCGCGCCACCAACGTCGGCGACTCGGTCTCGTCGCCGATCAGCGGATGGCTGCGGAACTGCTCCGCCAGGCGCGCCACGGCGGCGGCGCCGGCGCTGCCGCCCGCCACCTCGATGAGCGCTTCGTCGAGCGCGGTGTCGGGATCGTATGTCGCGCTGTCGGCGAAGAATCGGCCGGCGGTCCACAACGCGATCTTGCTCGCCTGCGGTTGCAGCATGGTGTTGAGCACGATGCCGTGCAGCACCGTTTCGATGCCTGGCTCGCGGGCGCGGTACGGCGATAGGAAGAGCTCGCGGCTCAGCACGACGTCGTTGACCGGAAAATTGTCCCACACGATCAGCGGATGAGCGGCGAGATCGCGCACCGCGACGGCATCGACGACGCGCAGCGGGTTGGCGAAGACGCGCGGTCCGGTCCACATCATCGCCACATCGGCCGGCAGCGTGGCGTACGCCGCGTAGGCCGCGGACGACGGAATCGCGAACTGTCCATTGAATGGCGCGGTGTCGGCGCGCAATTCGGCCGCCGTGCCGGCGTAGTAGTGTGGGATGAAGCACAGCGTCGTGGCGGGACTGCGCGCGCGCAGATAGCGGTGCGTCGCCGCGACGATGTTCGCTTCGACGCGCGGGTCGCCGGCTGCACTGGTGGCGGCGAGGTCGTCGAAGAACAGGCAGAAGTCGCGCACGCCGGCGTCGAACAGCGTGCCCAGCTTCTCTTGCAGCACCGTCTGATCCGTACTGCCGGGATCGAAGCCGGCGCCCGGCGACAGCGCGAAGACGAACCGCACGTCGAGCGCTCGCGCTACGTCGACGAGCATGGCGAAGTGCGCCAGATCGTCGGTCGGGTAGGGCTGGCGCCAGCGATCGCGGTGCAAGGCGTCGAGCTTCGGCGCATAGATGTAGGTGTTGAGGCCGGCGCGCGGCAGAAAGCGGATCAGGTCGATCCGATCGTCGAAGCTGTACGGCGGTCCGTAAAAGCCCTCGATCATGCCGCGCATGGCGGGCTGCGCGTGCGTCGCCGAGTTATCGCTGCCGCAGGCGGCGAGCCCGAGCGCCAGGCTCAGGGCCCAGCCGGCGATGCGGGCTCGGCCGCTGACTCCAGACACCCGAAGCCTGCGATCAACCGAGCATGATCATGCCGCCGTCGACGGCGAAGCACTGACCGGTCATGAAGTGCGCCGCGTCGCTGGCGAGGAAGACCATCACCGGCGCCATGTCGGCATCGGGATCGCCGAGCTTGCCGCCGAGCGGCACGATGTGCGCCATCGCCATGTCGTGAATGGTGCGTTCCTGGTCCGACATGCGCGCGCGCCAGGCGTCGTACATCGGCGTCCAGATCGCCGGCACCACCGAGTTCACCGTAATGCGGTACTTGGCCCACTCCTGTGCCACGGTGCGGGTCCACGCCATCACGGCGCCCTTCGAGGCGGAGTAGTGGGCCGAGCCGGCTTGACCGCGGATGCCGGCGCCGGAGCCGAAATTGATGATCCGCCCGCCGCGCGCCTTCAAATGTCGAAAGGCCGCCTGGTTCGTGTAGAGCGTGCCGCGCACGTTCACGTTGAAGACCAGGTCCCACTCGTCGTCGGGAATGTCTTCCGCCGGCGTCCGCCGCTCGACCCCGGCGACGTTGGCCAAGACGTCGAGCCCGCCGAGGAGGTTTACGGCGCGCTCGAACCCGGCGAACAAGTGATGGCGGTCGGCGATGTTGCAGTGCAGATAGGTGGCACTGGCTCCGGCATCTTTCGCGACGCGTTGTCCCTCCTCGTCGTTGACGTCGAAGGACACCACGCGGGCGCCTTCTTTGACGTAGGCGCGCACCGCGGCCGCACCGATGCCGCTGGCGCCGCCGGTGACGATGATCCGCTTGTCCTGCAGCTGCATGCCGGCCGTCAAAGCCGAGCGCCGCGCCGCGGTCAAGCGATCCTCGCCGGCCGCTCGAAGCGGACAGATCAAAGACCAAAGACGAAAGACGAAAGACCGGAGTCGCTCTGCGATCTGCGGTCTTTCAGCTTTGGCCTTTCTGGAGTTGATCTTCTCGGTCGCGCTCTCCCGCGCGTTTCTGCATTTACTCGCCGCAGACCTCTCTGATACGGCCACAGCTGGCGAGCCGATGAGTAAGATCTGGGACGCGTTGAAGAAGGCCGAGCTGGAGCGCGAGCCGCTGCTCGCCGAGGCGATTCCGGAAAACCGGCTGCTCACGGCCAAGCAACGCGCCGCCGTGCAAGCGCTGCTCAGCGCGCCCAGCCGCGCCGCCGCTGCCGAAGTCTGCGGCGTCAGCGAGCGGACCTTGCTGCGTTGGGTGAAGTTGCCCGCTTTCGCGGCGGCGTATCAGGCGGCAGGCCGCGCGCACTTTCTCGATTCGGTCACGCAGCTCAAGACGGCCAGTCACGACGCGACCGACGTGTTGCGCGCCGCGCTACGCGACCCGGCCACGGAGGTGCGCGTGCGCGCCGCTGCCGCAATCCTCGATGCCGCCAGTCGCGCCGAGCTCGCCGCCGCCATTCGCGCCGCGACGCGCCCGCGCAAGTAGACCGCTCTCGGCGCGCGGTAGGCTTTGCTGCGCCAGACGACACGGCGGATCGCGCCTAGCGCAGCGTCACTTTATGGCCGCATGACTTGACCAATCACGTGCTATAAGCATCGGCCGACGGGGCGGCGGTGGTGGCACCTGGGTTGCTCTAAATTGCCTCCGTTACGGCGAAGCAGATGCAGGCACCGAGCAGCACCAGCAGCGGATGCGCACAGGCGCGAGCCCTACGCGGCATCGCGTTGCAGGTGCCGATCTGCCTTGCGCTGGTTGCGATGGCCTCGTTGGCGCAGGCGCAAGCGGTTCCGGCCGTCGCCGGCCAGGTGCGCTACTACGCCAGCGATGCGGCGGTGGCCGATGCGACCGTGCAGCTGAGCGGCGCGGGGCAAGCGACGGCACTGACGGACGCCTCTGGCGCGTATGCCTTTGCCGATCCGGGCGGCGGCGATTGGCAAGTGACGCCGAGCAAGGTCGGCGACATGGGTAACGGCATCAGCGCGCTCGACGCGACGCAGATCCTGCAGGCCGTCGTCGGCAGCCGCACGTTCACCAATATGCAGACGCTGGCGTGCGACGTCACCGGCGACGGTACGGTGAGCGCGCTCGACGCGGCGCTCATCCTGCAACTCGTCGCTGGACTGCGCAGCCGGCTGCCGGTGGCGGAAGCGTGCGGCTCGGATTGGGCTTTTGTGCCGGATCCGGCGACAGCGGCAAACCAACACCTGCTGACCCCGCAGATGGCGCCGCAGTGCTCGCAACCCGGCGCCATTGCCTTCGAGCCGCTGCAGACGCCGGCCGACGGCCAGGACTTCCTCGCCGTGCTGTTCGGCGATTGCACCGGCAATTGGCAGCCCGCCGGTGCGCCGCCGCTCGACACGCCGACTGCGCCGTCAACGGCAACGGCGAGCATGACGGCGACCGCAGCGCCGCCAACGAATACGGCGGCGCCGTTGCCCACCAGCACGCCATTGCCGACCAGCAGCGCCACGGCGAGCGCCACGCCGCCGGCGGCCACGAGCACGGCGACGTCGGTGCCGACCGCCAGCGCAACGCCGACGCGCACCGGCACCTCAACCGGGACGCCGACGCGCAGCTTCACACCGAGCGCGACGGCGAGCAGCACGGCGACCATCACGCCGACCACGACGCCCGTGCCGGGCACGCCGACGCGGACCGGCACGAAGACGGGCACGGCGACGGGCACGGTAACGCCGACCGCCAGTGCGACGTGGACGTTCACATCGTCGGTCACCGCTACCGCGACACGCACGCAGACGTCGACGCGCAGCGCGACGCCGACCAGTTCCGCTACGCCGACGGCGGCCGACACCAATACGCGCACGCCGAGCAACACCCGCACCGCAACGCGCACCGAAACGCCGACCAAGACGATCACGCCCACGGCAACGGTGACGATCACGCTGACGCCGACGCCGACGCGCACCGGCACGCGCACGCAAACCCCGACCGTCACCTTCACGGTGACGCCGACGCCGACGTCGACCTGCGCCAACGGGCTGGCCTGGAATGTGTCGTCGCCACTGTTGGTCAGCACGCAGACCGGCGGCGAGATCTGGCTGACCAAGACCGTGCCGACCGACACCGGTTGGGGACTGTTCTGGCTGCGCGGCGATCCGGGCGCACCGCAGGTGGCGCGGCTGTACTATGCGCACGTCGACTTCAACGGGCAGATCACGGCCGGGCCGCTGGCGGTGCGCGACATTCCGCGCATGGACTTCCGCAGCCACTACTACTTCGCCGCCTGGCAGACCGATCACTTCGGCGTGCTGACGTCGGAGCGCGAGCTGCTCTACTACCAGAGCGTGAGCTTGAGCGGCGTGGTCAGTCAGCGTCACGCCGTCGGCCCGCCGTTGTTCACGGATCCGCAGTATGACGACGAGTCGGACGGCGATCTCGACGCCTATCCCGGCGGTTTCCAAGGCGTCATCGAAGGCGACTGCGACGGGCACTCATGCGCCTATGCGTTCCGCCTCGACAATTCCGGCGTGCCGACGTCGACGATCGTCAATCTGGTCGACTTCGACTTCACGCACCAGTTCTATCCGCACCAGGCCTTTGATGGCGTCGGCTTCACCATCGTCAGCGTCAAGGATATCGACATCACCAACGGCGGCATGACGTCGAAGTACTGGCCGCTTTCCGGCGTACTGAGCAGCAACCAGAAGGTCGTGCCGACCAAACAGTATCTGTGGGACGAGTTTCCCGACGTGGCGTGGAACGGCAACCACTTCGCCTCGCTGTGGACGGAGAACTCGGCGCGCTCGCAAACCGCGCCGTGGCAAATTCACTTCGCCACCTTCCGGCGCAATTCGAGCGGCTCGACGCCGATCGCCAATCGGGTCATCGACGTGGTCAGCGACAAGACGAATCAGCGCTGGACGACGCAGGTGCACGCCATGGGCACCGACTGGGTGGCGCAGTACGGCAGTCGCGCGGCCGACGACTCGATCGTCGCGGTCTATGAGCTGCTCGGCAGCGACGCGCAGACGAACATCGCGCTGGAGCCGTTCGCGCTGACCGCCGACGCGCTCGGCTCGGCGCCGCACTTCGCCGCGAGTCAGAACGGAACGCTCGGGATCGCGCGCGGCTCGTACGTGACCGGCGGCACGACCGTCGAATTTTACACCCTGCCGCGTCCACACTGTCGGTAGACAGCGGACGCTGCGGCCGGTCGGGGCGGCCGCGCCGTGATCACTGCATCCGTTCGACAGCGGCGCGCCGATCCGGCATCCATGCGCCGCGCTGCTGGCAGCGGGGACAAGGAGGAGCGATGCGGAGGATAGCGTTCGGGGTGCTGGTGCTGGCGTTTGCCGCCTGCACTGCCAAGGAAGAGAAAAAGCTCACCATCGAAGACATTCGCGGCACCGTGGTGTTGGAGACCACCACCGTGACGATGGGCTGGGACTACCAGATGCGCGGCATGTACATCGACGGCGACGGCAAGGTGTGGTCGTTCGAGCAGCACGGTACGCCGTGGTACCCGGAGAAGATGAAGAAGGGCGAGCTGACCGAGCGCGACATGCTGGCCAAACATCAGAACAAGAAACAAATCGGCACCGTCGACCCGAAGCTGTTGGTCGACATGGCGCAACTGATGCCGGCCGCCGCGAAGGGTTCTATTGTACGCGCCGCCGGCAGCGGCGAAGGCGAGGCGAGCGGCACGCTGGAGATGGCGTACCAGCTCGATCGCGACAGCAAGAAATATACTGAGATCATTCTCGCCGGCACCGGGGAGAAGGCAGCGACCAACTCCAGCGAGTCGGCCAAGATGCTGGTCGACTATCTGCATCAAGTGCAGAACCTCGTCGGCTATCGTTGACCGTCGCGGTACGCGCCGTATGGCCGATCCGTTCAGCGAAGTCGCCAGCATCGACTATCCGATCATCGACGCCGACGCGCACGTCTACGAGCCGCCCGATGTCTGGCAGGCTCGCGTGCCGGCGGCCCTGCGCTCGCGCGCACCGCAGCTCGTGCAGACCGAGCAGGGTCCACGGTGGTCGTTCAACGACGGCGAGCGCGTCCGCCCGATCGGGCTCATGGCGGCAGCCGGCGCCAGTTACCTCGGCTTCCGCCCGTCGGGGCTGACCTATGAAGGCATGCGGCGCGGCAATTGGGATCCGGCCGCACGCCTGGCCGATATGGCGGCCGACGGGGTCTACGCGCAGCTGCTCTACCCGAGTGTGTGCGAGGAAGGCGCGCGCATGTTCGGCGACGACCGCACCCTGCAGCTCGCGTGCGTGCGCGCCTACAACGAATGGCAACTGGAATTTTGCGCGCACGCCAGCGACCGCTTGTTCGGGCATGCGGTCATCCCGGCCAGCGGCATCGACGACGCGGTGGCCGAGCTCGAGTGGGCGCTGCGCCAGGGCTATCGCGGCGTACTGGTCTCGTCGTTTCCCAACGGCTCGGTCGAGCCCGACGCAGAGGACGACGCCTTCTGGGCGCGCGCCGCCGAAGCGGGCATTCCGGTGGCGCTACACATCGGCAGCTTTCACGCCGACGGGCCGGTGAAGCAACGCCGCTTCGATCCGGCCGCGGTGCTGCCGCGCGCGGCGACCAGCAAGTCGGGAGCGAACACCGTACCCCTGGTGGCGCGCCTCATTTTCTCGGGCCTGCTCGACCGCGTGCCGGCGCTCAAGGTGCTGCTGGTGGAAGCCAACATCGGCTGGATTCCGGCGATGCTCGAGCAGACCGACGATATGTTCCTGCGCTACCGCTGGTTCACCGATACCGTCGCCAGCTTGCCGACGATGCCCAGCCGCGTGTTCCATCGAAACTTCTGGGCAACGTTCATGATCGACACCGTCGGCATGGAGCTGCGTCATCGGCTGAACCTCGACCACGTGATGTGGTCGACCGATTACCCGCACACCGGCACCGATTGGCCGAATAGCCGTGTCACCATCGCGCGCCTCTTCCGCGGCGTCGAGCGCAGCGACGTGAAGAAGATGCTGCACGACAACTGCAAGGCGCTCTATCGGCTCGATCACGTTCCCGATCGCTTGCCGGTCTGAGCAGTATGCGACGCCTCGACGGCAAGATCGTCATCGTAACCGGCGGCGGCTCCGGCATCGGCCGCGCCATCGCGCTGCGCTGCGCCGGCGACGGGGCCGCAGTGGTTGTCGCGGGCCGGCGTCGCAGCGCGATCGACGAGACCCTTGCCGTGATCACGGCAGCCGGCGGTCGCGGCATCGCCGTGCGCTGCGACGTCGCCGACGTGTCGCAAGTCGACGCGATGATTGCCGCGGCGATCGACGCCTTCGGCGGCGTCGACGTCTTGGTCAACAACGCCGCCACCAATCGCCCCGATGCGCCGCTCGCCGAGCGCGTCGCCGAGCTCGAGCCGGCGTGGTGGGAGGCGACGCTGGCGGTGACCCTCACCGGCGCCATGCTGTGCGCGCGCGCTGCGCTTCCGGCGATCGTCGCGCGCGGCGGCGGCGCCATCATCAACATCGCATCCACCTCCGGTCTTGCCGGCAACTGGAATCAAGGCGCCTACGTCTCGGCCAAGCACGGGCTCATCGGTCTGACGCGCTCGCTGGCGCTCGACTATGCGGCGCAAGGCGTGCGCGCCAATGCCGTGTGCCCGGGCTTCATCGAGACGGCGCGCTCGCGCGGCTTCTCGGCGCACAACCGCGGCGCCGACTGGCAAGCGAAGAAGCTCGCCGACATTCCGCTCGGCCGCTTCGGTCGACCGGACGACGTCGCCGCGCTGGTCGCCTTCCTCGCCTCGGACGACGCCGCCTATATCAGCGGCGCGGTGATTCCGATCGACGGCGGTACGGCCGCACGGCGTGGGTGAGCGGAAACGGCATGCGGAGGTGCGGAGGTGCGGAGGTACTCGCGGCGGCCGTGTCGGCTGTATGGCGGTGGCGCCGATGCGATCGAGGTTGGCGCTCGCCCGGTCGAGTCCGGGTAGCGGCCGACCCCGTGTCGGCCTGGCGGCGCTGCGCGCCGCCGAGCGCGCTGCGCGGCGATATGCAGTGGTGCGAAACGGATCGCCATGGTGGCGGGAGCTATGCGTGTTGGCGATCCACTACGGCCAACGCGACCAGAACACCCAGCGGCGCGAGCAACACCCATTCGCCGTAGCGCGGTGTTGTCGCTCCGGCGGCGACCGCGCCGAGCAGAAAGCCGAGCCATAGGACAGACAGTCGCCACGCGCGGCGCAGGTGCGAGTCGCCCGCATACTCGGGAGAAGACAGCGGCGCGCCGCGCAGCGCCAGCGCCGCGTGCGTGCCGATGCGGTTCAGCGCGCCGGTGACGAACGTCAAGCTCACCGTCTCGCTGCCGATCTGCGACAGGCACGTATTCATCGTGCCCATGGCGAAGCTGAGCGTCGCGATGTAGGCGCCGCTACTCAGCACGCCAACGTGCGTGATGGCGAGGAGCAGCGCGAGCAACGCCGCGACGAGCGCGCAGCGCGCGCGGCGCGAGCACCATCGGTTGGCGGTCGACAACAGCGTGCCGCCGATGACGCCGACCAGAAACGACGCGATCGCAATCAGCGCGGGCGCCGCCCAAGCCCAGTTCGCCGCGCCCAAGGCCGAGCCGCTCTGCGTCGTGTTGCCGCTCATGAACGAGACATAGGTCTGGTAGCGGATGAACGCGTACGCATCGACGCACCCGGCGGTCATCGCCAGCGCGGTGGCCAGGCGCATTTGGCCTGCGGTGCCGATCGAGTCGGCGGCGGAAGTCACGGCAATTCTCTCCTGCTGCATGGCGCGCGCTGCGGCGCGTTCTAGACGGATCGATCGCGCCGCGCGAACGCCGGTGGCCGTCATTCTGCGCGCACCGGGGAGTTGCTGCGCGTCTGCTTGAAACGCCGCCTGCCGCGAGCGACTCGCCCGCGCGTTGACGAGCGCTCCTAGGTCCTGCCCGCGCGAGCGTCACGGGTATCCCTCTGGCGCCCGTTCACGGCTGCCCCACACTGTTGGCCGCGGCGCAACCCATCACCGATGCACAGCCGGCACGCACGCCGTGCCGCTGCCCGACGCACCCTGGCGATGGACTCGACGACGATGCTGCCCGGCTGCGCAGACGCGCACGATGGTGCACTCGACTAGCCGCCGAATCGATTTCGCACAGCGCAACAGGACCGCACAA
>Ga0265339_10002482_pt1 | contig 13190 bp, 16 predicted proteins | sample 4CB219metaG_FD_202085 | JGI IMG/M metagenome (GOLD analysis project Ga0265339, IMG submission 202085) | Rhizosphere microbial communities from Carex aquatilis grown in University of Washington, Seatle, WA, United States - 4-CB2-19 metaG | ecosystem: Host-associated > Plants > Roots >...
GCTCGATGCCGTCGTCGAGGTGCGTCATGCCGAAGGTAAAACGTTCGGCGCCGGTTTCGAGATCGGTGCCAACAATGCCAAGCATCAGGCCGAGCACGGTCATGGCGACGCCCTTGACCGGCGAGCCGCGCGCCAAGGTCGAGCCGGCGAGCAAGCCGAGCAGCATCAGCGAGCAGATTTCCGCCGGGCCGAACTGCAGTGCCACCTCCACCAGCACCGGCGCGAGGAAGATCATTTCGGTGATGCCCCAAGAGGCGCCGACGAAAGAGCAGATCACGGTCAAGCCAAGCGCCACGCCGCCTTTGCCTTGCTTGGTCAGCGGGAAGCCGTCGAGACACGTCACCGCGTGAGGTGGATGACATGGAAGATTGAGCAGAATCGAGCAGATGGCGCCGCCGTATTGCGCGCCGTACATCACGCCGGCGAGCATCAGGATGGCGCCGACCGGCTTGATGCCGAAGGTGAGCGGCAACAGGATCGAGATGGTGGCGAGCGGGCCCATGCCCGGCAGCACGCCGACCATGTTGCCGACGAGCACGCCGATAAAGCACCACATGATGTTGTGCGGCTCCAGCGCGACGCCGAAGCCGTACCAGAGGTCGGTGAGTGCGGTTGAGATCACATCCCTCTCCACGTCAGGATGGGCATCGGAACCTGCAGGACATAGTGAAACAGCCCGACACCGAAAAAGGTGATGATAGACGAAAGGACCGCGCTGCCCTTCAGCGTGGCGGTGCGGTCACCCATGGCGGCAACGAAGACGCACATGAAGGTCGCAGGAATCAGCCCGCCGAAAGTCCCGAATAGGATGAAGGCGAGCGGCGACGCGAGGATGCAGGCCCAGCCCCACCACTCCGGATGCTCGGGCAGGATGCCCTCGTCCTCGCCTTCCGCCGCGGTCGTGGCGGATGCGGCGATCGCGATGCCGAGACCGACGAGAATGACGCCCAGCGCCGTGGGCAAGAATCCCGGGCCCATATGCATCAGGGTCCCGGTCCGGTAGCCCGGCCCCTTCAGGGCCATGACAAGCCCGAACAGGATCATCAGGGCGCCGGCGTAAAAGTCGCGCTTGCGCAGCAAACCATGTCCCAGAGCATGGATGCGGGCGCGGTGCTGATGGGTACGCAGATTTTCCTCCACTCGTCTCGTTTTATTGTCGTTAAGTCCGACAATTTAGCCTTTTTCGCGGGTCTTGGCGAACGGCCCCAAGACCTTTCCAGCATAAAACCCGCAGGGAATACAATCTATCCCTCGGCTGGTGCCGTTATTTTGAAGATTATGGTTCCCCCAGCCCCTAATCACGCCCGTTTAATCGACAAAGGTCAATGGGCGAGCGACTGCTTTACGGGGCCTTGCGTCCGGGCCTGCCGCAGCCACGGCAGTTCGACGCTTGTCGCCGAAATGCCACAGCAACCGGCAATTGCGGCAGCGGCCTCTCCCCCGGATTCGCGGCCGCGACCGACTCAGTTAGGTGTTGCCGGCTTCGACGCTGAATGGGGGGGTTGATGCGCCTGGTTTCGGTCGAGACCCGTACATCCGAGTTGGACGAGCGTCAGTCGAGCGCCGCCGAGAGCCAAGAGAACCTGATGACGCCAGCGCTTCGTGCCGCGCTGGATGCGCTTGAGCGCGAATTCCACGATCTCCTGCACGCGCAGGCGCCGCGCTAGCGGTTTCGCGCGACGCGTGGCATCGGCTATCTTGCGGCGGCGGCGATGACCGCCGCCGCAGTCTTTCCGGATCGCCATGGACACCGACGCCTTACGCCGCCTGCACTACGCCGCCGCCATCGCCTGCGGCGTGTTTGCGGCGCTGGCGGTGCACATCCTGCTGACGGTGTTCGGCGTCGGGCTTGACGCGGTATTGCGCGACGCCGCCGCCGGCAGCAAGCGGCAATTCGCCTCGGCGCTGGCCTGGTGGGCGACCGGCGGCGCCGGATTCCTCGGCGGCTGGGCGGCGGGCGCTTACCTCATCGCGGCCGCGCGCGAGCGCGAACTCGTCTATCGCCTGGCGCAACGTTTCCTGATCGCGCTGGTGTTCGCGGTGGCGACCGTCGGCGGCCTGCTCAGCAAGACCGGCAATCTCGGCGGCACCGTCGATGTGATCGCTGGCGTGGGCGCGCTCGGGCTCGGATTGATCTGCGCGTTCTGCGGCGCGCGGCTCGCCTATCTCAACGCCGAGCAGGTCTAGCGGAAGCGCCGGAACGGCACCGCCACCGGCTTCCAGCTGCAGGCATAGCCGATATAGTCGCCGTACTCGCGGTGCACGCTGGTGATCACGGCGTATTTGCCATAGGCGCCGCAATTGCTCTGCGCGACGTCGAGCGCGGCCGCCTCGCTGTCAGGCGACCAGGGAATGATGCCGCCGGTGTCATTGCCCTTGGCGCCGTAGACGCCGCAGTTCGACAGCATCAGCAGAGCGGCCAGCGCCGCCATCCCGCACACGGTTCTCGTCACGACTAGCCTCCCGCCCAAACGGTATTGCGATGTTAGTGCACCCCGCGCGCCCGCGATAGGCATTTTGCGAAGGGCGTGGATAAGCACCGCAAAGCCTGCGGAAACGCGGCCATTAACAAAGCCGCAAGGCTGTTTCTCAACGCATCCGCAATCCTACTCATGAACCTGATCTCAATACCTCCCCGTCATAGTCGCGAAAACAAAACGCGACTGAAAACAAAAAATTCGGCGCGGGGATACAGGGATGAGTGTCAATCTGGTGCGTCGCGGGCTTGCGCTCGCGTTTACGGCGCTATTGGCGATCGGGTCTGCGCATGCGGAGGACGGCGTGCGTGCCGACGTGCATCGCGAGGCCGTCGATGCGACCCAATATCCGTGGTCGGCAATCGGCAAGCTCTACAACGAAACCGGCGGCGCCTGCACCGCGGTGATCATCTCGCGCGACAAGGTTCTCACCGCCGCGCATTGCATCTTCAACTATCGCACGCAGCGTTTCATCCCGGCCGCGTCGCTGCATTTCCTGGCGGGCTATCATGTCGGGCACTACGCCGCGCATGCGCGCGTCGCCGCCTACACCATCGGTCAGGGCTTCGACGCGCTGAATTATGATGCGACCAGCAGCGCCGACTGGGCGATCCTCACGCTGACCGAAATGCTGCCGGCGGGCGTCGAGCCGCTCAAGCTCATGCCCGGCTTCTCGCCGAGCGGAGCCAAGGCGGTGATTGCCGGCTATCCGGAGGATCGCGCCTTCGCCATGACCGCGGACAGCGATTGCGAAGTGCGCGACACCATCGACGGCGGCAAACTGTTCCTGCACACCTGCCGCGGCATCAACGGATATTCCGGCGCGCCGATCCTGGTCGGTGCCGCTGACAACAAGATCGAGGTCGCCGGCATCCAGATCGCGACCTTCCAGAGCGATGGCACGCAGAAGGTGCTTGCTGTCCCGGCGCACACCATCGCCCAGGCGATGCGGGACGAGGAGCGAGGTTCGCCGGGTCTCATTGCGGGCGAAGCGTCCGGACTCTACGCCATCAACAACATGGCGGGCTCGGATATCAGCTCGGTCGCCTTCGGCTGAGGCCGGTTGAAGGAAGTGGTGCCCAGGGGCGGAATCGAACCACCGACACTGCGATTTTCAATCGCATGCTCTACCAACTGAGCTACCTGGGCGGCTTGGTCCCCGTTTTGGCGGGGCAAGCGGAAGCGCGGGCGTTATAGAGGCTGGGTTTTGGGCTGTCCAGAACGGCGGCAATTCAGGCCTCGACGCCCAGCGCAGCGCGGAAGCGGTTTTTGAGCTCCACGCCGTCGCGCAGCGGCAGCACGCGCGGTGGGTCGTCAGCGACGATCCGGACGCGGGCAAACAGCGGCTCGGTGAAGGTCTTGAGCCGGCCGGCAAGGTCCTCGAGCCCGACGTCGTCCCGCACGTCGCAGGCGTCAACGAAGCCGCAGGCGGACGCGACCGCCATCAGGTCGACGCCGCCCTGCGTGTGGCTCGGCTGCATGCCGGTCTCGCCATAGACGCCGTTGTCGAACACGATCACGGCGAGATTGCCCGGCCGCTTGACGCCGATGGTGGCAAGCGAGCCGAGGCCCATCAGCATCTCGCCGTCCCCGGTGACAACGGCGACGCGCTTGTCCGGCTGCGCCAGCGCGAGGCCGAGTCCGATCATCGCGGCGCCGCCCATCGCACCCCACAGGTAGAAATTGCGCGGATCGTCGCCGGCCGCGGCGAGGTCCCAGGTGGTCGAGCCGAGCCCGGGCACAACCAGAAGATCGCCGCGGTTGGCGACCAACGCGGCCATGGCGGCGCGGCGTTCGAGGCTCATTTGGTCCACACCTTCTTGCCGATCAGTTGCTGCGACAGCAGCACGGCGGCGATGCGCTCGTCGCCGAAGGCGTGCTGCACCGCGCGCTCGGCCGCGCCTTCAACCTCGTCAGTGTTCGAGGCGCGATAGACCTCCGCCTCGCACAGCTTGAGCACGGGATCGACGATCGACCCCATCGGCACCTGCCACGGATTGAACTCTTCCCACTCGCCGCGCATGGTGATGAACATCAGCATCGGGAAGCGGCAGGTGCGCGCGAGCGACAGCATATTGATGCAGTTGCCGAGCCCGCTCGACTGCATCAGCAGCGCGGCGCGATCGCCGCCGAGCCACGCGCCGGCGGCAAGCGCGACGCCCTCCTCCTCGGTGGTGAGCGCGACATCGTGGATGTCGTTGTCGGCGCGGCAGCGCTCGATCAGCCGCGAGTGCCCTGCGTCCGGCACGTAGGCGACCTGCCGCACGCCGGCGCGCTTGAGCGTGGCGTAGAGGCGGTCAGGCCATTCGACGGACGCGCTCATTCTTCGTCCGGCTCGTCCCGCACGCGCTCGCCGTCTTCGTCCTCTTCCTCCTTGGCCGGCACGGCATAGACGCCGGACAGCCAGCGATTGAGGTCGATGTCGGAGCAGCGCTTGGAGCAAAATGGCTTGAATGCCTGATCGGTCGGCTTGCCGCAGATCGGGCAGTTGAGCGCGGGGTTTTTCATGATTTCATTCATGCGGCGCCGCCGGTCTTTCTCGCGTCCATCGTGCGCAAATCGGTCTTGAGTATCTTGCCGTAATTGTTTTTCGGCAGCGCGTCGACAAAGACATAATCCTTTGGCCGCTTGAAGCGCGCAATGTGTTGGAGGCAGAGCGCGTCGAGTTCCGAAGGGTGCGCCTCGCCCACCACATAGGCCACGACCACTTCACCCCACTCCCGATCGGGCCGGCCGATCACCGACACTTCGCGCACCGCGGTGTGGGTCAACAGCACCTCCTCGACCTCACGCGGATAGATGTTGGAGCCGCCGGAGATGATCAAGTCCTTGGAACGATCCCTGAGATAGAGATAGCCGTCGCCGTCGATGGCGCCGACATCGCCGGTGTGCAGCCAGCCGCCGCGCAAGGTCGCAGCGCTGGCCGCCTCGTTGCGCCAGTAGCCGGCCATGACGACGTCGCCGCGCGCCAGGATCTCGCCCGTCTCGCCGGCGAACACCGGGCGGTCGTCGGCGTCCGCGATCATGACGTCAACGCCGGTGAAGGCCCGGCCGGCCGAGGCGAGACGCTCGCGCCAGCGCGGCTTCGCACGGTCGGCGATCTCGTGCTTGGGCAACACCGTGATCGTCATCGGCGCTTCGCCCTGGCCGTAAATCTGCGCCAGCCGCGGGCCGAAACGGTCGAGCGCCTTCAGCGTGTCCTCGACGTACATCGGGGCACCGCCCCAGATCAGCGTGCGGATATTGCCGGCGCGGCAATCGACCGGGCATTCGACCAGACGCTTGATCATGGTCGGCGCCGCGAACATCGAGGCCTGCGGCCAGGCGGCGATCAGCGCGAAGATTTCTTCGGCGTCGAAGCCGCCGCTTTCCGGCACGACCTGCACGCCGAGGCGGGCCACATTGCCCATGATGTAGAGCCCGGAGCCGTGGCTCATCGGCGCGGCGTGCAGGATCGCGCCGGGTTCGCGCGAAGGATCGACCTCCGTGAGATAACTCGCGGTTGCCGTGGCAAGATTGCGATGCGTGAGCATCGCGCCCTTCGGCCGGCCGGTGGTGCCGGAGGTGTAGAACAGCCAGGCAAGATCGTTGTCCCCGCGCGGCACGACAGCAACCGGGTCGGCGGCAAACAAGCCTTCGTAGGCGGCGCTGCCGATCGTGATCAATTGCTCCAGCGTGCGCGGCGCATGCGGCGCGATCTCGGCATCGAGACCGGACGACACGAAGCACACGCGGGCGCCGGAATGCTCGAGGACGTAACCAAGCTCGGCGCCATGCAGTTTGGCATTGGCCGGTACGGCGGCGAGCCCCGCGTACCAGGTGCCGTAGAGCAGCTCGAGATAATGTTGCGAATTCTTGGCGGCGATGGCGACGCGATCACCCGGCGCGAGACCGAACTTATCGCGCAGGCCGCCGGCAAGCCGCGCGGCGCGCGCCGCCAGCTCCCCGTAGCTGAAAACCGCGCGCGGACCGACGGCGACTGCCGGTATGCCGGCGTGGTCGCGACCGATCCGTTCGAGCGAGAGCGCGAGGTTCATGTGTGCTTCCGCGAAAGATTACGCGCCGGCGTTGAGCCAGCCAAATCGTATCGGATAGCCCTCGCCGCCCAGCAGCGCCATGCTCTCGTAGAGCGGCAACCCGACCACATTGCTGTACGAGCCGACCAGCTTGACGATGAATGTGCCGGCAATGCCCTGCGCCGCATATCCGCCGGCCTTGCCGCGCCATTCGCCGGAGGCGAGGTAGGCCTCGATGTCCTCGTCCGAGAGCCGCTTGAAGCGCACCCGCGTTTCCACAAGGCGTTGGCGGAACGCCTCTTTCGGCGTCACCAGGCAGATCGAGGTGTAGACCCGGTGATTGCGGCCGGACAGCAAGCGCAGGCACTGCGCCGCCTCGTCGAGCAGCTGCGCCTTAGGCAGGATGCGGCGGCCGACGGCGACCACGGTGTCGGCGGCGAGGATGAAAGCACCGCGCAACTCGTCATCGAGCTTGACGTTCTCCAGCGCCATCGCCGCCTTGGCTTGCGCCAGCCGCGTCGCATAGGCGCGCGGAATTTCGCCGCGCCGCGGCGTTTCGTCGATATCGGCGGGCTTGAGCGCATCCGGCTCGATACCCGCCTGGTTGACCAGCGCAAGCCGCCGTGGCGAGCCGGAAGCAAGCACGAATTTGGGCCGTCCGATCATCGATGCTGCATCGGGGATGAGAGCGAAAGGTGTGTATAAAGGCCGTGGCGCCGAACCGAGTTCAACATCGTGTGTCACTAGCGGAAGCCGCCCGGATTCACAACCGATGCCGGTTTTGCAGCGGTTTCTTCCGGCGTGCCGGTGAGTCGAAGCGAGAGAACCCGCGAGGTTCGCGGGTTTTTACGGTTATCCCGCCTCGGCCGGCCGAACGCGTCGCCTTGCAAAAAATTCCGACAAGTCGATCAAATCAAGCAAGGCGCCGCTAGCGATTCGCGTCGTAGCGATCGTTTGGGCACGCCCGAGGCCGACGCCGCGAGGAAAGATGCCGGAATACGCTCTCGCCATCACCGGCTGGGTCGCAGCGCTGGTATTTGCCGGCGCCTTCATCATCCACGGATTCGCCGGACGCCCTGCCGCGGCAGACCAATCCGCTCCGCCGCCGCAGACCGACCTTTATCGCCGTATATTTGAAACGTCGCTGGACCTGCTCCTCGTGACCGACCGCAAAGGCTTGCTGGTCGACATCAGCCCGAGCAGCAAGGACATCCTCGGCTATGAGCCCGGCGAGATGACCGGGCATATCGGCATCGACTTCATTCATCCGGACGATCTCGAGCCGACCCGCACCGAGATGCGGCTGGCGCGGCGCGGCGGCGAGACACGAAATTTCGAGTGCCGCTACATCCACAAGGACGGCCATGCGGTGCCGCTGGTCTGGACCGGCGTTTGGTCGGAAGCCGAGCAGCGGCATTTCTTCATCGGGCGCGACGCGACTCTGCGAAAGACGCTCGAGGCCGCCGAACGAGCGGCGAAGAACATGCTCGCCGCGGTGGTTGACGCCTCCCCTGTCGCGATTCTTTGCCTCACCGCCGATCGCGCGGTCACCGTCTGGAGCCGCGCCGCCGAGCAGATCTTCGGCTACTCCGCCGAGGAGGTGCTCGGGCGCCCCTACATGCTGGTGCCGGCCGGGCACGAGCCGCAATACGACGACTTGTTCACGCGCGCGCTGGCCGGAGAAACCCTGCGCGATATCCGCGTCACCCGCAGCCGCAAGGACGGCTCGCCGGTCGACATCAGTTTCGACGCCGCGCCAATGCGCGGTCCCGACGGCAGCATCCACGCGGTCGCCTACGCGCTGACCGACATCACCGAGCGCAACAAGCTCGAGCAGCAATTGCGCCAATCGCAGAAGATGGACGCCATCGGCCAATTGACCGGCGGGGTCGCGCACGACTTCAACAACATGCTGACGGCGATCACCGGCACGATCGACATTCTCGCCGACGCGGTCGCCGACAAGCCCGATCTCGCCGCGATCGCCAAGCTGATCAGCGAAGCTGCCGACCGCGGCGCCGAACTCACCTCGCGCCTGCTCGCCTTCGCCCGCAAGCAGCCGTTGCAACCGGCCAATACGAACTGCAACGAGTCGGTCACCGAAGTCGGCAAGCTGCTGCGGCCGACGATGGGCGAAAACATCGATATCGAGTGGAAGCTCGCCGACGACGCCTGGCCGGCGATCGTCGATCCCGGCCAATTGGTCACCGCCATCATCAATTTGGCGGTCAACGCCCGCGATGCCATGCCCGACGGCGGCAAGCTAACCCTCGAGACCGCTAACGTGACGCTCGACGAAGAGTACGCCGGGCAGCACAGCGAAGTGGCCGCGGGCCGTTATGTCATGATTGCGGTCAGCGACACCGGACCCGGCATCCCGCCGGCGATCCGTGAAAAGGTGTTCGAGCCGTTCTTCACCACGAAGGGCGTCGGCAAGGGCACCGGCCTCGGACTGAGCATGGTCTATGGTTTCGTCAAGCAGTCGGGCGGCCACATCAAGCTCTACAGCGAGCAAGAGCAAGGAACGACGTTTAAGATCTACCTGCCGCGCGGCGACCAGAAGGAAGACCCGGCGAAGTCCCCATTGGCAAGCACTGGCGCTTCCGAAGGCAGCGAAACGATCCTTGTCGTGGAGGACGATCCGATCGTGCGCGGGGCCGTGACCACGCAGCTGACAAGTCTCGGCTACAACGTCATTATTGCGACCAACGCGGCGGAAGCGCTGGCCCTCATCGATAACTGCGTCGCCTTCGATCTCTTGTTCACCGACCTGGTCATGCCGGGGACGATGAACGGCGACCAGCTAGCCAAAGAGGCGGCCAAGCGTCGCTCGCCGCTTAAGGTCCTGTTTACCTCGGGATACACTGAAAGTTCCGTCATTCATCACGGCCGGCTCGATCCGGGCGTGCTCTTGCTGGCGAAGCCTTATCGCAAGGCCGATCTCGCCCGCATGGTGCGGGAGGCCTTGGCGCGCCCCACCGCCGGGACCAATCAAAAGCGCGTAACCGCCAACACGCGGCGGTAAACAAACCTTCACCATCCACTCCTAGATTGCAGGCGGGCGATCGATCGTCTTAACGGCAATTGGGCCGGACCATGACTCGCATCCTCGTCATCGACGACCAAGCACACGTCCGGGCGGCCATCCTCTCGGTACTGCGCGCCAAGGGGTTCGAAGTCGTCGGCGTTGGCGACGGCACCGCGGGACTACACGAATTCGACGTCGCGCCCTTCGGTATGGCGATCGTCGACGTCTATCTTCCGGGAGTCGATGGCGTGAATGTCATTCGCGAGCTGCGCGCGCGTTCGCCGCGCCTACCGGTCATCGCGATCTCGGGAGTCATGGTTGGCGAATCCAATCACACCGTCCTCGACATGCTGCCGAATGCCGCCGATCTTGCCGGGGTCATCTGCCTGAGGAAGCCGTTCCGGTCCGCCGAACTCGTCAAGGCGGTCGACAAAGTTCTCGCAAGGGCGGCCTAACATGGCGAACGTCCTGCTCGTCGACGACGACAAAATGGTACGCGAGGCGACGCAGATCTTGTTGCGCGCCAAAGGCTACGACGTCGTCGTCGCCGCCGACGGCAAGTCCGGCATCGAGGCCGCCAAGGCCGGCCGGTTCGACGTCGCCATCGTCGACTTGTTCATGCCGGATATGGACGGCCTGCAGGTAATAGGCGCAATACGGAAGATACTGCCGAAGATACCAATGATCGCGGCGTCGGGCTTCATGTTTGGCGGCGGCGCGCCGCCGTCGATGCCGAATTTCGCGACCATGGCCGCCGAGGCTGGCGCAGCTGTGACGCTCTACAAGCCGTTCCGGCCCGACGTTTTATTGCAGGCTGTGGCCGACGCCCTCGCCCAGGTCGCCTAAACCTACCTATTCGTTGCCGCCCGCAGGGCCGCCGAACCGCTCGCGGATTCGCGCCAGCAGTTGATCGCGCACCTCGCGATAGGAATTGAGGCGTTGCTCACGGGTGCCCTCCATGCCGGTCGGATCGGCTGTTGGCCAATACTCGACCTCGACGGCGGCGGTGCGCGTGAGCTCCAGAGCCTTGTGATGGGCCGGCGGCGACAGCGTCACGATCAGATCGAAATTCAGGCCTTCGAGGTCTTCGAGCTCCTCGAACGTGGCCGGCCTGTGGCGTGCGATGTCGATGCCGATTTCCTCCATGACGGCAACGGCAAAGGGATCGAGCTCACCCTTCTGCACGCCGGCCGACCCGACATAGACCGACTTGCCGAACAGCTGCTGCATCAACGCCGCGGCCATTGGCGAGCGCACCGCATTCATGCCGCAGGCAAACAGCACCGCTTGCGGCCGCGACGGTCGCTCCGGCGGCATCTAGAGTTTTCGCTTGCGCATGATCTTTTCCGAAAACCGGCTTCCACTTTTCGGGATCATGCGCTCAGCCCCTCCAGTGCAGCACGCAAAGCAGCGTAAACAGGCGCCGCGCAGTGTCGAGGTCGACCGTCACCTTGTCCTTGAGGCGGTCCATCAGGATCTGCGAGCCGTCATTGTGGATGGCGCGGCGGCCCATATCGATCGCTTCGATCTTATCGGGCGTCGCGGTGCGGATCGCCTGATAGTAGCTGTCGCAGATGAGATAATAGTCCTTGACGATGCGGCGCAACGGCGAGAGCGAAAAGAGATGAGCGACGACCGGCGTGCCGTCGGTGAGGCGGATGTCGAACACCAGCCGGTTGCCGTTGATGCTCAGGTGCAGCGCGTAAGGCCCGCCGCTGTGCCCGACCGGCGCGAACGAATTCTTCTCGAGCAGATCATAGATCGCGACCTCGCGCTCGTGCTCGACGTCCTCGTTGGCGCGACCGATGGTCTCTTCGTCGAGGGTCACCGCGGCGATAGATTGCTTGCCCGCGCCGGCTGCTGGTTTCGCGGCGCTCATTTCAGGTTCATGCGGATCGCAACCGAGCGCGCGTGACCGGTCAGCCCTTCCGCTTCGCCGAGCGCGATCGCCGCGGGACCCAGCGCCCGCAACTGCTCCGGCCCGCATTTGAGCAGTGAGGTCCGCTTCATGAAATCGAGCACGCCGAGCCCGGAGGAAAACCGCGCCGAGCGCGCCGTCGGCAGCACGTGGTTGGAGCCGGCGACGTAATCGCCGATCGCTTCCGGCGTGTGCGCGCCGATGAAGATCGCGCCGGCGTTACGGATTCGCCCGGCCAGCGCGTCGGCATCGACGGCGACAATTTCGAGATGCTCGGGCGCGAGACGGTCGGTCAGCGCGACGGCATCGGCGAGCTTCGGCACAATGATGATGGCGCCGAAGTCGCGCCACGACGCCCCGGCGATCGCGGCCCGCGACAGGGTCTTGAGCTGCGCGGCGACCGCCGTCTCGACCTCGTCGGCGAGCGCGGCATCATCGGTGATAAGAATGGATTGGGCGCTGCCGTCGTGCTCGGCCTGCGCCAGCAGATCGGCCGCGATCCAATCCGGATTGCCGGTGTTGTCGGCGAGGATCAGAACCTCGGAGGGGCCGGCGATCATGTCGATGCCGACCTGACCGAAAACAATGCGCTTGGCCGTCGCGACATAGGCGTTGCCCGGGCCGACGATCTTGACGACCGGCGCGATGGTCTGCGTGCCATAGGCAAGCGCGGCCACGGCTTGCGCGCCGCCGACCCGATAGACCTCGTCGACACCGGCGAGCTTTGCCGCGGCAAGCACCAGCGGCTCGAGCTTGCCGTCAGGCGCCGGCACCACCATCGCAAGCCGCGGCACACCGGCGACCTTGGCTGGCACCGCGTTCATCAGCACCGAGGAGGGATAAGCGGCAGCGCCACCCGGCACATAAAGTCCGGCGGATTCGACCGCGGTCCAACGCGAGCCGAGCTCGACGCCGAGCGGGTCGGTGAAGCGCTCGTCGCTAGGGCGCTGGCGGACGTGATAGGCCTCGATACGGTCGCGCGCGAGCTTGAGCGCTTCGAACGTCGCGCCCTTGCAGGCGGCAGCGGCCGCATCGATCTCCGCCGCGCTGACGCGCAGGCCAAGCTTGGCGAGATCGACGCGATCGAACTTGGCCGAGAGCTCGATCAGCGCGCGGTCGCCGCGCGCGCGCACGTCGGCGATGATGCCGCGCACGGCGGCATCGACATCCTGCGCGGCCTCCCGTTTCTGGCCGAGGAGGGCCTCGAAACGCTCGGCAAAATCAGCGCTTTGGCTATTCAGCCGAAGGGGCATGACGGTTCCGGCGGCACTCGGTTTCGTTAAAAGTGCCTCATACCATCTACAAGGCCGCGCACACTACAAGTTTAAAGGGCCCAAGCAGCCCGCCATCCTGACGGTGAATCTGCAAGCCGACGCGCGCTAAACGATATGGAAATCGTTCTGATGCTGGTTGAGCGTCGCGACCGAGATACCGGTGAAGGTGATGCTGTCATTGGCATCGACGTGGATGACGGCATTGCCGGCAACGTCGGTTGCGGCGGCAACCGCGGCCGAGGCGGTTGCGAAGACCGTGTGGTCGATGGCGATGACGTCCTGGCCGGGCGTATAGTTGCTCACGGTGTCGTTGCCGAAGTTGGGCGCGAACACAAAGGTGTCGCTCGCCGCGGTGCCGGTGAGGATGTCATTGCCGCCGGTGGTTTGGCCGGTGACGATATGGGCGCCCGCGTTGGCGTTGACGGCCGAAGCGCTGGTGATGACCGAGATATCCTGCGGCGCCGACCAGGCGAAGCC
>Ga0265339_10002483_pt1 | contig 13185 bp, 10 predicted proteins | sample 4CB219metaG_FD_202085 | JGI IMG/M metagenome (GOLD analysis project Ga0265339, IMG submission 202085) | Rhizosphere microbial communities from Carex aquatilis grown in University of Washington, Seatle, WA, United States - 4-CB2-19 metaG | ecosystem: Host-associated > Plants > Roots >...
TCGGCGTCGGTTGCACTCCCCCCGTCGGAACCGGCGTCGGTTGCACCGTGTTGTTACCGCCCAATCCGTTGAGGCCGATCTGCGCCGTCAGATCGAAGCGCGGCAGCAATTTGTTCTGTGCGATCTTGGTCTCGACCTTGCGACCGTCGAGACCGCTGCGTGCCGCCAGCAGCTCCGGACGTTGGTTGTAGGCGACCTTGAGGCTGTCATCGAGATTGAAGACCGTTTGCACCACCGTCGGCTTATCGGCCGGCTCGATCATGATCAGCGAATCGCCGTCGTCCTGCGTGGCGTTGATCAGGGCGCGTAGGTTGTCGCGCGCGATGCGCTGGAAGGCGTTGGAACGCACCAGGTTGGCTTCGCGGCGCGCTACTTCCGCTTCCGACTCGAGCACCGAGGTGCGCGGCAGCGACCCGACCTTGAAGCGCCCCTCGTTCTGGCGCAGCAGCTCGCGCGCCAAGCCGAGCCCTTGCTCTTCGACGCGCACGTTCTCGATCGCCAGCACATAGGTCCAATAGGCGCGCTCGACGTTCTCGATGAGCTCGGCGACGTGGCCGGTGTACTCGTAGTATGCCTGCTCTTCGCCGATCTGCGCGACGTCGACGACCAGGTAGGCGAAGCGCCAGCCGAAATCGCGCAGCAGCGGCTGATTGAGGGTCAGATTGAGCGCCGTGACGTAGTCGGGGTTCACCAGGTTGGTGACGTTCGTGTTGCTCGACTGCTTGGAGTTCAACCACTGGGCCGACAGGCTGCCGTTCGAGAACATCGTCTTGCGCAGCCCGGCGTTCCAATTCACCTGATCGCTGAAAATGCTCTGATTGTGGCCGTCGATTGGAGCGCCGTCGGGCGTCGTGCCGTCGCCGGAAGTGCCGTTGGTGAATGGACTGATCGTCTGCACCGGTATGTTGCTGCGCTGCTTGTTGGTGTCGGCGAACAACTCCGGATCGAACTTCGCATACGCGGCGCGCACGCGCGCGGTGGCGGAGAGCGGCGTCAGCTTTTGAATGCGCAGGCCGGTATTGTTTTCCAACGCCAGGCTGATGCTCTCTTCGAGCGTGATGGGGCGCGGCGCGACCTCTTCGCTCAGCCGCCCGTAGCTGCTGCGCTCGGCCTCGTAGGTGTCGCTCGGGACGTGATTGCCCCACTGGTCGTGCAGGATGGTCCCGTAGTTCGGCACATCATCCAGCAAATGTTCGCGCGTGCCGTCGCCATTGAGCGTGACGTCGGCGGCATTCGCGCCGGCAGCGACCCACAGCGCGGTCGCGATGAGTATCCCCCTCATCATCGCTTCTCCTCGTTCAACACGACCGCGCCGGCTGTATCACTGCAGCGGACGACGGTCACGCCGGGTGGCGCCCGTTGCTGGGCCGCACGCGGCCGACCAGTGCGACGACGCCGCTGCGCAGGCGCGTGCCGAGGCGCAGCCGGCCGAGATCGTCGAACAGCGAATACGCCACCGGCGTCATCAGCAGCGTCAGCAGCAAGCACAGCGTCTGGCCGCCGATGATCACCTTCGCCATCGACGCGCGACTGCCCGAGCCGGGACCGCGGCCGAGCGCGATCGGGATCATGCCGGCCACCAGCATGACCGTGGTCATCAAGATCGGACGCAGGCGGACGTGATTGGCCTGCAGGATCGCCGCGTCGCGGTCCATGCCCTGCGCGCGCAGCGTGTTGGTGTAGTCGATCTGCAGGATGCCGTTCTTCTTGACGATGCCGAACAGCATGAACAGTCCGAGCACGCTGTAGATGTTGAGCGTCTCGCCAAGCAGCCACAGCGATGCGATGGCGAACGGAATCGACAGCGGCAGCGCCAGCAGAATGGTGATCGGATGCACGAAGCTTTCGAACTGTGCGGCGAGGATCATGTACATGAAGAGAAAGCTGAGAAAGAAGGCGAGCACGAAGTTGCTGCCGCTCTCGCCGAGCGACTTGGCGCGGCCGCCGAAGGCCAATCCGTAGGTCGGCGGCATGTCGAGCTGCGCGACCAGCGTCTTGACGCGCTCGACCGCGCTGCCGAGCGGGATGCCGTCCAGGTTGGCGACGACGGTCACCTTGCGCTGCCGATTGTGGTGGTCGATCTGTGCCGGGCCGCGCTCCTCGCTGAGCGAGGCGAGATTGGCGAGCCGCACCAGCCCGCCGCTCGGCGTGGCGATGGACACGTCGCCGATGGCGCGCGGATCGCTGCGGTTGGCGTGCTGCGCGCGCAGCCAGACGTCGATTTGCTCCTGCTCCTCGCGGAAGGTGCTGATCGACTCGCCGCCGATGAGCGTGCGCAGCGCGCTGGCGATGTCGCGCACGTTGATGCCGAAGATCGACGCCTTGTCACGCAGGATCTCGACTTGTAGCTCCGGCTGGCGCACCGACAACGTCGTATCGATGTCGACCAGGCCCGGCGTCGCCGCCAGGCCGGTCATGACGCGTTGCGCGTACTCCTCCAGCTTCGCCAGATTCGGACCGGTCAAATCGAACTGCAGATCGCTGAAGCGCTGGCCGCCGCTGACGAACAAATTCACTTCCTGCACGCTGGCGCGCAGGTCGGGATAGTCGCCCATGATCGCGCGCGCTTGTTTCATGATGTCGCGCTGATCGATGTCGCGCTCTTCCAGCTCGCTGAGGCGCACATACGTCGTGCCGCGCGTCACCGGCCCTTCGCCGGCGCGCAGGCGGCCGGAGGTATCGCCGATGGTGGTGAGCAAATGCGTGACATGCGGCAACTGCTTCAACCGCGCCTCGATGGTGCGCATCGTCTCGTCGGTGCGCTCGAGGCTGTAGCCCTCCGGCGTCTGCACGACGACCTCGAACTCGCTTTGATCGTCGTGCGGCAGGAAGTCTTTGCCGACCGCGCCGAACAGCGGCACGGTGCTCGCCATGACCACGCATGACAGCAGGACGATCACCCAGCGGTGGCGCAGCGACCAGCGCAGCACGCGCCCGTAGGTGCGATCGATGGCGCCGTAGACGCCCTGCTGGGCGCGATGCTGGCGCGGGCTGAGGCGCAGAAAACGGGCGCATAGCATCGGCGTCAGCGTGAACGACACCACCAGCGAGACGAGGATCGAGACGGCGACGGTGACGCCGTAGCTGTGGAAGAAGCGTCCGACCTGTCCCTCCATGAAGGCGACGGGCAGAAAAATGACGACCAGCGAGAACGTCGTCGCCAGCACGGCCAGGCTGATTTCGCCGGTTGCGGCGCTCGCCGCTTCGCGCGCGCTGACGCCCTTTTCCTCCATGTAGCGGAAGATGTTTTCCAGCACGACGACGGCGTCGTCGATGACGATGCCTGTGGCGAGCACGAGGCCGAGCATGGTGATGTTGTTGAGCGTGAAGTCGAACCAGCGCATCACCGTGAAGGTGGCGATGATCGAGGTCGGGATCGCCACCGCCGCGATCAGCGTGGCCCGCAGGTTGGCGATGAACAGCATCACCGTCAGGCTCACCAGCACGCCGGCCAGGACGAGATGGAGCTTCACCTCGTCGATCGAGCGCTGGATGAAGCGCGACTGATCACGCACCAGCGCGATGTCGATGTCCGACGGCAGCGTCGAGCCGATGTCCGCCAGGCGCTGCTTCACCGTGTCGATAACCTGCACGGTGTTGGTGCCGGTCTGTTTGCGCACGATCAGCGTCACCGCCGGATGGCCGTCGAGGCGGGCGGCGTTGCGCGGTTCGACGTACGCGTCGGCCACGCTGCCGATGTCGCCGATGGTCAACGGGCGCCCCTGCGCGCTGCCGACGATGAGGTCGCGGAAGTCCTCGGCGCGCGTGACGCGCCCCATGGTGCGCAGGATCAGCTCTTTCTTGCCCTGATCCACGCGCCCGCCGGGAATCTCGACGTTCTGCGCGCGGATCGCCGCTTTGACGCGATCGATCGACAGCCCGTAGGCGGCCAGCTTGTCGGTATCCAGGACGATGTTGATGGCGCGCTCCAGCCCGCCGATCAGCGACACCGAGCCGACGCCGCGCTGGGTCTCGATGTCTTCTTTGATCTGCTTCTTGGCGATCTCGGTGATCTCGCGCAGGTCGCGGTTGCCGGACACGACGATGGTGAGGATCGGGGTGCTCTCGACGTCGAACTTGCTGACGATCGGCGCGTCGGTGCCTTCGGGCAGCTGCGACAGGATGCTCGAGACTTTGTCGCGCACGTCTTGCGCGCCGGCGTCGCCGTTGCGCTCGAGGTTGAAGAAGACGATGACCGTCGACAGGCCTTCGTTGGTCGTCGAGGTCATCTCGTCGATGCCCTCGATGGTATTGATCGCCTCTTCGAGCGGCTTGGTGACGCCGCTCTCCATCTCCTCGACGCTGGCGCCCGACAGCGTCGTCGTCACCGAGACGATGGCGAAGTCGACGTTGGGGAACAGATCGACCGCCATGCGGCGATAGGAGAACAAGCCCAGCACGACCAGGAAACTGATGAACATCGTCGTCGCCACCGGGCGACGAATGCACAGGTCGACGATCTTCATGCCGCCCTGTCGCGCGCGTGCCGCGTGACCGCGTCGTGCATCAGGAATCGCCCTGACGGATCGACACCGTCATGCCGTTCTCCAGCTTGCCGAGGCCCGACGTGGCGACCACCTCGTCGGCCTGCAGACCTTCAAGCACTTCGATCAAGCCTTGCTCGTCGCGCGTGCCGACGCGCACTTTGCGCTCGTACGCCGTAGCGTCGCGCACGACGAACAGCTTGGTGACGCCGGCGAAGGTGATGACGGCCGTCTCCGGGACGACCAACGCCTGGTCGTCGCTGCGCGTCACGATGTTGGCCGCGGCAAAAAAGCCGGGCTTCAGTCGATGGGTGGGATTCGGCACCGTCGCCTCGACGGTGATCGAGCGATTCTCGGCGTTGGCCGCCGGGCTGACGCGCAGCAGCTGGCCGTCGAAGGCGTCGTTGGGATACGCGTCGACCTTGATCTGCACCGGCTGGCCTATCGCCAGCTCTTCCGCGAAGCGCTCCGGCACGTCGCCGCGCAACTTCAGCGGATCGTCGGCGACCAGGTCGAACAGCGGCGTGCCGGGCCGTACGTACTCGCCGACCGACACCAGTTTCTTCACCACCGCACCGGTCAGCGGCGATCGCACGCGCTTGTGCTGCAGCGTGACGTTCATGCCGTCGCGCTGCGCCTCAGCCACCGCGACCTCGGTCTGCATTTGTTCGTATTCCTGCGGCGAGATGACGGTGGTCTTGAGCAGCTCGCGGCCGCGCGCCTCGTCGGCCTTCGCCTTCGCCAGGCGTGCTTCGACCTCGCGCAGCTGCGCGCGCGCGCTGGAGTCGTCGATCTCGGCCAGCACCTGATCGGTCGTGACGTGGTCGCCGAGGTCCGCCCCGAGGTGCTCGACCTGTCCCTCGACTTGGCTCGACAGCGTCATTTCTTCATTGCCGAACAACGTCCCGACGAACTTGAGGAGCCGCTTGGTCGGGCGCAGCGCCACCGGCACCGCGGTGATTTGCAGCGTCTCCTCAACTTTTCCCGACGTCGGTGTCGCCTCGGTCTGCGACGTGGAAGGCGACCCGCAGGCGGAGACCCCCGCCAGGAGTGCGGCCCCGCAGGCCAGCATGCCGGCGCGCAGGCGGCCGGACCGACGGGTCGACGACGACAGTGGCCGGCGCGGTGCGATGCGGGAGGGCCGCGCGTCAGCAGCAGGTCCCCGCATCAGTGCGTCCGCCCGTGTCGTCACCGCTTGCCTCCCACCACTCGCTTGGCCACCGCCGCCGGACGCGGCGCGCGGGCGCGCACGCCGGCGCGCACGCCGCCGAGAAACGTGCGCGTCACCAGACGCGCCAGGTCGTCGGGGTGCGCCGCATCGTCGCGGTACAGGCACGCCGAGCGGATCATGCCGAACAGCATCTCGACGGCGAGACGCGGATCGATGCGCGTGTGGCCGAGCTCGGCGGCGATGCGATCGGCGACGCGCGCCACGACGTTCTCGCGGCGCTGCTCCCACTCGACGCGCTCGCTCGGATCGAATTTCGTCTCGTGCCGGTGCAGCAGCACGAAGAAATCACGCCGCTGCCAGAAGTAGCCGATGATCGTGCGCGTCAGCGCCGCGATCGTGCGATCGAGCGACAGGCGCGGCGACAGCACCGCGTCGAGCGCTTCCTGCATGCCCTGCAGGCCGTCGATCAAGGTGGCGAAGTACAGCTCTTCCTTCGACGAGAAGTAGCGATACAGCGTGCCCTTACCCATTTTCAGGCGGCCGCTGATCTCGTCGGTCAGCACCTCGTGATAGGGCCGCTGCGAAAACACTTCCGCGGCGCAGCGCAGGATCGCGGCGCGCGTATCTTCACTCTTCTTCCGGCCCCGCATGCGAATGAATTCCGAAACTGACCGGTCAGTTCTACTGGTCGCCGGAGCGGAGTCAACACGGGTTTCCGTCCGTCGAGCGTGCGGACAGGGCATTCGGCAGGACGGAAAAGCTCACATGAACCCCAGATCCCGCCCTATCGCGCGCCCTGGATGAAGGCGGACACTGAAATCGGACGAGATGCGAAAGTGGATGGGCCGCTTCCGGTTCGCTGCGAGTGCGGTTCAAGACGTCATGAACGCGTCACGCCGAGCGTGAATGGCGGACCATGGTGACCAGCGCCCGGCGCGTTGGATCGGCGACTGCATCGGACGAGCGCCGGGCGGCAGCCTGCGTTCAGCGCCGTGCGCGTCCCGGATCGCTCGCGAAAAGCGCCTCAACGGCGTTGAGCGATGGGATGCTCGGGCGTCCACCGAAGCGGGTGCAGGCCAGCGCCGCGGCGGCCGCGGCGAAGCGCAGTGCGCGCGGCGCGCTCCAGCCGCGCAGCAGACCGAACAGGCACGCCGCATGGAAGCAGTCGCCGGCGCTGGTGGTGTCGACCGCCGCGACAGGAAACGCCGGCGCGTAGTGAAAGTCGCCGTCGACGATGGCGAGCGCGCCGCCGGCGCCGAGCGTCGCGGCGACCAGCCGCGGGCCGACCGCCGCCATGCGGCGCAGCGCCAGGCGCAGATCCGCGCAGCCGGTGTGGCGCGGCGGAAAGGCGTCGGAGACGATGGCGACGTCGGTCAGCGCCAGCAACGCATCGGTGCGCGGACCCGGCTCGTCGACGTCGAGCATGACGAGCGCACCGGCGGCACGCGCCCACTGCGCAGCGCGCAGCGCGGTCTCGATGTCGTCGGCGTCGAGTAACAAGGCGCGTCCGCCGGTCAGCACGTCGCGGTCGAGCTCGTCGGGGCGCAGGGCCAATCCGTCAGGCCGCTGCCAGCCGATGCTGCGCTCGCCGCGCACCGCGTCGACCAGAATGATCGACGTCTGACTGCCGACCCCATGCCGCTGTCGCGCGCCGCGGCAATCGACGCCGGCGTCGACCAGCGATTGGCGTTGCAGCGCGCCGCCGGCATCGTCGCCGAGCGGACCGACATACGCCGTACGCAAGCCCCAGCGCTGTAGCGCCACCAGTGCCGTGGGGACTTGTCCGCCAGGCAGCATGCAGTACGCGTCGAGCCGCCGCTTGCCGTCGCTGCCGAGTGGCCGCGGCGTCAGTCCAATGTGATCGACGGTGTTGAACCCGAAGCCCACCACGTCGAATCGCGCCGGGCGTGTCACGGCTGGCAGAAACGGCGCCGCGGGCGAGCTCGACCTCGACCGTGTCGGCCTCATTTCCCTACGCCGAGCCCCGTCCGGTCGAAGCGCATCAGTCACTCGCTCTTTTTCACGACCGCGCCGGGATCGATGATTCCGGCGACGGGAACCTCGATCAGCGGGCGGAGTGGACTGGTGGTTTGGACGCGGATCACGGCGGTGAACGGTCCGGGCGGTGCGTCGAGCGCGGTGCCGACGTGCAGCTCGCGCCCGTCGGCGCCGTCGACGATGCCGACACTGAGCTGCGGCGCAGCGCTGCTGGCGCCGACGAAGCGCAGCGCATCGTTGCCGGCGTGCAAGGCGACCTCGCGCAGCCGTTCGGCGGCGGGCGGTACCGGGCCGAGATAGAGGCGCGGAGGGTCGGCGGCGGCCTCCAGCGCGACCGTGCCGGTCAGGACCAGCAGCGCGCTGCGTTGCGCCGGATCGTTGCTGTAAACCGTCACGGTGCGGCGCTGCGGCCCCGGCGCCGTACTGGTGTCGCAGTGCGCTTGCACCACGCCCTGCCCGCCGGGCGGTACATCGCCGCTGCCGACGACGGAGGCCTGGCAGTCGCACGCGACGCGCACCTGCGTGATGGTCAGCGGCGCGCCGCCGTCATTGCTGAACGGAAACGCGTGCTCGATCGGCACTCCCTGCGGCAGGCGACCGAAGTCGACCGCTGTCTCGGCGAAGCGCAGATGCGGCGGCGCGACGCGCGGCGTCGTATCGCCCTCGCAGCCGGCGAGCAGGGCTGCGGCGAGCAGCAGCGCCGCGAGGCGCGCTGCGCGAGTCAGCTCTTCCCCATTCCCCAACCCGCGAATTTCCAACCCTCGCGGGCACTCTCGTGGCGCGCGACGACGCGTCATGGGGCAGCGCCGCAGCGGCGCACGCGTCGTCATCGGCCGCAGCGCGCGCACGGCGAGCGACGATCGTGGGCCGCAATCACGACGCGCGCAGCACGACAAGGGCGCGCCGCGCGCCGCCGCTGCTCGGAATCTGCCGAGCGATCGACGCGGCGCCGTCATCGGGGATGCGGCCGTAGAGCGCCACATTCTCGAAGCCCGTCTGCCGGGGCGGCGTCCCGGCGTGATGCATGGCGTCGATCTCGCAGCGCTGCGCCCCCGGCCAAGCGACCGGCGGCGGGGCAAACGGATCGATGCGGCCGACGGCTTGGGCGTCGATGCCGCGCGCCGCTTTCGCCGTCGGCACCGCCAGCGTCATCACGGCGTTCGCGCGCATGCGGCGCTTGTAGTCGGCAGGCGCGACGCGAGCAACGCCGCGCGCTCAGCGCGCTTTGCTCGAGCCCGCGGAGCGCGGTGCGGCGGTGACGGATCAGCGGCGAATGGGCATGCGGCGACGGCCGAGTGCCGTCACCCGTGCAGGGAATTCCCAAGTTGAACGCCGCGCGCTGGGCGGACTACGCGCCGTTACTCGAAGACTCGCCGGCCGGCGCGGCGAACCGGCGGCTAGCGTCACTCGTTCGGATCTCGGCGAAGTCGATAGGAGTCGACAGGAAGTTCGGCGCGACGCTTGACTCTCGGGCGTCGAGCACCCGAAATGCCCGGTCGCATGACGCCCGCGCTCCGCAGACTTCTGATTGCCGCCCTCGTTGTCATCGTTGCCGCCGCCGCCGGTGTCGGGTGGTACCTGCACAGCGGGACCGGCGGCAGCCGACTCTTCGTCGCCAACTACAAGGACGATACGGTGTCGGTCATCGATTTGGAGCGCGAGCGCGAAGAGAAGGTCCTCTCGGTGCCCGATTCACCGTTTGCCGTAACGCTGTGCGCCGGTCCCTCGCCGTCGGTGGTGGTGACGAACTCGACGGCGCATCGCGTCACCTTCGTCGACCCCGCGACACTGGAAATCGTCGCGACGGCGCCGGTCTCGAAAGGGCCGGAATTCGCCGTGTGCAGTCCGGACGGGACGCGACTGTACGTCACCAGCCCGTATGACAAGACGATCAGCGTGATCGATGTCGCCGCGCACGCGCCGGCGCGGCAAGCCATCGCCCTCGACAAGAAGCCCGGCGCGCTGGCCATCTCGCTGGACGGAACGCGGCTGTACGTGGCGATGCGTGACGATCCCGGCGCCGTGCTGGCGCTCAATACCACTACCGGAAGTGTCGAAGCGTCGGCACCGGTCGGCAAGTTCCCCAGCGACCTTGCTCTGAGCGGCGACGGCAGCCGGCTGGTCGTGGCGAGCTTCGACGACAATACGATCACCGTCATCGATCCGGTGACGTTCAAAGTGCTGGAAACCTATCCACTCGCCACCGGCAACGGATTGGTGCTCCATCCGACCAAGCCGCTGGTGTATTCGATGGACGGGTTCAACGACACGATTGCGGTGCTCGACTATCAGTCTGGTCAAGAGCTGCCGTCGATCGAGTGTGGCAAGGGCCCGACGTACAGCGCCATCACGGCCGATGGGCGCTTCCTCTACGTCGTCAACGAAGAGTCCAGCAACGTCGCGAAGATCGACACGGAGACCGGGAAACAGTTGGTGCGCATTGCGGTGGGCGACCAGCCGGTGGACGCAGTGCTCTTCGAGCCGCGGCGCTGAAAAAAATGGGCTTGACTTAGGGGGCCCGTCCGATGTCTTTTAGCCTCCACGAAAAGACTGCGTCGGGCAGGCAGGCCCGCAACGCTCCACAGAAGGGGGACATGATGAAGAAACTCGGAATGATCGTGGCGGGTGTCTGTCTGACGGCGACTATGGCGCTTGGTACGGACGGAGAGCCCGCCAAGGCCGGCGGCTTCAAGTCTGACATGGTGAACGCCTATCCGGCGTGCACCACGCCGACTGAGACGACGGGGGGTTCAATCCCGCTGCCGGCTTGCCCGGCCGTTGACCCGCCGCTGTGCACGTTCGGCGACAAGGGCAAGGCGAAGGCCGCGGCAAAGGCGAAGACCGACGTCGCAATCCAGGTCCAGCTCCAGGGCTTGGAGAACTGCGTCGACGGCACGGTGCTGCAGGCTTTTGCCAACTTCACCGCTTCGACGAACGATTGCACGGTCAGCGCGCGCTGCAACACTGTCCAGGCGAGCAATCTGGTGCTCGGCACCTGCACGGTTGCGAAGGGCAAGTGCAAGATCAAGACGACCGTGAACACCACGATTCCGGGCGCGATCACGCCGGGTAACAACACGGCGATCGCGATCACGGGCGTGGGCGTGACCACCGGCACCTCCGCGGTGGCCGTTGCCGGCGTGCTGGTTCCGTAATAACAGCACATCTATTCGCGCGCTGAGGCGCGTTAAGGGCCCGCCACGAAAGTGGCGGGCCCCTTCTTTTTGTAAGGCGCGCCGCGGCTCCGCCTAGAGTTGCTGTCAGAGACCAGCCTCTGGGCTTCAGCCTGGCATCGGTTGGGTTTCGCCAGGCTGAAGTCCGACCGCCCACGGCTGACGGCGATCTGTTGAGACCGCACTGGCTCGGCCCGCCGACGGCGCTGGCGGTGCGGCCTGCTTGCCCGGCCATGCCAAGGCCGGCCGGTGCGGCGTCCAGCCAGCGTGGCACAACCAGCGATCGCTCAGCGTCGTTCCTGCCGTCGTCGCTCAGCCCGTGAGCCGGCTCCCGCGCGTGCGCCTGCCGTGCTCGCCGCCGCTACCTGCAGGCGCGCCGGTAGGATCTGGCGGAAGTGGATTCCGGCCCAGATCGCGAATGGGAACAGTTGCGTGTCCCAGCTCTGCACGAAGGCGTCGCAGAATTGATAGACGCGCGTCATCAGGCCGCTGAACGCGCCGGGAAAGTCGGCTGCGTAGCTGGCCTTGATCGACACGACGATATCGAACACCTGCAACAGCAAGGCGACCGCCAGCGCGATGGCCAGGCGTTTCGCCTTCACGCCCCAACTCGGCGCCGGCGTCGCCAGCATCAGCGGAATCAGCAGCACTAGGTTGGCCATGACCCATTCGGCCGGGATGCCTTGCGGTGCCATGCGCAAGGCGGTCGGGTGCGCGTTCAGCCAGTCGAGCGTCGACTGGTCGCTGGGCGGCGTCTCGCTGAGGCCGAGGCGCGTTTGCAGGTAGAAGATGCCGGTCGGGTTGCGCTGCGTATCGATGAACAGCGCTGTCGGATGGCTCCAATCGGGGTTGGTGGAGAATTCCGTCAGCCACATGCCGACGCGCGCGGCGCGCAGCAGCACTTGCGCGTAAGTCGGGGCGACCGGCTTCCAGGCCATGTACGTCACGACCAGGAAGCCGACCAGCAGAGCAAAAAATCGCAGCGGCCTAATGCGCGGGAGCATCGGCGAACCGCGTGGCCCAGTAGAGCCACAGCGCCACGGCGACACAGACCACCAGCGCCTGCGCCACGTACACGTGCGTGTCGTGGAAGATTTCGTGGAAGAACAGGCCGATGAGGAACAGCGCGCTGACGCGCACCACGTTGACCAATTGAATGACGCCGATGCCGATGGCAGTGCCGATGCCGCGCGCGCGCCACGAGGTCGGGTAGGCGTACACGGCGGCCAGATAAATGCTGGTCGGCACGGCGCCGGAGCAGGCCGGCGCGACGTCGACCTCGAAGTTCCCCGAGCCCATGATGGTGCCCATCTTGGTGACCGGAAAGCCGCCGATGGCGCCGATCACCTTCAACACGCCGTAGCTCATGCCGGCCGATACGTGCGCCAACGCCGCACCGAGGTCGATGAACTTCAAAAGCGGGTCCCATGTCAAAATGAAGAAGAAGACGACGATCAGCGCCAGAAAGGTTCCGATGACGCGCGCCGCCAGCCAATTCGACATGTGGTGTCGTGGCTAACGGTGAGGGTGAGGCGAGTCAAGGTTGCGGGCCGGCGGTGTCGGGCATCGGGTGTCAAGGGTCCGGTGTCGGCATCAGTCGGAGATGAGGCGGAAGGGAATATAGTTGCGCGAGCGGCGGCGATCGTCTCTTTCTCGTCCGGCTGCCCACATCCGACCCCGACACCAGACACCCGATCTCTAGCCCATGCGCCCCCGCGACCTCGCTGCCCTCGATTTCGCGCGCGTCACCGCGCGCGTCTCGGATTTCGCCGCCTCGCCGGCAGGGCGCGAGCGCTGTTTGGCGCTCGCGCCAAGCCGCGAGCGCAACGCGGCGGACACGGCGCTGGAGCGCGCCTGGCAGATGTTCCGCCTGTTGGAGCAACACGGCGATCCGCCGCTGGCGAGCGTCGCCGACGTGCGCCCACACCTGCGCAGCGCGGCGCACGAGGGCTTCGTGCTCGACGGTCCGACGCTGGTCCAGGTGCGCATGACCTTGGCGGCATTGCGCTCCGTCGGCGCATTCTTCCGCCGCCACGTCACGTCTGCGCCGGCGCTCGCCGATCTGCCGGAGCGACTGGTCGCCTTCCCGTCGCTGGAAGCGGCGTTGACCCGCGCCCTCGACGATGACGGCGGGGTGCTCGATGCGGCCAGCGAGGCGTTGGCGCGCGTGCGCGCCAACATTCGCCGCTTGCGCGATACGCTGACGCGCAAGCTGGAGGAGCTGGTCGGGCGGCGCGGCCTGGCCGACGTCGTCGCCGACGACTACGTCACGGTGCGCAACAATCGCTTCGTCGTGCCGGTGCGCGTCGCGGCCGCGGCGCAGCTGCCCGGCGTCGTACAGGATCGCTCGGTGTCCGGT
>Ga0265339_10002484_pt1 | contig 13185 bp, 10 predicted proteins | sample 4CB219metaG_FD_202085 | JGI IMG/M metagenome (GOLD analysis project Ga0265339, IMG submission 202085) | Rhizosphere microbial communities from Carex aquatilis grown in University of Washington, Seatle, WA, United States - 4-CB2-19 metaG | ecosystem: Host-associated > Plants > Roots >...
GACCCAACCCCAAATGCTCGGCACTCTGGCGGCTGCGTACGCCGCGGCGGGACGATGGGACGATGCGGTCGCGACGGCGCAAAAGGCGCACGACGTGGCGGAGAAGTTGGGCGACAAAGCCCTAGCGGCGCAGAACCTCAAATTGAAGGAACTGTATCGCGGGCGCCATCCGTACACAGAAAAGCCGTCGCTTTGATTTATTTGACGACGTAAACAGAGCGAATGCTACAATTTCAGATCATATTCAATCCGATCAGCGCGGCGGAGCTGGCCAAGATGCCGCGCGAATTGCAGTTGCACATTTTGGGAGAATTCCGCGGTTTGCCGCAGGAGGCGCTCAAGACGGATTTCCAGCACTTCGGAAAGCTCGAGCGCAACGGCAAGATTCTGCATCGTTTCCGCATCGGCGATTATCGCGTGTATTTTGAACGGCACGAATTGGGCATCGTCGTGCATCGAATCCTCAGCCGCAATACGCTCAAGGATTTTCTGTATCGTTCCAGCCTCCCCACGGGCGAGGACGAAGTGCTGCAGGAGAATCCGAAGTTCTGGGAGATGATCGAGGCGGCAAAAACGAAGGGCTGAGGGTCCTCTCGTGTCATACTTCGCCTGACAAGCATTACAAACAGGCGCCGCCTTTCTTGTTGATGGCTCTGGACGGCAGGCTATTGTAAGGCGAATCGAGAGCAGCGTATGAATATGCAGTGTCTTTCAGGAACGGCAGCAAAAGTCGCGAGCATTCTCATCACCTTTGGGGCGGCCATGCCGCAAGCGAGTTTCGCGCAGACTTACGGACCCGGCTTTGATCCTGTTTTCGGCCCGGTCATCAGGATCGCAAGTCCGGCCAACCACTCCGTCTTTTACGGCCCGGTCGATGTTCCGATTTTCGCGTATACACGGACAGGATTCCAAACCGGCGGCCGGTATACAAATGTCGAGTTTTTCGCCGGCACGAATGACCTTGGGCCGGGCGTCAATTTGAGTGAGACTAATCGGTTCAGTCGCTTCTCCTTCATGTTCGGACCGAAACCGATGGCCAAGCTCAGTCCGATGTGGTGCTTTGTCTGGACCAATCCGCCCGCCGGAACCAACGTCCTCACTGCTATTGCGCGCGGCCCCGGGTCGCCGATTTATGGGATGTTCTCGACGTCGGCTCCGGTTGACGTGATGATCATTTCCGGGACGAATGCTTCAAACGCGGCCAATGTGGTGAGCATCGTCGCCAAAGACCCTATCGCGGTCGCCGGAACGAACGTTTCCTGGGTTTGGCAAAGTCCGACGAATAAGTCGCCGGCATGGACGAACTGGCCGCCGATGCATTGGCGTTACTACACCAATTGGGGGCCCAAATCGGCCTCGTTTACAGTGCGGCGATTCGGCGACGCCACTTCCGCGTTGGACGTCTACTATTCACTGGGTGGGACGGCCAGCAACGGCGTTGATTACGTCGGGCCGTCGAATTTGGTTTCGATTCCTTCGGGTTTGGACACCAATTTGAATTACGGTGTCGTGGAAATTCGCGCCGGCGCGGCGTACGCGATGATTCCCATCGTGCCGATCGACAACGGCACAAACGCCTACCGCAAGACGGTGACGCTGACATTATCGCCGCCTCCGCCAAGCGAGGCGGATTATCAGGTTGGAATTCCCAAATCCGCGGCTGGCTTGATTCTCTACAACTGGCTGCGCCCGCCTCCGATGCTTCTACCGGACGGGAGTTTTGGGATGACCGGCGCGGGACCGGATGGGGCCTGGTTTACCGTGGACCGTTCCAGCGATCTTCTTGACTGGTCGCCGGCTGGCACAAATCAAATCGTCGAAGGGTCGATTGACTTCATCGACCCAGGCGCGCGAGGGAGCCAGGCTGGCTTCTACCGCGTCAGGCCGCTGACCAATGCGCCGCCGCCGTAGCGGTTTTTACTTTGGAGTTGGGCGCCAACCGGGTAGCCTTGCGGCATGTCCCGAATCACCGAATTGCGCGTCAATGGCCGGGTGGAGAGGATCGACGCGGAGGGGGAACGCAGCCTGTTGAGCGTGCTGCGGGATGACTTGGATTTGACAGGGTGCAAATACGGTTGCGGCGAAGGCCAGTGCGGCGCATGCACCGTTTTGCTTGACGGACGCCCGGCGCGTTCGTGCATCACCAGCATTGGCGGTGTCGGGCAACGGGAGGTCGCCACCATTGAGAGCCTGGAACACGACGGCCATTTGCATCCATTGCAAGAGGCGTTTCTCAAAATGGACGCCATGCAATGCGGCTATTGCACCAGCGGCATGATCCTGTCCGCATACGCGCTGTTGCGCGACAATCATAACCCGAGCGAGGGCCAGATTATCCGGCACATGAATGGCAACATCTGCCGCTGCGGGACCTACCAACGAATCATCGCGGCGATCCAGGAGGCGGCGAAAGCCGGGCCGGAGGCGAAATGATGAATGACGCTTCGCATATAGTGAATCGGCGCGGGTTTTTCAAAGCGCTCGGCGCGGGTGTTTTGGTTTTGTATCTGGCGCCGGTGGATTTCGCCCAGGAATCGGGCGGGAGTCGCCGGCGTTTCGGCGCGGCGTTGCCGTCGGACATCAACGCCTGGCTGCACATCGGCGAGGATGGGATCGTCACCGTATACACGGGCAAAACGGAGGTGGGGCAGAACATCCGGACGTCGCTGACGCAGGCTGTGGCGGAGGAATTGCGGGCGCCGACGGCGTCAATAAAAATGGTGATGGCGGACACGGAATTGACGCCGTACGATTTCGGAACGTTCGGAAGCCAGACGACGCCGCAAATGGCGTCGCGCCTGCATCGCGTGGCGGCGGCGGCGCGCGAGGCGCTGCTGGATTTGGCGGCGGATCGTTTCAAGGCTGACCGCGGGACGTTGGTGGTGGCGGACGGAAAGATTTTCAAAGGCGCCGGCGGCGATGGGGCTGGATTTGGCGAATTGACCAAGGGGCAAAAGCTGGTCAAGACTATCGACGACAATACGCCGATCACGCCGGCGACGAAGTGGTCCATAGCGGGAACGTCGCTGCCGAAGGTCAACGGCCGCGATTTTGTGACCGGCAGGCACAAGTACGCCAGCGACATCAAGCGGGAGGGAATGCTGCACGGAAAAGTGTTGCGCGCGACGTCGTTCGAGGCGGCGTTGGATTCGGTTGACACGAGCGCGGCGGACGCGATGCCTGGAGTGAAGGTGGTGCGCGACGGCGATTTTATCGGCGTTACGGGGCCGGACGGGCTGTCTGCGACGCATGCCGTCGGCGCCATCCACGCCAAATGGACAACCAAGCCGCAGCCGTCCAGCACGGGCATTTTTGATTACATCAGGAAGAACGCCGGCGAAGGCGGCGGCCGGGGCGCCATCAACAAAGGCTCGGTGGAAACCGGCATGGCCGCGGCGACCCACAAACTCACGCAGACTTACACGGTCGCTTACATCGCGCACGTTCCGCTGGAGCCGCGCGCCGCGGTGGCGGAATGGAATGGCGACAAGCTCACGATTTGGATGGGCAGCCAGCGGCCTTTTGGCGTGCGGGACGAAGTGGCGCAAGCCTTCGGGCTGAAGAATGAGCAAGTCCGCGTGATCGTGCCCGACACTGGCTCGGGTTACGGCGGCAAACACACGGCGGAGGCGGCGATCGAGGCGGCGCGGCTGGCCAAGGGGTCTGGCAAGCCCGTGAAGCTGGTTTGGACGCGTCAAGAGGAATTCACGTGGGCGTATTTTCGGCCAGCCGGCGTGATCGACGTCTCCAGCGGCGCCGGAAACGACGGGGTGATGACAGCGTGGGAATTTCACAATTACCTTTCGGGGCCGTCGGCGTTGGGGACGCCCTACAACATCGCGAATCAAAAATGCGAATTTCATGGGGCCAAATCGCCGTTGAGGACGGGCTCTTATCGCGGGCTGGCGGCGACGGCGAACCATTTTGCGCGCGAGACGCATATCGACGAAATGGCCGCGGCGTTGAAAATGGATCCGCTGGAGTTTCGGCTGAAGAATTTGACCGACGAGCGGCTGAAGGCGGTCCTGGAAGCGGCGGCGGAGGCGTTCGGATGGGGCAAGCGCAAGGCGGCGGCGGGTCACGGGTTTGGCATGGCATGCGGGGTGGAAAAGGGCGGGCACGTCGCGACGTTTGCGGAGGTTGCGGCGGACGTCGCGAGCGGCGGCGTGAAAGTGTTGCGGGCGACGCAGGCGTTTGATTGCGGGGCGGTGGTGAATCCGAACCACCTGAAGAACCAGCTTGAGGGGGCGATGATAATGGGCCTGGGCGGGGCGCTATTTGAGTCAATCGAATTTGCGGACGGCAAGATTGGCAACGCGCGGCTGGCCGAGTATCGCGTGCCGCGGTTTGAGGATGCGCCAAAAATCGAGATCGTGCTGGTGGATCGCAAGGACCTGCCCTCGGCGGGCGCCGGCGAGACGGGCATCGTGGGAATTGCGCCCGCGGTGGGCAACGCGATCTTTAGCGCGACAGGCATCCGCTTGCGGTCCATGCCGCTGGTTCCTGACGGGCTGAAGGCGTGAAGATCGGGCTTATTCTGCTGGCCGCCGGGCGATCCGAGCGACTCGGACGGCCCAAGCAACTTCTTCTTTTTCGCGGGCGCCCGCTTCTGCGCCACTGCTGCGAAGTCGCTATCGGCGCTGAGTGCTTCGACAGAATTGTCGTGGTCCTTGGGGCGTTTGCGGACGAGATTCGGGGGGCGACGGGCAAATTGCCTGCGACGGTGGTCGTGAACAGGCGCTGGCGCGCCGGAATGGGTTCGTCGATTCGGCGCGGCATGAAGGAAATGGACGGAGTCGACGCGGTGGTTCTGATGCTGTGCGACCAGCCATTTGTCACCGCGGCGCTGCTTAGGAGGATCGTAGCGCTTTACAAAAAGGGCGCCGCGCTGGTGGCGTGCGACTATGGAGGGACGTTCGGTCCGCCGACATTGTTTGACAGACGATATTTCGAGGAACTCAAGGCGCTGGAGCCAGACGCCGGGGCGAAGGCCGTGTTGATGCGGCACACGGACGAAATGAAATGCGTCCATTTTCCGAAAGGCGCAATCGACATCGACACGGAAGAGGACCTGGCGGAAATGAGCGCGGCGCGAGTCAAATAAATTCAAGCTTGGTGGTGGGCGCTTCGGGATCCCAGGCGCGGGGCGGTTTGGTGTCGATGGCGCCGACTTCCTTGATGGAGATCTGGCGGCCGCGGGTTTTGGGGCCTTTGACTTCGATGTCGCCCGGCTTGCAGGTTTGCTGGTTGATTTTCTGGTACGGGGCGGGCTTGTAACGTATATAGAGCAGTTCCGGCGTGCCGGGCGCGAAGAACAGGACTTTGGAGCGGGGCGGGGCGCAGAAATATTCCTTGTCAAGGATAGCGCCGCCGAAGGTGAAGCGTTTGAGGCAGGCGGCGTCGCGGGTGGAATACGCCATGGTCATGACGCGGTCGCGGTCCGGGATGGCGCAATAGACGAGGTCGGGTCCGACGAACATTTTTTCGGGGAGCTCGACGACCTTGTAATGGGCGTCGCGGAAGACAAGAAGAATTTTATCGAACTTGGTGCATTCGCTCTTGTATTCCTCCCCGGAGACCTTGTAGCCGACGTAGCCGGATTCGCGGTCGTAGGCGACCTTGAAGGACTTGAAGGCCACTTCGCGGGCGTCGACTTCGTCGTAGCGGCTGGACTTGGTGCAGCGCGGATAAAGGGGCGTGTATTTTTCGAGGAGGGCTTCGAGGTGGGCGATGGCGAACCGGGTGACGTTGCGGAGCTCCTTGTTGGTCTGCTCAAGGCCGGCCTTGACCTTGTCCATTTCCTCGCGGTGGCGGTTGATGTCAAATAGAGAGATGCGCCGGATGCGCACCGCCAGGAGCGCCTCGATGTCTTCGGGCGCCAGGTCGCGAAGCATCTGCCGTCGAAACGGCTGGAAGCCCTCGGTGACGGCCTGGACGACGGCTTCGTTGGTGCGGGCGTTCTCGATCTTTTTGTAAATACGATTTTCGATGAAGATGCGGACGAGGGTCTTGAAATGCATCTCCTGCTGGAGCTTGTCGCGCTTGATTTCGAGTTCGCGCTTGAGGATGGCGACGAGCTGCTCGGTGTTGTGGCGCAGGACTTCCGAAACGGTCATTTCCACGGGGCGATTGTCCCTGATGACGATGATGCGGCTGGCGATGGTGACTTCGCAATCGGTGAAGGCGAAAAGGGCGTCGGCGAGTTGATCGGCGCTGACGCCGGCCGGGGCGCGAACCTCAATTTCGACGCTTTCGGCGGTGAAATCGTTGATGCTTTTGACCTTGATTTTGCCCTTGCGGGAAGCGTCTTCAATGGAAGCGGTCAGCGTTTCCGTTGTGGTTGTGGGCGGAATCTCGGTGATGAGGACGGTGGAGTCGTCCTTGATTTTGGTTCGCGCGCGGACCTTGATCTGGCCGGCGCCGTCGCGATACTCGCGGGCGTCCATGAGGCCGCCGGTTTGGAAATCGGGCAGGACTTTGAAGGACTGTCCTTTGAGGATGGCGATTTGGGCCTGGAGCAATTCGGGAAAATTATGGGGCAGGATGCGCGAGGCCATGCCGACGGCGATACCCTCGGCGCCGAGCATCAGAGTGAGCGGCAATTTGCTGGGCAAGGTGACGGGCTCCTGGTGGCGGCCGTCGTAGCTGGGAACGACTTCAGTGATTTCGTCGTTGAAAATTTCGGTGCGCGCCAATTCGGTGAGGCGGCATTCGATATAGCGCGGAGCGGAAGCGGGATCGCCGGTGTGGAGGTTGCCGAAGTTTCCCTGGCCTTCGATGAGGTAACGTTTGTTGGCCAGCACGATGAGGGCGTCGCCAATGGAAGCGTCGCCATGCGGATGGAATTGCATGGTGGCGCCGGTGACGGTGTTGACTTTGCTGAAGCGGCCGTCGTCGCGCTGGTGCATCGCCCAAAGGATGCGGCGCTGCACGGGCTTCAAGCCGTCGCTGAGGTTGGGGATGGCGCGGTCGCGGATGACGTAGCTTGCGTAGTCAAGAAAACTGCGGTCGACGCGGCGGTGGAGCGCCAGATCGATTTTGCCGGGAACGAAGGGGCGGGCGGGCGCGATGGCGACGCCTTCGGCCTCAGCTTCGACGTGGGCGCCGCCGTTTGAGGATGCGGGCGCCGCAGCTTCGCCGTTGGGTGGAGCGGATTGGATCGGGGCGCCTTCGATGGGAAGTTCGGGCTGCTCGGATGGATTTTTGCGTTTAGGCATCGGCTTGCTGGGTAGCGCTGCCGTCCTGCACTTCGATAGAAGTAATCAGCAAGACATCGACAAAAATCGAGGCGTCCTTTGGGCCGTAAAACACGTTCAGAATGCGACCGGTTGGGGACATGGAAATGAAATCTGGATGACGAACGTTTACCTCGCGGCCGTCCGCCATGCGAATCAGGAATGGGAGGAATGGCGTTGCGTGAACCACTTCCTTCAGTTTTTCGATTGTCATAGCGTGGAAATCGTATCACTCCTCGACGGGGACGACGAGGTTTTCCATGATGTAATCTTTGCGTTCGGGGGTGTTTTTGCCCATGTAAAAGCCAAGGATGCCCGCGGCTTCGGGTTTGGCGGCGTATTCGACTTGACTGAGCCGCATGCCGGGGCCGATGAACTGTTTAAATTCGCTGGGGTTGATTTCGCCTAGGCCTTTGAAGCGGGTGATTTCGCAGGTTTTGCCCAATCTTGCGGAGGCGGTGTCGCGCTCGGCTTCGCTGTAGCAGTAGATGGTTTGCTCCTTGTTGCGGACGCGGAAGAGCGGCGTTTCAAGGACGTGCAGATGGCCGTCGTGAACGAGGTGATCGAAGAAACGGAAAAAGTAAGTGATGAGCAGGTTACGAATGTGAAGGCCGTCGACATCGGCGTCGGTGGCAAGGATGACTTTTTCGTAGCGAAGGTTTTCGACAGAATCCTCGATGTCGAGGCTGCGCATGAGATTGTACATTTCGTCGTTGCGATAGACGATGTCGCGCTTGAGATCCCAGACGTTGAGGGGCTTGCCCTTGAGGACGAAGAGGGCCTGCAGGTTGACGTCGCGGCAACTGATGATGGGGCCGGCGGCCGACTGGCCCTCTGTCAAAAATATCATTGTGCCGCGCCCCTTGGCTTTCGCCTTGTCAAAGTGGGTTTTGCAATCCTTGAGCTGCGGGATGCGGATGGTGATGGCCTTGGCGCGGTCGCGCGCCAGCTTTTTGACCTCCTGCAACTCCTTGCGCAATTGCTGGGTGTCCTGGCATTTGGCGATGATTTTCTCGGCGACGTCCTTGTTGCGGTTGAAAAAGTGGAGCAGCTCCTCGCGGACGGTGTTGACGAGGTCGGAACGGAGTTCGGTGTTGCCGAGCTTGTTTTTGGTCTGCGACTCGAAGACGGGATCTTTGAGGCGGAGCGAGACGGCGCCCACCATGCATTCGCGGACGTCGTCGCCCTCGAATTTGCCTTTGCCGTATTCGTTGACAGCCTTGAGGAGCCCTTCGCGAAAGGCGCTCAAGTGGGTTCCGCCGTCGGAAGTATATTGGCCGTTGACGAACGAGAAGAAGGTTTCGCCGTATCGGCTGTTGGTGTGGGTGAAACAGAATTCGAGCGTCTTGCTGGAATAATGGAGCGGCGGATAAATCGGCTCGGAATTATCGGCGCGCAGATCTTCAAGGACGAGGTCGAGCAGGCCATTGCGGGAGACGAAGGTCTGGCCGTTGTAGATGAGTTTGAGGCCGGTGTTGAGATAGCTGTAGTGGCGAAGGCGGCGTTCGATGAATTCGGGGCGATACGCGCTGTCCTTGAAGATCTCCGGATCGGGCGTGAAACGGATGAACGTGCCGTCGGGTTCGCCGGGATCTTTGCCGTTTTTCTCGCCTTTGAGTTTGCCGACCTTGAACGCGGCCTCGACAAACTCGCCTTCGCGATGGCTGCGGACCAGGAAATCCTTGGAGAGCGCGTTGACGGCCTTGGTGCCGACGCCGTTGAGGCCGACGCTGAACTGGAAGACCTCATCGTTATATTTGGCGCCGGTGTTAATTTTGGAAACGCAGTCGACGACTTTGCCGAGGGGAATGCCGCGCCCGAAATCGCGCACACTGACGGTCGGGCCATCGATGTCGATGCGGACTTCCTTGCCGTAGCCCATGATGTACTCGTCGATGGCGTTGTCGATGACCTCCTTGAGCAGGACGTAGCAGCCGTCGTCGTAATTGGAGCCGTCGCCGATGCGGCCGATATACATGCCGGTGCGCAGGCGGATGTGTTCGAGGGACGAGAGGGTTTTGATTTTGCTCTCGTCGTATTGGTGCTTCTTGCTCTCAGCCATACTTTGAGGGGCTAATATTGAAGTGAACGCGGCAATTGCAACAGGAATTTGATGCGGGAACGCGCGGCCGCGGGGAGAAGGACGGGGGCGACTGGTTCTAACTGTCAGGGGGGGCAAACCCAGATGCGTCCGCCCTGGAGTTCGGTCTGGCATTTCAAAGGCGGATGCGTCAGGCTGAGTCATTCCTGCTGGAGGCGAATTTAAGGCGCGTTTGATCGCTTCAACGCCGTGCGCTCCGCAAACGCCATCGGTTTCGCGGACAAGGAGGGTGTATGCGGCTCTGATTGTTTTGCTGGCGGCGGGGCCGTTTGCGGCAGTTGCGAGCGAGGAGTCGCCGCCGGTCATCATTCACAATGTTATAGTTGACGGATCGCCCGCCGGGGGAATGGCGAAGGGGGCCGTGCGCGTGTCCTCGGCGGCGCAACGCGTGGAGTTTCACTTCGGGCCGTACCTGGACACGTCGAATCCGCCGGTGCGGTTGCGGTATCGATTGGACGGATTTGACAAGGAATGGCGGGAGGCGGGTGGGGAGATGCGCCTGAACGCGCGGTTCCTCGACAGCGCGAACAACACAGTGAGCGCCGAGGATTTTGTGGCGCGCGGCGAAAGCGTGGGCTGGGCCGGCTCGATTGCTCGTTCACGATTTGATCGCCGGACGGAAGCGATCAAGGCGCCGGAGCGGGCGGTGCGGATGCAGATCGAATTGTTTTCGGGAGGTTCGGAACAAACGGTCGGAGTGATGGTGGTGGACAACTTGACGGTGTCGGCCCTTGAGACCAACGGACAGCCGGAGACATTGCTCTTCCGCCTGCATCTTGCACAAAGAACGGTTGACAACCCTTCGAGCGTCCCGGCCGGCTGGATGCGCGACGGCTCCAAGCCAAGCATCGCCAGGGCGCTCGACCTGGGTGATAACAGTCAGATGCCGGTCCTGGGGGTGGTGGACGCAGACCCCGCCACATGGGGGGCCTGGCGCACCGACCCTGGCGCCGCCGTGGCGGTGCATGCGGGCGAAGCGCTGATCCTGAGTTGGAACGAAATGTACAGCATCGGTTGGGGCGGCCTTGGGGCCGCCGTTTATAGTTACCTGCCGCCGGGTCAATACCAATTTCAAGTGCAGGCCCTCACCGAGTACGGCGAAGCGGTGGGCTCGACAGCAGCGTGGACGCTGACGGTGGCGCCTCCATTCTGGCAGACGTCGTGGTTCCGGGGTTCCTTGCTGGCGAGCCTGGTGGCGGGGCTTGTGGCGGCGGTGCGTTATCAAACCTGGCGGAAAATGCAGGTCCAGCTCGAAGCGCTGGATCAACAACGCGCCCTGGCGCTCGAGCGCACGCGCATCGCCCGCGACATTCATGATGACCTGGGCGCAAACCTCACGCAAATCGCGCTTCTGAGCGAACTGGCCCAGACGGATTTGGAGCAGCCCGCGCTGGCCAAAGCCCATCTCGCGCAGATTTTCACCACGGCGGGGGCGGTCGCGCGGCAACTGGACGAAATCGTGTGGGCCATCTCGCCCGCCAACGACACGCTCGAACAGTTTGCGGGCTATATGTGCAAGTTTGCGCAGGACTATCTGCGCGTGGCGGGGATACGCTGCCGGCTGGAGGTTCCGGAATCGTTGCCGAATTATTCCATGTCCTCCGCAGAACGGCATGACATGTTCCTGGCGGCCAAGGAAGCGTTGCACAACGTTGTCAAGCATGCGCGCGCCGGGGAAGTCTGGGTGCGGCTGAAAGTCGACGAGGGCAGCCTGATTCTGGTTATCGAGGACAACGGGACCGGGCTGCGCAACGGCGCGGCCTCAGGCGCGCGCGGCAACGGCCTGTTGAATATGCGGAACCGGATGCAACAGCACGCCGGGGGGACGTTCACGCAGTCAAGCGAAACGGGGCATGGCGCGGTGGTGCGTTTGGCCCTTCCGTTGAAAGCAGGCGGCGGCGGGCGTGTCGGCAGTACTGCGGACTTGTGAACGCCCTCTGTGGCCGCACCCTATACTTGATGTCGCGACCCAACGAACAACCCATCACCGTCGCCATCGTGGAGGACGATCCCCAAGTGCGGCAGAGCCTGGCGGGAATACTCAAACGCGGGACCGGAGTGCTTTGCGTGGGGGCCTTTGGCAGCGCCGAGGAAGCCTTGCGCGAATTGCCCGCGTTGCGGCCCCAGGTGGGGCTGATGGACATCAACCTGCCCGGCATGGACGGAGTGGAGTGCGTTCGCAAACTCAGCGCGTTGCTGCCGGAAATGCAGATGGTAATGCTCACCGTCTACGACAACACCGACGCCATATTCAATTCGCTCGCGGCCGGAGCATCGGGCTATTTGCTCAAACCGGTGAGCGCCGCGCAACTGCTCGCCGCCATCAAGGACGTGTATATGGGAGGCGCGCCCATGACGAGCAACATCGTGCGCAAAGTCGTGCAGACCTTCAAACAACCGGCTCCCGCGGAGCGCGAGGCAGAAAACCTATCGACGCGCGAACAGGAGGTGCTCGATTTCCTGGCCAAGGGCTATCTTTATAAAGAAATCGCGGATCAATTGAAAATCAGTTACGGCACTGTGCACACCTATATCGAACGGATTTTCAAGAAACTTCATGTGCGCTCCCGCGCCCAGGCCGTTGCCAAGTATCTGGGCGCATAGAAGGGGTGTTAGTGAAGTCATTTACAGAAATGCGTCGGCGAGACGCCGACGGCTGCGGGCGAGACGCCCGCGCTCCCCGGACCGGGGAATTCTGAAACGGAATTCGCTAGCGCCACACTGGAAGGATGCCGGTGGAGGCTGTCGGCAGAATAGCTGACTACCGGAATAGGGTGGAGGACTTAAGATGCTGACTCACGACCCCTCCCCATGACCTGATCGGGGAGGCGCCGTCGCATACAACGAAAACGACTATCACGATCGACTATGAACTTCAAACTTGCTTCACTTGCCGCGGCCACGCTGCTGCTTGCATGCAGTCCTGCCCGCGCGGGCGCTCTGCCTAATAATTTCTGGCCAAACTCCATGTTCAACAGCGGCACCAATCTCAGCGCGCCGGACGGCAGCGGCACGTTCACTGGCTGGGTGCGCAATGGCAGCGACCCCACCATCGACCAGGTCGCCCAGGTCGCCCTGCCCGGTTCCTCTCATGCGGTGATGGTCAATGACCAGGACACAGGCAACTACGGAGAATGGGATTCCTACGTCAGCCTGGACGGCATAGCGAACCCCGGCGACACGATCAATGTGAGCTACTCCCAAATGTACAGCATCCAGGATGATAACATGCGCGTGGCGGTCGTGTTTTATGATTCGGGCATGAACGCGCTCAGCGCCGGGCAATACGTCGTGACGGGAGACAGCCCTGGCTGGGCGGGTGACATCGCCTCGTCCACCTTCACACCCACGAATCAATCGCTGATCATGCCCCTCGGCGCGGTGACGCTAAACGTCGGGGTCGTTTCAGGCGGCTCCGAAGTCACGAGCGGCTACCTGGTGGTAGACAACCTCCAGGTCGCGCGCGCGCCGACGCCGTCGCTTTTGCCGGGCAACTTCTGGCCCAACCCAACTTTCGAATTGGGGACAAGCCTGGATCAAAGCAACGGAACACCCACGGGATGGAACAGCTATAACAGCGGCAGCTCTGTCATTTGCCAGGTCACCACCAATAATTACGTCAGCGCGAGCCACGCGCTGGTGTTGGTGGACAACGATGGCGCCAATTATGGGTCATGGTATTCGGACAAGGTATCGTTGACCGGTCATGCCAGTCCGGGTGATGCGTTAAACGTGCAATGGTATCAGCTCTATAGCATCACCAACGACAACATGCGCGTGACCTTTTCGTTCTTTGATTCCGGCGGCAACGGCCTCGGCGACGTCCACTTCCAAGTCACCGGCAATAGC
>Ga0265339_10002488_pt1 | contig 13166 bp, 12 predicted proteins | sample 4CB219metaG_FD_202085 | JGI IMG/M metagenome (GOLD analysis project Ga0265339, IMG submission 202085) | Rhizosphere microbial communities from Carex aquatilis grown in University of Washington, Seatle, WA, United States - 4-CB2-19 metaG | ecosystem: Host-associated > Plants > Roots >...
GCGGAGGAGGTACTCCACCGTCTGCGATGAGACGCTGGTGCCAAAGTGGTCGCTGGCGGCCGCCTCGATGGTGTGGGCCTCGTCCAGGACGACGATGCTGTAATCGCCAAGCATCTTGGCGTCCTCGGGCAGGGCAAGGTCGCTGAAGAACAGGGCGTGGTTGACGACCACCACCCTCGCCTCAAGCACGCGCTTTCGGGCTTGGTGGTAGAAGCATTTGCCGAAGTGGTCGCATCGGCCGCCAAAGCACATGCCGCTCTCGCAGCGGACCTTGGCCCACAGTGCCGGGCTGACGGCGAAGTCCATGTCCTGCTGCGAGCCCTCCTTGGTCCGCTGTGCCCAGTCGCACAGTCGCTCGAGCTGCTCAAGCTCGTCGAGGTCGACGATGAGTTTGGCGCGGTTCTTGAGGGCCAGCCCCAGCCGGCGATGGCAAAGGTAATTGCCGCGTCCCTTGGCCAAGACGGCCTCGAACTTCACCGGCAGGATCTTCTGGAGGAACGGCAGGTCCTTGCCCATGAGCTGTTCCTGCAGGGCGATCGTGTAGGTGGAGATGACCGCACGCTGGTTGGCCTGCACGGCCCGCAGTATGGCGGGCACGAGATAGGCAAAGCTCTTGCCAACGCCGGTGCCGGCCTCGGCCAGCAGATGCTCGGGCTTGGCCAGTGCAGCCTGTACGGCGCGGCCCATGTGGAGCTGCTCATCGCGCTGTTCGTAGGCGGGCAGGGCCTGGGCGATCAGACCGCCGGGGGCAAGGATATCGTCAACGGTAAGACTCATGTATTGCCCCGGACCGGCACGGGCACGTCCTGGGGCGTGACCGGATGCGACATTCTCTGGGTGAATTGCAGTACGAACCAGATGGTGATGACTGCCATGCTGAAGCCGATAACCGTCGCAAGCACGGTGATAAATGTTCGCCCGCGGACGATGGTCGCCCGCATGGACGCGATCAGGCTGTCCTTGGCCAGCGTGAGCATCGCCAGCATGACCGCCGCCACCGTCAGCCAGATGCTGATCGAGTGAATACCGCTATAGACGAACTCCCCACCCGTGACCAGCCGCCCCGACTGCAGGTAATACAGCGGCTGACCATCGGTCCCGACAGTCACCCACCCATTGACGGCCTCACCGCCAAGGAACATGTACATGATCGTGTAGGCGAAGAAGTTCGCCAACCCGATCATTATGGTCCAGATGCAGATTTTGGTTTTGCGATCCATTTATAGTTGATCAGTTCATCAGGTAACAGTTAATCAGGGGCAGAGCCCGCTTCATCGCTGCCGGAGTCATCAATCGGAGTCTGTCTTGCCGAGCCTCTTGCGCTTCTTTAAGAATCGAATGTAGCCATTGATCAAGCGAAGGACTTCACTCGCATCATTCATCAAAACGTCTAGGTGGTCCTTCTTGAAGAAACTTTCATCTTCGCACACCGAGATATCGTCAACCAACTCGTTCATGCTACCACGGGACCTCCGAAGGTAGCTGATGTTATGCGTGTACGTCCCGCAGCCGTGGCCTTCAGCTATGTTATTTGTAACTGAAAGGGAGGCTCGCCTCATTTGCGAGACGAGAACGAACTCCTGGTTCTTTGGAAGCTTGTGAACAAGCAACCAAATGCGCTTTCGGAACGCTTTGGCTTTCTTGTAAACAGTTAGATCCGTAAAGTCACCGGCCATGCATCACCCACCCTTTCTTCCGTGCACGAGAGGATGTCAAATCTTCGGAAAGACTTTCCGCACCAACCACTGATAAACTGATCAACTGTCAACTGCGAACTATTCTTTGACTCCGATCACGCCTTCCAAGGGGCTTGACGCTGTTGCATATAGTTTACGCGCGATGCGGCCGGCGCGGCGGGCGAGGTACCCCGCCTCGATCGCCTGGCGCATGGCTACGGCCATCATGACCGGGTCCTTGGCGCCGGCGATGCCGGTATTGAGCAGAACGCCGTCGGCACCGAGTTCCATGGCGATTGCCACGTCGCTGGCGGTGCCAACGCCTGCGTCGACGATGATTGGGAACTTCGGGTCACCATCCTTGAGCTGCTCCAGGATGATGCGGATGGCATACGGGTTTAGCACGCCCTGCCCGCTGCCGATGGGGCTGCCGGCGGGCATGACTGCGTCGGCGCCGGCCTCTTTGAGGCGCATCGCCATGATCGGGTCGTCGCTGGTGTAGCACAGCACGCAGAAGCCCTCGGCCTTGAGGACCTTCAGGGCCTCCAGCGTACCCATCGGGTCGGGCAGGAGCGTCTTCTTGTCGCCCAGGACCTCCAGTTTTACCCAACTGGCGCCCTTGTTTTCCAGGCCCTCCAGCAGTTCGCGGCCCAGGCGGGCGGTGCGGATGGCGTCGTCGGCGTTAAAGCAGCCGGCGGTGTTGGGCAGCAGTGTGTACTTGGCAGGGTCAATGTAGTCCAGGATGTTACGCCCGGCCTTGTCCATCAGCCGCTCGCGACGGACAGCGACAGTAACGACCTCGCAGCCGCTGGCCTCCAAAGCCTGCTGCATCACCTCGAAGGTGCTGTACTTGCCAGTGCCGACGAACAGCCGGCTGGTGAACTCGAATTGTCCGATGCGGAACTTGTCAGTCATAACCGAAACCTGCTTTCTATGCGGTCGAAGCGCTGATTATAGCGCTTTACGGGGCGGGGGAGCAACAATGCATTGGTTCCAGCCGCGTACGGGAAGAACGTTCTGATAGCACAGTGGCAGTTCACGGGCTTGCTCTTCGCAAAAGCCCGGCATCGCAAGCCCCTGGCCTAACGGCGCGAAAACGGCATTGCGGAGCAGTTGACCATTCACAGGCGCGGGGGCGCGATGCTGGAGCCCGCTAAACCGCAAGCGATACTCTATTGCGTTCACAGGCGCAGGCGAGACGTCCGCACCACCCCCTCCGCCCTCACCCCCCGCCGACCAGGGTGACGATCTCCAGCGTGTCGCCTTCCTTGAGGGAGGTCTGGTCGTAGTTCGCGCGGCGAACGATCTGCTTGTTGAGTTCCACGGCCACGCGGCGGGGTTCGAGCTTTAGACCCGCCACCAGGGCGGCCACCGTGTGGCCGTCGGCGCAAGTCTGTGTTTGTCCGTTAACGGTAATCTGCATTGGGGTGATTATACGGTTGGCGTGGCGTTGGCAGAAGAGATTTGGGACCTTTGGGAACATTACGTGGAATAGGTTATTTAGCAGGATGAACAGGATAGACAGGATAAGACCGATTTAAAATGAATCCTGTTCATCCTGTATATCCTGCTGATCTTCTTCCCCAAAACGTTAAAGTACCGGGGCCGTTGCAACAAAACAGGCTCTGCCTTTTTGCTCTTTTCACACGGAGAAAGAGCAAAGAGGCAGAGCCACACTGGTGCCCTATTACTTGGCTTTTCGTGGTGCGGACTGGCCGCTTTGGGTCTGGAGTCGTTCGTGGCTGGGGTTGTCGCTGACCTCCCCTACCGAGTACTCCTCAAGGTCTTCGCCCTTGCCGGAATTGCGCTTGGCGGGGGCCGCGGTCGAGGCGGGCTTCATCCAGGCGGCTACCACCTGGCGATGCACCTTCACGTCGGCGCCGCCGTAGGGCGTATAGAGCTTGCCATCGGCCTGATCGGGTTTCGCGGGTGCGGTGGCTGCCTTGGCATCGGTGTTATAGGACAGGCCCTTGATCTTGCTGGACCGCACAGGGGCTGGCTCTTCGACTGGGCTCAGGTCAATCCCGCCAAAGCTTGCCGGCGCGGCGACAGCCTGTACAGCAGGGGCCGCCTGCTTGGCTTGCTGGCCTGGGACTCTTTGACTGGTCTGACAGTGTGGACACCGGGACTTCTTGCCTTCGGTGCCGTCGGGCGCCTTGACGCGGCGTCCACAGCCCTCGGCGATACAGCGAAACACAATGGCCATAAAACGACTCCTCAAAGCCTCACTTTAGGGGCCACAGATTAACATCTAATGAACATTATATGCAATTCTAAAGGGAAGACCCGGAGAGATTTATTGTGTCTTGGCATGAGAAATGGGAAAGCTCTTGCAGTCTTTGGCGAAGCGCGGACAATCTGTTGTAACCGACTGTCCCTGCTGGGCCAGCCGCCTGCACCTTTCGCTGTCTTACTTTCTGTGATGCTTGTCGAGGTGAAATCGCCGCGGGCCTGCGGATGTGCCCGGACCATTGCCTCCTCGTGACTGCTCAATAAGGAGAACCACGTGCCTCACCAGACCCTGCTGCTGCTCATGACGCTAGTGCCCATCGCCATCATCCTGTGCATGCTTATCTTCCTCCGCAAGGCAGCCGACATCTGCGGCATCGTGGGCTGGGTGGCCATCTCGGCCGTGGCGTACTTCTTCTTCCAGACGTCGCCGCAAGTCCTGGCGCGGTCGACACTGGCGGGGTTCATCACGTCGTTCCCCGTGTCGCTGATCGTGGCGACATCGCTATTGCAGATGGCCCTGATGGAGAAGACCGGGGCGCTGAAGCGGGTGATTATCTTCATTAAGACCATCGCCAGCGATCACCGGGGCGTGCAGATCATGATGATTAACATTGGCTTTGGCACGCTGATGGTCTCGGTCGGCGCGACGCCGGTCTCGATCCTGCCGCCAATCCTCATCGCCATGGGCTACTCGACTTACGTCGCCATCGCCCTGCCGGCAATCGGGTACGATTCGCTGTGCACCTATGCCCTGCTGGGCGCGCCGATCGTCGTATTCGTTGACTTCGCCAACACATTCCTCAAGGCACACGGCATGCCCGCAATCAGCCTGCACCAGGCGGGCGGCGTGTTCTTCATGTTCCTGCCGGTGGTCTCCACGATGATTGGCCTGTGCATGCTCTGGATCGTCGGGAAGGGCAAGGCCATTCGCCAGGGCCTCTTGCCCTGCCTCATTACCGGCGCGGTGATAGGCGTAGTGTCCTACTTCACCAATCTCACTGACAACCTGGTCGTCCTGACGGGCGTGCTGTGCGGTATCGCAGTGATTGCCGCAATGGCCATCTACCTGGTGCTCGCCGGAAAGAAGATCGTCGACCCCAGCCGACTGTCGCCAGAGGAGACGCAGTTCGCCAACCAGTATCCCTTGGTCAAGGCCTTGTCCCCGTGGATTCTGCTGATCGTGATTGTCCTGGCGCTCAACATACCCCGGAACATCTTTGATTACCTTTACCGCACGCTGGAGATGCCCCTTTCCGGGCTGACGGCCTCCGGAGCACCGCTCAAGACCCGCGCGCTGTGGCAGGCGTATACGTGGATCTTCGTCAGCACACTGCTGGCAATTCCGTTCCTCAGGCCCAGCAAGGTCCAGTTGATGGACACTATCAAGGTATGGCTCAAGCGGGCACCGCGCCCAGTATTCGCGGCGGCGATCTTCTTCGCCATCGGCGAGATCATGAACACCTCCGGCTGGGACATGGGCTCCGGCAAGCAGGCCGTTAGCAGCATGGTGACTGTGCTGGCCAGCAGCTCGGCCTCGTTCTTCGGCCAGGCCTATGGATGGGTGGTCTCATTCATCGGCTTGTTTGGCGGGTTTATCACCGGCAGCGAGGCGTCCACCATTGCCATGTTCGCCAAGTACACGCTGGGCACGGGCAAGGAACTGCACATGGCGCTCCAGGGACTGCTGATCATCACCGCCGGCCTGGCGTTTGGCGGCGGGTTGGCCAGTGTGATCTCCCCGGCCAAGCTGCAGAATGCAGCCGCCTCGATCGACAAGATCGGCGAGGAAGGCAAGGTAATCCGCATCGCGTTCGTCTTCTCGCTGATCCTGACGCTGATAACGACGTTGTTCGTGGTGATCCTGCTGGCGGCGAACGGGATCAAGTAAACGCTCTCAAATCCTTCGTTGGCGATAGTCAAGATGCACAGGATTCTTCGTGAAAAAGTATCCTGTGCATCTTGTCTATCCAGCTAATGCAGTTTCCTAGTATTGACAGAACGGGCATTGTGCCGTAGGAATAGACACTTGTCGGCTTCGCGGCGACCCCGCGTGGCCTTGTGACCGGTCCGTGCGGCTACCTCCGACGGGCCCCGATACGCGCACGAGGACGCCATGAACATCTTTGTTGTGAATTGCGGCAGTAGTTCGATCAAGTACCAGTTGTTTGACATGACCGACGAGTCGGTCCATGCCAAAGGCATCGTCGAGCGGGTGGGGTCGGCCGACGCCATGCTGACCCACTCCACCAACGACGAAAAGCACACCAAGGTCATCCCCGCCCGAAATCACACCGAGGGCATGAAGTACATCCTGGAGGCCCTGACCGATCCACAGATCGGCGTGCTCAAGAGCGTCGACGAGATCGACGCCATCGGGCACCGTGTGCTCCACGGCGGCGAGAAGATCTCCAAGACCTGCCTCATCGACCAGACCGTCATCAATGTCATCAAGGAAAACTTCGTCCTGGGACCTCTTCACAATCCGCCAAATCTAATGGGTATCGAGGCTGCCATGGCCGCCATGCCGGGTAAGCCAAACGTGGCCGTTTTCGATACGGCGTTTTTCGCCACGTTGCCGCCCAAGGCCTACCGCTACGCCGTGCCGGCCGAGTGGTACAAGAAGTACCACGTCCGGCGATACGGCTTCCACGGCACCAGCCACCGGTACGTCAACTTCCGCACGGCGGAGCTGCTGGGTAAGCCGCTGGACAAGCTTAACGTGATCACGATACACCTGGGCAACGGGTGCTCGATGACGGCCATTGCCAACGGGCAGGCCGTAGACCACTCGATGGGCATGACGCCGCTTGAGGGCCTGGTGATGGGCACGCGGAGCGGCGACATGGATCCAGCCATCGTGTTCTACATGACTAGCGTGGGCCTGGCCCCCAGCGAAGTTGACCGGGCGCTGAACAAGTCCAGCGGCCTATTAGGCCTTAGCGAACTGTCCAACGACATGCGAGACTTGCTGACCGCCTGCGAAGCAGGGAATGAGAAGGCTAGGCTGGCCCTGGACTGCTTCGTCTACCGCATCCTCAAGTATGTGGGCTCGTACTTTACGATTCTGCCGGCCCTGGACGCGGTGGTCCTGACCGGCGGCATCGGCGAGAACAGCGTGCCCATCCGCAAGGCGATCGTCAACGGCCTGACCCGCCTTGGAGCGGAGCTGGACGACAAAAAGAATGAGGCCACCACCCGTGGCGCTCACGGGCCGATCACCACGTCCGCCAGCACGCTGCCTGTGTGGATCGTGCCGACTAACGAAGAATTGATGATCGCCCGGGATACCAAGACGGTAATACAGAACTGCAAGTAATCCACAGATTACGCAGATTCGCAGACTAGAAGAAAAGAAAGACAACCACAGAGGGCACAGGGCTCACAGAGAAAAGATTCTTCTCTGAGCGCTCTGTGCCCTCTGACTTCGACGAGGTAGACTGAAGGCTGCAGGCGTCACATCAAATAGGTTGCGGCATCTACTGGTCCTGCCGTTGCTTTTCCTCCGGTCTACAGCCTCGGGCCTCCAGCCTTCTTTGCCTCTTGGCTATTGGCGAGTTTGGTTGTACATTTGCGGTATGAGAACTGCCCAAATCAACCGCACGACGAAGGAAACGAAGATCACACTGTCGCTTTCGCTGGAGGGCACGGGGGCGGTGACGGCCGCCACGGGCGTGGGGTTCCTGGACCACATGCTCGACCACCTGGGAAAGCACAGCCTGTGCGATATCAGCGTGGAGGCCATCGGCGACCTGCAGGTGGACGACCACCACACGGTGGAGGACGTGGGCATCTGCCTGGGGCAGGCCCTGGTCAAGGCCCTTGGGACCAAGGCTGGCATCCGTCGCTACGGATGGGCGGCAGTGCCTATGGACGAGACCCTCGCCGAGGCCGCCCTGGACATCTCCGGGCGGGCCATGCTGGTGTTCAACGTCACCTTCCCCGGCGATAAGATCGGGCAGTTCGACACGCAGCTGGTGGAGGAGTTTCTGCGGGCCTTGTGTCGCGAGGCCGGCATGAACCTGCACGTGAACGTCCGCTACGGCAGCAACGACCACCACATTGCGGAGGCGATTTTCAAGGCCGTCGCCCAGGCGCTGCGGATCGCCAAGAGCGAAGATCCCGAACGCGCCGGCGAAGTGCCCAGCACCAAGGGAAGCCTGTAAAGACAATGCGGAATGCCGAGTGTGGAATGCGGAATCCCTGATCCGAATTATCTTGGACGCCGCTTGTGGTTTAGCGATTATCCGTGATCATCGCGGAGACATGCAACGTCGAATAACGCCTAGAATGGGCTCGGCCTTTTTGCTCTTTTCTTCACGCGAACGAAAGAGCAAAAAGGAAGAGCCACTCCGAAACGTCGAGCTGTACAAAGTAGTAGCCGGAGGTAGAACAAGAGCTTAATGGAAGAACTCAAACGAAGCGAGCTGTCGGTACAACAAGAACGCATTCTCATTGTGGGCGTGGTTACCCCCCACTCCAAGGCTGATCCCTCGGACCCGCTGGGGGAACTGCGCAGCCTGGTGAAGACGGCCGGTGCCGTGGTTGTCGATGAGATGCTGGCTAAGCGGCAAACAATCAGCGCTTCGCTGTACGTAGGCACAGGCAAGGCTGAAGAGATCGCCCTGCGGTGCGATCAGAACGATGTCCATACGGTCATCTTCGACAACGACCTATCTCCCAACCAAATCCGCGACCTGGAAAAGGTCACCAAGCGCAAGGTCCTGGACCGCAGCGAGCTTATCCTTGATATCTTCGCCGCCCACGCCCGCACGGCAGAGAGTCGCCTGCAGGTTGAGTTGGCACAGTTGGAATACTCCTACCCGCGGCTGACGCGGATGTGGACTCACCTGGAGCGGCTTGCCGGCGGCGGAGCATCGGGTTCCGGTGCGAGCGGCGGAGTGGGCACGCGAGGCCCTGGCGAGAAGCAGTTGGAGATCGACCGCCGCCTGGTGCAAAAACGCGTCAGCCTGCTCAAACGCGAGCTCAAGGAGATCGACGAGCGCAAGGTTCGCCAGGTCCGCGGACGCAAGGACACCTTCGGCGTCTGCCTGGTTGGCTACACCAATGCCGGTAAGAGCACCTTGATGAACCTGCTGACCGGCGCGGACACCTACGCAGCCGACAAGCTCTTCGCCACGCTGGACACCAAGACCCGCCGCTGGAACGTCGGCGAGGGGCAAAGCGTCCTCTTGAGCGATACGGTTGGGTTTATTCGTGACCTGCCCCACCATCTGGTGGCCAGCTTCCGCGCGACGCTGGAGGAGGCCATCTGGGGCGACCTGCTGCTGCATGTAGCCGACGCCTCGCACGAGCGCGTGGAGCAGCAGATACAGGCCGTGGACGGTGTGCTCGAGACGCTGGGGCTGGACCGAACCAAGCTGCTCCTGGTGCTCAATAAGATCGACCGCATTAAGGACCCGACACTGTTCACGATCCTGCAGCAGAAGCACCCCGAGGCAGTGTTCCTCTCCGCAGCCACCGGCCAAGGGGCAGAAAAGCTGATGGAGGCCGTGCTCCAACGCTCAGGCGGCGGCACGGTCCAGGTGACGCTGCGGGCCAACTGCCGCAACGGCAAACTGATGCAATACATTGCACAGCACGCCCAGGTCACCGATCAGCAGTTTGAGGACAGTGTTGCGGTCATCGAGGCCACCATACCCGCCAATCGCATAGCGATGCTGGACAGTTTTGGCAAGGACGTGGAAGTGACCAAGAAGCCACGTAGCCACGTAGCGACATAGCCACATAGGCGTTGCGGATAGATTATACGAGACTCGAACGCAAGCGACGGAACGGATTTGTGGGAAAACAGCGAAGGGATGCGCGCATAAAAAACGAACCGGGGGCGGAGGAGTCTTCGGCTCATCATTGAGCCGTTAGAGGAGGTCCTCCGGTTCTCGTCTGATGAAGTCCACCTCTCGAACGATCGCTTCTTATCTTTCTCCAGATCTCGTTCATCAGGCTATTAAATTCATATGCGCGCCAAAGGCGCGTTTCAAGCGGGGGGAAAGCCAATAGCCAATGGCCAATAGGTATGGCGGCGTTAGATACCTGCTCGCCCCTTCGATGCCCAGGGCTGCGGCCACCCGTAGATATTGCGTACGGTGGCAATACTCACAAATACCCTATTGGCTATTGGCTATTGGCCATTTGGCTGCCGTTAGATCAGGCCCTTTTCGCGCCTGCGGTCGATGACTCGTTTGGCCTTGCCCTGGCTGCGTTCGATCTTCATCGGCTCGACCAGTTCGATCCGCGCGCGAATGCCGGTGATCGACTGGATCTCGCGGTCGATGCGGTCGCGAAGGGCGTGCATCTCGGACATCTTGTCGCTGAAGATCTCCGGCCGAACCTCCACGCGGACCGTCACCTCGTCCAGGATGTCCGGGCGGTCAACCTCGATCTGGTAGTGCGGCTGCGTCCCCTCGACGCGCAGGAGGGCCTCCTCGATCTGCGACGGGAAGACGTTTACGCCGCGAATGATGAGCATGTCGTCGGTGCGGCCGCGGACTCGTCCCATGCGGACTGTGGTTCGCCCGCAGGCGCAGGGTTGGCGGTCCAGTGCAGCGATGTCCCGCGTGCGGTAACGGATGAGCGGCATCGCCTGCTTGGTGAGCGTGGTGATGACCAGCTCGCCGGGCGTGCCGTCGGGCACGGGCTCGAGCGTATCGGGGTCCAGGCACTCCACGAGGAAGTGGTCCTCCTGCATGTGCATGCCCGTGCGGGCGACGCACTCGCCGGACACGCCGGGGCCAATGATCTCGCTCAGGCCGTAATTGTTGAACGCCAGCACATCCAGCTCAGCCTCGATCTTGGCCCGCATGTCCTCGGTCCATGGCTCGCCGCCGAAATGGGCGAACTTGATCGGGAGCTTGCGTGGGTCCAAGCCGGCTTCGCGGGCGCCCTCGGCGATGTTCAGCGCATAGCTTGGCGTGCACACCAGCACGTTGCAGCCCAGGTCCTGCATGATCATGATCTGACGCGGCGTGTTGCCGCTGGAGACCGGCACGACGGCCGCTCCCACCTTCTCCACGCCATAGTGCAGCCCAAAGCCGCCCGTGAACAGCCCGTAACCAAAGCAGATGTGCACCAGGTGCTCGGGCCTCAGCCCGCCGGCAACCAGGAAGCGGGCGCAGAGGTTGGCCCATAGGTCGCGGTCCTCGGCGGTATAGGCAACAAACGTGGGCTTACCGGTGGTGCCGGATGACCCGTGGATGCGGGCTATCTGCTCGCGAGGCACAGCCAGGAAGCCCCACGGATAGTTATCGCGGAGGTCGGCCTTAGTGGTAAAGGGCAGTCGGCGGATATCGTCGAGGCTCTTGATAGAACGCGAGGAGACGTTCAGCTCGGCGAACTTGTCCTTATAGAACGGCACGCCGGCGACATGCTCCGCCAGCCCCTGCAGGCGGGCCAACTGCAGGTGGCGCAACTGCTCCTGCGGCATAGTCTCGGCCTGATCCCAGATACGATTCTCAAATGGCCAATTCGGCATGATGAGTCCTTACTTCGGCATTCGCCCGTACAACTCCACCGGTTCGATGACATTGACCCCGGCGGCCTGCAGTTGGGTGATTGCATGGTCGGGGTTCTCAAAGCGGAAGACAAGTACCGCCTTGTCCTGCTGGCCTCGGAAGGTGAAGGCGTACATGTACTCCACGTTTATCTGTCGCTGCTCCATGACCTCAAGGACCTTTGCAAGCCCACCGGGCTCATCGCTGACCTCGATGGCAACCACCTCGGTCAGGTTCACCACGCAGCCGGCCTTGGTGAGGACCTCCTTGGCCTTGGCGGGTTCTTTGACGATCAGCCGCATGATGCCGAACTGCTGCGTGTCGGCCAGGGACAACGTGACGATGTTGATCCCCGCCTCGGCAAGCACCTTGCACGGCACGCTCAGTCGGCCGGTCTTGTTCTCCAGGAACAGCGAGATCTGTTGGATTTTCATGGTCTGTCCTTCTTTTCTTCAGCAGGATAAAGTGATGAAAGCAATTACGGATAACAACTAATTCGACGGGCAGTTCTCCAGCTCACTCATCTTGCCTTTGAACTCCTGGCCGCGCTTGTCTTCAGGCAGGTAGAACCACATCTTGCCCGCACCTGCATTCTTAGCCGGGGCCGAGGTGGTCATTGGTTCGATCTTTTTCACAAGCACCGCCGTCAGCGTGACGTCGCCATTGTAGAACAGCATTGCATACTGCAGGCCATCAGCCTCATATACCAGGACAGGGGTCGCATGCTCAGTCGCCTTCAGCGGCTGCATGGCCTGCTTGACCGCCCCCATGCTCATGCCCAACTGCAGTTGGCTAACGTTGGGAGAAACCTCGGGCATCTTGTCGGCGGAGGCCTTCTGGAACAACGCACACCCCGCGCTCGCCAAGGCAACGCCCATACACGCCAGCAAACTGACCGTACGTAGTGCCTTCATGCTGCTAACTCCTTTACTAACCAATTGCTTGTCTTGCCTATGTCGCTACGTCGCTATGTGGCTATGTCGCTTCTTCACATCGCCCGTTTGTCGATGACCCGCTTTGCCTTGCCTTCTGAACGCTGGATCGTGTGGGGCTCGACCAGGCGAACGGCGGCGCGGATGCCCAAAACGTGCTCGATCGCGTGGACGATGCGGGACTGCAGGTCTTCCATCGCCCGGACCTTGTCGCTGAAGAACTCGGGCGTGATCTCGACCTGCACCTCCATGTTGTCCAGCCCCTGCTCGCGGGTCAGGACGATCTGGTAGTGCGGCAGCGTGCCCTCAACGGTCAATAGTGCGGTCTCGATCTGCGACGGGAAGACGTTCACGCCGCGGATGATGAACATGTCGTCGCTGCGGCGCCCGATGCGGCGGATGCGGCGGATGGTCCGCCCGCAGGCGCATGGCTCGGTGATCAGCGTAGTGATGTCCCGCGTGCGGTAGCGAATCATCGGCATCGCCTGCTTGCTCAGCGTGGTCAGTACCAGTTCGCCCTCGGCGCCGTCAGGAAGGACTTCGCCGGTGTCGGGATTGATGATCTCGGGATAGAAATGGTCCTCGAAAACGTGCAGGCCCGACTGCTGGCGGCACTCGCTGGCCACGCCCGGACCGATGATCTCGCTCAGGCCGTAGATGTCGTATGCCTTGACGCCCGTCTGGGCCTCAATGCGCTCGCGCATAGCCTGTGTCCATGGCTCGGCCCCGAAGACGCCCGCACGCAGCGGCAAGTCGCGGAGGTCCGTGCCCATCTCGCTGGCGCGCTCGGCCAAGTGAAGGAAATAGCTCGGCGTGCA
>Ga0265339_10002494_pt1 | contig 13144 bp, 9 predicted proteins | sample 4CB219metaG_FD_202085 | JGI IMG/M metagenome (GOLD analysis project Ga0265339, IMG submission 202085) | Rhizosphere microbial communities from Carex aquatilis grown in University of Washington, Seatle, WA, United States - 4-CB2-19 metaG | ecosystem: Host-associated > Plants > Roots > Rhizosphere...
TATAGCTTTGGCGGCGAGTCCACCAGGCTCATGGGCATGTACACCAAGGTATTCCTGCTCGCCACGGCCGTCCTGGCCGCCGTAACGGTGTTCAGGGTGTTCCAGTTGAGAAGGTCTACGAAGTAAGAATTTCCAATGACCAATTTCAAATGTTCAATCAATTACTCAATGATAAATACCTAAATGCTCAAGAAGGACCGGCTCCAGATGGGCGCGTGTTCATATTGAGCATTAGAGTATTAGGTGTATTGGGAATTGATTGAGCATTGGACATTGAGCATTGAGCATTAACGCGTTTCCTTTGAGGATAACTATGCGTCTGTGGACGACTCTGATTTCGATACTCGTGGCGGCCTGTGTTCTTGCGGCCCCGCCTGTGCTGCCGGCGTATACCGAAGATAACCTCACCGGGCTGTTTGGCAGCGATAAGAACGTTGCCCTGGTGGCACCGTTGCTAGCCGACAAGGACTTTACTGTCCGCGAGCGGGCGGTCACCGACCTGGGCGAGATGCAGAATTACAAGGGCCTGGAGTTCATCCGCAAGGCCGCCAAGGACGACAACCCCCAGGTACGTTCCGCGGCTGCCCTTGCGGCGATGCATTTTCCAGTCGATATGGCCGGCGATATCGTCGTGACCTGCCTGCAGGACAAGGAGCCCACCGTCGCGATGAACGCCTTGCTGGCTGTGCGAACGATGCCCTTGCCCGCGGCTAGTCCGCAGGTGGTGGCGCTGGTCTCGCACGAGCAGTCGGCCGTCCAGGCGACCGCCGTGGCCACTTTGACGGCGCTTAAGCTGCCCCTGGACGCCAAGACGCTCGCGGGGCTCTTGGATAGTCCCTCGCCCATCGTGCGCCTGCGGGCCTTGGAGAACATGATGCTCCTGGATGCCGACAAGGCACCCAAGGACAAGCTCCCAGCCCTGACCGGGACCGGTCCGGCGGCAGTCTGCTGTGCGGCCCTGGCGGCATTGGGCAAGTTCGGCATGGCGGGCGACAATCAGATCGTTATTATCGCCGTGGCCGGTAAGAACGCCGATCCGCAGATTCGCCTGGGGGCCGTGCTGGCGATTCAACACGCAGGCTACGCAAACTTGATCAAGCCCTTCATCGATGACCAGTCGGAGATGGTTCGCCTGGCCGCCATCCGCGCCGCGGGCGTGCTCAAGGCCAAGGACTGTGCCCAGGTCCTGATGCGCCGCATGCTCGATGCACCCATGGGCGAGTTGCCCGGGACCGAATCACAACTGGCCGCCCGTGACAGCCTCATTGCCATCGGTACGCCCGAGGTGGCCCAACTGGCGGCGGATGAGTTCACACGCATCGCGCCGCAGTTCCAGCGGCTGAATGACTTGTCTGTGGCCATGGCCAAGGCTAATGCTAACCCTAAGGCGCCCACGGCGACTGCCGGCAAGGATGACGAGCTTAACGCCGCCACACTGCAAAAGCTGGCCCGCGATGTTCGGGCGTGCTGCCGCATCCTGGGCGGCCTCAAGAGCAAGCTCGTCCTGGATGGTCCGGACGGTCAGATCGCCTTACTGGCCAAGCAGCCCACTGATTCTGCGATCCTGCCGGACCTCATATGGTCGCTGGGCGAGATCGGCGACGCCAAGGCCCTGCCAACCTTGGAGGCCTACACCGACCAGTGCACCGTAAAGGCACAGGAGGCCCTGGCCGCCAGGCTCATCATGCCGCCGCCGCACGTGCCCTATAGCGACGAGGGCACCGCACAATGCCTGGTGGCCCTGGAAAAGCTCAAGTCGCCAAACCTGCTAGCCAAGGCCCGCAAGCTTGGCCTTATGAAGGTTCAGACGCAGAGGCTGGCCACGCCAGTGATGGAGGCCATCAAGGTATACGGCCACCTGTACCCCTCGGCCAAGGATCATGCGTCCATGGAGGCCGACATGATCGACATAGCCGGGGATTCTCACTACAGCCGCGTCGCCCGCTGCGACGCCATGAAGCTGCTGGGCCAATGGAAGGCCGCATCCGCCGTCAGGATGCTGGAGGATATCCTGAACAAGGAGCGGCCGAACCGGACCGTCATGGAGGTCGCCGCGTGGAGCCTCTACCAGATAGACGGCAAGGAACGTGCGGTCAGCAACCCGGTCGTCGTGCAAGGCGCATGGATCGTAACGGAAGAAAAGTGACACGTATGGATACCAAACCTCTAGTCGGCATCGTGATGGGCTCGGACAGCGATCTGGAGACCATGAAGAAGTGCGCACAGCAGTTGTCCGCCTTGGGAATCGAATCCGAGATGCGGATCATCTCCGCCCACCGCACGCCGGCGATCGCGCACGAGTACGCCAGCTCCGCGGCCGCACGGGGCCTGAAGGTGATCGTAGCCGCCGCGGGGATGAGCGCGGCCCTGTCGGGCGTGCTGGCGGCCAGCACGACGCTGCCGGTCATCGGTGTGCCAATGGTGTCAGGCCCGCTGGCGGGCGTAGATGCTGCACTGAGCACGCTGCAGATGCCCCCGGGCGTCCCCGTGGGCTGCATGGCCATTAACGGCGCAGTCAACGCCGCCATCTTCGCCGCCCAGATCCTCGCGACATCCAACCCCCCACTCACCGCCAGCCTGGAGCAGTTCAAAAAGGACCAGGCCGCCAAGGTGATGGAGAAGGACGCGAAACTGCGATAGTTCACCGCAGAGCACGCGGGGGAACGCAGAGTACGTGTTCGAACGCGCCGAATTAGAAACGGGCTCTGCCTTTTGGCTCTGTTGTTTTTGCACTCCCCCAAAGAGCAAATAGGCAGAGCCAACGTTCGGGTCCTGACAACACCCAGCAAGTGACGTGCACAAGCGCCCATCTCTTTCTCTATCCCATTCCCGCGCTCTGCGGGCCCTATAATAGACGCGGGGTACAAAGGGGAGGACTGCCGTGGTCACCAGCTTTCGATGGCGATTGGTGTCGCTGATTATCGTTATTGTCCTGGGGCTTATCACCTGCATGTATGCTCAAATGGCGACCTCGCCGCCGGCGGATCAGAAGACTGGGTTTGATCCGGCGAGCCAGCCCATTCCTGCAAACGATCAACGTATCCATGACCAGGTGGGGTTCGATCCCGCCGCCGGAGATTCGTATCACGAGACGGTCATCGCGGTGCCGTTTGATGCCATGATGAAGAGCGACGTGGACGCCAAGGCAGCCGTCATGCAGCGACAGCAGCAGTTGCTTCAGGAGCGGTACGACCTCTCGGACCGGCCTTCGAAGGACGTGATGATGTCCGGCAAGCGCAAGGCCGTCCAGACTGGCGTCAGAGTCAAGCTGCCGCAAGGCGTGACCTGGGCGCAGTTGGCGGACATGGACAGCGACCAGATCCGCGACAAGGGGCTATGGCCAAAGGGATTCCTGCCGCTGCCGCACGTCAAGCAGGCAACCGGCGGACAGGTCTTTCCCAACCAGCAGATCGATTCCATACAGAAGTTCGAGAACCGTTCCCTGCGACGGTTTGACGTAGACTTCGATCTGCCCGAGCACCTGACGCCTGAGTTCCCGCCGCCGGTCTTCCTGCAAAGCAGGCCCGACCTGGGCGACTTCTCCCGCGGCCAGCATATTACGCTGAAAAACTATTACGCCTTGTCCAATGGCATCCTCACGCCGGTGCAGATCGAGGGACTGCGGCTGCTACTGACGCCTTTCCCGCAGGAGGAATTCAACGAGACGGAGGACCGCAAGGTGGCCGACCCCTCCATGGGCGTCGCATGCCTGGACTGCCACGTGAATTTCCATACCAACGCGGCGTTCCATCTGAACCCCGACGTGCGGCCGCAGACTGCCCGCCTGCGTCTGGACACGACCAGCCTCCGCGGCCTCTTCAATCAGCAGGTGCACGGGTCCAAGCGGTCGCTGCGGTCGGTGGAGGATTTCACGGAGTTCGAGCAGCCTACCGCGTATTTCAATGGCGACCATGTCTCCGCGGCCCGCAAGGGCATCGGCCGGCCGCTGCGCGAGACGTCGCAGGTGACGATGATGGCGCAGATGCAGAACATGATCGATTTTCCGCCGGCCCCGAAGTTGACGGTTCTCATGCGGCTGGACCCCAGGAAGGCCACCGAAAAGGAACTGCTGGGCGAGAAGGTCTTTCGCGGCAAGGGCCAGTGCATGCAGTGTCATTCCGGGCCGGCATTCATGGACGACAAGCTGCACGACCTCAAGGTGGAGCGTTTCTACAAGCCCCAGGTGATCAATGGCCAGTACATCCATGCCGAGGGGCCCATCAAGACGTTTACGCTGCGTGGCATAAAGGACAGCCCGCCGTACCTGCACGACGGCAGATGCCTGACGTTGGATGACACGGTGGAGTTCTTTAACCTGGTCCTGGAGTTAAAGCTGACGCAGGAGGAAAAGGAGGCGCTGGTGGCGTACATGCTGCAGTTGTAATGCCAGATGCGAACGACGCAAAAAGGCAAGCCAGTGTGGAGTCCGGTTGGGCTCAATCGTCAGCTTGCCTTTTTGTGTCGTCGGGCTCGGTCTTTACTGCTTTCGTCTTCCCGCCACGCCGCCGTTTTCCAGGTAGGTGGCCGCGTCCAGCATGCTTGGGAAACCTTCAATGGCGGTCAGGACGTAATTCTTGGTCGAGTTGTCTCGTAGGGGGCGGATCGCAATGAAGTCAGGGTCGTGCGACAGGGCCCGCAGGTCCGCCAGGCTCTTGTAGGCGATCATCCCGCAGTATTCCTGCGTGCAGTCGCCCATATAGATCATCCGCGTCAGGCCGTACAGCAGCACCTGGGCCCCAAAGCGGTCCAGGATCGGCTGTACCCGCCGCAGGTAGCTGGCGTAGTCATTTTCCTTGCCAGGAACGATGTCGAACAGATTCAGTACGACGATCAAGATCATCTCTCCACAAAGGCTGCTAACACACTACGCCGCGGGCCCGCGTTTGGCAAGAGGCCAGCGGCAAATCCCGAGCATGGGCGTCCAGGAGGCCCGGCACTGCACCGGTGTACTGCGTCAATTAGATCGTACCTCATCTTCGTCTCTCCAAAGCCCGAATGACGAAGCTCGAATGTCGAGACAAGCCCGAATGACGAGTTTCCGGATACCGCGGCGAGCGACAGACTTTCAGTCTCTCACTGTCTGATCCAAGAAACCGATCAAACGCAACGGCTGGCGGACTGATCTTTGCGTTTCGTCATTGATTCGCCATTCGGATTTCGTCATTCAGGCTTGCGCGTCAGAAGTTACGCTACTAATGACGCACTACACTGGGACACACCCCGCCGTAACTGGCTGTCGGGGTCGGCCCGACCCACGCAATTCCCGGTGTCGCGACATTTTTTGGCGTAAGTGTTTTTGGCTGCCTATGCTTACCGAAGACTTTGCCTGTCGATGTAATGCACGCGCTTGGACGCACTTCTCATTTATGGATGACCCTGAACAATTTCTGGCAGTTGGGTAATGAAAGGATAAGCGATGGGTAAGTTCCAACGCCGCATGGGGGGCGTTTTCTGTGCTGCGCTGATTGTGTGCTCGGCGGCCTGGGCAGGCGAGGTGGGCAGCGCGGCCTCGTCGGCGGGCAATGGTGCTACGCCGGCAGCGCAGGCTGCCCCGGCCTCCTGGCTGGAGCAAATTCAAGTGCCACTGTTTGCCGAGGCCACGCCCAAGGGAGAGCAGGGAGCATCGGGAACACCCGCCGATGGCGCCAAGCCTGAAGAGCAGGCCTCGGCGGTTGAGAAGCCTTGGGAGGTGAAGGCTAAGGTGTATGCCTGGATCCCAGGCATGAGCGGGCATGCCGGAGTCGGGCGGGCCGTTTCCCACCTGGACGTAGACTACTGCGACGTGCTGGAAAACCTGGACCTAGTCGAGTCGATGGCCCCGTTCAATCTGGAGGCCCGCTACGGGCGTTTTGGCCTCTTCGCGGACATCTTCTACGTCAAGCTTGCCGACCAGGTCCACCGCGGGCCAATCACAGCAAACCTGGAGTCCTCGCAGACCATCCTCGAACTTGGTGGGTTTTACCGGGTGGGCACCTGGCCGGTGAATCCGTCGGGCCAGAGCACGATCTCTTTGGACGCCCTCGGCGGGGCGCGTTTCAACCGCCTGGAAGGCAACCTTGGCCTGCAGACGCCGCGGCATGAAATCAGTATCAGCGGGGTACAGGAGTGGTGGGACCCGTTCGTCGGGCCGCGCGTGACGTGGCAGGCCAATGACAAGTTCAGCATCTTCGCCCGCACCGACGTGGGCGGGTTCGGCATCGAGAACTGCTCGGACTTCGCCTGGCAGTTCATTGCCGGGGCGGAATATGACATTACCAAGAACGTCTTCGTCGAGCTTGGCTATCGACTGCTTGATACATCATTCCACAATGGCAGCGGACGAAAGGAGTTTGTTTACGACGTCCTGATGCAGGGGCCTTACCTGGCGCTGGGGATCAAGTTTTAGGAACGTGATTCTGGAAGCACGTCACGAGTGCGGCAGTGTCTTGATTCGGCGGTGGGCGGCGGTGAGTCGGGAGGCGCACAGTAAGAGAGCGCGATTGAGCGGATTCACTGGATTATGAGATAAGCGGGAATTGGTTTCCCTACTGGTCTTATCTCATAATCCGTTAAATCCGTGAATCGCGCTCTCTTTGTTCGACTTACTTCAACTTGCCGTAGTTCCACGCCTCGTCGTACATCGCAATGATGTTCTCGATCGGCGAGACAGCCTGCAGGCAGTGGCAGGGGCCCAGGATGTACCCGGTACCGTCGGATGCGAGGGCGTCGATGTTATGACGCACCTCGGCACGGACCTCTTCGGGCGTGCCGAAGGGCAGGATCTGCTGGTTCTCGATGCCGCCGTGGAAGCAGAAGTTCTTGCCGAAATCCTTTTTTAGCCCCTCAAGTTCCATGCCCGGGCACATCCACTGGACGGGGTTGAGGATGTCGATGCCCATCTCGGCCAGGTCCGGCAGGAAGGTGCGGATCGCACCGTCATCGTGGTGGAACGCCTTTACGCCGAACTCGTGCGCCAGGTCGATGAACCGCTGCATGTGCGGGCGGTAGAACTCGCGGAAGACCTCAAGGCTGATCATCGGCCCGGTCTGCGTGCCGAAGTCGTCTGTGACTTCTGCTACGTCGATGAGGCCGTCGCAGGCCTCGAACATGCGACGATGATGCTCGTAGAAGAAGTCCGCTATCTTGCCCAGCATGTGGTGCGTGAATTCCGGCTCAATCAGGCCATCCATCAGCGATGCTTCCAGGCCACGTAGCAGGTTGTGATGGTAGAAAAGGGCCATGTAGCCGCACTTGACAGCCTTCTTGTCGTGGCCGGCAGCGGCGGCTTCCTTCATCTTGGAATAGTCGAACCAGTTTGCCTGCGGCCAGTTGTACTTTTCCAGGTCGTCGATGGTTTCACAGGCGGCCAGCGGGTTGTAGCAGGTTTCCTCGTAATGCCCCGTGCCGTAACTGACCGACCGCGTGCGGATGCCCCAGAAGTCGACGGCTTCGCCGTTGGGACCGGGGCCGATCTTCGGCCCGATGTACTGGGGGGCGACATAGTGGAACCCGTCCAGGTGCAGAATATTGCGGAATTCGTCGCCCTCGCCGAAGTGGGCGTGGATCTTTGCAAACACCTCGCCGGTTGCCCAGATGTCCGTGGGCACACGGTCGACAGGCTGGTGGTTAATTGCGGCCAAAATACGTTCACGTGAATTCATCATGTTCAGATCCTGTTAATGTTCATGTCACAAGGCACGATCTTGCCCAGCACGACTCGCCGGGACGCTCCAGTGGCGGACGGCACATTGGCCCGGCGGCCTCGAACCGTCGCCTCGGCCAGGATGGCGAACGAGATTGCCTCCTTGGCGTCGGCGCTGATGCCCAGTTCGTCCATCGGCCGTACGCGGGCCTGGGGCAACTCGCGGGCAAGCATGCCCACAAGCGTGCCGTTTCTGGCGCCGCCACCGCATAGAATAACCTCCTCGACGCCCGGAAGGAAGCGTCGATATGCGTCGGCGATGCTCGCGGCCGTGAAGGCGGTCACCGTGGCCAAAATGTCCTGCGGCGGCAGGTGGAGTTCGCTCGTTGCACGCTTGTACAACTGGTCCGAGAACGCCTGCCCGAACATCTCTCGTCCGGTGGTCTTGGGGGGCTTGCGCTTCAGGTACGGGTGTCGCATCAGTTCTCGCAGCAGCGGGGCGTTTACCGTTCCCTTCGCCGCCAGCACGCCGCCTCGGTCAAACGTCATCCGCCCGCGCGTCGCGTGGTGCGTCACGCGGTCCATGATCATGTTCCCGGGTCCGGTGTCAAACGCGACTATCCCCTCGAGCGCCCGCTCAAACCGTGCGTTTTCAGAACACCCACTGGAATCGCGTCCCCGCGCAGAACGCCCACTGGCAGAACGCCCACGGAGACTGCCCCCGCTCGCAGAACGCCCACGGAACGCTTTCCGTGGGCTTTGGTGCCTGGACGTTCCATCCTGTGAAACCTCATCTTCAAGCGCGGGCAGGTATGTCACATTGGCGATCCCGCCGATATTCTGCAGCGCCCGCGCCCGCGTAGGGTGACCAAAGAGCACCAGGTCCGCATACGGCACCAGCGGGGCCCCTTGTCCGCCGGCAGCGACATCCCGCGGCCGAAAGTCCGCCACAACGGTTATCCCGGTCCGCTCAGCAATCACGCTGGGCTCTGCAATCTGAAGGGTGGAGCGAACGATGAGCGCCACAGAGGACACAGAGGAATCAGAGAAAAGCAGCTGTTTCTTTTGCTTCTTCTCTGCGTCCTCTGCGGTGACCTTCTCCCGTCGTCCCACCGGGTCGTGCCAGATCGTCTGCCCATGTGAGCCTATCAGGTCAATCGTCTCGATCTCGACGCCCGAGCGGGCACACAGTTCGATCACTGCCGCCGCGAACACCTCGCCCAGCAGGGCGTTCATGTGGCAAATCTCGTCGACGCGTGCGGTCCGCACATCGCACAGCGCCAGCACCCTCCGCCGCAGCGCGGGCGGGTACTCAAACATGTCAAAGGCCACCAGCCGCACGCCGCGCGGCCCAATGTCCACAATGGCCACATCCACGCCATCGGCACTGGTCCCGGACATAAGCCCGGCCACCCGGAGGGTCTTCTTGCTAAGCCTGTCACGCATGGCCAAGATCATAGGCAAAACACGCCAACTCCGCCAGCAGTGAAGGTTAGAGGTAAGAGGTATGTCTTATCAGGGTCAAAAACTCGAAACTCGAATCTCGAAATCCGAAACAAATCCAAAATTCCAAACGGCAATTCTCAAACGCAGAGGCGCATCCTTTGAGATGGCTCTGCCTTTTTGCTCTTTCTCTGCTGGCAAAAAGGAGCAAAAAGGCAGAGCCCGCTCGACTGCCAAGCCGATGTGCCCTTCTTCTCTGTGTTTGGAATTTGCTGTTTGGATCATTGCCGTTTGTTTCGAATTTCGTGCTTCGGATTTCGGATTTTTTGACGGCCGAGGATAAGCATCCTTATTAATGGGACCCTACACTAAACTGGCCTGAGATAACCTGGTTTTCCCCCCATTGACAATTTCCAAGTATCAGCGTTATTCTGATTAGCTATTACGATAGGATGTAGCATACATAACCAATGCGGGAACCACTGGTAATAAGTTCGATTGCCCCCATGGTGGGGGGCCTGTCCTTCCAGGAACACTGGGCGGCGATTGCTATTGCGCTAACATGCATGTCGCTGGTGGTCTTCGTGGTGCTGTTGTTGGCCAAGTATGTCCGCATCTGCCTGAATATCTTCGTCGATACCCCGCCGCCGTTGTCCATGGGGCCGCTGGATTTCCAGCCCATACATGGTGAGGTCGTCCGCTTCCGGGCGTTTGACGGCACCAGCCTCCGCGGCATGCACCTGAACACGCCCAATCGGCAGGCCGTCAAAGGCACGATAGTCTTCTGCCACGAGTACGGCAGCGATATGTACAGCTGCGCCCGCTACACGCGTCCGCTGATCGCGGCCGGCTTCGACGTCTTCACGTTCGACTATCGCGGGCACGGCGAGAGTTCCTCCGGCGGCAAGTACAAGCCCCTGCAGTGGCCTAGCAACAAGGAACTCGAAGACACCCTGGGCGCCTGCGCGTACGTGGAGAGCCAACTCGTCGCCGAAGGCCGCAAGAGCGATATCGGCCTGTTTGGCATCAGTCGCGGTGCGGGCTCAGGGCTTTTGGCTGCGTCGAGCGATCCGAATATCAAGGCGATCATCTGCGACGGCGCATTCGCCACGGATACCACGCTTTGCGCCCTGATGAAGAGGTGGGCGTATATCTTCGCCCGCGTTAAACTGGTATACGAGAACCACCCCGACTGGTTCTGGAAGATGCTCCTGTGGTGGATGATGATCCCCGCCCAGCGCCGCCTGGGCTGCCGGTTCCCGTCGGTCCGCAAGGCCCTGGGTGACATGCAGCCGAGGCCGATATTCTTCATCCACGGGCAAAAGGACAGCTATATCCGCGAGGACCAGACGCGCCTGCTGCACGACCTGGCGCCGAGTCCCAAGTACATGTGGATCGCCCCAAACGCCAAGCATAACCAGAGCGTGATCATCCACCCCAAGCCGTACGCCCAACGGACGATTGCGTTCTTCCTTAAGCATCTGGCCAACGAACCGCTGACCGACGAACGTATCACTTCGCCATCCGCCGACGAGGCCGCCGAGGTGGCGTGATCGCTTCGGTCGGGCCCAAGTGAAGCTGCTTTCCCGAAACTACTTCCCCATATGCAAGGTCACCGCTTGCGGTTTAGCGGGCGCTCGCGAGTGGCGAAACGCCCACAACTCTTATTGAGGATCCTCCACTGCCGGGGCGCTGGCGGTTGTGGAGGTTGGTTGCTTTGTTAGGCTGGCGGCGGTAGGGGGCTGCCACTGGAACAGTTTTGAGTATTCCACCGGCTGGGCGGATCGCTTCTTCAAGTCATTGATCTCGCGGTTCTTTCGATCAAATTGGGCCTTGGTCTTCTGCACCTGTGCCTTGAGGTCATCCGACTCGCGCTTGACCCTGCTCTGCTCGGACTGCAGTTCGGAAATGTCGGACCGCATCTGCGCCACGACGATTGCATCGGAGTTCTTATCGTCGGCGATGCCCTGCTTGCGGTTTATTGTCAGGCGAATGTCCTTCAAACGGTCCTGGATGTTGTTGTAATCGGTTTCCTGGGCCTTGCCGGCCGACTGAATCTCGCTCAACTCGCTCTTGGCCTTCTCCAGATTGGTGGCAGTCTCGGCCAGCTTGTCCTTGTATGCCTCCACGGCCTTGTTCACTCGGCCGGCGGAGTCCTCAAAGTCTGGGTCATTGGCGAGGTTATTGCGGGCCTCCTTCAGTGTGGCGGCCTCGGCGGCCGACAGGCGAAACGGTGGTTTGGGCAGTGAGTCATACCAGGCGATCATTTGTCCGAGGTTGGCGGCGGTGGCCTTGTCCTGGGGATTGATGGCGGCGGCGTGGGTCAGGCACTTCATCGCTCGGTCGAGGTCGCCCTTCTTGGCGGCATTGTAACCGCTGACGGCCCAGGCCAGGGCGTTCTCGGGCTCCAGGGTGGTCAGGGTTCTGGCGGGGTAGTCAGCCAGCGGCAGTTGCTTGAACTGGATCAGACGGAGCATGTACGCGTTATGGAGGGCTGGGTCCTGTCGGTTTGCCTGGCAGCCTTTGGCGTACGCGGTGCCGGCCTGCTCGGGACGGGCGGCATCGCGGATATCCTTAATGCACCGGGCAATCACGATGGCGCTGTCGGGTTTGGTAGTCGGTTGAGATGTCGGCCGCGACGCAGGCTTCGAAGCGGGCGTGGCTGTCTGGGCAAGGCAAAGTCCCGTCACCGCGCAGAGCGTCACGGTCAGGATGCAGTATTTCATGGCGCGTTCCCTAATTCCTGGTCCCTTTTCACAAAGATCATTATGAGCACAGTTTCTATTTACTGTAGTCATATAGACGCCAAAGGGTGCACGTGGTTTGTGTAATTCTTTTGCCCTGGAATAGGCCAATGAAAACGCCAACGAAAACGCGCCTGGATGCGGTCGTTGCCTTGGCTGTCGGCGCCGTTCGAGTGAGTCAAGACGTGCAGTTTGCCTTGGCTTTCAGCGTCGTTCGAACGTGACAGGATGCGGGCGGGGCTCTGCCTTTTTGCTCCTTTTCTTCGCGGGGAACATCTCAAAGAGCAAAAAGGCAGAGCGCCCGCTCGTGCCTTGGGTATTCGAACAGCGTCGACAGGCAAGCCTGATCCTTGTCAGGTGCAGTGAAAACATCGTCAACGGCACGCCCGCTCACTTGCGGTCCAGGTCTTGCGTCCGGTCGCTTACGGTTCAGGTCTCGACAGGACCTTCATGATCTCGGCATCCTGGGTTTGCCAGGTCTGGAGGGTATCGGATCGTTCCTTCTTCAGGTCGTGGAAGGCTTCGGCGTCGTGGCGTTTCATGAGGCGGTAGTCGTGAACGCCGGTGGCGTCGCAGCCGAAGAGTTGGGCGTATGCCTTGTAGACGCGAGGATGTCCAATGACGCGACGGGTGCCCTCCGGCAGGACGGGCACGGGGCGGCGGTCCAGGACGAGGTAGCTCAGTGGCAGAGCCCGCAGGTCGATGCCCGCCAGAATGCCGAACTTCCGCCAATTGCCGTCGGTGTGGATATATGCCGGCGCCGGCACGAAGTGGTGGCACCAGTGTCTCTCGTTGCCAGCGGCCAACATGCCGCAGACGGCCTGGTGAGTGCAGGGAGCCACCACGCCGAATTGTCCCCGCAGTTGCTCACGGACGGCGATCAGGCGACGGCTTATCTCGTGCGTGCCGGGCTCGATCCAGATCACCGCCGTCGCCCGCGATGCCAAGGCAAGCAGTGTCGAGAGCTGCGAGTCCCGCAGCTCGCTCAATACGTGGCTGACCAGTAGTGTGGCCGGCGTTTCATCCGGCAAACCGGTAGAGACATCGGCATCAGGCAGTTCACGCCTCGCCGCCTCGACGGCGAAATCCATGGCCATCGCCGAGCGGTCCAGCAGGGCCAGTTTCTGGGCTGTCGCTTGTGGCCAGTAGTTTGCGAATGTCCGTGCGGCGATGCCAGTGCCGCAGCCCCAATCCAGCGCCAGGCCTTCGGGCGGCGACCACGACAGGCGCGACAGGTCTTTCAGTACGAACTCCCACTTCCAGGCAATTCGCTGGGCGAATGTCTGATCGTAGGTCTGTAGGTCGCTGAGGCTCTGCCAATAGTCCTTTTGCCCGG
>Ga0265339_10002497_pt1 | contig 13140 bp, 13 predicted proteins | sample 4CB219metaG_FD_202085 | JGI IMG/M metagenome (GOLD analysis project Ga0265339, IMG submission 202085) | Rhizosphere microbial communities from Carex aquatilis grown in University of Washington, Seatle, WA, United States - 4-CB2-19 metaG | ecosystem: Host-associated > Plants > Roots >...
TATTATCCGGACCTTCGCGAAAACACAGGACTTATGAACGTTTTTCGACTCGGACTTTTCCGATTTCGAGCCCGAAAATGGTCTAAAATCGCCAAAATCGATTTTAAAGGGCTCGGACGTGAAAAGTGCTATATCACATTGTGATTAGGGCTGCGCGCCCGGACATGGATCAGGCTCGCCTGTCGGCGCTGTTCGAGCACGCCATGACGCGAACGTGGGCTCTGCCTCTTTGCTCGCCAAGTAATGCACGAGAGGTGTGCCTATAGTGGTTTAGGGTCGATACGGGCCCCTTTGAAAGAAGGCTGACCCCGGTGTGGTATTTTTCCGGGAGATGTGCCATGAATCTGCAATTGCCTGCTTTGCCGTTCGAATACGGGGCGCTTGAGCCTTATATCGATGCCACCACGATGGAAATCCATCACCGCGGATACCACGCCATGTACATCGACCGCCTCAAGCAGCTGCTGTCCGACCAGGAGGCCCTGCTGCGGATGAACCTGGAGGAGGTCATCAGCGATATTCGCGTCGTGCCCGAGGAGATTCGCCAGGAGGTCCGTAACAATGCGGGCGGGCACCTAAACCACAGCCTGTTCTGGCACTGCCTGAAGCCCGGCGGCGGAGGCAAGCCAACCGGAGTTATTGCCGACGCCATCAATTCCAACTTTGGCGACTTCCGCAAGTTCTCCGACCTCTTCACCGAGACCGCCCTATCGCGATTCGGCAGCGGATGGGCATGGCTGTGCCTCACCAGCACGGGCAGGCTGGAGATCCTGACCACGCCCAACCAGGACTCGCCGATCATGCTGGGTTACCGCCCGGTACTAGGGCTGGACGTGTGGGAACACGCATACTTCCTGAAGTACCAAAACCGCCGCGTGGAGTACGTGGAGGCCTGGTGGAACGTCATAGACTGGGCAAACGTCTCGGACCTGTACCAGCATTGTTTGGAGATGGTGAGTAGGAGTAGTCCGTAAGAGAACAAACCACAGGCCACTAGCCACAAGGCACCGTCAGAGGTTCGACAATTCTAGTGGCTTGTGGCTAGTCGCTCGTCGCTTCCTCAGCGAATCCCGCCCTCTCCCATGAGAATGTGCAGTAGCGTCCGCTGGAAGTGCAGGCGGTTTTCCGCCTCGTCCAGGATGCTGCCGAAGTACGCTTCGAGTGTCTCGTCGGTGATCTCGAATCCGCGGTAGGCCGGCAGGCAGTGCAGGACGATCGCGTGCCTGGGCGCGTGGCTCATGAGCTCGGCGTTGATCTGGTAGCCCTTGAAGTCCTTCTGCCGCTTCTCCTTTTCCTTCTCCTGGCCCATCGAGATCCAGGTGTCGGTGTAGACGCAGTCGGCGGTCTTGACGGCTTCACGCGGATCGTAGATCACCCGATACGACTCGCCTAAGTCCGCCAGGAAGGGGTCCGTCAGTTCGTAGCCCTTGGGGCAGGCGAGGATGAACTTCATCTCCAGCTTCTGGCAGGCCACCGCCAGGCTGCGGGCGACGTTGTTGCCGTCGCCAACAAACGTGATGGTGCGGCCCTTGGTTTCGCCGAACCGCTCGCGGACGGTCATAACGTCGGCCATCGCCTGGCAGGGATGGCTGAAATCGGTCAGGGCGTTGACGACCGGGACATCGGCGTACTTGCCCATCGCCTCGACGAACTGGTGGCTGAAAGTCCGCGCCATGATGCCGTCGCACAGGCGACCCAGCACGCGGGCGATATCCTGAACGGCCTCGCGATTACCGATGCCGATCTCCGCCTGCGTCAGGTGGATTGCATGCCCGCCCAGGTCGTTCATAGCCGTCTCGAACGACACGCGGGTCCGCAGGCTGGGCTTCTCGAAGATCATCGCCAGCGTCTTGCCCGAGAGGCTGTGCGGCAGCTTGCCCGCCCGCCACGTCGCCTTGTCGGCAATGGCCCGATCAATAAGCATGGACAACTGCTCGCCGGTAAAATCGCTTAGATTGATGAAGTTAGTAATCATCGTTATGCCTCTTTCAAGCCAGCGGCGAAAAACCACAAGCCACTGGCCACAAGCCACAAGAATTGTCTCGGAGTCTGACCGAAGAACAAGACACCCCCACAAAGCCCATCGCCATGATGCCTTGTGGCTAGTGGCTTGTGGCTATCTTTGTATCAACGTTCCCACTCCCGCGTCGGAGAATATCTCCAGAAGCAGGGCATGCGGGATCTTGCCATCAATGATGTGCGTCCGCGCGACGCCGCCTTCCAAGGCTCGCAGGCAGGCCTCCACCTTGGGCAGCATGCCCGAGGAAATAGTCCCGTCAGCCACCATCGAACGAATCTCCGCCTCGGTGAGCTGCGGGATGAGGCTGGCTGCGTCCTTGGGGTCGCGCCGGATGCCATGCGTGTCGCTGACCACGACGAGCTTCTCTGCCTTCAGGGCCGCTGCCACCTCGCCGGCGGCTGTGTCGGCGTTGCAGTTGAGCTTCGCGCCGGTCTTGTCGCGCGACAGCGGCGCGATCACGGGGATCGTGTCGGCCTGGCACAGCAGCTCAAGCAGCTTGGCGTTGACGTGAGTCACCCTGCCGACGAAGCCTAGGTCGATCTTTCGGCCTTCCTCTTCAAGGAACAGCTTCTCGCCGAACAGCACGCCCGAGGAAAGGGTGTGCAGGCCCATCGCGCTGGAGCCCAGCGTCTCGATCGTCGAAACGATCGAACGGTTGATGTCGTTGCATAGAACGTGCTCGACCACCGTCAGCGTCCGCTGGTCGGTGTAACGCCGGCCCTGGACGAACTGCACCTCCAGGCCGCTCTTTTCCATGGCCGCGTTGATCGCCTTGCCGCCGCCGTGAACAATGATCGGCCTCATGCCGACAGTGTTCATGAAGACAATATCGGTGAGGATATCGGCCATGGCTCGCTCATCGTCCATGACCGACCCGCCGAACTTGACGACCACGATCTTGTCCAGGAACCGCTGGATGTACGCCAGGGCCTCGATCAGCACCGACGCCTTGGCAATAGCCTGCTGCATCATCATCTGCCTCACATGAAAAGTCGCTCCGCCACAACGCCGGCGGTGCAGGGAAAGAAACCGTAAAGGATACCGCTTCAAGGCCCACAAGCCAATAGGCAAAAACAGGCAAGACAATGTCCAATGTCCAATTTCAAATGCTCAATCAATAGGTGAATGCTCAATTGAAGAAGTGTCCAAGACAGAACGCCTTGGCTCCAACCGTAACTTGATACATGTCCGTATTGAGCGTTCGCTTATTGGTACTTGATTGAACATTGGAAATTGAGCATTGAACATTCAGCACAGGTCCACGCTGGCGGCCACGCCTGTTGGCTATTGGCTATTACCTCGCATTGGGTTAACCTCATACCCCAACAAAGGAGTCCACCATGAAAATTGCCGCGAATTCGAAGGTCGTGTTTATAGGCGATTCCATCACTGATTGCGGGCGGTTCAAGACGGCCGGCGCCGGCGAGGGTTGGCCCAATGCACTGGGCAACGGCTACGTGCAGCAGGTCGATGCCCTGCTTGGAAGCACTTATCCTCAACTGAGTCTGCGAGTCGTGAATGTCGGCAACGGCGGCGACAATGTGCGGGCGCTGAAGGCCCGCTGGCAGAGCGACGTGCTGGACATCAAGCCCGATTGGCTCTCGGTGATGATTGGCACCAATGACGTCTGGCGGCAGTTCGATACCCCGCGCCAAAAGGAATGGCACGTCTATCCCGAGGAGTTCGAGCGGATCTACCGCGACATCCTCTCCAGCGTCCGCCCAAGCCTGAAGGGACTGATCCTCATGACCCCGTTCTACATCGAGCCAAACCCCGCAGACGCCATGCGGGCCATGATGGACAAGTACAGTGCAATCGTCCGCCGCATGGCCACGGAGTTCGAGGCCATCTTCGTAGACACACAGAGTTCCTACGACCATGTGCTGATGCACATGCCCACCCAGGCCCTCTCCGGCGACCGTGTCCACCCAAATCAGACCGGGCACATGGTCATCACCCGCGCGTTCCTCAACGCCATCGGCTACGACTGGGCTGGCAAGTAGACGCATGAACCGGAACGTCCAACGTGCGTGTGGGTCGCCGGACGAGATGACTTGCGAAATTATCCCACAACAACTCTGGTGAATGCTCCGTCACGCTCGCGGAGCGCGGGCGCATACAATAGTGCGTCAGAGGCACAGTGGTCGCTTCGGAGGGGCACCGCCCGATGGCGGTTTTGAGGCGACCAGGGGGAAGCTGTGCAGGAAAGGGGGCCGGCCATTCGTGGTCGGCCCTCCGTGTTATCAGACTACTTTGCGTTCTTCTCTTTTGCCGCCTCTACGACGCCTCGGATGGTGGCCTCGCTGATCTCCTTGGACAACTCCTCAAATCGGTTCTGCAGGGCGGCACCCATCGCAAGCATGATGACTGGGTACATCAGGTACGTCAGGCCGATGTCGGTGAAGTATTCGCCCATCGGCTTTTTCATGGGGCCCTCGAGGAACAGGCCCATGTCCAAGGCAATGCTCATGCCCATCCAGGTCAGGCCCATGCTCAGGCCTTCTCGAACGAAGTGCGCGCGGATGCCCCTAAAGCCCATCACGCCAAAGATGCCCACCGACACCGCCAATGTGACGGCCATGATTGTCTCGAAGAACGGTGGGTTGGTCGTCTTGAGCCCGAAGGCCAAGAACGAGATGGCCAGCGGTATTGCCCACAGAAGCAGGCCATAGAGCACCACCTGCATCGGTCGGCCCTTGAAGAATTCGCGCCAGTTCATGTGTTAAGTCTATCCTCTTTCTGGTCAACCACAGAGGCACAGAGATCACAGAGGAAAAAGCCATCAACTCTTAACGCTCGCAGATAGCCGATGCGCAAAACAAAGCAATTCGCAATTCTCAATCCGCAATCTGCTGCGCGTCGTCCGCATCGTCGCCGGCGGGGTAGATCTGTTCGAGCCATTGCTGCGATCTGGCGGCCAGGTCACATTGGGCGATCGCCATGCGAATGGCCTCGGTGAACTGGGCGAAGAACCTCAGGTTGTGGATCGTCACCAGCGTGGGCCCGAGCATCTCCTTGGCCATGAACAGGTGCCGCAGCGTGCCGCGGGAAAAGTGCCGGCATGCGTAGCAGTCGCAGCCTTCGTCCAGCGGGCGACGGTCGGTGCTGTGGACGGTGTTTCGCAGCCTGACGCGGCCATGCCACGTGAACGCCTGTGCGTTCCGCCCGTTCCGCGTGGGCAAGACGCAGTCGAACATATCGATGCCGGCGGCGACGGCGGCAAGGATGTCCCGCGGCTCGCCAACGCCCATAAGATAACGCGGCTTCGCGTCGGGCAGCATGGCGTCCAGGTGATTCAACACGCCGACCATCGCCTCGTGCCCCTCGCCAACGCTCAGGCCGCCGATGGCGTAGCCCGGCAGGTCCAGCGCGGCCAGGGCAGCCGCCGATTCGGCACGCAGGTCCAGGTGTACGCCCCCCTGCTGAATGCCAAACAACGCCTGCGGTTTTGCATCGCCTCGCAACTTTCGGACGCGATCGGTGGGCTTCAGCCACGCATCGCGACACCGGGCGGCCCAGGCGGCGCTGCGACTGACGGCGGCGGCAACGTGTTCCTTGTCGGCCGGTATGGGCGGGCACTCGTCGAGCTGCATGATGACGTCGGCGCCGAGAAGTTGCTGGGTTTCGATGGCCGACGCCGGTGTCATCTCAACCTTTGCGCCATCCACGTGCGACTGGAAGACGACCGACTCGTTATCGATCTTCCGCAGGTGGGCGAGCGAAAATACCTGGTAGCCGCCGCTGTCGGTAAGGATTGGCCCGTCCCAGCCCATCATCGCATGCAGGCCGCCCAAGGCGGCAACCGTCTCAGGACCCGGGCGCAGCAGCAGGTGGTAGGTGTTGGCGAGGATCGTCTGTGCACCGGCGGCAGCCACCTGGTCTGGCGTAACGCCCTTGATGCTGCCAGCAGTGCCGACAGGCATGAACATAGGCGTCTGCACGGTACCGTGAGGCGTGGTCAATTCGCCCCGCCGAGCCTTGCCGCAACGGGCAGATATCTTCAACTTGAACATCGCATCTTTCAAGAATCGTTAAACGTTAACTCGTTGAATCGAACAAACACTGCGGTCGCTCACGCAGTTCCTCTAAGCAGTTCGTCAGCAGCACCATCCTCATGGGTTCAACCTCGGGCAGTAGCTTGCTCTTCGCAAACGCCAGGCAGTGCGGCCGGCTTATGGCCTTATGGACAGCACACGGCCAGTCCGCGCCCGCTAAACCGCAAGCGGTAACGCTATTCTTAAAGCGATATCGCCACTCTTACGGGCGTTGTCCTTGCTGCGTGTACGTAACGAGCTTGTACGCAAGTCGGGCGGCCATGAATTCGGTGATGTGGTTTTCACCCAGCGGGCGGACCTCAACGATATCGGCGCTGACCACCTCGCGCTCGGAGCACACCCGCCGCAGCAGGCCAGTCAACTGTTGCCAGTCCAGCCCGCCCGGCTCGGGAGTGCCGGTGCCCGGAGCGTAGGCGGGGTCCAGCCCGTCAACGTCGATCGTGATGTACACCTTGGGGCGGAGCTGCTTAAGCACACGCTCTTGCCAGCGGGCGTCGGCGGCGATGACCGCCGGCGTGACAAAGTTCCGCACCTGCTCGGGGCAGTCAGTGAATTCTTCCTTGCTGTAGCTGCGGATGCCGACCTGGCAGATGCTGCCGGTGATCTCGAGAATCCGCCGCATCACCGACCCGTGCGACAGGGCCGTGCCCGTGTACGTGTTGCGCAGATCCGCGTGGGCGTCGATCTGCAGGACGGTCAACTCGCCATACTGCTCTACGACCGCCCGCACAAGCGCCGAGCTGATGCTGTGTTCGCCGCCCAGCGCCAGCAAAAATTTGCCGTCGCCAATTACCGGGCGGGCGGCCTCGTACACGCGACGCATCTGCTCCTCGGGACCCGGTGCAGGCGGGACGGCCGCCAGAGTATGGATGCCGGCAAAGTGGGACTCGGTCTGGAGTTCCTCGTCGAACAGCTCGACCAGTCGCGAGGCGTCCAGAATGGCCAGCGGGCCAGCGGCCGTGCCGGTCTTGTAGCAGACGGTCCCTTCATACGGCACGGGCAAGATCGCATATCGAGCGTTCTCGTACCGCATGAACTCAGGGGTAATATCCAGGAAATGGGGGGTGCTTTGGTTGGCCATGACTCACTTCCTAAAGCAGGAATACCGCCGCCGCCACGACCGTGGTCCAGAGGCCCTTCTTGTCGCCTTCAGCCGTCTGCACGACATTGCGCGTCTGAACGATACGTCCGGACATCTTGTAGATCTCTTTGCGTTCGTCGTAGTCGGTCTCGGGGTCGAACTCGATGCCCAGAGTGGTCGCCAGCATGGTGGCGGCCATGTCCTCGACAAAGTCGCCCAGGCGGTCTTCGGTCATGCCAAAGCCGTGATGCTCGCTGATATAGCCGTACTGCTCGCCTCGGGAAGGCAGGGCCAGCCCGATGCCCGCACCGACCAGCCGCGAAGGCTCGTCCGTGGACGCCTCGGCCAGCACGACATATGTGATCTCGCCGGCCTCCAGGCGTTCCAGGCCCTTGGCCTTGGTGACAATCTTTGCCTTTGGCGGGAAGATGCTCGATACGCGGACAAGGTTGCCCTTCTCGATGCCCGCATGGCGCAGCGCCAGCTCGAAGCTCTGCAGGCGGTTGCGATGCCGGCCAACGCCCTTGGTGAAGAACACTTCCTGGGGCACCAATGGGGTTCTGCCCATGCTCAAAGTCCTTTCCGCTCTCGGCGGCAACGGTAACGAAGAAGCATCCCTCGACACAACGTCAATTATACTAGCAGGATAAACAGGATAGGCAGGATAGACCTTTTTACCGGAATCCTATCCTGTCTATCCTGTTTATCCTGCCAGGTCTCGGTCGCAAATTTACAGCAGCTCGGCGATCTGGATCGCGTTCAGGGCTGCACCCTTGCGGATCTGGTCGCCGCTGACGAACAGGTCGATGCCATGCCCGTCAAGACTCACGTCCTGGCGGATGCGGCCGACCAGAACGTTGTCCTGCCCGCTTGCTTCCAGCGGCATGGGGAAGTGGTTCTTCGACGGCTCGTCCACGATCGTCAGCCCAGGTGCCTTGGCCAGGATCGCGCGGACCTGGTCAGGAGTCATTGGGTTAGTGAACTCGATGTTGATGGCCTCGGTGTGGGCCCGAAGCACGGCCACGCGGACGCATGTCGCCGTCACGCGGATCTGGGGTGCGTGGAAGATCTTTCGCGTCTCGTTGAACATCTTGTTCTCTTCCTCGTTGTAGCCGTTTTCGGCCACCTTCGAGTTGTGTGAGAACACGTTGAAAAGGCACTGGTGCGGCAAGACGCTCTTGGCGACGGGCTTGCCTGCGGACCAGTCGCGGGCCTGCTGCTCCAGCTCAGCCATTGCCTTGGCGCCGGCGCCGCTGACGGCTTGGTACGTGCTGACCACAAGCCGCTTGATCGGGTTGACCTTGTGCAGCGGCCAAACCGGGACGTTCATGATGATCGTCGAGCAGTTAGGATTGGCGATGATGCCCTTATTCCACTTGATGTCCTCGGGGTTAACCTCGGGCACCACCAGGGGCACGGCGGGGTCCATGCGGTAAGCGGATGTGTTGTCTACGACAATCGCGCCGGCTGCCACTGCTACAGGGGCGAACTGCTTGCTGATCGACCCGCCCGCGGATGCCAGCACTAAGTCCAAGCCTTCCAGGCTCTTGTTTGTAAGCTCTTCAATGGGCAGCTTCTCGCCGCGGAACGTGAGCGTCTTGCCGGCCGACCGGGCCGACGCCAGCAGCTTCAGGCTGGCCATGGGAAACTTCCGCTGTTCCAGGATGGCCAGAAACTCAGTTCCAACGGCGCCGGTGGCGCCCATGATCGCGACTCGTGGATTCCGCATAACAGTGCTCCTAAACCCGCCTAGTGCGGGGCAGTAATACGACGAATCCGCGATTCTAGCAAAGGGGGGCGAATCAGACAATATGCATCTGACTTGCGTTTCGCTTGCGATTTCGCGGAGGGCTGCTTGTTTCTCTCAATAAAAAGGGCCCTGATGGCGTATGTTTACGCCATTGAGGGCCCTTTTCATATTCGGCTTGCCTGGATCAGCTCTCGATCGCCTCGTTCAATGGGGCGCCTTGGCGGTCGCGAACGCGGTCCTTGTGCCGCCGCAACTGCTCGCTGACCTTCTGGAGACACTGGTCAATACTGGCGTACAGGTCCGCATCCCTATGCGTGGCCACGAAGGTGCTCCGCTTCTTCGCCGTTACTACGATTTCCGCCACCGAGTGGTCGGCTTCGTGGTCCAGGTGTACTTCGATCGACTGGACGTTGTCGTAGTACTTGGGAAGCTTGGAAACCTTGCTCTCCACGAACTGACGAATTGCATCCGTTACTTCCATGTGCCGGGCGTTAACGAGAATGTTCACACGATTCTCCTTACGGAAATTAGGGTCAAAACTATCAACCCTGTACACTACTACCAATGTCTCTATCGGCTTCTTTCCATAAGTCCTTACGATTTGTTTCTCTTTGGCGGCAAGCCTCTTTCTTTGGTTGGAGATTATTTTATACCCAGACCGGGCCGCTCCCGCTCCTATTGAAGCATATTCACCCCGCCACGGAGCGTCAACCGCCGCCAGGGAATCATGTGCGATACCTGTAACCAGGCCCTAAGGGGTATCAAAATTGGCTTGACCATTGTCTGACTCTAACAGACAATACCGCCTCCACTTACGGGTCGGAGATGCTTATGAGAGTCAGGCAACTGGTCGTGTTGTGCGCTATGGCAACGCTCCCACTTGCACCATGGGCCGCCATGGCTGGTCCTGTGCCGGTGCTCGTGGCCCACGGCGAGTTTGGATCGCTGACCAATGCCGGCAGCGACGCCCACAACCCCGACGCCACGGCCTTGCAGGACGGAAATCTTCAAACGATAGACACGAATTTGGACCTATACTCAGCCGGCTGCGGACTGGGGTACGACTTCGGCGGCATCGGCCAAATTTCTTCGTTTCTCTTGCAGCAGTCATCTGCCGGCGCACGGATCACAAGGCTCCGCATTTACTATAGCGGCGGGCAGCAGGACATCGCCGTGGGTCCAAGCCGCTGCATTCTGCCTCAGACGATCACGACAAGTTTCCTCTACATCCGTCCGCTGGATGTCCTCGTTGGTGCATCAGACAGTGCGGGCATCACGGAGTTCACTGTCAGCCCGGCTTCGCTTGATGCCAGAACTAACGTGCTGGCGGGGCTGGCGGCTTCGCGGATCACTAAGCTCGGCTGGCAGAATATCAACGGCAACACGTCGGACACGGTGCTGGTGGATGGCAAAATGGCCTTTGATGGCTTGGCCGCCAACGTGAATCCCGCCACGGTGTGGTTGCCGACCGCGCCCAACGGCCAGGGCAGCGACAACTACCTACAGTTCGATCTGGGCTCGGCACAGATGGTGAGCACTCTGGGCCTGAGCCAGCAACTGGGCACCCGAGAGACCTCGACCGACCGCCGAGAGCTTTGCACGGTTCGCCTGATGCTGGCCGATGATGCCACGTTCAGCCAGGGTGTGACGAGTTACGACTTCACGATGGACCCAGAACAGGGTTACGGGCAGTTCGATTTTTCGCCCACGACAGCGCGGTATGTCCGCCTGTCGGCCCTCACGCGGCAGAGCCAAGGCAACGCCTGCCCGGGCCTGACGGAGGTCGAGCTTTACGCCCCGATTGCGACGAAGATCGTCGCTCTCAAAGGGGACGCCAACATGGACGAGCGAGTGGACTTCAACGATTACCTGGTCCTGGAGGCGAACTTTGGCTTGACGGGTGATCCAGGGCATGGCGACTTCAACGGCGACGGCATGATCGATTTTAACGATTATCTGACCCTGGAAGCGAACTTCGGCCTGGCCACCACCGTCCCGGAACCGGCCACCTGTACGATCCTCCTGGCGGGGTTGGGGATCATCCGCAGGTTTTGCCGATGACGCAGATTCTGCACATCTGAAAGACCCAACAACAGCCACAGAGGACACTGAGAACTCAGAGATAACGCTTCGGTCCTTTAACTCTTTGTGATCTCTGTGCCCTCTGTGGCAGGTTGTTCAGCAATCCCATCTGCGAAATCTGAGGATCACCAGATCTTCCCCGCGCCGGCGGCCGCTCGTGTGGTGAAGATCGGGCAGACCTTGCCGAAGCGGGACGCAAAAGCAGTCTGGACGGCTGAAGTGACGGCTTGGGCCTGGCGGATCTCGGCCAGGATGATCGCGCAGCCGCCGAAGCCGCCGCCGGTCATCCGGGCGCCGTATACTCCGCGGCAGGCACGGGCGGCGTCGACGATGAGGTCCAGTTCCTCGCAACTGACCTGGTAGTCGTCGCGGAGCGATGCGTGCGAACCGTACATCAGTTCGCCGAAGTGGATATAGTCGCCTACCTGCAGGGCCTCGACGGCCTCCAGCGTGCGGGCGATCTCACCGACGACATGCCTGGACCGCATAAGTTCCACGCCGTCCAGTGCGGCCTGGCAGACGGCCAGTTGGAATGTGTCCTCGTCCAGGTCTCGCAGTGCCGGCACGCCCAGGGTGCGGGCGGCGGACTCGCATTGGCGCCGACGGGCGGCATACCCCCCATCGCTGATGACGTGCTTGACCTGCGTATCGGCCACCAGCAGCACAAGCTTGGGATCGTTAAAGGGGATCTGTTGCGTCTGCCCGCTGCGGCAGTCCAACAGCAGTGCGTTGCCGGGCTGGCCAAGGACGGAAATGGACTGATCCATGATTCCGCACGGGGCCCCGGCGAACTCGTGCTCGGCCTTTTGGCACAGGCGGGCCAGCTCACCGCCGGCGACTGCACCAAAGCGGCCCCACGCGGCCATCAACGCCATCGCCGTTGCGACCTCCAGTGCGGCCGACGATGACAACCCGCCGCCCAGCGGAACCGTGCTGTCCAGCATGATGTCCACTCCGGGGCCGGTAATCCCGCTGGCAATCAGCCCAGCCGCCACGCCGCGACTGTAGTTCGCCCACGCCGGCTCGCCAGCAGCTACCGCGGACAGATCAAACACCGCCTCCTGCGGCATCTGCAGAGAGACCAGCCGCACGGTCGAATCTTTCCGCGGCGCGTACAGGGCCCGCACCTCACGCTCGATCGCGATGGGCAGCACGAAGCCATCGTTGTAGTCTGTGTGTTCACCGATAAGGTTCACGCGGCCGGGGGCTCGTACCGCGCCGGCAGCGGGCTGATTAAACATTGCTTGGAAACGCTGCTTTAGTTCATCCATATCCATGATGGGTAAGGACGGTACTCGCTTGCGTGCTATCTGTCAACCAGGACAGATGGCGACGGGCCGCGGGGCCGGTGGAGGAGACCGGCGCGACGGCCGGCCAGTTGCTTTCATACCCTGGCTTTGCGAAATGGCAAGCCATTGCGGCTGACCGTATATGATCAGCCCGAATGACGAATCACCGGCTGGCGGTCCGCCATTCGGGCTTGTACGCATCGTGCGACCGCTAGGCCGCCTCTTCCTGGTCCTCATCCTCGACGATGGCCCACTCGTCGGCTGACATGCAGTTGGGGCAGCACTTCTGGCCGTTGCGTTCAACCAACTGGTCCATCGTGCCCTCCCACTCACAGGCGGTACAGTACACCGTCTCCACGAATTCTGATTCTGTCATGGTAGTTCCCTCCTGTTCCCCTGACTGGACATTGTAGGTGGGGCCGTGGCACAGCCGCCCCTTTCGTCGTATAGTAAGTGCATGGACGAGGTGCTAAGCGTCAACGAGATATTTCTGAGCCTCCAAGGCGAGGGCACGCGGGCAGGGCTGCCCTGTGCCTTTGTCCGGCTGGCCGGTTGCAACCTGCGGTGCCGCTGGTGCGACACCCAGTATGCCTGGGCGCCGGGGCAGAACATGCCGCTGTCGGCGGTGCTGCGCCAGGTAGCCGACCTGGACTGCCGGCGCGTCGAGGTCACGGGTGGCGAGCCGATGGCCCAGGCGGCAACGCCTGGACTGCTTTCGAGACTGTGCAACGCGGGCTTCGAGACTCTGCTGGAGACAAATGGAAGCCTGGACCTGTCTCGTGTTGACGCACGCGTCGTGAAGATTGTCGACGTCAAGTGCCCCTCCAGCGGACATGGCGATTCGTTCCTGCCAGCCAATCTGG
>Ga0265339_10002511_pt1 | contig 13103 bp, 11 predicted proteins | sample 4CB219metaG_FD_202085 | JGI IMG/M metagenome (GOLD analysis project Ga0265339, IMG submission 202085) | Rhizosphere microbial communities from Carex aquatilis grown in University of Washington, Seatle, WA, United States - 4-CB2-19 metaG | ecosystem: Host-associated > Plants > Roots >...
AGTGTCCGCTTCATACGACCTCCAGAGGTTGTTGGTGCGCAGGCCAATAGCGGTCGTGCTCGCGCGTTGTCAACGTAAGAGGACCGCACTCTGTGCACCGTTCTACATGCTCAGATCGAGAGCGAAAGTCCGCGCATCAAGTCTCTACGCGGTGCGATCGGCGCACGATTGACGCAGACCGCTACATGCGTGTCGCAGACAGATGGGTGTTATTTGTCCACGTAGGACCGTGCGCGCCGACGCCGTTGGTACGGCTCTTGGTGAGGTCCCGTGGTGCCTCGCGAAAGGAGTCCCGCGCCCATGGCATCGCACATATCGCCCGCCGCATCGTTACGCGCGCGCGCCCGGCGGCGCGCCCTGCTCGCCGCCGTGTTGCTCGCCGCGCCGCTGGCAGCTCACACCCTCTACAATGCGCCGAGCGCCACGCACCGCGCGCCGGTATACGTGTGGCGCGACGCCGGCCGGGTCGTGCACTTCAGCAATCCCTGATCGCGCCCAGGCCGCCCCGCGAGCGCGGCGCGGGTCGCGCCGCAACCGCTGCCTCTGACGCCGCGCGCCCGCAAAGACGTGCTACAACCTGCGGCATGCGATTGGCCGTTGTCGTCTCGCTGCTGCTGTTCACCTCCGCGGCACCTGCTGCGCCGCTGCCGTCCGCCGGCTGCGATCGTCCGACGATCGAGCATGGGCGGCGGCTCGACCGTTCGCTGACCGTCGACGGCACCGCGCGCCAAGTCATCCTCGATGTGCCCGACTCGGTGCATCCGAAGACGGCGGCGCCGCTGCTGCTCGACTTTCATGGTTTCGGTCACAGCGGCGCGGGCGTCTGGCTGGTGTCGGGATTCAAGGCGCTGGCCGAGCCGCGCGCCTTCATCACCGCCTATCCCGAAGGGCTGCCGGTGACGCTGACGCTGCGCGGCGAGGCGCACACCGGCAGCGGTTGGCAGATGGATCGCGTCGACGGCAACCGCGACGTCGCCTTCGTCACGGCGCTGCTCGACGACTTGGAACGCCGCTATTGCATCGATCGGTCGCGCATCTACGCGACGGGATTTTCCAACGGCGCCTTCTTCAGCCAGCTGCTCGCCTGCGCGATGTCCGAGCGCATCGCCGCGGTCGCCCCGGTGAGCGGGGCGCTGCCGCAGATCGACTGCAAGCCGAGCCGGCCGATGCCGATTCTGATCCAACACGGCAGCGCCGACGACCTGGTGCCCGTCGCCACGGCGCACCAGGCGCGCGATGCGTGGCTGCGGCTCGACGATTGCCCGTCCGAGACCAGGCACCCCAGCGGCAGCTGCGAGCACTGGACTTGTCGCGCCGGCAGTGTCGTCGAGTATTGCGAGGAGGCTTATGGGCACGCCTGGCCGCCTCTCGCCACCGAGCGCGTGTGGCAGTTCGTATCGCAATACCGTCTGCCGGAGACGTCGCACTAGTCTCACGCGAAGTAACATGAGCATTCACCACGGAGACACCGCGAGCCGAGGGGAACGCGGCGCTCCGCGTTGTTGCGAAGACCATCGGCGCTATGACTTTTGAAGCGCTCGGGGCAGCATCACAAAGGCATGCCTCCTCTGTGCACCCGTGCTTCCGTGGTGAAAAGTTCCATCTGATCGAGGCTAGCCGACGATCGCGTCGACGAGTGGGTGAGGTGACGCGGTCCGCTTGTGAGGCCGCAGTCGGTCGCTTACGCTACGCCGCGACATGGGATCTTCGTTCGGGCAACTGTTTCGCCTCAGCACCTTCGGCGAATCGCACGGCGGTGGCGTTGGCGTCGTGCTCGACGGCTGCCCGCCGCGGCTGCCGCTGACCCTCGAAGAGATCCAGCGCGACCTCGATCGGCGCCGGCCGGGGCAGAGCAGAATCACCACGCCGCGCGACGAGCCCGATCGCGCCGAAATCCTCTCCGGCCTGTTCGAAGGCCAGACGCTCGGCACGCCGATCGCGATCCTGGTGCGCAACACCGATGCGCGCTCCGGCGCCTACGAAGACTTCAAGAACACGTACCGGCCGTCACACGCCGACTTCACGTACGAGGCCAAGTACGGCATCCGCAACTGGCAGGGCGGCGGACGCGCCTCGGCGCGCGAGACGATCGGCCGTGTCGCCGCCGGTGCGGTGGCGCGCGCGCTGTTGGCACACGCCGCCGGCGTCGAGGTGCTCGCCTACGTCAAACAGGTGTGGACGATCGGTGCGCAGATCGAGCCGAGCGCGGTGACGCTCGAAGCGGTGGAGGGCAACATCGTCCGCTGCCCCGACGCCGCCGCCGCCGAGCACATGATCGCGCGCATCGACGAAGCGCGCCGCGCCGGCGATTCGCTCGGCGGCGTCGTCGAGTGCGTCTGCCGGCGCGTGCCTAGCGGGCTTGGCGAACCGGTGTTCGACAAGCTCGAGGCCGACCTGGCGCGCGCGGTGATGTCGCTGCCGGCATCGAAGGGCTTCGAGATCGGCAGTGGCTTCGACGGCGTCACGCTCACCGGCATCGAGCACAACGATCCGTTCACCACCGCCGACGGCCGCGTGCGCACCACTACCAACCGCTCCGGCGGCGTACAGGGCGGCATCAGCAACGGCGAAGACATCGTCTTCCGCGTCGCCTTCAAGCCGACCGCGACCATCCGCCAAGCGCAGCAGACCGTCGACCGCAGCGGTCAACCGGTGACGCTGGCTGCCAAAGGCCGTCACGATCCGTGCGTGCTGCCGCGCGCGGTGCCGATGGTCGAGGCGATGGCGCTGCTCGTCCTCGCCGATCACTATTTGCGACAGCGCGCGCAATGCGGATGATGACCAGCTCCGCGACCGACCCCGTTGGGCGCGGCAGGAGCGCACAAGGAACCACATGAAGCACTCGGCCGGATTTCTCAAAGTCGTCGACGACGCCAAGTCGCGCATTCGCGAATGCACGGTCAAGGACGTCTTGGCGCGACGCGATCGCGGCGACAATTTCGTCCTGATCGACGTGCGCGAGGAAAGCGAATGGGCGCGCGGCCACATTCCGGGCGCGCGGCATCTCTCGAAGGGCATCATCGAGCGCGACATCGAGGCGGTCGTACCGGACCACGCCGTGCCGCTCGTGTTGTACTGCGGCGGCGGCTTCCGCTCGGCGCTCGCCGCCGACAACCTGCAGAAGATGGGCTATCGCGACGTCATCTCGATGGACGGCGGTTGGCGCGCCTGGACCGAACAGCATCTGCCGGTCGAGAAGCCGAACGTCTGACTCGCCCGGCCGTCGCCGCGGGCGCGCCGCGGCGGTCGGGTTTGTGCGGCACGGTCGCGCGCGGCAGGCGCGTCAGTGCAGCAGGCCCGACTCTTCGTCGGTGTCCTCGCTGGCGCGCGCGACGCCGCCGGCGTGATGATGCACCAGCTTCCAGGTGCCGCTCTCGCGCACGAAGAAGTTCGTCGCCACCAGCTCGGCCCCGGGTAGGCGTTCGGTGCAGATGACGAAGGCGGATTCGCCGAGCAGGTGGGCCGACGGCGCCGTGCAGCGAATGGCCGGCGGGTTCGGGCCCTGTAGAATGCCGCGCCAGCTCGCCAGCACCGCTTCGCGGCCGCGCAAGGCTTGCCAACCCGGATGCACGCAGGTGACCGGGGCGTGCTCGGCCCACAGCGCCTCCATCGCGGCGACGTCGCGCGCGGCGAAGGCGTCGTAGAACGCCTGGTTCGCGGCCAGGACCTCCTGCTCGACGCGCATGGCGCTGTCCTATACCAGGGGAGGTCGACGCTGAAGCACAAACAACCGTTCACAGCAGGAGGAACAGATGAGGTTTGTCACATTCGTCGCCGTGCTCGCTCTGATCGAATACTTGATCATCGGCATGCTCACCGGACGCGCGCGCGGGGCCTACGACGTCAAGGCGCCCGCCACCACCGGTCATCCCATCTTCGAGCGTTGGTATCGCGTGCAAATGAACACGCTCGAGCAGCTCATCGTGTTCCTGCCGGCGCTCTTTCTGTTCGCGCAGCTGGTCAGCGCGCGCTGGGCCGGATGGCTCGGGTTGGTATTCGTCATCGGACGCGCCGTGTACGCGCGCAGCTACGTCGCCGATCCGGGCAGCCGTTCGCTCGGTTTCGGCCTGTCGTTCATCCCCAGTGTGATCATGGTGTTGGGGGTGCTGCTGGCGACGGTCTTCGGCCACTAGCAGCGCGCCTGCGCCCGGGCGCGCAGTCTTTCGAATGGCCCTAGCGTGACGGTCCGCCGCGCCCATGCGGCGGACCGCCGCGGCGCGGCCCGTTGCGCGGTCCCATTCCGCGCGGGCCACCTGAGCGCGGCCCGTCCGCGCGCGGACCACCAGCCCGAGGCGCGCCAGCGGCGCGTGGACCGCCGAAGCCGGCGCCGCCGCGCGGACCGCCGGGGCGCGGCGTGCCGCCGCTTCGCGGGCCGGCGCCGCCAGGAGCAACGCCGCGCGGCGCAGCGTTGCGTGGACCACCGGGGCGCGGCCCGCCACCGGTCCGCGGACCGGTGAAGCGCGCAGCACCGTTGCGTGGACCGCTGGAGCGCGGAGCCGCGAAGCCCGGCCCGGCGCCGCGCGGACGGCCGGGGCGCGGGCCGTCGCCGGTTCGCGGGCCGGCGTAGCCGGAACCGCCGGCGCGCAACCCCGGCGGTCGGGGGCGAGCGGGACGCGGCGGCGCGTCCGCTTGCGGACGGCCGATTCCCGAGCCGCTGCCGCGTGGAGCACTCCAGCTGGCACGCGGCCGCGCCGTTGCAGCGCGCGGCTCGTCGGTCCGCTGGCGCCGAGCCCGCCCCTCGGCGCCGGCAGCCGCGCCGGCGACGCGCGGACGATCGGTGCGCACGCGATCGCTGCGCGTCACCGCAACCCGACCGCGCGCCCGCTCCACGCCTTCGGTGCGACTGTCGCGCGTCGCCCGCGGGCGCGGGGCACGCGGCTCGGCATCGTGCCGCATGTCAGCAGCGCGGGTCTCCGGCGCCGGCGTCAGCAGTGCATCGGCGATCATGCGGTCGAAGTCGAACACGTCGCGATACTCCGGCAACGCCTTGAAGCTGCGGTCGATCATCACGTGCTGGCCGTCGGTATCGGCTTCCAGCACGAACGGCCCGTCGTCGCCGGCGCGCAGCAGATCGATGGCGCCGATGCGCACGCCGAGCGCGTCGGCGGCGCGGCGCGCCAGGCCGTCGACCGAGTCGCCGACGGCGCGCACGAAACGATAGCGCGCGCCGAACGTCGCGCTGATGATGAAATCGGCCGGCCGGCGAATCTTGTCGCGATAGCGCTCGGTCCAGAAGGCGACCTGACCGCCGACGACATAGGCGCGCAGGACCTGGGCGGGACGCAGCACGCCGCCGCGACCGACCGTGCTGATGAGGCGCTGCAAGTAGAACGGCGGCGGCACCGACAACACGCCATGGCGCAACACGCGCCCGACCCCGGAGGCTTGCAGCTCCATGGCGTAACGGCGTCCCGGGATCTCGCCGGCCAGCGAGCCGTCGGTCCCGGCGAGCAGCACGATATGGCCGTGCCCGCCGGCGGCGCGCGGTTCTTTCAGGATCGCCTGCTCGTGATGGCGAACGAACTCCTCGGCCTCGGCGGGATCGTCGGTGATGAGCGTCTCCGGCATCGGCACGCCGCGTTCCAACAGGCGCTGCGCGGTGGCGAGCTTGTCCCAGCACAGCTCGTGCGAGGCCGGCGGATTGATGAGCTCCGCGCGCGGGAACAGCGCCGCCAGCAGGCGCGGCGTCGCCGCCGGCAGCTCCTCCGGCAGCGCCTCCGGCACATCGAACGGCAGGACGTAGAGCCGCTCGACGTGCTGCCACTCGCGCGGCGCGCGCACTGCCGTCTCGATTGCCAGCGCGACGATTTCCTTGTGGCGCGCGTCGCCCGCCGCCTGCACCGCCTCGATGATCGGCGCCACCCACGGTTCGGCGCTGCGGCCATAGAGCAGGACGTTCATCGCCGCGTCGCACCGCGGCGGATCGCGCTCGCATTCGCTGTGGTAGGGGATCCGCTCATCGGCCGCGCACTGAGGCGGCAATGTACTTCTTCGTCACCGGCGAAAGCGACCCCGGCTCGATCATCGCCTCGACCAGCGCAAAGCGCTCCTGCGACGCGGCCTCCGCCAGGGCCTGGCGCAAAGCGCCGACCGTCGCCACGCGCCGGCCGAAACCGCCCCAGGCGTGCGCCAGGTCGGCATAGGGCCAGGCTGGAATCTCGAGGAGATCCTGCCGTTCGGCGACCGGGCGAAAAATTCCCCAGCCGCCGTTGTTGATCAGCAGGACGATGGGATTGGTGCCGTGGCGCGGCGCCTGCGCCAGCTCGGTGCCGGTCATCTGAAAGGCGCCGTCGCCGCACAGCACCAGCGTGCGTTTGCCGGTGCCGATCTGCGCGCCAATGGCGCCCGGGACGCCGAAGCCCATCGACGCGTAGTAGGCTTGCGCGAGGTACGCGGCGCGGCCCTCGACTCGCACGTCGAGGCCGGCGAACAGCGCGTCGCCTGCCTCCGCGACGACCACCAGGTCGCTGCGGCCGCGCAGGAACCGGTTCACCTCGAGCAGCAGATCGGGAATGCGAATGCTGCCGCCGAGCGCGCGCGGCGCGGCGGGGAGATTGTCGGCGTAGCGCACGCGCTCGCGGTGCCGCTTGAGGGGCTGCGCCAGCAGTGCCTGCAAGAAGTCGCGCAGCGTGACGTGATTGTAGGAGTGAAAGCTGATGTCGACGCGATCGTCGACCGCCCATACGGAGCGCTCGCGCCGCATGGTCGGCTTGCGCGCCATCCAGTCCATATCGGTGAGCAGCGTACCGAGGTTCACCACCACGTCGGCGCGCGCGACGCGGCGGCGAATCGGCGGCGGGCTGATGGCGCCGATGAACACGCCCATGAACTGCGGATGATCCATCGGGATGGCGCCCTTCGACAACGCCGTCGTCGCGCAGGCCGCGCCGCTGCGCTCGACCAGCTCCAGCACCGCATCGAGTTGCTGATAGCGATGGCACTCGATGCCGGCGATGATCAGCGGCGCGCGCGCCTCGTTGAGGCGCTTGGCGGTCTCGCGCGCCGCTTCGTGCACGTTGCGCGGTTCCGAATGGCATTCGGGCAGGCGGCCATTCCACTCGATCAGCCGCTCGGGCACCGCGATGTCGCACTCGACCATGTCGCGATGAATCTCCAGGTAGCCCGGCCGCCGCTCCTCCCAGATGGCGCGCACCACCGCGTCGATCTCGTCGGCCGCAGTCGCCGGCTCGGCGATGCACCGCGCGGCGCATGTCAGCTCGCGATAAATGCGCAGCTGCGAGTCGATCTCTTTCGCCTGGTGATGGATCAACACGCCCAGCTTGCGCTCCTCCTCGCCGGGCCCGCCGCTGATGATCAGCAGCGGCACGCGCTCCGAGAACGAGCCGGCGACCGGGTTCACCATGTTGTGGCCGCCGGCGCCGTAGGTGACGCAGACGACGCCCAGGCGACCGGTGGCGCGCGCATAGCCGTCGGCAGCGAAGCCGACGCCCGGCTCGTGCGACATGGTGACGATCTGTAGTCCGCGCTTCTCGCCGAACTTGAGAAACAGCCGCATCACCAGATCGCCGGGAATGCCGAAGAGATGGGTGACGCCGAGCCGTTGCAGATACGCGACCAGGAAATCGCCGAGCTTCATGCGCCGCTTCATCGAGCCCGCTTCAGCCACGCCGCCACAGAGACACGGCACGCAGCGAAGATCAAAAGGCCCGGTCGCTCAAAGAACGCCGTCAGCGATCAGCGATCTGCCGGAGATTGGACCCTTGCGTTCGTTGGGCTTCCAACGCCGAAGTCTGATCGCTGACGGCTAAAGGCGTTTGTTGCGCACGTCTGCGAAAGCGGCCAGACGGACAATCCAGGTGATCGCCAGCGGCGAACCAGCCGCATAGGCCGGCGCCCGCGATGACGATGTGGCTACGCGAAAAACGTCTCGGCGTCGGTGCTCTCGACCTTCACGACGCGCACCGATTCGTCGCGGAAGACATGGAAGCGAATGACTTCTCCGGGGCGATGCTGCCACAGACGGCTGTAGAGATCGCCGCGCGTGCCGATGTCCTGATCGTCGACCGACACGATGACGTCGCCCGCCCGCAAACCGCCGCGCTCGCCCGGCGTCCCCGGCAGCACGCCGGCGACCACGACGTGCTCGCGCAGCACGTAGCAATAGAGGCCGACCCAGGCGCGCGGCGGCCGGCTCGTGCGCCGTCCCTCGCGCAGCAACTCGTCGCGATGCGCGAACCAGTGCTCACTCGGGATGGCCAGCGTGAAGCGGCCGACCTCATTGAGATCGAGCGACACGACCCCGGCTAGCGCGCCGCAGCTGGTGAACAACCCACCGCCGCCGAGGCCGGGATTCATCGCCGTGGTGACGATGCCGCGCTCGATCTGAAACTCCCAAAACGCGTCGAATGGCGCCAGCGACGAGATGCCGCCGTTGTTGACGCGTCGCTGGCTGCCGCCGGCCGCTGCGACGATGAAAATCTCCTGCCCGCGCGTCAGCGCCGCAGCATCGCCGGGCCGCGCCGCCGGATAGCCGCCGCCCGGAATCTTGATCGCCGCCAAGCCGCTGTGAAAATCTTGCGCGATGACCTGGCCGCTGAGCCGCGTCTCGTCGAGCAGCGTCACGTCGATCGTTTCGGCGCCGAGCGCGACGTAGTTGACGGTGAGGATGATGCCGTCGGGATCGACGAGAATGCCCGACCCCATGCGGTCGGTGCCGAGGATCTGCGCTGACGGGTGCGCATCGGCGACCGTGACATGCAGGCCGACACTGGTCGGCAGCACGGACTGCAGGAGCGTAAGAGACGCGTTCATCGAACCGCAGCGCTGGCCGGACGATGGCTTGGTTGCGCCCCCCTGAGTCGCCCGGTAGAGCGGAGGGCACCGCTCAAAGCAGGAATCGGATGCCGACGCAAGAAATCACGCGTCCAATGCGCCTCGCGGCGCTGCTACGGCGCGGTGAGCGCCGTCCGTACCGCGCCCTCTTCGACGGCGGCGACGTCGCCTCATGGGGCGACGGAAGCGCCCGGTACAGCGACACGCCGGTGGCGACGCTCACCGTCCACGCATCCGGCTGGGCCTGTCGCCGCGACGCCGGCGGCATGCGTTGGCGCTGGGGCGATCCATTCGACGCGCTCGACGCCTTCGTCGCCGACGCGCGCGCCGCGTACGCCGGCGCCGAGGGCGCCGGCATCGCGGCCCTGCTCAGCTACGACCTCAAGCACGCCGTCGAGCGCCTGCCGCGTCGCCTGCCGTGGCCGGAGACGCCGCTGTTGTTTGCCGCATTGTACGACTGGTCGGTGTACAGCGATTACGGCAGCGGGCGCGCATGGCTCGCCGCCGCCGATGCGCGACGCTTCGACGCGCAACGACAGTGGCTGGCGCGACTCGGCGAGCCCGCGCCGCCCGCCGCGCCGATGCCGGCGGTCTCGGTGACGCCGCTGCTCTCCAAGCGCGCTTATTTCGATCTGGTCACGCGCGCGCTCGAGTACATCGCAGCCGGCGACGTGTACCAGGTCAATGTGGCGCAGCCGCTCGACGCGGCGCTCGGCTGCGGCGACACCGCCGCGCTGGTCGACGCCTGGCTGCAACGCGCGCCGATGCCCTTCGCCGGCGTGCTCGAAGGCGAGACGTGGAGCGTGGTCGCAAACTCGCCCGAGTGCCTGCTGACGCTCGACGGGCGGCGCGTCGCGACATTTCCCATCAAGGGGACGCGACGGCCGGAACGCGCCAGCGAGCTGCCACGCGATGCCAAGGAACAGGCCGAACACGTCATGATCGTCGACCTCGAACGCAACGACCTCGGGCGCGTCTGCGAGATCGGCTCGGTCGTCGTGCCGACGCTTGCGGCGGTGCGCAGCTTCCCCGGCGTCGCGCATCTCGAGTCTGAAGTGCGCGGCGAGTTGCGCCGCGACACGACTCTGGCAGGTGTGCTGCGGGCCGTGTTCCCGGGCGGCTCGATCACCGGCGCGCCGAAGATTCGCGCCATGCAGATCATCGACGAGCTCGAGCCTGCGCCTCGCGGTTTCTACACCGGCGCGCTCGGCTGGATTGATTTCGCCGGGCGGGCCCGCTTCAACATCGCCATCCGGACCGCTACCCTCTCGCCGCATGGCATGCGCTACTGGGCCGGCGGCGGCATCGTCGCGGACTCCGACCCCGGGCGCGAATACGCCGAGACGTGGTTGAAGGCCCAATCGCTCACGCAAGCCCTGATCAGCCTGGAAAGGAGCGCCGCATGATGCAGGACGGCTTCGTATTTCTGAACGGCCGCATCGTCGAAGCGCGCAAAGCGAGCGTCAGCGTCTACGATCGCGGCCTCCTCTATGGGGACGGTCTGTTCGAGACGCTGCGCGCCTACGGCGGCGTGGCGTACGCGATCGAGGAGCATTTCTACCGCTTGCGCACCTCGGCGGACATCCTCGGCTTGCCGGTACCCAATCTCGACTGGCCGGCGACGATCGCCGAGCTGCTGGCGAAGAACAACCTCGCCAAGCGCGACGCGTGGGTCCGCCTGACCATCACGCGCGGACCGGCTGAGCCGCGCGTCCTGCCGCCCGACATCGTCAAGCCGACCACCATCGTCATGGTGCGCGGCATGGATCCGCAGATCGAGACGATGCAGGCGCAGGGCGTGAAAGTCTCGCTCTTGCCGTTTGCGCGCAGCGGCTTCATCCCCGAGCACAAGTCGCTCAACTATCTCGCCGCCGTGGTCGGCAAGGTGCTGGCTTCGTACCACGGCGCCTACGAAGGCGTCTTCGTGCGCGCCGATCACGTGCTGACGGAAGGCACGACGACGTCGGTGTTCATCGTGCGCGAGGGCGGCGTGATCACCGCGCCGGAAGGCGGCATCCTGCCGGGGGTGACTCGCCGGTTGGTGCTGGACCTGGCGCGCCGCGAGGGCATGCGGGTCTCCGAGCGCGAGATCACCACCGCCGATCTGCGCCTCGCCGATGAGGCGTTCCTCACCTCGTCGATGATCGAGGTCCTGCCGATCGTGCAGGTCGAGGAGGGGACGGTCGCCAACGGCAAGCCTGGCCCGGTGACGCGCAAACTGCAGAAGCTCTATCGCGAGGCGGTGAAGCGCTACGTCGCCGCAGCGCGCAAGCCGCGCGGCGCGCCGGCCAAACCGCGCAAGCGCTGAGAATACCGTCAATCGACCGCAGCGGTGCGCGCCGCGCCAACGCCGCTGAGGGTCGGCAGCGTGAAACGGAACGTGCTGCCGTAGCTGGAGTTGCGCGTCGCCCATAGATGGCCGTTGTGCGCCTCGATGATCGAGCGGCTGATCGACAACCCCATCCCCAGTCCGGTCGCCTTGGTGGTGTAGAACGGTGCGAACACGTCGACCGGCGGATCGGGAATGCCGACGCCGCTGTCGCACACCGCCACTTCGACCTGCCCGTTGCTGGCGCGCGTCGTCACCGCCAGCGTGCGCTCGCCGCGCACCGCGCTGGTCACCGCATCGACGCCGTTGCGCAACAAGTTCAGCAACACCTGTTCGATCTGGATGTCATTGCAAGACACCAGCGGCAGGTTCGGCGCGAGGTCGAGCAACAAGCCGACCTCGAATGCACGCGCTTCGGTCTCGATCAGCTGCGCCGACTCGCGCACCAAATGATTCAGGTCGGTGCGTTCGTAGCGCGTATCTTCCTTGCGCACGAGTGCGCGCAACCGGCGGATGATCTCACCGGCGCGCAGCGCCTCGCTAGCGATCTTGGCGATGATTGGCCGCAGGGTGTCGGTGTCGAGCGACCCGGCATCGAGGCGCCGCGTGCATCCGGTCGCGTAGTTGGCGATCGCGCTGAGCGGCTGATTGATCTCGTGCGCCAAGCCCGAGGCCATCTCGCCCATGGTGCTGAGCCGCAGCACGTGCGCCAGCTCGGCCTGGCGTTGCCGCACCTCCTGCTCGACGCGCTTCTGCTCGCTGATGTCTTTGCTGAACACCGTGGCGCCGATGATCGAGCCGCCCTCGACGATTGGATGCAGTGACGTCAGGTAGTGCTCGCGCCCGTGCTGGCCGTCGTAGCTGCGCTCGACCTCCACGTGCTCGCCGGACAGGACGCGCTCGTAGAGATCGTGGAATTCATTCGCCAAGCCCGCCGGAACCCGCAGGCGCTCGCGCTGTTCGAATGGCACGCCGAAGCGGCTGACGAACAGACGACGGCCGGCACCGTTGATGACGCGAATGGCGCGCCGGCGATCGATCGACCAGATCGCGTCATGTGTATTCTCGACGACGGCGGACAGCGCCGCCTCGGAGCGCCGTAACTCCGCCTCGGCCTGTTTCACCTCGGTGATATCGGTCGACAACCCCCAGATCCCCGCCGGCGTGCCGTCGCGATCGAGCCAGCGAAACTTGACCGACACGAAGGTGTGCACCCCATCCAACTGCGGGATGCTCTCTTCGAAGCGCAGGGAATGCGGCGACGCCAGCACCTGCTCGTCATGGGCCTGCAGCGCCTCGGCGACCGCGGGCGGCATGATCTCGGCGACCGTGCGGCCGATGACCTCGTCGAGCGAGCGGCCGGCGAGCGCCAGCCAGTAGCGGTTGACCAGCAGGTAGCGGCCGGCGAGATCGCGCAAGAAAATCGCCACACCGGCGTGGTCCAGCACCGCTTCCAAGCGGCGCTGGCTCTCGCGCAGCTCGTCGACCGCGACGCGGCGTTCCTGCGCCTCGCGCTCCAGGTCTTGCGTCGTCGCGGCGAGCTGCGCGGTGCGCTCTCTGACCCGCCGTTCGAGCTCGCTGTTGAGGCGCGCCAGCTCCGCTTCGGCGCGCCGCCGCTGCAGATTGTCGACGAACAGTTGCACGTGGTGACGCCGCATTTCCGCCGCCAACACGACCGAGCCGGCAAGGCCGAGGGCCACCGCCGCCGCCGCATGCCCGGGCGGCGCGCCGAAGCCGCCGGTGACCAGATACGAGTTGGCGGCGGTGGCGAGCGCCGCCGCGCCGGCCAGGACCAGCTGCGGCCATGCGCCCCACGGCAAGGTGGCGGCGGTGGTCATCGCCATGACCACCAGAAAGATCGCCGTCGGCGCGACATCGCCGTGCCAGACGCCAGCCCACGCGCGCGTGCCGGTGGCGGCGACGCCCAACAGCAGTGCCAAGCTCTGAATGTGCGGTTGGGTGCGCGGACGGGTCGTGCTCA
>Ga0265339_10002512_pt1 | contig 13095 bp, 9 predicted proteins | sample 4CB219metaG_FD_202085 | JGI IMG/M metagenome (GOLD analysis project Ga0265339, IMG submission 202085) | Rhizosphere microbial communities from Carex aquatilis grown in University of Washington, Seatle, WA, United States - 4-CB2-19 metaG | ecosystem: Host-associated > Plants > Roots > Rhizosphere...
CTGGACATGACGGTAAAAGAGGCTATATATACCATTTGGCTGTAAATAAAAAACACAGGAAAATGGGAATCGGCGAAGCGCTTGTAAAACGAAGCCTCATGAAAATAAAAAAAACGGGCATACCAAAATGCACGTTGTTTATATTCAGCGATAACGATGAAGGTATGCGGTTCTGGAAAAAACTCGGGTGGTTTACGCGCAGCGACCTTACCTTTATGCAATATGAGTTTAAAGCGACTTAAGTATCTTCATTTCGACCCTGCGGTTCTGCGCCCTGCCTTCTTCGGTATCATTTGAAGCGACGGGATTTGATTTACCGTATCCTTTAGCGATCAGGCGCTTTTCTGCAATGCCTTTATCAATTAAATAGCTCACTACGCTTTCTGCTCTTCTTTGTGAAAGCGTTAAATTATATTCATCGCTTCCTATTGCGTCAGTGTATGCGGAAATCTCAATGCTCAGCGAAGGATTTTCAGAAAGGAATTTAAATACCCTTTCAAGCTCGGTAAATGATTCAGGCTTTAAGTCATATTTATTAAAATCAAAATAAATATTATTCAGCTTAATAGCCGATTCATTTTCCTGAAGCGATTTTACAGACACCAGTTTTATATCTTCAGTTAGTTCCTTAAACTCAATTGCAGAGTCCAGGTCAATTTCCTTTGAAACAGAATAATAACCGGGCTTTTCGGCAAAATAACTGTATTTATTGCCTACCGGCAGGGCTATAATGTAATCCCCTGTTTCAGGATTTGAAGTTAATGAACCCGCAATAATATTCAAGTCCAGATTTGACCATTTAATAGATGCATCAACAGGGTTTCCGTTTTCGTCAGTTACTTTTCCCCTGACAGTGACTACATGTTTTTTCGGCTTGGCGCTCTCCGGCAGCTTTATCGAGTAAATATCATACCCGCCTTTGCCGCCCGGCCTGTCAGACGAAAAATATGCATAGTCGCCATCCGTGGAAATTTTATAAGCTACGTCATAACCTGATGTGTTAATGTCTTTTCCTAAATTCACGGGTTCGCTCCACTCGGTCCATGACGTATCGCTCAGCCTTTCGGATTTGAATACATCCAGGCTCCCGATCCCGTAATGCCCGTCCGACGAAAAATACAGCGTCTTTCCATCGGGATGCAAAAACGGGGAACGTTCTGAAAACGGAGTATTTATTTGCAGTCCAAGATTAATTGGTTTTGACCAGCCTGAATCAGTCTTCAATGAAACATATATATCGGTATTTCCGTCATACTCACCGTGAAAGAAGCTCCCGCCGCGCTGAAATTCTCCTACTCCGCCTTTCCTGTCAGATGTAAAAAGAAAAGCTTTTCCGTCGGCAGTTAAAAAACCGTCGCAATCCCAATAAATTGAATTCACGGGTTTAGGAAAAGGTTTAATTGCCGACCAGCCCGTAGCAGTTTTCTCTGCGTAAAAATTATCGCCGCCGCCAAACGCTCCTTTATAATTGCCGAATAAAACCAGAATATTTCCGTCGGCTGATATACTGTTTATTGCATCATCTTCTTTAGTGCTGAACGGCGGCCCCAGGTTCTTTGGCTCCTGCCACTGGCCATCTACCAGATCGGAATAATAAATATCTTCACCGCCAATCCCGTCTCTGCGGTCGCTGCCCGTAAAGTAGAGACGGCTGCCGTCAATGGTTATCACAGGGAAGTATTCTCCGGCATCGGTGTTAATTGCCTCCAGATTTGTTACCTCAAGATTTTCAGAAGGCGCCATTAACAGCTCAATTATCTTATCAAACCTCAGGAACATTTGCGGGAACCACTGCCTGTATTTTGTAAAAACTTTTGCCGCACCGTCCCAATCCTTTTTATCAATAAAGGGTTTAGCCAGCATTTGTACGGCCACAAAAGCATCTTCTGAAGGAGCCATCGCGTTTACATATTGCCTGAGTTCTTCATCTGATTTGATATTTTCGAGGTCGCGCTGTGCATAGGCCAGCGATGAAAGAAACGAAACATTGAGAAGTAATATTATTAGCGTTTTTGTAATCATACCGTCGCCCGCAAAATAATGAAAACAGAACACAAATAATCTATAAATATCAGGAAGATGAAAATTTCTTTAGTCGCCTTTTCTTAGGCGGAATTCGACGCGCCTGTTCAGCGCCCTGCCCTCTTCGGTGCCGTTTGATGCAACCGGCATAGTTTTCCCAAAACCCTGCGGCAACAACCGCGACCTGTCGATTCCTTTGTTAACAAGGTAATCGACCACCGAGCCCGCTCTGTTTTCTGATAATTTTTGATTGTAATCATCTCTTCCTATATTATCAGTATGGGCGTTGATCTCAACATATATCTCCGGATTCACTTTCATAAACCTGTAAAGCAGGTCAAGCGCAGCGTAAGATTCTTCGCGAAGGTCAAACTTTCCGGAATCGAAGAATATATTTTCAATTTTAATTGCCTTCCCTGATTTTTCGAGAGATTCGATTGATGAAAGGTTAACATCGGTTTTAACTTCTTTATAGCCGCTTGAATCGGTTAAGTCAAGATAATTTACGGTTGAGTAATACCCTTTAACTTCCGCGAAATAAGCGTAATATTTCCCAACAGGCAGGGCAATATAATACTCGCCTGTTTCAGGATCTGTTTTAGCCTCGCCTACTTCTTTTAAAAGATTAACATCTTCCCATTTTATAATTGCATCAACGGGCTTGCCGTTTTCATCTACAACCTTTCCCTGAACCGCAACCACATTGCTTTGCGGCTTAGCGCTTACAGGCAAGTCGACATAATATATATCTTCCTCGCCGAATCCTTCGGGGCTGATAGTGGAAAAATATGCGCGCCTGCCGTCGGTTGTAATTTTATAACCCCAGTCTTCCTCTGCAGTATTAATTTCTTTTCCGAGATTCACCGGCTCGCTCCACTCGGTCCATGATGAATCATTCAGCCTGACCGATTTAAATACATCCGATTTCCCAATCCCGGGCCAGCCGTCAGAGGAGAAATACAGAGTCTTGCCGTCGGGATGAAGGAAAGGGGCCCGCTCAGTATACGGGGTATTAATTGACGGCCCCAGATTAATAGCTTTTGAGCTCCATCCATCGCCTTCTTTAAGCACAACCCAAAGGTCAAGATTGCCCCATGTCATGCCATGGTAATAATCGCCTTTCTGGTGGAATTCGCCTACTCCGCCCGGACGCTCAGAAGAAAATATTACCGCTTTACCGTCCGCGGTCATAAACGCATCTGCATCCCAGAAAGTTGAATTTATAGGCTCGGGGAAGTGTTGAATTTTCGACCACTTTCTTCCGTATTTTTCTACATAAAAATTATCGCCGCGCCCGAGGCTGCCTTCATAATTACCGAAGAGCAGAAGCAGATCGCCATCGGCCGAAATACTGTTTATATATTCATTGCTTTCTGTGTTGATATCGCCGTTGATTGGCGTCGCGATGGTCCATCTTCCGCCAACATAATAAGAAACATAAATATCTTCGCCTCCAACGCCGTCTTCCCTGTCCCGCCCTGTGAAATACAGCTTTTTCATATCAGGCGAAATTACAGGACCATATTCCGGCATAATAGAATTGATATTTCCGCCCATGTTTATTTTCCTGATGCCTTCTTCAGGCGCTTCAAGAATTGAAATTATCTTTTCAAATCTATCCTTCATTAATGGGAATTTTGGCTCGTAGTCGCGCAATATCTTCACAGCCTTGCCCCATTCACGCAGCTTTAGGTATGGACGGACAACTCTTTGCAAAGCGATAAACGCATCTTCAGACGGTGCGTAAAGCTTTACTACATTTGCATAGTATTCCTGGCTCTGCCCTTCGTCAATTTCAATTTGAGAAAACGAATTTGCACAGAAAATGAATATAGCCGGAATGATGAGAAAAAAGAATAATCGTGATTTGACCGGAGTTATTACGCTTCGGAAGGTGTTGAAATTACTAAGATTTGTTTGATTGAACGTAATCGTTTAACCGATTTATATTAACCAATAGTATTAACTGAATAAATTATGCAAAAATCTTGAAATCATCAAGAGGATAACACAAATTCAAAAATCAAAGATTAAAAATCAAAAATGAATGGAAAATTATAAATGTCCTTGAGTTAACAATGTGAGAAGATTTGGGTGACAGTTAAAGCTCAACCGAATTTGAGTTTCTGCTAATTGTTAATTGATAATTGATAACTGATTAGGTAGCCGCTACCAAGCTTTCATGGTCCCTGAAAAGGAAATGGTCATGGTAGTAGTGAATAAGAAGGAATGAGAGAGTTGGCAAATATCTTGCCTGCGAATCGGTTTGAACGAGTCCGAATCCAATATCCGGACTGATTAAAAACATAACGCCAACAAGGCACCATGTTACAAGCACATTGAAACCATAAAAATACCAGCCGCTTTTTGCAAGCTTCTTAACGAACGGACTTGTTATCAGTCCTTTTTTATACTGCTGCTTCAAAATGAACGCAGATACTCCAAGGTACTGGAATGAATGCCATATATTAAATCCCTGGAACGATACGTCAAGAGGAATTCCGACCAGTCCAACTGATGGTATCCAGAATCCTATTACAACGGTAAGAGAAATAAGCAGAGTTTTCGGCCCGTTAAAGCGGCCCTCTTTTATTTCGAGATATGTTTTATAAACGAATAACGCAACCGCTAGGAAGAACACCGCGAATGTAACATAGATCAGCCATTCCTGTTTTAAGAACGGCGGGAACAAAAGCACGCGGCTATCAATTAAAAACTTATCATGAACAAACATATAAACGCCCCACGGAGCAAGCGCTGAAAACGAAACAAAGTAATCAACAAACCTTTCCCATTTTGGAACAGGGAGCCTGGCTTTGATATTATATGAATCAACAAGGTAAAGCATCTGCTCAACAACATGAATCGAAGCAAAAGTAAAAAAGATCGTAAGAAGAAGAGGCATTCTGTCATTAGCTATGCCGATTGCGATTACCATCACGGGAATAAGGAACGACGAGTAAGTTACAAATTTGTTATCCTTAACAAATCCTTTATTAAGGAAAGTCCTGATGAACGTAGCAAACATATGAGGGCCGCCGATACACGCTGCAACAAAGTAATCAACAACCTTGCTCATATATTGGGCATATCCGGGGTTATTTTCCTGGCTCTGTCCGAAATAATACGATGCTAACGGCACGAATACCAATACGGCGCTTAAGCTGATAAACGTCAGATCCCAGTCCTTGCTTTTAATCCAGAAAGAACGGGATGTAGCAGTTAAACCGCCGTTGAGAGCAAATGTATTCGAGTCCATAATATTCTAGTTAATTCGAACTTAACTCAATGAATTCACAAATATAGCAAAAAAACTGTTTTCATACAATTTTCATACCATTCTTTAAATAAAACATCAAAATACCTGCGCTTACAGCCACATTCAGCGATTCACAGCCGGAAAAACCCTGTATTTTCACTTTTTCATAGGGCTGTTCAAATATATCTGATGAAATTCCTTCAGCTTCATTACCAAACACAAAAACGCTTTTTCCGATTATATTAGATCTTGCCAGGTCATTTTCAGCAGAGGCATCAAACAAATAGATTTTATATCCATCCGAGTTCAGTTTATGAATATTTTTCTTCAAATCCAAGCCATAGCTGATGTTCATATGGAACACAGCTCCCTGCGATGAACGGAGGGTTTTGGAGTTGTAAATATCAGCCGAGTTTTTTGATATTAAAACCGAATCAATACCAAACCAGTATGCTGTTCTTATAATTGTTCCTAAATTACCCGGGTCGTTAATTCTATCAAGAGCTATAACTTCATTGCCGGGCGGTGCGTTATCTTTTTTCGCTTCAGGAATTCTGACTACGCCTACAATACCCTGAGAGTTTTCGGTTTCGGCAAGCTTATCAAATAATTTTTCCGGAACGCTTTCAACTCTTACATTTTTTTCCGAAGCTTTACTCTTAACTTCTTTATGCTTTTCAAGTCCAACACCGTTTCTAAGAACAATCGCTTCGATAACATAAGAGGAGTTCAAACACTCCTCAATTAAATGAAACCCTTCGATAAGAAACTTATTTTCGCTCTCGCGCACCTTTTTCTGCTTAAGCGAGGCATAATATTTGACGTCGTTATTTGAAAGCGCCACTCTTACTTTCCGATAAGTTTAAGAAACTCCTGCCTTGTCTTTTCATCCGATTTAAAGACCCCGAGCATGCAGGAAGCGGTGGCAACGGAATTTTGTTTTTCCACGCCGCGCATCATCATGCACAGGTGGCGCGCTTCGGTCACTACCCCGACGCCTTTTGGGTTAAGCTCTTTAAAGATCAAATCTCCAATCTCCCGGGTCATTCGTTCCTGCACCTGCAGGCGGCGTGCGTACATTTCTACTATCCTGGGAATTTTGCTTAACCCAACAATCTTTCCGTTCGGTATATACGCAACATGGCATTTACCATAGAAAGGAAGCATGTGATGTTCGCATAAGCTAAAGAAATCGATATCTTTCACAATTACCATCTCATCGTAATGCTCGTTGAATATAGCCCCGTTAAGTATTTTATCCGCATCTTCTTTATATCCCTTTGTGAAGAACTTATAAGCCTTCGCGACTCTTAACGGGGTTTTCAGAAGCCCTTCCCGGCCGCCATCTTCACCTAACTCACTCAGTATCGCCTCAACGCTTGATTTGATATTCTCTATAGAACTGTCTTCCGCGCCGCCTTCAAACTTATTATCATCATCGTCAGTTAAGATGTCTTTGTGAAGTTTTTTATTCATTTTGTTTTTCCCGTGTATTCAACTATGTTCTTTTCTGTTTCAAAAAGTTTAAGCGAATGAAGTTTTCTTGCAGCAGTGTTAACTTTGCTCTCCAGCCGTTCCCAGAACTTTACAACAATGTTTTCAGTCGTAGGGTTAACGCCATTCATAAAATCAACATCAATATTGAAATTTCTGTGGTCCACTTTAGACATCAGCTCATTTTCAACTATATCGTTTAGCTCTTTCAGATCCATAACAAAACCGATTTCAGGGTTGTTCTCTCCGGCAACCGTCACCTCGAGAATATAATTGTGCCCGTGACCGTTTGGGTTGGCGCATTTGCCATATATTTCTATATTTTTCTCATCGCTCCAGTTGGGATTATGCACCCTGTGAGATGCGCTGAAATGAAATTTCCTTGTAATATATAACACTATACCGCTTTAATTTTCTTCTTCGCTGAAATGTAATGATAAATAATCAGGCATATTAATAATAAGTTCCACAATATTAAATTCACAAAAAAATACAGGTCAAACCTGCCAATTAAAGCGAAAATGCAAATAAAAAATATATGCGTACCGATTGAAAGAGAGCTTGCCGCGGTCAGGAATGGTTTGTTCGCGTACCAGAACACATCGATTTGAGATTTGAGATTCGGTATTTGAGATTTCTTCAAATCAGAATTCATCGCAAGTCTTTTATAAAAAAAATTATCAAGCGAGGCAAACAGCTTATCCTGCCAGCCGTAAATGATCATAAATATCTTCTGCAAAAACAGCGTCCATTTATCCTGTGTCTGTATATCTTCTTCGGTAACGCTTTCAACAAGGCGGTTAACGGTCTTTTTACCTGAGAGCATAATAAATGATACTTGGTAAAATATAAAATAAGAACATTGCAGCATTGAACAAATCATAGCCGCCAGTCCAATTACAAAAACCCAATTTGAATTATAAGTAAGATAAAGCTTATAACTCATTGCTGAAAATGTGGCAAGCGTTACGATGAAGTCAGAAATTGAATCGTAGAATCTTCCGCGGCGGGAGTCAAGTTCTTTAGCTCTTGCAAGCGAGCCGTCAACTTTATCAAGAACATTTTTATAGAATAACAATACAGCGCCGGCTATTACAAGCGCAATGTTGTTTTGAATAATAAGGTATGCCGCGGTTAACCCAAAAACCATAGAAGCAAAGATCACCTGGTGAGGCGTAACAGAGGTTCTGTAGAGGATTTTTGTAATTTGTTTAGATGTGATGAAGAAAAAAGATTGCAGGTTCAGGAATGTATCATCCGGTTTTGTCTTTAGAGTTTTTTCGTAAGAATAAGTCAAGCAGTCGCCAGTTAGTAGTTAATAGTTAGTAGCGTTTTAATTTGTTTGTACCCCCTGAAGGATTCGAACCCTCACCATCAGGACCGGAACCTGACGTGCTGTCCATTACACCAAGGGGGCGTATTTTAACTTGTTTTCATTGTACCACTGAAGGAATCCTCCGGAGGAGTCCCTAAGGGAGAACCATCAGGACCGGAACCTGAAGCGCTGTCCATTACACCAAGGGGCTTGTTAGTTCCAAATATAATAATTGGCTTGTTCTAAATGCATGTAATATTAATTCGCTTTGAAGACGCTCTTTTTAAAGTTTCCGGTTATAATGCCAACTGGACGAAAAGATAACCCCTGAATAACTTTAAAAGTACTCAAAATATCACTGCAATAAATATTAGACCAATATATAGACCTCAAGAACATCAATTAATCAATGAACCTTCTAATTCTTTTTGTCCTAATTTTTTTTATACTTTCATGGGATTCCCGCTTACGCGGGAATAAACTATCAGTGATAAATAAAAAAGGCAGGCTATAGCCTGCCTCATAGTACCCAACCGTTTGGCCGTTACATAAAATCCGGCCTTGCAGTTCAGGTTTTTTTATTTAAGTAAAACCATTTTCTTCACTTCAACAAAACTTCCCGTCGAAGACCCGACCTGGCGGGCTTCGATACGATAAAAATAAATACCGCTGGCAAGGTTGCTACCGTCAAAGTTAACTTCATAATTTCCTGCCGGCTCTACGGAGTTAACCAGCTTAGATACCTCACGCCCGAGAATGTCATACACCGTCATTTTCACAAGGCTGCTTTTCGGAATCGAGTACTTTATTATAGTCACCGGATTAAACGGGTTTGGATAATTTTGTTTAATCTCAAATTTCCGCGGTATGCTAAGATCGCTTATCCCTATTATAGAAGTATACTGCATTATCAGGCAATATCTTTCTACGTGGCCGGTATCAACATCTGCATCATCGTTCACTCTTAATATCCAGGCGCCATACATTTCCTGCCCGTTGAATACCGTCATTGGAATATCAGGTTTAAATGTTCCTGTGAATGGCGCGGTTCCTTCTGAAATATGTGTGGTTGCTGAATCATCAAAGACCGTATTAATATAATTTTGTCCGCCGCCGCCGTGGTTAGCGCTTAATATGACTGCCTGGCCTGAAGGGGATGTTATTGTGAAACTAACGTCTCCATCGTAAGTATGGATTAGCCTCTCCATCTTAAAATTGAAATCGGTGATAGTTCCGTGCGATGAAATAAAGAACGTGTCGGCAGTTGTTTGGTTATCTCTTATAGGCAAATATGTATCTTTGCAAAAACTTGATGATGTAAGGCTAGTTATCATAAATGCGTAATGTCCGCTTGCAGGCGATTGACATAAATTGTGCGCGGCCGAGTTATCTTTAGCTTTAATTACATAAAAAATTGAATCACCTGCCGTAACTTCTGAATTAGGTGAATTAAATACGGCAGAAAACGAACTGCCGGATATATTTATTAATTTAAATTCTTTAGATGAAGCAGGCGTGTTCTTATACCACTCGACCCAAACGCTGTCTATGCCAATATTGTCGGTCGCAGTGCAGTTCACAGTTGCGGGCCACATAGGCTGCCCTATATTTCCAACCTGTGTATGGGTTATTACAGGAGGAGTCAAATCAGGCTGCGCGTTAAATGAAAAATAGTTTGCAGGAGCGCCGCCGGGTAAAACGGCAATTCTGTTCAGTGCATCGCCTGTTTTAATGTAATACCTGTATGAAGCTTCAGCGCCATTTCCCGGAATGTTTGCTGTCCAGTTGTTACCTCCGCAATTTGTTAATGAAACGCTATCGGTGAAAGAAGTTCCTCTTGTCCAGAATATTTTTGTTTTCAACGGGTCAATCGTAGAACCTGCGGGTGTTATAGAACAATTTACTACATACGGACCGTTTAGATTTTCAGTATTCGGAAGCGGGGTATGAGAAATCATTGGCCCAAAAGCCGCCTCATATATAGACGGATCCCCAAAACAATTATACATCTCAAAATATCTTCTGACGTCGGATGTAATACCGCCGTAATACAGCGATAGGTAATACTTGGCCATAACCATCATCGGGGTCGTTTTCTTCAGATCATCTACAAACATGCTCCTTATAAGCCTCTTCTCAAGAATATCATCCTGGTCCCAATATGAAGTAACCGATGAGCCCCAGTAAACAGATGCTCCGTGCGTTCTTCTGATAAATGTTTCAGCCATACATTCAGGAACCTGATATGAACCCGTCAGGCATGAGAACACATATACAAAAGGATAAACCGTGTTGGTTAACGCGTTTACATTTGACTGTGTAAATACCGGGCCGTCTGCCCATTCAGTTTCTCCGCCATGACCTGAATAAATTGCAAATGACTGGTTTGCATTAAATGCATCTGTAAGCTGCTGGGTCGTGGCATTGTAAGTATGGCAGTATAATTTCACATTGTTATAGTTGCCCGGCATGAAAAAACTATCTATAACAAAATTATGCGTGCCTTCAGATATCGTATAATTATCTTCAGACGCCATGTATATATTTTTCTTCGGAAGATTGTTTATATTATCTTCCATAAAAATCGATTTTGTAATAATATTAGTCAGCTCAGCGGAGCTTGATACCGAAAATCTTCCAATGAACGCATCAGCATACGCATCATTTCCGTCAAGCAATGTATAATTCAGATCGGTATTGGGATTATCAGGGCCAATACCAATCCAGTTAGGTATCTTATCAACATCCCCTACCAGCAGAATAAATTCCGGACGCGTTGTAGTGTTGTTATAACGCTGCTGGATATAATTCAGAATGGCCGAGTTTGTTGTTCCGGTTATCGTTGTGTTCGCCATAAATACGCTGTAACCCATATTCTGCTTATGGGTCACAAAAGCAGCCATACCGGATTCATATTCAGGCGCGGTTATAATTAAGTAATTATTGGTCGGCGTAACATTTACAGCGTTATAATTGAGAAAGAAATTTCTGAACATTTTATCAAACGATTCAGGGACGCTGTTAATAACAGCCGGGTATTTCAGATCAATTTTGAATTTCGCGTTTTTTGTAACTATCAGTTTATTGGTTGTAGGGTCATATGCAAAAGGGAAAATAGTTACTGTAACGCCTTTTACGCCTGCAATCACAAACGGCTCGGATATCTTTACCAATGGATTATCGATACTGCCTTTGGTAAGATAATAATTCCTGTCTATGGTAAACGGCCTGTCGCCGGGGTTTTTATTTTTTTCCCATGGCGCCTGCGTAGGATAGACCTTGGCGTTTAAGAATTTAGTTTCTGAATTCCGGCTTTCAACTTCATAAGCGGGGGTTTTTTCATTTGTATTAATAAATAAGTTAAACGAGATCTGCGGAAGCATAGGTAAACCCGCTTCAGGAGTTATACCATAATTATCCAGATTAATTTTTATAAATGGCTCGCCGTTTTGGCTAAGCGAAGCAGTTGAGTAACCGGGTAAATTAAGATCTATGTAGTAACCGTCAGATGATTTTGTTAATGAGATTCCGTTTGAGTTATTCTGCGGGAAAGCATTATTATTGATTACAACAAGGCACAATATAGAAACAAAAGCAGCAAGAATATAATTCTTCATAGAAAATGCTCCAAGAATTTAATGAAGTTATTAGAGAACGTTTTGTTATGCTACAAAAATAGTCTGAAAATTGAAAAAAGGATATATAAATATTTCATCACAACTATCAAATACCGTGCCAATAATATTAGAAAGAGCTATCTTTCAATTTTATTTAGTAATCTTTTTGCTTCTAATCCTGCCTTAAGGTTATTATAATTCCGATACACCATATTTAAATATTCAATTCCATCTGATTCATTATAGTATGTTTCAATAAGTTCTACGCAATTATTCAGAACGAGGGCTGTGGAAGTTGAATTAGGCTTTCGTTCAATAAACCATTTACAGTCGCCAATTATCAAATCTGCATAATGATATTCATAAGGACCGAGCCTAATGCTAAGATATAGCTCAAAAGCCTGATCCATATACGGGCTTTCAGGATATTTATATACAAAATATCGGTACATCAGTGAAAGGTCTGTAGAAGGTTCTACTTTATATATTTCCCTTAATTCATTTAATGCATCGCTATTTGAACCTGAGGGTCTTATAACATCAAACGTCAATGTATTTGAATTTAGATTATAACCGAATATCGCTTTGTCACTGTAAAACGAGACTGTATAATTACCTTCAGGCAAATAGAACCGTTTACTATCATTGTATGCTTCTTGCTTTGCGTCGCCAAAACTGTTATTCAGCATAAACTCATATCTTCTTTCTTCTCCCGGTTTAAATAACACGTAAGAATTTTTGGCAATACCATCCACCATCCCTCTAAAATCAAGTCGCAATTCCCCTTTTTTTAAAACAAAAAGAGGATGCATTTCGATATCGTAAAAATTTCTTAGCGAATCTATCTTGTCTGACTCATTTTTTATATTAAAATTCAATAGAATGTATTCATTTTCTAAATAAACATTTTTCTCCAAAGAAATATCGATATTAAAATTACTTTTATCCCTGATCTCATTAGCTGATACGTTCTGGAATGATGTTGCAGGGATGTTGCAGACATATAGGGAAATCATTTGGATAAAGAACCCTGTAAGAAAATAATTTTTAGGCATATAATTTAGCCCCGTAGGGGCGGCATATTTGTAGAATTGTATTTGACAAATCATCAAGCCCCGTAGGGGCGACATATGATCTTGCTATCTAAATATTTGTGAATAAAGTTCAATCAAATGTAAACAAATACCTTTCGTCATAATCAACATCAAACTTCTTCAAAAAATCAATATACTCTTCTCTGAACGTTTTCTTTTTATGATGCTTCTCCTGATTGCGAATATAATTAATAACTGCGCTTAATTGCGATCTCGAATAAGAAAATGCCCCGAAACCCTCCTGCCAATGAAATTTAATTTTCAGCCATTTCCTATCATTTATGAATCCTGATG
>Ga0265339_10002514_pt1 | contig 13089 bp, 1 predicted proteins | sample 4CB219metaG_FD_202085 | JGI IMG/M metagenome (GOLD analysis project Ga0265339, IMG submission 202085) | Rhizosphere microbial communities from Carex aquatilis grown in University of Washington, Seatle, WA, United States - 4-CB2-19 metaG | ecosystem: Host-associated > Plants > Roots > Rhizosphere...
CGGTGCAGAGCTACACGGTCAGCCAGGTGGCGAACGGCTCGGCGCAGGTCACGTTCACGAGCGATCTCGGGCCGCTGAAGGTCAGCGGTGCGTACGGGTTCACGACGCGGCTCGACGGCGTGACGAACCTCTTCCATACGACGAAGGCGCAGTCGCTCGTGAAAATGCCGCCGCTCGGCCCGCGCTCCGCGCCGGCGGACAAGCGCCGTCACTTCTTCACGCCGTTCGACCTGATGATCTTCGGCTTCAACCCGCTCATCCCCGCCTACCCGGTTGCCGGGAACTCGTGGACAGGGGGAACGAACGGTCGTGACTTCTCCGACTACGGCGTCACGGGCACGTCGGTCGTCGTCGGCGTGCAGACGGTGAAGGTGCCCGCGGGGACGTTCCACGCGCTCGCGGTGCGCACCGTCATGAAGCAGGTCGGATTCCCGTTCGGCAGCGGCACGCGCACGTGCTGGTTCGCGCCCGGCCGCGGGCTCGTCAAGCTCGTCTTCCGCCACGGAGACGGCAGCGTCTCCACCGTCCAGCTCATCCGCTAGTGCCCTCTCGGCTCGCGGCGGGTGCGGGTGCACTGGTCATCGTCCTCCTCGCGGCAGGCTGTGGCGGGGACGGCGCGAAGAAGGCGCAGCGCCGGCAGGCGGTGACGCACTACATCGACAGCGTCAACATCGTCGAGCGGCAGCTGCGCACTCCGTTGCTGCAGGTCGAGCGGACGTACCGCAGCTTCTCCGGCCGCGGCGTGAAGAAGGGGGCGACGGCGGGCTTCGTGGAGGCCGAGAGCACGCTGCGCAAGCTCAGGACGGAGCTTGCGGCGCTGGACGCCCCGCCGGATGCGCGGCCGCTCCGTCGCCGGCTCCTGCAACTGCTGGACGCGGAACGCGCGCTCGCGCACGAGCTCACGCTTCTCGCCGCGTTCCTGCCGCGCTTCAGCGACGCCCTGCGCCCGCTCGCTCCTGCGGACAAGCAGCTCAAGACGGCGCTCGCCGCCGTTACCGTGCCCAAGCCGAAGTCCGTGCCGGCCTCGAAGCTGGCCGCGGCCCGGGCGGCCTACAAGCGCGCCGTCGCGGCGGCGTCGGCCGCCCAGGCGGCGGCGCTCGAGACGTACGTGGCGAAGGTCGCCGCGGTGCGCGACCGGCTCCGCCCTCTGCACGCGCCTCCTGCAGTGGTGCCCGCGTACCGGACGCAGCTCCAGACGCTCGGGCGGGTGATCACGACCGGACGCGCGGTGATCGCGGCGCTCAGGGCGGGGAAGTACACGCAGGTGGCCGCGCTCGACCAGGCCTTCCAGCAGGCGGCGGCGACGAGCACGAGCCTGTCCGCGCAGCGCGAGCAGATCGCGGCTGTGAAGGCGTATGACGCGCGGGTGCGCGCGGTGAACAACCTCGCCCTCGCCGTCGACCGCGAGCGCTCCCGGTTGCAGAAGACGCTCGGCTGAGCCGGCCGGGTCGAGGCGGTGACGGCCTGGCGTCGGTCCGGGACGAACTGCGGTTTGGGACTTGCACCGCCGTGCGATCTATGCCACAGTCCCGCCCGGGAGTCGGGGCTTAGGCCACGGCATGGGGACAGAGGGGGAGCAACACGTTGTACTCGGCGGGTGGCGCCGCAGTTGCGGACGTTCGGAATATCGGGCTGTTCCGTTTTCGCGGGGCTCGACATCTGTTGGCCTGCGTCGGCTTGCTCGGAATGGCGATTCCGTACGCGAGCGGCTTCGCCGCGTTCCGGCAACCTGCGTACGTTCCTCCTGCACCGACGCTCCCCATCGTCGGTATTCCGCTCGTCCGGTTCCCCGAGCTCGCCGTCCCCAAGCTCCACCGGCCGGCCGCAGTTCCCGCTGCGGCGTCGCGCCTGCTCCCGCCCAAGCATCACGTCTCCAACAAGCCCCAGCGGCGTCGTGTCCCGGTCGTCTCCGACACGCACACGCTCGTAGCGCCCTCTTCGCAGACCACGACGAAGACACCGGCTGATCCGTTCGCCAAGGCTCCCGTCGTCGAGGACTCGATCGGAACGCCGCCGCCGCCTTCCCCGGCCGCGCCCGCGCCTGCTGCACCCGCGTCGCCTGCGACCGCCGCACCGGCGGTCGGCACGGACACGCCGACCGGCGCAGCGCCGGAGGCGCCAGACGCAGCGGCGGTGTCTGAAGCTTCGACGACGCCGGCGACTGCGCCGGCAACGGGATGGTCGCGTGCGGTGATCAGCGCTCCGTATCCCGACGATCCGAGGTACGCGACCCCGGCCGTCCCTACGGCCGACTCTCTGACCCTCTACAGCGTCGCTCACGTGGTCGCGGACGATCCGTCGACGCCGGCAGTGGATCCCCCCGCTCCGACTGCCGACGAGACGATCGCACCTCCGGCGGCAAACGACATCCAAGCTCCGCCCGCGCCGCCCACGACGTCCGGTGGCACGGAGCCTCAGTCCGAGGACAACACCGGCGTTGTCTCGCCTCCGTCACTCAGCGCCCCTAACTCCCCCGACGGCGGCGAGGCGATCGTCGGCACGACCTCGACCGGTCTCGACGGCACCGGCGACGCGCCGGTCGTCGGCACGACGACGGTTGTCCCCTCGACCCAGCAGCCGATCACGGCGTCCGACTCGACGGACGCTGCGCTTCCGGACGGCTCCGGTCCCGCGGTGACGACGTCGAGCGGATCGGCCGGCGCCGGCGGTCCACCGTCGAGCCCCGCATCGGGCGCGTCGAGCAGCTCGAGCGACGGCTCCGATCAGTCTGACGCGGTCGCCGCGCCGAACGGTGTCACGCCCCCGCCGCCGGATCCGGCGGCGACTCCCGGTAGCGGCCCGTCGCCACCCGGTCTCGTCACGCCGGACAGCGGTGGAACCGCAACGGCCGGCGACGGGAGCGCGAGCGTCGTCTTCGCTCCCGGACTCGTCTCGAGCTCCACGGTCGTGTCCGTCTCGACGACGGACGCTTCGCCGTTCGGAATCCGCCCCGCGTCGGCCGCGTACGACCTCACCGCCGTCGACACGACCACCGGCGCGACGATCTCGCACTTCTCGGGATCGCCGGTGCTGACGATCTCGTACGACCCGTCGGCTCCGACGCCGACGGCGATCTACTACCTCGATCCCGTCAACGGCCCGGTCGCGCTGCCCTCGACGGTCGACACCGTCCACCACACGATCAGCGCGGCGCTGCCGCACTTCAGCACGTACATCGCCGGATCCGCGGACGTCACGTTGGCGCTGTCGCCGCAGATCGTCCAGACCTCGAATTCCACGACGATCACCGCGACGGTCACCCAGGGCGGTGTCGGCGCGGATCACGCGACCGTCGACTTCACCGCGGGCGGCGGCGCGGCGTTCGGCGGCGGCATCTCGTCCTGCCTGACCGGGACGGACGGCACGTGCACGGTCACGATCTCGGACACCGCGACCGAGGCGATCACGGTCGAAGCGAGCGTCGAGCTGTCGAGCCCGCCGGCGACAGCCTCGGCGACCGTCCTCTTCATCCCGTTCAGCACGAGCTCGCTCGGCAGCGGCCAGCAGTCGGTGAGCCTCGGCGGCTTCCTCCAGTTCAGCGGCACGGTGGACGTCGAGTCGCACGGGCTCGTCAGCGCCAAGCTCGACGACGGGTCGACCGCAGTCTCCGGCATCTCGCTCTACACGGCGACGCTTTCCAGCGGATCACTCTTCGCGGGGGCGAATGCCGGCACGTCGAGCGCCGCCGGGCTCCAGGGCTCGATCAGCTCGCTCGTCGCCGCGTTCTTCTTCCACGGCAGCGACGCGTGGCAGGCCGTGAGCGCAAGCTTCGACGCGAGCGTGACGGGGATCCCGGGCCTGACGCTGAGCGCGACCGGCGCGACCGTCTCGTACAACGGCACCTCGGGCGGCCACGCGCTCGACCTCTCACAGGTCGACCCGGCCGACGGCTCGAACTACGGGACGCTCACGGTCGGCTCGGTCTCGTTCGGCAGCTTCACCACGTCGCTTACGACGGTGCATGCGGACAGCGCGCAGGTCTCCGCCGGGGACTTCGTGCTCGCGGAGGGCGCGGTCGACGTCAGCGACTCGAGCGTGACCGTCACCGATTCGTCGCTCAACGGCGGGACGCCCACGGATGCGACGCTCCTCTTGGTCGCCGTCTCCGGCGGCGACGCGTTCGCCGGGCGCGGCGCCTCGTTCTCCGGCAGCACGATCTCGCACGCGGGCGCGAGCGGCTTCTACGCCTCCTCCGCGAGCGTCACGGTCGACGTGCTGAAGCCGAAGACGACGGACGACACCTCCTTCGTCGGCGTCTCGGCCTCGATCGGCTCCGCGGGCCTCGAAGGCGTCCCCGGCATCACGCTCACCGTCACCGGCGCGACGGCGACCCTCAACCAGGCGACGGACTCGACCGGAAACGCCACGACGAGCCGCGTCGACTGGTCGAACGTCCCCGGCTCGGGTCTGACGATCGGCCGCGACGTCACGCTCGCGGTCGGCGGCACGGCGCAGCTCTCCGCCGGCGGATTCGTCCAGGCCGTCGGCACGCTCTCGCTCGTCGACTCGACCGCGCCGGACAGCTCGACGCTGATGGCGGGCTCGCTCACGAGCGTGCAGGCGTTCGTCGGCGTCGGCGGCAGCATCTCCGGCGGGAACGTCGTCGCCGGCTCGGTCGGACTGCTGGCGACGGCCTCCGAGATCGACGTCGGCATCGACATCGTCTCGCCGACCGTCAGGCATCTCGGCATCGAGGCGAAGGGCCTGGCCGGTTCCATCACCGGGCTCGGCAGCGTCGTCAGCTTCGCCGTGACGGGACTCGACGCTCAGGTGAACCCGGACGCGTTCGACTGGGCGGCGTTCGCGGCAACGGTTCCGGGCGCGCCGACCTTCACGATGACCGGCTCGCTCACGCTCGGCGCCTCCGGCACGGCGGCGATCTCCGCGGGGTCGTTCGTCGAGGCCGCCGGCTCCTTCACCCTGCGGGACTCGACGCTTTCCGGCGGCTCGACCTTGCTGACCGCGACGCTCAGCGCGCCGAGCGTCTTCGTCGGCGTCGGCGGCGGCCTCAGCGGCTTCACGGTCACGCCGGGGACGCTCGGGTTCTCCGCGTCCGCCTCCTCGGTCGAGGTTGCGGTTCAGGTCGACGGCGCGACGACGCATGCCGCTGTCGAGGTCGACGGTCTCGACGCGTCGCTGACCGGCGTGCCGGCGATCACGTTCGCGGTCGAGGGTCTCGACGCCCAGGTAAACCCGGACGCGGTCGACTGGCACGGGCTGGACTCGTCGCTGTCGATGGACGGGACGATCACGCTCGCGGCCTCCGGGACTGCCGAGGCGTCGGCCGCCGGGTTCATCGCCGTGGCCGGCGGGTTCACGTTGACGAAGACCGGTACGGCACTCGTCGTGAAGCTGACGGGCGCGAGCGCGTTCGTCGGTGTCGGCGGGTCGGTCTCCGGCTTTGTGGTGACGCCTGGCTCGGTCGGGTTCTCGGCGACGGTCGGCGAAGTCGACGTCGCGCTGCAGGCCGGCCACTACGGCGTCGAGGTCAAGGATCTCGGCGGGTCGCTGGTCGGCGTTCCCGCGATCACGTTCGACGTCGAGCACCTGAATGCGACCGTGAACCCGGCCGCGATCGACTGGACGGCGGTCGACTCGTCGCTCTCGATGGACGGGACGATCACGCTGGCGGCGTCGGGGACCGCGGAGGTCTCGGCGGCCGGATTCGTCGCCCTCGCCGGGAGCTTCAGCCTGACGAAGTCCGGGACACTGCTGGTCGTGACCTTGACGGGCGCGAGCGCGTTCGTCGGGATCGGCGGCTCGGTGTCGGGCTTTGTCGTGACGCCGGGCTCGCTGGGCTTCTCGGCCACCGTCGGTGAGGTGGACGTCGCGCTGCAGGCGGGCCACTACGGCGTCGAGGTGAAGGATCTGAGCGGCTCGCTGGTCGGCGTTCCGGCGATCGTGCTGGACGTCGAGCATCTCGACGCGACGGTCAACCCGGATGCGGTCAACTGGCACAGCCTCGACTCGGCGCTGACGATGGACGGCTCGGTGACGGTCGCCGCGTCGGGTACGGCCGAGGCGTCGGTGGCCGGCTTCGTGGCTGTGGCGGGTGGGTTCTCGTTGACGAAGAGCGGCACGTCGCTCGTCGTCAAGCTGACGGGTGCGACCGCGTTCGTCGGTGTCGGCGGCTCGGTGTCCGGCTTTGTGGTGACGCCTGGGTCGCCCGGGTTCACGGTGACGGCGGCCGAGGTGGACGTCGCGTTGCAGGCCGGCCACTACGGCGTCGAGGTGAAGGACGCGTCCGGCTCCCTCGTCGGTGTTCCGGCGATCACCTTCGACGTCGAGCATCTCGATGCGACGGTGAACCCGGACGCGATCGACTGGCACACGGTCGACTCGTCGCTGACGATGGACGGCACGGTCACGCTGGCGGCCTCCGGGACCGCCGAGCTCTCGGTTGCGAGCTTCGTTTCCGTTGCGGGCGGGTTCACGCTCACGAAGTCCGGCACGCTGCTCGTCGTGACGTTGACGAACGCAGGCGCGTTCGTCGGTGTCGGCGGCTCGGTCTCCGGGTTCGCCGTGACGGCGGGCTCGCTCGGGTTCGGCGCGACCGCGGGCGAGGTCGACGTCGCGTTGCAGGCCGGCCACTACGGCGTCGAGGTGAAAGATCTCGACGCGTCGCTGGTCGGTGTCCCCGGGATCACCTTCGACGTCGAGCATCTCGACGCGACCGCGAACCCGGACGCGATCGATTGGCACAGCCTCGACTCGTCGCTGTCGATGGACGGCACGATCACGCTCGCCGCGTCTGGAACGGCGGAGGCTTCGGTAGGCGGTTTCGTCGCTCTCGCCGGAGGCTTCAGCCTGACCAAGTCGGGGACGCTGCTCGTCGTGAAGCTGACGGGCGCCAGCGCGTTCGTCGGGATCGGCGGCTCGGTCTCCGGGTTCGTCGTCACGCCGGGCTCGGTCGGGTTCTCGGCGACGGCGGGCGAGGTGGACGTGGCGCTGCAGAGCGGCCATTACGGCGTCGAGGTGAAGGATCTGAACGCGTCGCTGGTCGGCGTCCCCGCGATCACCTTCGACGTGGAGCATCTGGACGCGACGGTGAACCCGGATGCGATCGATTGGCACACGGTCGATTCGTCGCTGTCGATGGACGGGACGGTCACGCTTGTCGCCTCCGGGACGGCCGAACTCTCGGTTGCGAGCTTCGTGTCGGTTGCGGGCGGGTTCACGCTGACGAAGTCGGGGACCCTGCTGGTCGTGACGCTGACGGGTGCGAGCGCGTTCGTCGGTGTCGGCGGGTCGGTGTCGGGCTTTGTGGTGACGCCGGGCTCGGTCGGGTTCTCGGCGACAGCCGGCGAGGTCGACGTCGCGCTGCAGGCCGGCCATTACGGCGTCGAGGTGAAGGAAGTCTCCGGCTCCCTTGTCGGTGTCCCGGCGATCACCTTCGATGTCGAGCATCTGGACGCGACGGTGAATCCGGACGCGATCGACTGGCACAGCCTCGACTCGTCGCTGTCGATGGACGGCATGGTGACGCTGGCGGCGTCGGGGACGGCGGAGGCGTCGGCGGCGGGCTTCGTCGCTCTCGCCGGAGGCTTCAGCCTGACCAAGTCGGGGACGTTGCTGGTCGCGATGCTGACCGGCGCGAGCGCGTTCGTCGGGATCGGCGGCTCGGTGTCGGGCTTTGTCGTCGTGCCGGGCTCGGTCGGGTTCTCGGCGACGGTGGGTGAGGTGGACATCGCGCTGGAGAGCGACCACTACGGCGTCGAGGTGAAAGATCTGAACGCGTCACTGCTCGGCGTTCCGGCGATCGTGCTGGACGTGGAGCATCTGGACGCGACGGTGAACCCGGACGCGGTCAACTGGCACAGCCTCGACTCGTCGCTGTCGATGGACGGGACGATCACGCTGGCCGCCTCCGGCACCGCAGAGGTCTCGGTCGGCGGTTTCGTGTCGGTTGCGGGCGGGTTCACGCTGACGAAGTCGGGGATGCTGCTGTTTGCGACGCTGACCGGCGCGAGCGCGTTCGTCGGGATCGGCGGCTCCGTCTCGGGCTTTGTCGTGACTCCCGGCTCGCTCGGCTTCGGCGCCACCGCGGGCGAGGTGGACGTCGCGTTGCAGGCCGGCCATTACGGCGTCGAGGTGAAGAATCTGAACGCGTCGCTGGTCGGCGTCCCCGCGATCACCTTCGACGTCGAGCATCTGGACGCGACGGTGAACCCGGATGCGATCGATTGGCACAGCCTCGACTCGTCGCTGTCGATGGACGGGACGATCACGCTGGCCGCCTCCGGCACCGCAGAGGTCTCGGTCGGCGGTTTCGTGTCGGTTGCGGGCGGGTTCTCGTTGACGAAGTCGGGGACGCTGCTGGTGGCGAAGCTGACGGGTGCGAGCGCGTTCGTCGGTGTCGGCGGCTCGGTTTCCGGGTTCGTCGTCACGCCCGGGTCGGTCGGGTTCTCTGCGACGGCCGGCGAGGTCGACGTCGCGCTGCAGAACTCGCACTACGGGGTCGAGGTGAAGGAAGTCTCCGGCTCCCTTGTCGGTGTCCCGGCGATCACCTTCGATGTCGAGCACTTGGACGCGACGGTGAATCCGGACGCGGTCGACTGGCACGGCCTCGATTCGTCGCTGTCGATGGACGGGACGGTCACGCTTGCCGCCTCCGGCACCGCGGAGATCTCGGTCGGCGGTTTCGTGTCGGTTGCGGGCGGGTTCTCGCTGACGAAGTCCGGCACGCTGCTCGTCGCGAAGCTGACGGGTGCGAGCGCGTTCGTCGGTGTCGGAGGCTCGGTTTCCGGGTTCGTTGTCGTGCCGGGCCCGGTCGGGTTCTCGGCGACAGCCGGTGAGGTCGATGTCGCGCTGCAGGGCGGCCATTACGGGGTCGAGGTAAAGGAAGTCTCGGGCTCCCTCGTTGGTGTCCCCGCGATCACGTTCGACGTCGAGCATCTCGATGCGACGGTGAATCCGGACGCGATCGACTGGCATTCGCTCGATTCCTCATTGTCGATGGACGGCTCGGTCACGCTGGCTGCCTCCGGCACCGCGGAGATCTCGGCGGCCGGCTTTGTCGCTCTCGCCGGGAGCTTCAGCCTGACGAAGTCGGGGTCGCTGCTGGTGGCGACGCTGACCGGGGCGAGCGCGTTCGTCGGCATTGGCGGCTCGGTGTCGGGCTTTGTGGTGACGCCTGGGTCGCTGGGCTTCTCGGCGACGGCGGGCGAGGTCGACGTCGCGCTGCAGGGCGGCCACTACGGGGTCGAAGTGAAGGAAGTCGCCGGTTCCCTGGTCGGTGTGCCGGCGATCACCTTCGACGTGCAGCATCTGGACGCGACCGTGAATCCGGACGCGATCGACTGGCACTCACTCGACTCCTCGCTTTCGATGGACGGCACGGTCACGCTGGCCGCTTCTGGGACGGCAGAGGTCTCGGTTGCGAGCTTTGTCTCGGTGGCGGGCGGGTTCTCGCTGACGAAGTCCGGCACGCTGCTCGTCGCGAAGCTGACGGGTGCGAGCGTGTTCGTCGGGATCGGCGGTTCGGTCTCCGGGTTCGTGGTGACGCCTGGCTCGCTGGGCTTTTCGGCGACGGCCGGCGAGGTTGACGTGGCGCTACAGGGCGGCCATTACGGCGTCGAGGTGAAGGAAGTTTCCGGTTCCCTTGTTGGTGTCCCGGCGATCACCTTCGATGTCGAGCATCTCGATGCGACGGTCAATCCGGACGCGATCAACTGGCACAGCCTCGACTCCTCGCTTTCGATGGACGGCACGGTCACGCTGGCCGCTTCCGGGATGGCCGAGGTCTCGGTAGCGAGCTTCGTGTCGGTCGCGGGCGGGTTCTCGTTGACCGAGTCGGGGACGCTGCTCGTGGCGAAGCTGACCGGCGCGAGCGCGTTCGTCGGCGTCGGCGGGTCGGTGTCTGGCTTTGTGGTGACGCCGGGGTCGCTGGGCTTCTCGGCGACGGCCGGCGAGGTGGACGTGGCGCTGCAGAGCGGCCATTACGGCGTCGAGGTAAAGGAAGTCGCCGGCTCCCTCGTCGGTGTTCCCGCGATCGTGTTCGACGTCGAGCATCTGGACGCGACGGTGAACCCGGACGCGATCGACTGGCATTCGCTCGATTCCTCGCTGACGATGGACGGCACGGTCACGCTGGCCGCTTCCGGCACCGCCGAGGTCTCGGTTGCGAGCTTCGTCTCGGTCGCGGGCGGGTTCTCGTTGACCGAGTCGGGGACGCTGCTCGTCGCGAAGCTGACGGGTGCGAGCGTGTTCGTCGGGATTGGCGGCTCCGTCTCGGGGTTCGTGGTGACGCCTGGCTCGCTGGGCTTCGGCGCGACCGTCGGCGAGGTTGACGTGGCGCTGCAGGCGGGCCATTACGGCGTCGATGTGAAGGACGCCGCCGGTTCGCTGGTTGGTGTTCCGGCGATCGTCTTCGACGTCGAGCATCTGGACGCGACGGTGAACCCGGACGCGATCGACTGGCATTCGCTCGATTCCTCGCTGACGATGGACGGCACGGTCACGCTCGCTGCCTCCGGCACCGCGGAGATCTCGGCGGCCGGCTTCGTCGCGCTCGCCGGAAGCTTCTCGTTCACCGAGAACGGCACACTCCTGCGCGTGACGCTCACGAACGCCAGCGCGTTCGTCGGCATCGGCGGCTCCGTCTCCGGCTTCGTCGTCGTCCCGGGCTCGGTCGGGTTCTCGGCGACCGCCGGCGAGGTGGACGTGGCCCTGCAGAGCGGCCACTACGGCGTCGAGGTGAAGGAGGTCTCCGGCTCCCTCGTCGGAGTCCTCGCAATCATCCTCGACGTGGAGCATCTGGACGCGACCGTGAATCCGGACGCGATCGACTGGCACACGGCCGATTCGTCGCTGTCGATGGACGGAACGATCACGCTGGCCGCGTCGGGGACCGCGGAGGTCTCGGCGGCCGGCTTCGTCGCTCTCGCCGGAGGCTTCAGTCTGACCAAGTCGGGGACGCTGCTGGTCGTGAAGCTGACGGGCGCGAGCGCGTTCGTCGGGGTCGGCGGCTCGGTCTCCGGGTTTGTCGTGACGCCGGGCTCGCTGGGCTTCTCGGCGACCGTCGGCGAGATCGACGTCGCGCTGGAGAGTGGCCATTACGGCGTCGAGGTGAAGGATCTGAGCGGCTCGCTGATCGGCGTGCCGGCGATCGTGCTGGACGTCGAGCATCTGGACGCGACGGTCAATCCGGACGCGGTCAACTGGCACAGCCTCGACTCGTCGCTGACGATGGACGGGACGATCACGCTCGCCGCCTCCGGCACCGCGGAGGTGTCGGCGGCCGGCTTCGTCGCCCTCGCCGGGAGCTTCAGCCTGACGAAGTCCGGGACGCTGCTGGTCGTGAAGCTGACCGGCGCCAGCGCATTCGTCGGCATCGGCGGGTCGGTGTCGGGCTTTGTGGTGACGCCTGGGTCGTTGGGCTTCTCGGCGACCGCCGGCGAGGTCGACGTCGCGCTGCAGGGCGGCCACTACGGCGTCGAGGTGAAGGAAGTCTCCGGCTCCCTTGTCGGTGTCCCTGCGATCGTCTTCGACGTCGAGCATCTGGACGCGACGGTGAACTCGGACGCGATCAACTGGCACAGCCTCGATTCATCACTGTCGATGGACGGCACGGTCACGCTGGCCGCCTCCGGCACCGCCGAGGTCTCGGTGGCGAGCTTCGTCTCGGTTGCGGGCGGGTTCTCGCTGACCGAGTCCGGGACGCTGCTCGTCGCGAAGCTGACCAGCGCGAGCGCGTTCGTCGGGATCGGCGGCTCGGTCTCCGGGTTCGTCGTGACGCCCGGCTCGCTCGGCTTCGGCGCGACCGTCGGCGAGGTCGACGTCGCGCTACAGAGCGGCCATTACGGCGTCGACATGAAAGACGCCGCCGGTTCGCTGGTCGGTGTCCCGGCGATCACCTTCGACGTCGAGCATCTCGACGCGACGGTGAACCCGGACGCGATCGACTGGCATTCGCTCGATTCCTCGTTGTCGATGGACGGCTCGGTCACGCTCGCTGCCTCCGGCACCGCCGAGATCTCGGCGGCCGGCTTCGTCGCCCTCGCCGGAAGCTTCTCGTTCACCGAGAACGGCACGCTCCTGCGCGTGACGCTCACGAACGCCAGCGCGTTCGTCGGGATCGGCGGCTCCGTCTCCGGCTTCGTCGTCGTCCCGGGCAGCGTCGGGATCAGCGCGACGGCCGGCACGATCGACGTCGCCCTTCAGGCCGGCCACTACGGCGTCGAGGTCAAGAGCCTCGCCGGTCAGCTCGTCGGCGTTCCGGGCCTCACGTTCCAGGTCAGCGGCGTCGACGCGGTCGCCAACCCCGAGGGGATCAACTGGCACTCGATCGACTCGACGCTGACGATGAACGGCAGCACGAGGATCGGCGCGTCCGGCTCCGTCGCGCTCTCCGCGTTCGGCTTCGTCTGGGCCGCCGGCGCCTTCAGCCTCAGCGACGCCACGATCACGGCGGGCTCTCTCCTCGCGATGACGCTCTCGCACGTCGGCGCCTTCGTCGGCATCGGCGGTGGGTTCTCCGGGATCAGCGGCAGCGATGTGTCCGCCGCAACGGTTGTCACGTCCGGTGCGATCGGCGTCTACGCGACGGCCGACGAGGTCGACGTCGCCACCCTCGTCGTCTCGCCGACAGTGACGCACCTCGGCGTCGAGGTGAAGAACCTCACCGGTGGGCTCGCCGGGATCGGCGGCGTGACCATCACCGTCAACGGGCTCGATGCGCAGGTCGATCCCGACGGGTTCGACTGGCACGGGCTCTACACGACCGTCGGCGCCCCCGTCCCGAGCTTCACCATGGACGGCACCAAGACCGTTCACGCGTCCGGAACGCTCACCGTCGCCTTCGGCGGCTTCCTGACCGGCAGCTCGGGCTTCGACATCTCGAAGTCGACCGTCAACGTGACGACGCCCGCGCTCACCGGCGCCAACCTGCTCGTCATCACGCTCACGGCGCCGACGCTCTCGATCGGCGTCGGCTCGTTCGGGATCACGCTCGGCGGCTCCGGCGCCACCGTCACGATCGCGGCGCTCACGCCCGCGACGCCCGACGGGCGCAGCTGGACGGCGGTGCAGTCGAGCAACCTCGGCGGCTCGCTCACGCTCGGCTCGTTCATCACGGCGACGGTGAGCGGC